>Ga0207713_1000135_pt1 | contig 112173 bp, 107 predicted proteins | sample KBSS64metaG_FD_184404 | JGI IMG/M metagenome (GOLD analysis project Ga0207713, IMG submission 184404) | Switchgrass rhizosphere microbial communities from Kellogg Biological Station, Michigan, USA - KBS S6-4 metaG (SPAdes) (version 2) | ecosystem: Host-associated > Plants > Roots > Rhizosphere...
CCCGAATTCACCACGCCCGAGTAGACGCGGAAGAAGATCAGTTGCCCGACGAACGGGTCGGTCATGATCTTGAACGCGAGCGCGGAGAACGGATCGTCGTCTTTCGGATGACGCTCGATTTCGTTGTCGTGCTCGTCGTGGCCGGAGATCGCGGGCACGTCGACCGGCGACGGCAGATAATCGATCACCGCGTCGAGCATCGCCTGCACGCCCTTGTTCTTGAACGCGCTGCCGCACAGCATCGGCACGATCTCGTTGGAGATGGTGCGCACGCGAATGCCGTGCTTGATTTCCTCTTCGCTCAGCGTACCGCCATGCAGGTACTTGTCGAGCAGCTCTTCGCTGGCTTCCGCCGCGGCCTCGACCATCTTGTCGTGCCATTCCTTCGCGGTGGCCGCGAGTTCCGGCGGAATGTCCCGATACTCGAATTTGATCCCCTGGTTCTCTTCGTCCCAGTAAATCGCCTTCATCTTCACGAGATCGACCACGCCCTGGAAATGATCTTCCGCACCGACCGGAATCTGGATCGGCACCGCCACGCCCTTCAGACGATCGCCGATCTGCCGCTGCACGCGGAAAAAGTCCGCGCCGACGCGGTCCATCTTGTTGACGAACGCAATGCGCGGCACCTTGTACTTGTTTGCCTGGCGCCACACCGTTTCGGACTGCGGCTGCACGCCGCCGACCGAGTCGTACACCATGCAGGCGCCGTCGAGCACGCGCATCGAGCGTTCCACCTCGATCGTGAAGTCGACGTGACCCGGCGTGTCGATGATGTTGATGCGGTGCTCGGGGTAGTTGCCGGCCATGCCTTTCCAGAAAGCGGTGGTGGCCGCCGACGTGATGGTGATGCCGCGCTCCTGCTCCTGCTCCATCCAGTCCATCGTCGCCGCACCGTCGTGAACCTCGCCGATCTTGTGGGTCACGCCGGTGTAGAACAGGATGCGTTCAGTAGTGGTGGTTTTGCCGGCATCGATGTGAGCGCTGATGCCGATATTCCGGTAGCGCTCGATGGGAGTCTTGCGGGGCACGTGAACCTCCTTGGAATGGCGCGCCTGAAACGCTGGCCGGGCGGCAGCCTGTGCTGCCCGGAGAGCTTGAGTGCTGCTTTTGCTAAGAATACTAGGATAGCGCGTCGGCCCGTCTTTTGCAGGAATCTTGCCAGCCGGGTGGGAACGCCTGCCGGCGGGGCTTCGGCCCATTGGATAGCGGTGCGGCGCCGCCGGCGCACCTGGCCACGCCAATGAAAAAGCCGGCGCCTGGTGAAGGCGCCGGCTTTTCCGGAAAAGCGGCGGGCGACGCGGCGGCGTTGGCCGCCGTGGCCGCCTGAAACTATTGCGCGGCCGGCAAGCCCTGGATTTTCATCCCCGGTTTGATGCCTTTCGACGTGAACCAGCCCTTGCTCATTTCCAATGCATACACGCCGTTGTTCTTCGGGCAGTGATTGTTGGTGGTCTCGGCCTGCATCTCGTCGATATCGGTGACCGTGCCGTCGGCGCGGATGAACGCGATCGACAGCGGGATCAGCGTGTTCTTCATCCAGAAGCAATGCACGGCGTTCTCGTTGAAGACGAACAGCATGCCTTCGTTCGGCGCGAGGCTCGTGCGGTACATCAGGCCTTGCTCGCGGTCCGCATCGTTGGCGGCGACGGCGGCGTCGATCACGAACATGCCCGCGGTCAGCTTCGCGCGCGGGAAGTCGCCGGGCTGCTTCGCGCCGGCCGGTATCGGCTGCGCGTGAGCGGGGGCGGCGGTGGCCGCAAGCGTTATCGCGGCGAGCGGCAATGCGACGGCAACGGCGAAACGCGCAACCAACGAGCGCATGAAAAATCGCACGGCATGACTCCTTGCTGGAAATTAACCCGCGAATGTTACGCGAGCGCGTCAAAAACAAAAAGGCAGAAAGCCTTGCGGCGATCTGCCTTTCAACGCCGTAAGAACGGCAATGAAGCTAGTTCTTGACTGCGTTTTTACAACAAACTTACTCCGAAGCGGCCGAAGCTGCAGCAGCAGCCGATGCTGCCTTCTTGTGCGACTTCTTGTGAGCGTGCTTCGTGGTCTTCTTTGCCGACGAAGCTGCTGCTGCCGGAGCTGCCGAAGCGGCTGCCGGAGCTGCCGGTGCCGAAGCTTGTGCGAATGCTGCCGTTGCGAAGAGGCCAGCGACCAGAGCGGCGATCAGTTTGTTCATTTTGAAATCCTCAGCTTTAGTTGATTAACCCAATGACCCGGTTATATGAGAGTCATGTCGGTAAACGTGCCATCCACCTTTCGGTTGACATGCGCATCGAACAAATTTTCCGACGCGTCTGCCTAGCGCTCAGACTCCCTGCGCTTCACCGCGAGAGCGGCTTGCACAAAGGCCCTTAGGGCTGAATGCCGGATAGCTTCGGGCGGCATCTGCGTCGAATAACGCGTGAGCTCGCGCACCGGTTGACGCGAATTTCGTGGAAAGTTTATTAGCGGATGTATCGATGCGAAGGCCTGCTGCCGCATGGCGGCGCATGCGATTGTTTCACGCGTTTTTCATCATGGTTTCACGCGTGCTTTTGGCTACCGATACAACGGCTTGGCTTTTACAACGGCCTGGCTTTTCTTGCCGCCATCGAGCGCGGGCGTTGATGCGCAACCGTGCGGGTTTGTCGCGCAGGGCGAGGCGTTCAAACGACGCCGTCCCACGGCGCCTTCGGCGGCAATTCGACGCTTTCGCCCGGTTGAAGTCCCAGCGAAAAAATGTCGAGCGCGCCGACGCCGACGCGCACGAGACGCAAGGTCGGAAAGCCGACCGCCGCGGTCATGCGTCGCACCTGGCGGTTCTTGCCTTCGGTGATCGAGAGTTCGAGCCACGTCGTCGGGATTGCCGCGCGAAAGCGGATCGGCGGCGTGCGCGTCCAGAGCGAGTCGCCCGGTTCCACGTACTCCGCGCGGCAGGGCCGGGTGACGTAATCGCCGAGATCGACGCCGCGCGCCAGCTTCTTCAACGTGGCCGCGTCGACCGCGCCTTCAACTTGCGCCCAGTAACGCTTGACGAGCTTGTGACGCGGCTCGGCGATGCGCGCTTGAAGCGCGCCGTCGTCGGTGAGAAGCAGCAGTCCTTCGCTGTCGGAATCCAGCCGTCCCGCCGGATAGACGCCCGGCACCTTGACCCAGTCGGCCAGCGACGCGCGCGTTTCATGCGGCGAGAACTGACAGATGGTGCCGAACGGTTTGTTCAGAGCAAGAAGACGCATGGGGAATCGAAGAAGGGCGAGTTGCGCGGGCCGCGGCGCGAGCCATCGTTCAGGCCTCGTGCGCCGCCGCTTCAGTCGCGAATGGCGGGATCATAATGCATAAGCGCTGACGGCAAGTTCGTGGTCTTATGTAAGAGATGAGCGCGGCGTTCTCGCCGGCCGGCCTTGCCGCCATGTTGGAAAACCCCGAGCCGTCGCGGCCTCGTTGCGGCACCCGCGTGGGCTAGAATAGCGGCCAGGCCGCTTGCGGGCGTCCGGCATTGCGCGTAGCGAGGAGCGCCCATTTTCGCAGTCTCCCATCAGCTTTCAGCACAGCCTTCACTGGAGTCCGATCATGCCGTATCAGCACATCAAGGTTCCGACCGGCGGTGACAAGATCACCGTCAACGCCGATTTCTCGCTCAACGTTTCCGACCAGCCGATCATTCCGTTTATCGAAGGCGACGGCACGGGCGTCGATATCACGCCGGTGATGCTCAAGGTCGTGGATGCCGCGGTGGAAAAAGCGTACGCGGGCAAGAAGAAAATCCACTGGATGGAAATCTACGCCGGCGAGAAGTCGACCAAGGTGTACGGCCCGGACGTGTGGCTGCCCGAAGAGACCTTGCAGGTGCTCAAGGAATATGTGGTATCGATCAAGGGTCCGCTCACCACGCCGGTGGGTGGCGGCATCCGTTCGCTGAACGTCGCGCTGCGCCAGGAACTGGACCTGTATGTGTGCTTGCGTCCGGTGCAGTATTTCAAGGGCGTGCCTTCGCCGGTGCGTGAGCCCGAGAAAACCAACATGGTGATCTTCCGCGAGAACTCGGAAGACATCTATGCCGGCATCGAATGGCCGGCTGAATCCGAGCAGGCCAAAAAGGTCATCAAGTTCCTGCGCGAGGAAATGGGCGTGAAGAAGATCCGCTTCCCGGAAACCTCGGGGATCGGCATCAAGCCGGTGTCGCGCGAAGGCACGGAGCGTCTGGTGCGCAAGGCGATCCAGTATGCGCTGGACAACGATCGCCGCTCGGTCACGCTGGTGCACAAGGGCAACATCATGAAGTTCACGGAAGGCGCGTTCCGTGACTACGGTTATGCGCTGGCGCAAAAGGAATTCGCGGCGGAACTGATCGACGGTGGTCCGTGGATGAAGATCAAGAATCCCAGGACGGGTGGCGACGTCGTGGTGAAGGACGTGATCGCCGACGCGTTCCTGCAGCAGATCCTGCTGCGTCCGGCTGAATACGATGTGATCGCCACGCTGAACCTGAACGGCGATTACGTTTCGGACGCGCTCGCCGCGCAAGTCGGCGGTATCGGCATCGCACCGGGCGCGAACATGTCGGATTCGGTCGCGATGTTCGAAGCCACGCACGGCACCGCGCCGAAGTATGCGGGCAAGGATTACGTGAACCCCGGCTCGGAAATTCTTTCGGCGGAAATGATGCTGCGGCACCTCGGCTGGACCGAGGCGGCGGACCTGATCATCAAGTCGATGGAAAAATCGATCCTGCAAAAGCGGGTGACGTATGACTTCGCGCGTCTGATGGAAGGTGCGACCCAGGTGTCGTGTTCCGGGTTCGGACAGGTGCTGATCGAAAACATGTAAGCCGCTCGCCGGGCTGATCCGGCTTGCATCGATTAACCCGGCGTCGCGAGGCGGCCGGGTTTTTTATGCGCCGGTGCCGGGAAAGCGACCAGTCACCCGTTATTTGGGACGTCTCGTGCCGCCAGCACGACGGGCATCGCGGCGCCCAAAAAAGAAACCCGGCACGAAGCCGGGTTTCAAAGGACGGGATCGAGCAGTTTCAGGCAGGTGCCTGGATGTTCGATGCCTGTTTGCCTTTCGGGCCTTGCACGACCTCGAAGGTCACCTTTTGACCTTCCTTGAGGGTTTTGAACCCATTCATCTGGATGGCCGAGAAGTGTGCAAACAGATCCTCACCACCCTCGTCAGGCGTGATGAATCCGAAACCTTTTGCGTCATTGAACCATTTGACCGTACCAGTTGCCATTCCAACTTCCCCTGTAACTCATGTCACTACCACGAGCCCTCGAAAAGCTCGACGACCGCGCGATGCAGCCGCTCCCTCCTCACAAGCTCACCATCGGCATTTTTTCGAAATTATGGCTCAGTGAAAAAAGTGCCAGCTTGATTGTTGGGGCTCTTTATTCGAGTGTCAAGAAAATTTTGAGACGCCGTTGCCGCGTTGCAAACACGGCACTTTCCAGGGTTTTTCCCGCTTCCGTTGTGTGCGCTGGCGCAAGCGGGCGGTCTTGAAAAGTCGCATAATCGACTCACCTGCTGTTCAGCGGTCGCCCGGCGCCAGCCGGCTTGGGCGAGTCCCAGCCGGTCACGGCAGGTTGTGCGATACTCGATCCGACTGCGGCGCAACACAGCCGCGACGCATCACTGGATAGGGGCCGGCTCCGCAATCGGCTCGTCGAATGACGCACGCGTGAAGGGCGATTTCCCATCATGCGGTAGCGAACGGGCTCACCGGCCGCACGTGGCCGGGTTTTGACAGGATTGCGGGCCTGTCCTAGTTGTTTAGAATGGGTGTATGGCGATTATCCCGGACAAGCAGGACAGCACCGTACTGGAGCGGCAGGAGAAAAAGCTCAAGCCGCCGTCCATGTACAAGGTGGTGCTGCTGAACGACGACTTCACGCCAATGGAATTTGTCGTGATGATCGTGCAGGAATATTTCAATAAAGATCGTGAAACCGCAACACAGGTTATGTTGAAGGTGCATCGCGAGGGCAGGGGAGTTTGTGGGGTCTATACGCGGGACATCGCGTCGACCAAAGTCGAGCAAGTCGTTACCCACGCACGGCAGGCCGGGCATCCGCTGCAGTGTGTGATGGAGGAAGCATGATTGCCCAGGAACTGGAAGTCAGCCTGCACATGGCGTTCATGGAAGCACGCCAGGCGCGGCACGAGTTCATAACGGTCGAACACCTTTTGCTGGCACTGTTGGACAATCCGACAGCGGCGGAGGTGTTGCGTGCATGCGCGGCCAATATCGAGGATCTGCGCCAGAACCTGCGCAACTTCATTCATGACAACACGCCTACCGTGCCCGGCACGGACGACGTGGACACGCAACCCACGCTGGGTTTCCAGCGTGTGATCCAGCGCGCGATCATGCATGTGCAATCCACCTCGAACGGCAAGAAGGAAGTGACCGGCGCGAACGTGCTGGTCGCGATCTTCGGCGAGAAGGATTCGCATGCGGTGTACTACCTGCAACAGCAGGGCGTGACGCGGCTGGACGTGGTGAATTTCATCTCGCACGGTATCGCCAAGACCAGCAGCACCGACGCCGCGAAAGCGAGCGACGCGAATGCCGAGTCCGACGACGCCGCCGCGCAGAAGGAAACGCCGCTCGCCCAGTTCACGCAGAACCTGAACCAGATGGCGAAAGACGGCCGCATCGATCCGCTGATCGGGCGCGAGTCGGAGGTCGAGCGCGTGGTGCAGGTGCTGTGCCGGCGCCGCAAGAACAATCCGCTGCTGGTCGGTGAGGCGGGCGTCGGCAAGACGGCGATCGCCGAGGGCCTTGCCTGGCGCATCACGCGCGGCGAAGTGCCGGACATTCTGGCGGACGCGCAGGTGTATTCGCTCGACATGGGCGCGTTGCTCGCCGGCACCAAGTATCGCGGCGACTTCGAACAGCGTCTCAAGACGGTTCTCAAGGAATTGAAGGAACGTCCGCACGCGATTCTGTTCATCGACGAAATTCACACGCTGATCGGCGCGGGCGCGGCTTCCGGCGGAACGCTGGACGCTTCGAATCTGCTGAAGCCGGCGCTCTCGTCGGGCACGCTCAAGTGCATCGGCGCGACGACCTTCACCGAGTATCGCGGCATTTTCGAAAAAGACGCGGCATTGTCGCGCCGGTTCCAGAAGGTCGACGTGACCGAGCCGACCGTCGAGCAGACGGTGGCGATCCTGCGCGGGCTGAAGTCGCGTTTCGAGGAGCATCACGGCGTGAAGTACTCGTCGGGTGCGCTGTCGGCGGCGGCTGAGTTGTCGGCGCGCTTCATCACGGATCGGCATCTGCCGGACAAGGCGATCGACGTGATCGACGAAGCGGGCGCAGCGCAACGCATCCTGCCGAAGTCGAAGCAGAAGAAGACCATCGGCAAGAACGAGATCGAGGAAATCATCTCGAAGATCGCTCGCGTCCCGCCGCAAAGCGTGTCGCAAGACGATCGCAGCAAGCTGCAAACGCTCGACCGTGACCTGAAGAGCGTGGTGTTCGGGCAAGACCCCGCTATCGACGCGTTGTCGGCCGCGATCAAGATGGCGCGCGCGGGTCTCGGCAAGCTCGACAAGCCGATCGGCGCGTTCCTGTTCTCCGGTCCCACGGGCGTCGGCAAGACCGAAGTGGCGAAGCAACTGGCGTTCACGCTGGGAATCGAACTGATCCGCTTCGATATGTCCGAATACATGGAACGTCATGCGGTCAGCCGGTTGATCGGCGCGCCGCCGGGCTATGTCGGATTCGACCAGGGCGGCTTGCTGACCGAAGCCGTCACGAAGAAACCGCATTGCGTGTTGCTGCTCGACGAAATCGAGAAGGCGCACCCGGACATCTACAACGTGCTGCTGCAGGTGATGGACCACGGCACGCTGACGGACAACAACGGCCGCAAGGCGGATTTCCGCAACGTCATCATCATCATGACGACGAATGCGGGCGCCGAGGCAATGGGCAAGTCGGTGATCGGCTTCACGAATCGCCGGGAAACCGGCGACGAAATGGTCGACATCAAGCGCATGTTCACGCCGGAGTTCCGTAACCGTCTGGACGCGACGATCAGCTTCCGCTCGCTCGATGAGGAAATCATCATGCGCGTGGTCGACAAATTCCTGATGCAACTGGAAGATCAGTTGCATGAGAAGAAGGTCGATGCGCTCTTCACCGACGCGTTGCGCAAGCATCTCGCCAAGCACGGTTTCGATCCGTTGATGGGCGCACGGCCAATGCAGCGTCTGATTCAGGACACGATTCGTCGCGCGCTCGCCGACGAGCTGCTGTTCGGCAAGCTGATGAACGGCGGCCGCGTTTCGGTGGACGTGGATGCGGAAGACAAGGTGCAGTTGACCTTCGACGAGCATCCGGCGCCGCGCAATCCGAATCCGGAAGCGGTCGAAGTCGAGTAACGTTCAGTCAGATTAGTAGTGACCCAAAAAACGGCGCGGGCTCAAACCCGCGCCGTTTTTCTTTCTGCCTCGGCGACCAAACTGCCTCGCCGCCGGATCAATGCTTGCCGGTGCTGCCGAACCCGCCCGCGCCGCGCTCGCTGGTTTCGAAATCGTCGACGATATTGAACTTCGCTTGCACGACCGGCACGATCACGAGTTGCGCGAGACGCTCCATCGGATTCAGCACGAACGTGGTTTCGCCGCGGTTCCAGGTCGAGATCATCAACTGCCCCTGGTAATCTGAATCGATCAGGCCGACCAGATTGCCCAGCACGATGCCGTGCTTATGTCCCAATCCCGAGCGCGGGAGAATCATTGCTGCATAACCCGGATCGCCGACGTGAATCGCGAGACCCGTCGGCACGAGTGCGGTTTCGCCGGGCTTCAGCGTCAGCGGTTCGTCGAGGCAGGCGCGCAGGTCGAGGCCCGCGCTGCCGGTGGTCGCGTAGGCCGGGAGTTGGTCGCGCATGCGCGCATCGAGAATCTTCAGGTCGAGTTTCATGCAGGTTCGGGGTTAAGAAGTGGGAGTCTCGCTTCCGGGTTGGAACGCGTCGGCGAGGAGTTCATAGGAGCGCAGCCGCGCGCGATAACTGCCCGCGACGGTGAGCACGATCAATTCGTCGGCCTGGAATTCGGCCTGCAAGTCGCGCATGCGCGCGGTCACTTTTTCCGGCGTGCCGATGATGCTGCGCGGCTTCTCGCGGTCGATCACCAGCCGCTCGCGCTCGCCATATTCCTGCGCCACGCCTTGTGCGATCGTCGGAATGGGTTCGTTCAGGCCATAGGCCATTTGCACGCGACGCAAGTCGACGGCTTTCTCCAGATCGGCGGCTTCCTGTTCGGTGTCTGCGCAGATCACGAACACGGCGGCGGCGAGGTACGGCTGCTGGGTTTCCTGACTGGCTTTGAATCGCTCGCGATACGCCTGCGCCACCTGGTGCCCGAAATGTGCATTGATGAAATGCGCGAACGCAAAGCGGATGCCGAGTTGCGCCGCCAGCAGTCCGCCGAATTCGCTGGAGCCTAGCATCCACAATTGCGGACGCGTATCGACTTGCGGTTGCAGCAGCGCACCGTGCGCAAGGTGATCGTCGGGCAAGGTGCCATGCACAGCCCCAGCAGGTCGGCCACCTGCTGCGGAAAAATATCGCCGCGATTATAGGCGCCCGCTGCGACCGCTTGCGCCGTGCGCATATCGCCGCCCGGCGCGCGTCCCACGCCGAGATCGATCCGGTTCGGAAACAGCGCCTCGAGCATCATGAATTGCTCGGCGACCTTGAACGGGCTGTAGTACGGCAGCATGACGCCGCCCGAACCCAGACGAATGCGTTTCGTGACGCTGCCGAGATGCGCCAGCATCACTTCGGGGCAAGGGTTCGACACGCCGCGCAAGCCGTGGTGTTCGGCGCACCAGTAGCGTGTGTAGCCGAGATCGTCGGCGAGCTGCGCCAGTTCGACGGTGGCGGCGATCGCGTCCGCCACCGTGTGCCCGTCGATCACGGGCGTTTGATCCAGCACGGAAAGTCGCGTCATGGCAGTACGGCTCCAGGTGATTCGTTTTCGCTTGAACCCGGCGCTTCAGCGGGCATCGCTGTAAGTGGCGTTCAGCGAATCAGACTCGTGTCGGGCAGACGCCTGGCAATCTCGGCGATCAACGCGCGCGCGAGCGTCTGCTTGTCGGCGCGCGGCAGCTTCGTGGCGCCGCCTGCTTCGAACAGGATCACTTCGTTATCGTCGAGGCCGAAGGTCTGAGGGCCAAGATTGCCGATCAGAAGCGGCACGTTTTTGCGGACGCGCTTTTCTTCGCCGTGTATTTCCAGGTCGCCGCTTTCCGCGGCGAAACCGACCGCGAACGGCGGATGCGGGAGCTTCGCGACGGAGGCCAGGATGTCCGGGTTTTCGACGAACGCGAACGTCGGCATGGCGCGATCGGCGGCTTTCTTGATCTTGTGCTCGCTGGCGTGATCGACGCGCCAGTCGGCCACCGCCGCCACGCCGATGAAGATATCGGCGTCGGCGACCGCGCGCATGACCGCGGCGTGCATCTGCTGGGCGGTTTGCACGTCCTCGCGGACCACACCCCACGGCGTTTCCAGCGCGACGGGACCGGCCACCAGATGCACATCGGCGCCGGCCTGCTGCGCGGCGCGCGCCAAGGCGAAGCCCATCTTGCCGCTCGATCGATTGGTGATGCCGCGCACCGGGTCGAGCGGCTCGAACGTCGGACCCGCGGTCAGCAGGACACGCCGGCCGGAGAGAATCTTCGGCGCGAAGAACGAGGCGATTGCTTCATAGGTGGCGGACGCTTCCAGCATGCGCCCGTCGCCGATTTCGCCGCATGCTTGCGGACCCGAATCCGGGCCGAGCACTTCAACGCCGTCCGCGCGCAGTTGCGCGACGTTGCGCTGCGTGGCCGGGTTCTGCCACATCTGCCGGTTCATTGCCGGCACGACCAGCAGCGGACAATCGCGCGCGACGCACAGCGTCGACAGCAGATCGTCGGCCATGCCGTGCGCGAGTTTCGCGAGGAAGTCGGTGGAGGCGGGCGCGATCACGATCGCATCCGCTTCACGCGACAGATCGATGTGCGCCATATTGTTCGGCACGCGCCCGTCCCACTGGCTGGTGTAGACGGGGCGGCCGGACAGCGCCTGCATGGTGACGGCGGTGATGAACTGCGTGGCCGCTTCGGTCATGACGACCTGCACGGTCGCGCCGGCCTTGGTGAGCAAGCGTGTGAGTTCGGCGATCTTGTAGCAGGCGATCCCGCCCGTCATGCCGAGGACGAGGTGTTTGCCTGCGAGTTCTGCGGTTGCCAACGAAAGCCTCCGACAAAGCATGGTGGCGGACGAGCGGTGCTTGCAGCGCACCGCTGCGATTCGCCCGAGTCAGACCAGACGCGCGGACGGAGCGTGCTGCGAGGACGCCCGTTCGCGGACCGACGCGGCGTTACCGCGAACCGCGCACCCGGCGCAACTCGTCGATCACGAGCAGCGCCGCGCCGATCGTGATCGCGCTGTCGGCGAGGTTGAATGCCGGCCAGTGCCAGGTGCGCACATGGAAATCGAGGAAGTCGATCACATGGCCGTACGCAATCCGGTCGATCACGTTGCCGAGCGCGCCGCCGAGAATCAGCGAGAGCGCCGTGCAGAACAGCTTTTGCGCGCCGTGGCGCTTGAGTAGATAGCAGATCACGAGCGCCGCGACCACGCCGAGCGCGGTGAACGCCCAGCGCTGCCAGCCGCCCGCCATCGCGAGGAAGCTGAAGGCGGCGCCGCGGTTGTACACGAGGATCAGGTTGAAAAACGACGTGACCTCGTGCGCGACGCCGTAGGCGAACACCTTCTGGACCGCGATTTTCGTCAGCTGATCGAACAGGATCACGATCAGCGCGACGCCGAGCCACGGTGCGAGCGAACCGCTTGCGGACGACGATTTCGACAGGCTTCGTGCCATTATGCCGCGCTCCTCGTTTCACCGTTGCCGAACAGATTGCTGAAGCAGCGCCCGCACAGCGTGGGGTGCTCGGCGTTCGCGCCGACTTCCGCGCGGTAATGCCAGCAGCGTTCGCACTTCAGGTATGCCGAGGCGATCACGTCGACGCTTTCCTCGGCTTCGCTGTCAACCTTGACTACGTTCGCCGCCGACGTGATCAGCACGAACTTCAGGTCGTCTCCGAGGCTTGCGAGCGCATCGTAACGCGCGCCGCTCGCGCGGATTTCCACTTCCGCCTGCAGCGACGAACCGATCAGGTTCGCCACGCGCGCTTCCTCGAGCGCCTTCGTGACGTCGCCGCGCGCGGCGCGCAGCAGCGTCCATTTGTCGAGCAGCGCGCCGGCGTCCGGCACGGGCGGGAACGCGTGGTAGGTTTCCGTGAAGATCGTTTCGCTGTTCGGCGAGAAGATCTTCCACGCCTCCTCGGCGGTGAACGACAGGAACGGCGCCATCAGACGCAGCAGACCGTGCGCGATGTGATACAGCGCGGTTTGTGCCGAGCGGCGCGCGACGGAATCCGCCGCCGTGGTGTACAGGCGGTCTTTCAGCACGTCCAGATAGAAGCCGCCGAGGTCTTCCGAGCAGAACGTCTGCAGCTTGGCGACCACCGGGTGAAACTCGTACTTGTCGTAGTGCGAGAGGATGTCGTTCTGCAGATTCGCCGCCAGCGCCACCGCATAGCGATCGATCTCGAGCCAGTCTTCGAGCGGACGCGCGTGTTGCGCGAAGTCGAAGTCCGACAGGTTCGCGAGCAGGAAGCGCAGCGTGTTGCGGATGCGGCGATAGCTTTCCGTCACGCGCTTCAGGATTTCCTCGGAGATGGCCAGTTCGCCCGAATAATCGGTCGACGCAATCCACAGCCGGATGATTTCCGCGCCGAGCCGGTTCGCCACATCATGCGGGTCGATGCCGTTGCCGAGCGACTTGCTCATCTTGCGGCCTTCGCCGTCGACGGTGAAACCGTGCGTGAGCAGCGCGTTGTACGGCGGGCGTCCGTCGAGCATCGAGGCGGTGAGCAGCGACGAATGGAACCAGCCGCGGTGCTGGTCCGAGCCTTCCAGATACAGATCGGCGGGGAATTGCAGTTCGTCCTTGTGCGAGCCGCGCAGCACGTGCCAGTGCGTGGTGCCCGAATCGAACCACACGTCGAGCGTGTCGCGGTTCTTTTCGTACATGTTGGCGTCGTCGCCGAGCAGTTCGCGCGGATCGAGCGTTTGCCACGCTTCGATGCCGGCTTTCTCGACGCGTTGCGCGACTTCTTCGAGCAACTCCAGCGTGCGCGGATGCAGTGCGCCGGTTTCCTTGTGCACGAAGAACGCCATTGGCACGCCCCATTGACGCTGACGCGACAGCGTCCAGTCCGGGCGATTCGCGATCATGCTGAACAGACGCTGCTTGCCCCACGACGGGTAGAACGCCGTGTTCTCGATGCCTTCGAGCGCGGTTTCGCGCAGCGTCTTGTCGGTGTCGTTCGGCTTGACGTCCATGCCGGCGAACCACTGCGACGTCGCGCGGTAGATGATCGGCGTCTTGTGGCGCCAGCAGTGCATGTAGCTGTGCGTGTATTTCTCGGTGCGCAGCAGCGAGCCGGCCGCCTGCAGCGCTTCGACGATCTGCGGATTGGCCGCCCAGATCGACAGGCCGCCGAACAGCGCGAGCGATTCGATGTAACGGCCGTCGCCCATTACCGGATTGATGATGTCCGAATCGGCCATGCCGTGCGCCTTGCACGACACGAAGTCTTCCACGCCGTAGGCCGGCGACGAGTGCACGATGCCCGTGCCCGTTTCGGTCGTCACATACTCGCCGAGATAGACCGGCGCCGTGCGCTTGTAGCCGGGATGCGCGGACGCGAGCGGATGATTGAAGCGCAGGTTCGCGAGCTTCGCACCGGGCGCGGTGGCGACGATCGAGCCTTGCAAGCCGTATAGCTGCAGGCAGGCTTCGACGCGCTCCGCGGCCAGGATCAGCAGGCCGCGCGGCGTATCGACCAGCGCGTAGACGATTTCCGGATGCAGATTCAACGCCTGGTTGGCGGGGATGGTCCACGGCGTGGTGGTCCAGATCACGATGCCGCCTTCGTTGCGCGGCAGCGCGTTCAAACCGAAGGCTTGCGCCGTTTTTTCCGGCTCGGCGAAGCTGAACAGCACGTCGATGGTGGGGTCGGTCTTGTCCTTGTACTCGACTTCCGCTTCGGCCAACGCCGAGCCGCAATCGAAGCACCAGTTCACCGGTTTCAGGCCGCGGAACACATAACCCTTTTCGATGATCTTCGCGAGCGCGCGGATTTCGCCGGCTTCGTTCGCGAAGTTCATGGTCTTGTACGGATTGTCCCAGTCGCCGAGCACGCCGAGACGCCGGAAGCCGGCCTTCTGCTTTTCGATCTGCTCGGTCGCGTAGGTGCGGGCCTTCTGCATCACCTCGGCGGCCGGCAGCGATTTGCCGAACTGCTTTTCGATCTGGATTTCGATCGGCATGCCGTGGCAGTCCCAACCCGGCACGTAGACCGCGTCGAAGCCGGCCATGTTGCGCGCCTTGACGATCATGTCCTTGAGGATCTTGTTCACCGCGTGGCCGAGGTGGATGTCGCCGTTCGCATACGGCGGGCCGTCGTGCAGGATGAATTTCTTGCGGCCTTTGGAGGCGGCGCGGATCTTCTCGTAGACCTTGCGTTCCTGCCATTCCTTGACCCATTGCGGCTCGCGCTTGGGCAAATCGCCACGCATCGGGAACGGCGTGTCGAGCAGGTTGACCGGATAGCGTGACTGCGGTTTCGAATCGGCTTTCTTGTTGCTCATGATGAGGTCGCGGTGAATTCTTTCTATGCGCAGCGTGCGCGGTTTGCGCTCGATGCGCGAGGGCGTTGGGCGCGCCCGGCAGGCATGTGCCGTGATCCACGGACGCCCTTCGATGCGCGCGGCGAGGGTACGCGCGGCGCCGGCGGCGCTCGCGCGTACCGCGGCGGTTATCTAATTCGGTCGGTGGCCGAGGTGGCGAAACCGGTGGAACGGCTGCCCGGCGTGCCGGCGCCGACGGCTGCGAACCACGCGCGCGCGTTGGCGACGTCGCGCGCGATTGCGGCGGTCAGCGTTTCGAGGTCGACGTACTTCTCCTCGTCGCGCAGCTTTTTCAGGAATTCGACGCGCACGAGTTTGCCATACGCGTCGCCGTGCCAATCGAGCAGGTGCACTTCGAGCAGCACGCGCCCGGAATCGGAGACGGTGGGACGCAGGCCGAGACTCGCGACACCCGGCAGCGGTTCGTCCGTCACGCCATGCACGCGCACGATGAAAATGCCGGCGAGCGCCGGACGCTTATGCGCAATCGGCAGGTTGAGCGTGGGGAAGCCGAGATCGCGGCCGAGCTTCATGCCGTGCACGACGTGGCCGCTGATCAGATAATCGCGGCCCAGCGCGGCGCGCGCCGAATCGAGGTCGCCCGCCACCAGCGCGGCGCGCACGCCCGAGCTGGAAATGCGCGCGCCGGACGGATCGGCCACCGTCGCCATTTGCTCGACCTCGAAACCGTACTGCTGCCCCGCGGCCCTGAGCGACTCGAAGTCGCCGGCGCGCTTCGCGCCGTAGCGGAAGTCGTCGCCGATCATCACCCAGCGCGCGTGCAGCCCGTTGACGATGATCCGTTCCACGAACGCATCCGGCGACTGGCTCGCGAACGTGTGATTGAAATGCTCGACCACCACGCGATCGACGCCGTTGGTGCGCAGCGCCTCGAGCTTGTCGCGCAGCATGGCGATGCGCGGCGGCGCGCCGGCCGGGTTGAAGAACTCGCGCGGGTGAGGCTCGAAGGTCATCACGCAGACGGGCAGGCCGCGCGCGTCGGCCGCGGCCCGCACGTGGGCGAGCAAAGCCTGATGGCCGCGGTGGACACCGTCGAAGTTGCCGATGGTCAGTGCGCAAGGCGCACGGCTTTCAGCATTGGGAAGACCGCGGAAGACTCTCACGATAGCGGGTTGGGGATAGGCGGCCGGGGTGCCGCAAAACAAACGATTATAAACGTTCGGCGCTTGAGACGGCGGCGCCTCGCGGATTCCGTGGCCCCGAATGATAAAATCCGCGGATGAAAAAACTCGTCATCCTGATTTCCGGGCGGGGCAGCAACATGGAAGCGATCGTTCGAGCCTGCTCGAACGAAGCCTGGCCAGCGCAAGTCGCCGCCGTGATTGCCAACCGTCCTGACGCAGCGGGCCTTGCGTTCGCGGCGTCGCATGGCATTGCCACGGCCGTGGTCGACCACCGCCAGTTCCCCGATCGCGAGCGCTTCGACGCCGCGCTGGCGGAACTCATCGACAGTTTCTCGCCGGATCTGGTCATACTTGCCGGCTTCATGCGCGTGCTTACACCCGGTTTCGTCGACCATTACGCCGGGCGCATGCTGAACGTGCATCCGTCGCTGCTGCCGAGTTTTCCGGGGCTGAAAACGCATCAACAGGCGCTCGACGCGGGCGTGCGGCTGCACGGCGCGTCGGTGCATTTCGTCACGTCGCAGCTGGATCACGGGCCGATCGTCGCGCAGGCGGCGGTTCCGGTGCAGGCCGGCGACACGCCCGCCATGCTCGCCGAACGCGTGCTGGCAACCGAACACATTATTTATCCACGCGCGGTGCGCTGGTTCGTCGAAGGGCGTCTTGCTCTCGACGGCTTGCGTGTCACGCTTACGCCGCCGGAGCCGCAATGGCTCTTTGCCGGTCACACCGCCGGAGAGGGCGCATGAGATTGCATGGTTTTTTGATTGGACAAACTGAGACTTTGCTGGCCGAAGTCCTAAAACTAAATGGCCCGGCTGACGCCACCACCAGCCGCTTTTTCCGCGCTCATCCGAAGCTCGGACACGGCGAGCGCGGCGTGATCGCCGAGGCGGTGTTCGCGGTGCTGCGCCGGCGCATGGAATTCGCTCATCTGGCCGAGAGCGGCGCGGGCAGTCCGGCGCGCCGCATGGCCTTGCTGGGACTCATGCAGACGGCGGGCCGCACGGCGCTCAAGCCGTTCGTGTCCGATGCCGAGTCCAAATGGCTCGAACACGTCGCGATGATCGACCCGGAGAGCCTGCCGCTGCGGATTCGCCTGAATCTGCCCGACTGGATCTATCAGGCGCTTTCGAAGCGCTTCGAGGCCGCGGAACTGGCGCAGCTGGCCGCAGCGCTGAATTACCCGGCGCCGCTGGACCTGCGCGCAAACCCGATCAAGGCGAGCCGCGACGACGTGCTGAACGCGCTCTCGAAAGCCGGTATCGAGGGCGGCGCCACGCCGTTCGCGCCGTTCGGCGTGCGGGTGGTCGGCAAGCCGCCGCTCACCAAGCTGGACGCCTTTCAACACGGCTGGGTCGAAGTGCAGGACGAAGGCAGCCAGTTGCTCTGCTCGCTGGTCGCGCCCAAACGCGGTGAAATGATCGTCGACTTCTGCGCGGGCGCGGGCGGCAAGACGCTGGCGCTCGGCGCGGCGATGCGCTCCACCGGGCGCCTTTATGCGTTCGACATTTCGGAGCGGCGGCTTGCCAAGCTCAAGCCGCGCCTCGCGCGCAGCGGCTTGTCGAACGTGAATCCGGTGTTGATCGACAGCGAGCACGACGCCAAGATCAAGCGTCTTGCCGGCAAGATCGACCGTGTGCTGGTCGACGCGCCGTGCAGCGGCCTGGGCACGCTGCGCCGCAATCCGGATCTGAAGTGGCGCCAGTCGCCGGAGTCGGTCGCGGAACTGGCGCCGAAGCAGGCGTCGATTCTGGCGAGCGCGGCGCGTCTGGTGAAGAAGGGCGGCCGGCTCGTCTACGCGACCTGCTCGATCCTCGAAGCCGAAAACGAAGCGGTCGTGCAGCAATTCCTCGCTGATCACCCCGATTTCGCGCTCGTGCCCGCACGTGACGTGCTGGCCGAGCAGCGCATCGACATGGAAATGGGCGATTACCTGTCGCTTTGGCCGCACCGCCACGCAACCGACGGCTTCTTCGCCGCCGTGCTCGAACGCCAGAGCTAAGCCGGAAGGCGCTTTATGCCGGCGCGCACGGGTTCGTCTCCTGAATCCGGCGCGCCGGCGAATTCGTGAACATCATGCAAAACCGCATTTTTTCTCATATGTTCGGCGACCTCGCGCGCGATTTCGGCGAGCCGGTGATGCTGTGGCAAGTCGGCGTGCTGCTGGCGACGCTCGCCGTGGCGTGGCTGCTCGCGCGTCTGTTGCGCAGAACGCTCGATCTGCGCCGGCAAACGCGCTACCAGACGCTGCGCTTCGGCGCGGAAAGCCTGAATCGCGCGTTTTTTCCGCTGACCGGCGCGGCGCTCGTGTGGCTCGCGCGGGCGATCACCGCCCAGTTCATGCATACGTCGCTGCTGGATCTGGCTTTGGTGCCGCTTTTCGGCATCGGCTTTATCTACATCGTGTTTTTCTTCGCGCGGCGGGTCTTTAGCCACGACGGCGAAACGCATGCGTGGCTCTTTCTGGTCGAAAAGATCGTTTCGCTGGTCGTCTGGATCGCGATGGCGCTCACCGTGATGGGCATTCAGGACGACGTGATCGCGTGGATGGCCAGCGTGAAGTTTCGCGTCGCCAACGCGCACCTGACGCTGCTTTCGCTCACCACGGGCCTGCTGTGGGTGTGCGTGACGATGATCGTCGCGATGTGGCTCGGCGCCGCGTTCGAAGACCGCCTGATGCGCGCGAAAACGCTTGACGCCAATCTGAAGGTGGTGGTGGCGCGGGTCGGCCGCGCGGCGTTCGTGCTGGCGGCAGTGCTGATCAGCCTGTCACTGGTCGGCATCGACATCACGGTGCTGGGCGTGTTCGGCGGCGCGCTCGGCGTCGGCTTGGGGTTCGGGCTGCAGAAGATCGCCAGCAACTATGTGTCGGGCTTCATCATTCTGATCGACCGGTCGCTGCGGATCGGCGACACGATCAACGTGACCGGCCTGCAAGGCATGGTCACGCAGATCCGCACGCGTTACACGGTGGTGCGCGGACTGGACGGCATCGAAACGCTGATTCCAAACGAGAAGCTCATTACAGACGTGGTGCAGAACCAGTCGTCCTATCTGACGCGCGGGTATGCGAAAGCCGCCGTGCAGGTCGCTTATACATCTGACGTCGAGCACGCCATGACGCTGCTGGCCCAAGCCGCGGAAGGCGTTGCACGAGTGCTGCAGGAGCCGGCGCCCACGCCTTATCTGGCAGGCTTCGGTGCAGACGGCATCAATCTCGAACTGGGTTTCTGGATCGAGGACGCAGCAACCGGTACGTCCGCCGTGCGCTCGGCCGTCAACCGGAACATCTGGCGGCTCTTTTCGGAACACGGCATCTCGATCCCTTATGCGCAACGCGAAGTGCGGATTGTCGGCAACGTCGGCGACACGTTGTCGCGACCGGTAACAATAACCGCTCCTGCTGCCAACCAGGCCGACAAGGCCGGTTGAACGGGGAATTTGCGCGCGCTAACCTGTCTTGAAGAACACGGCGGCGCGCCACGACCCGTTGATGCGGCGCAAAAAATCCCTATTTGTTACAAACACTTGGAACGCTTCCAGTAGAATGTCGTCCAATCCCGCTGTATGCTTTCACTTTCTTGACACGCGTAACTTTGCGTGTGCCTCGTGTCTCTCGTTCCACAGGTAAATTGCCTTGTTGAATTCCTTGCTTGATTTCCTTGCCCACGGTCTGCTGCGCTTTTCCTGGTGGCAACTCGTGGTGTACACACTCGTCGTGACGCACATCACGATCATTGGCGTGACGGTCTATCTGCATCGCTGCCAGGCGCACCGCGCGCTGGAGTTGCATCCGGTCGTCAGTCATTTTTTCCGCTTCTGGCTGTGGATGACCACGGGCATGCTGACCGGCCAGTGGGCCGCGATTCACCGTAAGCACCACGCCAAGTGCGAGACCGAAGAAGATCCGCACAGCCCGCAAACGCGCGGCATCTGGAAGGTGCTGCTCGAAGGCGCGGAGTTGTACCGCACTGAAGCGAAGAACGAAGAAACGATGCGCAAGTTCAGTCACGGCACGCCGAACGACTGGATGGAGCGCAACGTGTACACGAAGTACCCGATTCTCGGCGTGAGCCTGATGATGGTGCTGAACGTCGGACTGTTCGGCGTTGTCGGGCTGACGATCTGGGCCGTGCAGATGGTGTGGATCCCGTTCTGGGCAGCTGGCGTGGTCAACGGTCTCGCGCACTTCTGGGGCTACCGCAATTTCAACTCCTCGGATGCCAGCACCAACATCTTTCCGTGGGGCATCATCATCGGCGGTGAGGAACTGCATAACAATCACCATACGTATGCGACCTCGGCCAAGCTCTCGAACAAGTGGTACGAGTTCGATATCGGCTGGATGTACATCCGCATCATGTCGGCGTTTCGCCTCGCTAAGGTGAAGAAGATCGCGCCTACGCCGCGTCTGACCACCGGCAAAATGGTGCTCGACCAGGATACCCTGCAAGCCGTGCTGGCAAATCGCTATGAAGTGATGGCGCGTTACGGCAAGGCGCTCAAGCGCGCTTATCGTCAGGAACTGGCGCATCTGAAGGAAGTGGGTGCGCGTGAGAAATACCAGTTGATGCGCGGTGCGCGTAGCTGGTTCCACAAGGAAGAAGCCGGTCTAGACGAACCGCAGAAGCGTCAGTTGCCGCAAATCTTCGCGAGTAGCCAGAAGCTCAAGACGTACATCGACATGCGCAACGAACTTGCGGCAATGTGGGAGCGCTCGAATGCGTCGCGCGACCAATTGCTGGTGCAGTTGCAAGACTGGTGTCATCGCGCTGAACAAAGCGGCATTAAAGCGCTGCAAGAATTCGCCATGCGTCTGCGTCGCTATGCTTGATCCCGAAATCCATTAAAATTTCGTTACGTCACAAAACCCCGCGTTGGCGGGGTTTTGCTTTTTGGGCTGCGGAAACCGCAACGACGTACGATTGACAGTCCGCAGCGGCAGAGCGAGGGCAGAGGAGATCATGGATCAGCAGGCGATCAGGACCGTCGAATACGACCGGCCACAGGCGCAGGGCACTACCTGCGGAATCGGGCAGGCGTGGGCGAAGGTGCCCGACATGCCGTCGGCGGAACAGAAGGTGGCGTTGAAGGCGCGCATTCGCGCATTGCTCGAGCGCGAGAAAGCCGTGCTCGTCGCCCATTACTACGTTGACGCGGAACTGCAGGAACTTGCCGACGAAACCGGCGGCTGCGTGGCCGATTCGCTCGAAATGGCGCGCTTCGGCCGTGATCACGAGGCACAAACGCTGGTGGTCGCGGGCGTGCGCTTCATGGGCGAGACCGCCAAAATCCTCAGCCCGGACAAGCGCATTCTGATGCCGGATCTCGACGCGACGTGTTCGCTCGATCTCGGTTGTCCGGTGGATGAATTCTCGGCGTTCTGCGACGCGCACCCGAATCGCACGGTGGTCGTGTATGCGAACACAAGCGCGGCGGTCAAGGCGCGCGCGGACTGGATGGTGACGTCGTCGATCGGATTGGAGATCGTCGCCGATCTGCATGCGCGTGGCGAAAAGATCATTTGGGCGCCGGATCGGCACCTCGGCAGCTATATCCAGAACAAAACCGGTGCCGACATGCTGTTGTGGCAGGGCTCCTGTCTCGTTCACGATGAATTCAAGGGCATCGAACTGGATCTGCTGCGCGCTGAATATCCGGGCGCGAAAGTGCTGGTGCATCCGGAGTCGCCGGCTAATGTAGTCGCGCAAGCGGACGTGGTCGGTTCGACCACGCAACTGATCGACGCCGCTCAAAAGCTCGACGCGACGCATTTCATCGTGGCAACCGATCTCGGCATTCTGCACAAGATGCAGCTCGCCGCGCCGGGCAAGGTCTTGATTGCCGCGCCGACGGCGGGCAACAGCGCAACGTGCAAGAGTTGCGCGCATTGTCCCTGGATGGCCATGAACGGCCTCGCGAACCTGGCCGAGGTGCTCGAGCGCGGTCATAACGAAATTTTCGTCGACCGTGCGATTGGCGAGCGGGCGCGTCTGCCGATCGACCGGATGCTGGATTTCGCGGCGCGTCACAAGAAACGCGTGCAGGCAAGCGGCGATCTCGCGCGGGACGCACAACTTTATTCGAACGTGGGAGCAGCGTAATGGGGGCGATGGAGCGCAATCCGACCGATGCGGTGTCGCCGCTGTTCGCTGACATTCACGCCCAGTACGGTGCCGCGTTCGATGCTGCGTTGGCTCGCAATGTTGCCGATGCGTTGATCGAAGACGTTGGCGCCGGCGACCAGACCGGTCGCCTTGTTCCCGCAGACGAAGTGCGCGATGCGCGCATTATTGTGCGCGAGGATGCGGTGCTGTGCGGCGTGCCCTGGTTCAACGCGGTGATGCACGAGGTCGATCCACGGATCGAGGTGCGGTGGCGGTATCGCGAGGGCGATCGCATGATGTCGGACAGCACGGTTTGCGAACTGCGCGGTCCGGTGCGTGCATTGTTGACCGCTGAACGTAACGCGCTGAACTTCCTTCAACTGCTCTCAGGTGTGGCGAGCGTAACGCGCCGCTATGTGGACGCGATCGCGCATACGCGAACGCGCATTCTCGATACGCGCAAGACTTTGCCGGGCTTGCGGCTCGCGCAGAAATACGCTGTGCGCGTCGGCGGCGGCGCGAATCAACGGCTCGCGCTGTACGACGGCATTCTTATCAAGGAAAACCACATCGCCGCGGCGGGCGGTGTCGGCGCGGCGATGGATGCGGCGCTCGCTCTGAATGCGGGTGTGTCGATCCAGATAGAAGTCGAGACGATCGAGCAACTCGAAACCGCGCTGGCCCATCGTGCGCAATCCATTCTGCTGGACAATTTTTCGTTCGATGCGATGCGCGAAGCGGTCCGCATTACGGCGGGCAGAGCGGTGCTGGAAGTCTCGGGCGGCGTGAACTTCGAGACGGTGCGGACGATCGCCGAAACGGGCGTCGATCGTGTGTCGATCGGTGCGCTGACGAAAGACGTCCACGCAACGGATTACTCGATGCGGATTGTCTAACGCGCGTCGCCGAAGCGACCGTATCCACCGATAAAAGGCCGTCGCCGGTTAAAACCAGCGGTGGCCTTTTCATTTCGGGCTCGCATCGATCACACGTTGCGGTTGCGCACGTGTTCCGGCGAGAGAACCGTCGGCAGCGCTTTCGGCAAGGTCGCGGGCCAATCACGGCTGAAGTGCAGGCCGCGGCTCTCGCGCCGCGAACGTGCGCCGTCGACGATCAGCGACGCCACGTCGACCAGATTGCGCAGTTCGAGCAGATCGCGGCTTACCTTGAAGTTCGCGTAGTACTCGTGGATCTCGTCGCGCAGCAGCGCAAGCCGATGCCGGGCTCGCGCGAGCCGTTTGTCGGTACGCACGATGCCGACGTAATTCCACATCAGCCGGCGCAGTTCGTCCCAATTGTGCGCGACCACGACCTCCTCGTCCGGATCCGATACGCGGCTTTCGTCCCAGTCCGGCAGCGGCGCGTGGACGGCTGCACAGAAGCCTTCTTCCTCGATGGCCTGCGCGGCGGAGCGTCCGATCACGAGGCATTCGAGCAGCGAATTGCTGGCAAGCCGGTTTGCGCCGTGAAGGCCGGTGCACGAGGTTTCACCAACCGCGTAGAGGCCCGCCAGATCGGTGCGCCCCGCCAAATCGGTCACCACGCCGCCGCAGGTGTAGTGCGCGGCCGGCACGACGGGAATGGGCTCTTTGGTGATGTCGATGCCGAACTCCAGGCAGCGTGCCAGGATCGTTGGAAAATGTTCACGCAAGAATTCAGGCGGTTGATGGCTGATGTCGAGATACACGCAATCGATGCCGCGCTTCTTGATCTCGAAATCGATCGCGCGCGCGACGATGTCGCGCGGCGCGAGTTCGGCGCGTTCGTCGTGGTTCGGCATGAAGCGCGTGCCGTCCGGCAGCTTCAGGATGCCGCCTTCGCCGCGCACCGCCTCGGAGATCAGGAACGACTTCGCGTATGGATGGAAGAGGCAGGTGGGGTGGAACTGGATGAACTCCATGTTCGCCACGCGGCAGCCGGCTCGCCATGCCATCGCAATGCCGTCGCCGGTCGCCGTATCGGGGTTGGTGGTGTAAAGGTAGACCTTGCCGGCGCCGCCGGTGGCGAGCACCGTGTGCGGCGCTTCAATCGTGACGGTGCGGCCGCTCTGCAGATCGAGTGCGTACAAGCCGTGGCAACGGCGCCCCGGCAAGCCGAGCCGGTCCGACGTTATCAGGTCGATCGCGTAATGATCTTCGAGGAGCGTGATGTTCGGATGACGGCGCACACGCTCGCTGAGCGTGGCGACCACGGCGTGGCCGGTTGCGTCCGCGGCATGAATGATCCGGCGATGGCTATGGCCGCCCTCACGCGTCAGATGAAAGCCGAGTTCGGCGGCGTCGTCCTTGGTGAAGGGTACGCCTTGCCCGATCAGCCATTCGATCGCGGCACGCCCGTGCTCGACGATGAAGCGGGTCGCGGCTTCGTCGCACAGGCCGCCGCCGGCGATCAGCGTATCGCGCACATGGTTTTCGATGCTGTCCGCCGAATCCAGAACCGCGGCAATGCCGCCTTGCGCCCAGTCACTCGCGCCTTCGGTCATCGATCGCTTGGCGACCACCGCAACCCGCCGGGTTTGAGCGAGATTGAGCGCGACGCTCAACCCGGCCAAGCCGCTACCGACAATCGCCACATCGAATTCCATGCCCACATCTCCGTCTTTCGTTTTGCCGTGACGGCGCGCCATTTGCTCGCCGCTAAAACGAGAAAGGATACGCGCCGCGACGGACTAGGGAAAGCTGGCCGAACAGGATAGGACCGTCTTGAGAGATGAGAGGGCTCGATGAACGGGTAAGCACCGCGCAATGCGACGGCGTGCCAAAAACAAAAAAGCCCCGCACGAATGCGAGGCTTTTTGCATGTCTTTGTCTTCGTCAGGCAGGAACCAAGGCTTACTTGATCTTGGTTTCCTTGTAGTCAACGTGCTTACGGATGACCGGATCAAATTTCTTGATCAGCATCTTTTCCGGCATGTTGCGTTTGTTCTTCGTCGTCGTGTAGAAGTGACCCGTGCCTGCGGTCGATTCCAGCTTGATCTTGTCGCGTGCGCCTTTCGCCATGATTTACTCCTTAGGCTTCACCGCGTGCGCGCAGGTCTGCGAGCACAGCGTCGATACCGTTCTTGTCGATCAGGCGCAGGCCAGCGTTCGAAACGCGCAGACGCACCCAACGGTTTTCGCTTTCCACCCAAATGCGGCGGTTTTGCAGGTTCGGCAGGAACCGGCGCTTGGTTTTGTTATTCGCGTGGGAAACGTTGTTGCCGCTCATCGGCGCTTTCCCAGTTACTTGGCATACGCGTGCCATGAGAGCACTCCTAATACGCTAATTCTGAGTTCGAACGCCGTGAAAGTTTCCTGAAAAGAGCCGCGCTGAAGTTTATTGAAACCGCAGTCGCTTTTCCTTTCTGGAACGCCTTGGTGGCTTCGGAACAGGGGGTTGGAAATAGGCAAACCGGAATTCTAGCAGAAAAAAAGCCGCAAAATCAAACCTTATTTGGACTCCGCATACGGCGCAACGCCTTTCCGATCCGCGCTCAGGCCGTGTCACGGCCAGCCGGCGCGGGCGAACGAGTAGGTGCTATCCGCGCCGATCACCAGATGATCGACCAGTTGCACGTCGATCAACGCAAGGGCGTCGCGCAGCGTGTGCGTCAGGCTGCAGTCGCTCGCGCTCGGCTGAACCGCGCCGGACGGGTGATTATGCGCGACGATCAGGCTGGCGGCATTCAGATTCAGCGCCCGTCGCACGATCTCGCGCGGATATACCGCCATGCGCGTAAGCGTGCCCTGCGCGCTTTCCTCGCAACGAATCAGCCGATGCCGGGCGTCGAGAAAGAGCGACACGAAAACTTCCTGTTGCCGACCGCCGATCAGCAGCCGCAGGTAGTTTTCCACGGCTTCGGGCGAGTTCATCAGCGAGCGCTTGCGCATTTTATCGACCAGCGAGCGCCGCGCCATTTCCATGATGGCGAGTAATTGCGCTTTTTTCGCAGGCCCGATGCCGCGCAGGCCGTCGAAGTCCGCATACGTCGCGTCGAGCATCGCACGCAGCGAGCCGAACCGGTCGAGCAAGGCACCCGCGACGCTGAATACGTCGTGGCCCGGCAAGCCCGCACCCAGCACCAGTACGATCATTTCCGTATCCGATAGCACGCCAGGCCCTTGCTCGATCAGCCGCTCGCGCGGCATGTCGTTCTTGTGCCATTTGCCTCGCAGGAGCGCCGGCGACGAGCGCGCGGCGGACTCCGGTGAACACACACGAGCGTCCGGCTCCGGCGAGGCCGATTCCAGCGTCGTTTTATCAATCGTGCAGGCGTGATCGGCCATATAAATAGAGTCCTCCGGTTTCGGGTTCGGCGCGGCGGGCGACGCCGCTGGCACCTCGCGGTGCGCGCGACGGCCGCAAGCCGCTGCACGCTATGTGGCTTACAATAAGCGCTTTGCGCACGGCACCCCGATGGTTTGCCACACGCGTCGCCTGCGCCCGCGGCGCACGCGTGCAGCGCGCTTCGACAGAGCGAGCATTGCATGAGCATCATCGACATTTCCGAAGTGAAGCCCGGTTCCCACGTGACGCTTCATTACCGGCTTTCCCTTGCCGATGGCGCCGAAGTCATCAATACGTTTACCGACAAACCCGCCACGCTTCTGCTCGGTGCGGGTCAATTGGCGCCGCCGCTGGAAGATATTCTGCTAGGTTTGAAGGTGGGCCACCATTCGACCTTTCAGCTAGCGCCAGCTCAGGCGTTCGGTCCCCGCAATCCCGAACTGATTCAGCGCGTCTCGCTGGCCACGCTGCGCGAAAACAGCATGATCGGCGAGGATTTTTCGCCAGGCGACCTGGTCGAATTCAACGCGCCGGGCGGCGGCCGTTACGCCGGCGTTCTGAAGGAAGTCGGCGAAACGTCGGCCCTGTTCGATTTCAACCACCCGCTTGCCGGCCAGGCGCTGGCGTTTGAAGTGAAAATCATCGGGATTTTGTGAACATGAGCATCACGGATACGACTCTTGCCGAAACCGAGATCCTGCTGGCGCAGCCGCGCGGGTTCTGTGCCGGCGTCGATCGGGCGATCGAGATCGTGGAGCGGGCCATCAAGCTGCACGGCTCGCCGATCTATGTACGCCACGAAATCGTCCACAACGCCTACGTCGTCGAGGATCTGCGCAAGAAGGGCGCGATCTTCATCGAGCGGCTCGAAGAGGTGCCGGCCGGCAATACGGTCATTTTCAGCGCGCACGGCGTCTCCAAGGCCGTGCGTTCGGAAGCCGAGTCGCGCGGGCTGCGTGTCTACGACGCCACCTGTCCGCTCGTGACCAAGGTGCATATCGAGGTCGCGAAGATGCGCCAGGACGGCTTCGACATCGTCATGATCGGCCACAAGGGCCACCCCGAGGTGGAAGGCACGATGGGGCAGGCCGGCGAGGGCATGCATCTGGTCGAGGACATTGAAGATGTGCAGGCTTTGCAACTGGCCGATCCCGAGCGGATCGCGTTCGTCACGCAAACCACTTTGTCGGTCGACGACGCAGCGGAAATCATCGGCGCATTGAAAGCCAAATACCCGTCGATCCGCGAGCCCAAGAAACAGGACATCTGCTACGCCACGCAAAACCGCCAGGACGCGGTGAAGTTCATGGCGCCGCAGTGCGACGTCGTGATCGTGGTCGGCAGCCCGAACAGTTCCAACTCCAACCGGCTGCGCGAACTTGCCGAAAAGCTCGGGGTGCCCGCCTACATGGTGGATTCGCCGGACCAGATCGACCCGGTCTGGGTCGAGGGCAAGCGCCGGATCGGCGTGACGGCCGGCGCATCGGCGCCGGAAGTATTGGCGCAAGCGGTGATCGCCCGCTTGCGTGAACTCGGCGTGCGCAATGTGCGCGCGCTCGACGGTATCGAGGAAAACATCGCTTTTCCGCTGCCGCGCGGCTTGGGCTTGCCGGCCTAAGAGCAAATATCTCCTCACAAGAAGCGCGCCCCAGGGCGCGTTTTTTTTCGCCGTCCGGTTCGCGCTGCGCCCAAAAGATAAAGTGCCGGATCGCGCCTTTCGCTCGTTTTTCGTGCGCTGGCGCGCAAATTTTTTTGAAATCCGACCCGAGTATTAGCGTGTTTCGCACGGTAGCGCCCCATTTAAACGACGTCGAAACCGCTACGCCGATTTTTGGCGCACTAAAATAGTGCGTCATTCTGAATGGGCGCAAAAACGTAATACCTAATGCGAGCCACGGCGGAATCGGGCGCTGAGCGAATCGGCCGCAACACTTGATGCCAGTGGGCGCGACGATGGTGCAACTGATGCACGAAAAACAGTCGCAACCCGGTTGCACCCATTGACGGATTCCGCTCTCAAAATAAGGTTGCAATGCAGGAAAACCCTGCCGGTTCAACAATATTGCCCGTCGCAAAATTGGAGTTACAATGCGCGCGTTCTCAAGGCCTCCGGGTCCCGGACAATAGATTTTTGCAAGGCGCGGGAGACCTACTTAATGCGAGTCAAGTTTGCTTACGCCGTGTCCATCGCGGCCGCGGTTGCGATGTTGACCGCGTGCGGCAAGAAACAGGATGGCGAGGCGGGAGCGGGTGCATCGGCTGCGACGGCGGCAAGCGCACCGGTTAGTGAAGCGACGATCGTGAAGATCGGCCATGCGGCCCCATTGACGGGCGGCATCGCGCATCTTGGCAAGGACAATGAAAACGGCGCGCGCCTGGCGGTCGAGGAAATCAATACGCAGGGCTTGACGATCGACGGCCGCAAGATCCAGTTGCAGCTCGACGCGCAAGACGATGCCGCGGATCCGAAAACGGGCACGGCGGTCGCACAGAAACTGGTCGACGATCACGTCGTGGCGGTGGTCGGGCATCTGAATTCGGGCGTGTCGATTCCGGCCTCGAAGATCTATAGCGATGCGAGCATCGTGCAGATCTCGCCGTCGTCGACGAATCCGGCGTACACGCAGCAGGGTTTCAAGACGGCCTACCGGGTCGTCGCCACCGACGCACAACAAGGGCCGGCGCTCGCCAATTACGCCACGAAGGCGTTGAGCGCCAAACGCATCGCCGTAGTGGACGATGCGACCGCCTACGGTAAGGGGCTCGCGGACGAATTCGCGAAGACCGTGGAGGCGAGCGGAGCAAAGATCGTCGCGCGCGAAGCGACGAACGACCGGGCCACGGATTTCCGGGCCATCCTCACAAAGATCAAGAGTGTTCATCCGGACGTCATCATGTTCGGCGGCATGGACGCGACGGGCGGGCCGTTTACGAAGCAGGCGGCGGCGCTCGGAATCAGGGCAAAAATCCTTGGCGGCGACGGCGTGTGTACCGACAAGGTGGGTGAGCTGGCGGGAACCGCCGTGCAAAACCTGGTCTGTTCGGAAGCGGGACTCGCGCTTTCGAAAATGGACAGGGGAGCGGACTTCGAAAAGAAGTACGTCGACCGCTTCCACACGCCGGTGCAGATTTACGCACCGTTCACGTACGACGCTGTGTATGTGATTGTCGATGCAATGAAGCGCGCTAATTCGATCGAGGCGCCCAAGGTGCTGGCTGCGATGCCGTCCACCGATTACACCGGGGTAATCGGCCACATCGCGTTCGACGACAAGGGTGATTTGAAAGAGGGCGCCATTACGCTTTACGACTTCAAGGACGGCAAGAAAGCGGTTCTCGACGTCGTGAAGATGTGATGACGGGACGTTCAGCCTGACGGCACCGAAACCACCCAACGGTGCCGTTTTTGCATCCGCTCAAGGCGAGCCCGCGACCGCATCCCGGTCGTCAAGGCTAACCGGCGGCGGATAACCCTTACCGGTCTTTTACATCAGTACCCGCAGTGCCGTTGAGATTCCGTAACGCATCACCGCCCACCGGCTGATGAAGAACGCGAATCCGGCCGCACGGGCTAAGGAGCATTAAATGGATATCTTCATCCAGCAGGTCCTCAACGGGCTGGTGCTTGGCAGCGTTTACGCCATCATCGCACTGGGCTATACGATGGTTTACGGCATTCTGGGCATCATCAACTTCGCTCATGGCGACGTGTTGATGGTGGGCGCGATGGTCGCGCTCTCCGCCATAGGCGTGCTGCAGAACCACTTCCCCGGCTTAGGCAACGTGCCGACGCTGTGCATCGCGCTGGCGATCGCCGCCGTGGTGTGCGCGGCGGTCGGCTACACGATCGAGCGCGTGGCTTACCGGCCGTTGCGCAAGGCGCCGCGTCTCGCCCCGCTGATCACCGCGATCGGCGTGTCGATCCTGCTGCAAACGCTCGCGATGATGATCTGGTCGCGCAACCCGCTGCCGTTCCCGCAACTGCTGCCCACCGATCCGATCAACGTGATCAAGGCCACCGAGACGACGCCCGGCGCCGTGATCTCGATGACCGAAATCGTGATCATCGTGGTGGCGTTCCTCGTGATGGGCGGCCTGCTGCTGCTGGTTCACAAGACCAGGCTCGGCCGCGCGATGCGCGCGATCGCCGAGAACCCCGGCGTCGCGAGCCTGATGGGCGTGAACCCGAACTTCGTGATTTCGGCGACCTTCATGATCGGCTCGGCGCTCGCCGCGCTCGCCGGCGTGATGATCGCGTCCGAATACGGCAACGCTCACTTCTACATGGGCTTCATCCCCGGCCTGAAGGCCTTTACCGCAGCGGTGCTGGGCGGCATCGGCAACCTCGGCGGCGCGATGGTCGGCGGCGTGATTCTCGGCCTGATCGAACAGTTGGGCGCCGGCTACATCGGCAACCTGACCGGTGGCGTGTTCGGCAGTAACTACCAGGACGTGTTCGCGTTCATCGTGCTGATCATCGTGCTGGTGTTCCGTCCGTCGGGCCTGCTCGGCGAACGCGTTGCGGATCGCGCTTGATCCCGGGCCATAAGGAGTAAACAGACATGACCTCAATTCAACCGATCGAGCCGTCCACGACGCTCATCCCTGAAAAGAACCTCACGAAGACGCTGGTCGTCGGCATCATCACCGCGATCTTCGTGATCGCCGCGCCGATGATCATCGGCGCCGCCGGCGGCAACTACTGGGTCCGCGTGCTCGACTTCGCGATGCTGTACGTGATGCTCGCGCTCGGTCTCAACGTGGTGGTCGGCTTCGCCGGCCTGCTGGATTTGGGCTACATCGCGTTCTACGCAATCGGCGCGTACACCGCGGCGCTGCTGAGCTCGCCGCACCTGGCCTCGCAGTTCGAGTGGATCGCGCATCTGGCGCCGAACGGGCTGCATACGCCGATCTGGATCATCGTGCCGTGCGCGATGGCGCTCGCCGCGCTCTTCGGGGTTCTGCTCGGCGCGCCGACCTTGCGTCTGCGGGGCGACTACCTCGCGATCGTGACCCTGGGTTTCGGGGAAATCGTGCGGATCTTCATGAACAACCTCGACCGTCCGGTGAACATCACCAACGGACCGAAGGGCATCACGGGGATCGATCCGGTCAACGTCGGCGGCTTCAGTCTCGCGCAGACGCACACCTTCCTCGGGTTCTCGTTCCCGTCGGTGTACATGTACTACTACCTGTTCGTGATCTGCTCGCTGTTCGTGATCTGGACGTGCACGCGCTTGCAGCACTCGCGTATCGGCCGCGCGTGGGCCGCCATCCGCGAAGACGAAATCGCCGCGAAGGCGATGGGCATCAACACTCGTAACGTGAAGCTGCTGGCGTTCGCCATGGGTGCGTCGTTCGGCGGTCTGTCGGGCGCGATGTTCGGTTCGTTCCAGGGCTTCGTGTCGCCGGAATCGTTCACGTTCTGGGAATCGGTCGTGGTGCTCGCGTGCGTGGTGCTCGGCGGCATGGGCCACATTCCGGGCGTGATTCTCGGCGCGGTGCTGCTCGCCGTGTTCCCGGAATTCCTGCGCTCGACGATGGGTCCGTTGCAGAACATGATCTTCGGCCATGAAATCGTCGATACCGAAGTGATCCGTCAGTTGCTGTACGGCCTCGCGATGGTCGTGATCATGCTGTACCGCTCGGAAGGCCTGTGGCCGTCGCCGAAGCACGAGGACAAGATCGCGAAGATTGCGAAACGGGCCGGCAAGAAGCCGGTGCGCGCATAAACCGGCAGGGAGAAAACACATGAGCGACAACATTCGACTGTCGGTGAAGGGCGTCAACAAACGCTTCGGCGGCCTGCAGGCGCTGTCCGACGTCGGCCTCGAAATCAAGGCCGGCCAGATCTACGGTCTGATCGGCCCGAACGGCGCCGGCAAGACCACTTTCTTCAACGTGATCACGGGGCTGTACACGCCGGATTCGGGCGACTTCAAGCTCGACGGCGAGAACTACACGCCGACCGCCGTCTATCAGGTGGCGAAGGCCGGGATCGCGCGCACGTTCCAGAACATCCGTCTGTTCGGCGGCATGACCGCGCTGGAAAACGTGATGGTCGGACGCCACGTGCGCACGAAGCACGGCCTGGTGGGCGCGGTGTTCCAGACGCCGGCCGAGCGCCGCGAAGAGCGCGAGATCAAGGAGCGCGCGATCGAACTGCTGGAATACGTCGGCATCGCGCAGTACGCGGACTACACGTCGCGCAACCTGTCGTACGGCCACCAGCGCCGTTTGGAAATCGCGCGTGCACTGGCAACCGATCCGAAGCTGCTCGCGCTGGACGAACCGGCGGCCGGCATGAACGCAACGGAAAAGGTCGAGCTGACCAAGCTGCTCGACAAGATCCGCACGGACGGCAAGACGATCCTGCTGATCGAACACGACGTGAAACTCGTGATGGGTCTGTGCAACCAGATGACGGTGCTCGACTACGGCAAGGTGATTGCGCAAGGTCTGCCGCAAGACGTGCAGAAGGATCCGAAGGTGATCGAAGCTTATCTGGGTGCGGGAGTCCACTGATGTCCACAACGCAAGCAATGTTGAAAATCAAGGGCCTGCAGGTCAATTACGGCGGCATCCAGGCAGTCAAGGGCATCGACCTCGAAGTCGCGCAGGGCGAACTCGTCACGCTGATCGGCGCGAACGGCGCGGGCAAGACCACGACGATGAAGGCGATCACGGGTCTGAAGCCGTATTCGGCCGGCGACATCGAGTACATGGGCCAGTCGATCAAGGGCATCCCGGCGCACGAGCTGCTCAAGCGCGGCCTCGCGATGGTGCCGGAAGGCCGCGGCATCTTCGCGCGCATGTCGATCGTCGAAAACATGCAGATGGGTGCCTATCTGCGCAACGACACCGACGGCATCAAGGCGGACGTCGATCGCATGTTCGGCTTTTTCCCGCGCCTGAAGGAACGCGCGACGCAGTATGCGGGCACGCTCTCGGGCGGCGAACAGCAGATGCTGGCGATGGCGCGCGCGATCATCTCGAAGCCGAAGCTGCTGCTGCTCGACGAGCCGTCGATGGGTCTGTCGCCCATCATGGTCGAGAAGATCTTCGAGGTGGTGCGCGCTATTTCGGCTGAAGGCATGACCGTGCTGCTGGTCGAGCAGAATGCGCGTCTCGCGTTGCAGGCCGCGAACCGCGGCTACGTGATGGACTCGGGGCTCGTCACGATGTCCGGCGACGCGAAGCAGATGCTGGATGATCCGAAGGTGCGGGCGGCTTACCTGGGCGAATGAGTGGGTCATAGACCCGAGCCAGGTTTGCCATGCCGATGAAAAAGACCGCATGCGTGATAAACGCATGCGGTCTTTTTCATTCGGGCGGCGCGGCTTTACGCAGCCGGCGCGGCGTCCGCGAATTCGCCGAGACGCTTGCCGAGACTGATCACCGCGTCGGCGCGATAACCGAGCGCTTCGTAAAACGCGCGCACGTCCGCCTTCGCGGACAGGACTTGCAGGTTCAGCTTCGGGCAGCCACGTTCGGTCAACGCGGTTTCGACATGCGCGACCAGACGCGTGCCGATGCCATGACGACGCAGCGACGCATCCACCGCGAGCGAATACAGCCAGCCTCGATGTCCGTCATACCCACCCATCACCGTGCCGACGATTCGCCCGCCGAGCACCGCCACAAAGAACAGTTCCGGTTGCGTCGCCAGCTTGTTGGCGATCGACAGATGCGGGTTGCGCTGCGGCCGCGTCACGTCCCGATACTCGGGGAACGCTTCCTGCCACAGCGCGACCACGGCATCGGTGTCGCTCGCGTCGAAGCGGCGAATCGATAGCGCGGCGCTCGTCGTCATAGGCGTGTCGTGTCCGATTGATTACAGCGTGTCGAGGATCGAACGCAGCATCGCCATCATCTGGTCGATTTCCTCGTTCGTCACGTTCAGCGCCGGCATGAAGCGCAGCAGGTTCGGACGCGCCGCGTTCAGCAGCAAACCGTCGGGCTGCATGTCGCGCGCTTTCTCGACGATCTGGTTGCCGATGTCCTTGCCGAGCAGCAGCGCACGCAGCAGACCCTCACCGCGTTCGCCGATAAAGCCGCGTTCTTCCGACAACTCGAGCAGTTTCGTGCGCAGATAGTCGCCGCGCTCACGCACGCCTTCGAGGAAACCCGGCGCGGTCAGTTGCGAGATCACCGAATAGCCGACCGCGGTCATCAGCGGGTTGCCGTTGTAGGTGCCGCCCTGATCGCCGGCATCGAACACGGCGACGTCCGCTTTCGAGAGCAGCGCCGCGAGCGGCACGCCGCCGCCGATGCCCTTGCCGAGCGTCATGATGTCCGGCTCGATGCCCGACAGCTCATAGGCGAACAGCGTGCCCGCGCGGCCGCAACCGCTTTGCACTTCGTCGACGATCAAGAGGATGTTGTGTTGCTTCGTCAGCGCGCGCAGTTGCTGCATGAATTCGCGCATGGCGGGAATCACGCCGCCTTCGCCCTGGATCGGCTCGAGCATCACGGCGACCGTCTTCGCGTTGATGAGTTTTTCCACCGATGCGATGTCGTTCAGATCCGCCTTCGGAAAGCCGGGCACTTGCGGTGCGTAGATCGTGTCCCAGCCCGGCTTGCCGCTCGCCGACATGGTGGCCAGCGTGCGGCCGTGGAAGCTGTGATCGAACGTGATGATCTCGAACGCGCCGTCCTTGTATTTCCTGCCCCACTTGCGTGCGAGTTTGATCGCGCCTTCGTTCGCTTCGGCGCCGCTGTTCGCGAAGAACACCTTGTCGAAGCAGCTGTGCTGCGTGAGCAGAGCGGCGAGCTTTGCCATTGGCTCGTTGTAGAACGCCGGCGAAGGATTGATCAGCAGTTGCGCCTGCTTGTTGAGTGCTTCGATCATGCCTTCATTGCAGTGGCCGAGACTGTTGACCGCCCAGCCCTGGATGAAGTCCAGATATCGCTTGCCGTCGTTGTCGTAGAGCCACGAGCCCTTGCCGTGCGTGAAAACGATTTCGGGCCGGTTCGTGATGTACATCAGCGACTCGATCGGGTACTCAGTGAAGTTCATGACGGCAGGCTCCAGACAGCAGGGTGAAAAGTGAATGAAGGGTGGCCCGGTAGGGAAGAAGGCCAGGAAAAACAAAAAAGCCACGGCATGCCGTGGCTTTCATGATTCGAACAGCTTGCGCCGTTGTGCGGCGCGAATCCGTGACGAAGCCGGCGGCGTCCCTAAGGGAGCGGCGAGCGGCGACGTCGAAGTTCGGATTGGATGCGGTTCATGCGCGAAAGAATACGACAAGGAAAGCGCTGGTGTAAACCGTGAATTTGCGTTGTGCCGATATTTTTGTGGGCAGCGCGAGTTCAGGTCGCAGACCGATTATGAGACGTATGGCTGACTAAAATGTGACGCGGATCATTTCTGCGCGGGCGGTGCCGGAATCGGTGGCGCATGAAAACAACCGCTGGAAATGCAAACGGGCGCTCGAGTGAGCGCCCGTTTTGAATGAGGAAGCCGGGGGTCCGCCCATCCGAGGATAGCTGCCGACGCTGATCCCGACTTATCGCCGACGATTCTAAAAGCCCAGGAGCCAAACGTCAATGGAACATCTGACTGACGAAGACATTGCGGCAGTCGCCGCGCTGCTTTCGGGCGAACGCCTCAACACCTTTCAGTCGCTGGCGGGCACCACGCGCGCGGCGGTCGCGCTTCATCAGCAGATGCTGCAAGTGGCGGGCGCGCTGATGAGCGTAACCGCGGTGGTCGAAATCGCACTGCGCAACGCAGTATGCGACAGGCTGACCGAACATTTCGGCGTTGGCGGCTGGTTGCGTCGCCCACCGGGGCCTTTTACATGGAAGGACGAGGAGCGCGCCAAGATCGAAGCGGCGGTGCGCGGTGCCCAGCGTGCCGCCTACGCCAAACTTAAGCCCACTGAGAAACACGCATTGGACGAGGCAGCATTTCGCCGCGGCGTGCCGGCCGCGCTGCGCCATGAGTTTCGGCTCGATGCACGGCAAAGAGCAATCTCTGTTCGGAGCGGGCAAGTTATCACTCAGCTCACGATGTACTTCTGGAAGCGGCTCTTTTCCAGCGATTATGAACAGACGCTATGGAAGTCGGCGCTCAAGCGCATTTTCCCCAACAAGCGGATAAACCGGTCGGCGGTGGCCATCCGGTTGGAACGCATTTATCAGACGCGTAATCGTGTCGCGCATCACGAACCCGTGTGGGGTGAGATGCTGTTCGACACGCTGGCGGCAGTCGACTTTGTCGCATCCAATCTCGGTGTAGCCGGAACAGACGGCCATACGCCCTTGCGCAAATTGCTTTTGCCCGAGCATGCGGCGCTTGAAAATCAGGCGCGCGCACTGCAGGTCAAAATCGACGCGTTTATCGGCATCAGCCATCCATGCGCCAAGCGCAGCCGCGTGCACAGCCGCGCTTGCCGAACTCAGCTCCGTGAGCATCGACGCGTGTACGCTGACGCTGCGTTACCGCTCAAACCGGATTCGCCAGATCCGCCGCGCTAGTAAACGAATCCGCATAAAACTCGTCTTCCGGCAGCCGATGATGCTGCGTGAAATCGCGCTGCGCCGACTCCACCATCACCGGCGCGCCGCATGCATACACCTGGTAAGCCGACAGATCAGGCAGATCCTCGACCACCGCGCGATGCACGAAGCCGACGCGGCCCGTCCACGCATCGCTCGCGTCCGGCTCCGAGAGCACCGGCACGAACTTGAAGTTCGGAATCTCGCGAGCCCATTGCTCGGCCAGGTCGAGCAGATACAGATCCTTCTTGCGGCGCGCGCCCCAATACAAGGTCATCGGCCGGTCGAGGTTCTTGAACACCGCGTGCTCGACGATCGCCTTCAGCGGCGCGAAGCCCGTGCCCGAGGCGAGCAGCACGATCGGCTTGTCCGATTCCTCACGCAGGAAGAACGTGCCGAGCGGCGCTTCGAAGCGCAGAATGTCGCGCTCTTTCATCGCGTTGAATACGTGATCGGTGAAGGCGCCGCCAGGCATGTGACGAATATGCAATTCGATCGGGCCTTCGGTGTGCGGCGCGCTCGCCATCGAATAACTGCGGCGCTTGCCGTCCTTCAGGATGAATTCGAGGTACTGGCCGGCGAGATATTGCAGACGTTCGTTGGCGGGCAGTTGCAGCTTCAGCACGACCACGTCGTCGGCTTTCCGTTCGATCGCGTTCACGCGGCAGGGCAGCTTCTTGACCTGCACGTCGCCGACACCGGCCACTTCGCGGATGTCCACTTCGAGATCGGAGCAGGCCGTGGCGCAGCAGAACAGCGCCATGCCGCGCGTTTTCTCGTCGTTCGACAAAGCCGATGACGAATGCGAGCGCTGTTCGATCTCACCGCTCACCACGGTGCCCTTGCACGAACCGCAGGCGCCGTTCTTGCAACCGTAGGGCAGGCCGATGCCCTGGCGCAAGGCGGCGGTGAGCACCGGTTCATCCTGTTCTACCTGAAACTGCCGGCCGCTTTGCCGGAGCGTGACGTTAAATGCCATAGAGTGTTCGAAATCGAAAAGTCGGTAATCGTTATCGGACCCGCGCGATGGGACCGGCGTCATGGAACGCGCGGTCTCAACTGCGCGATACCTGCCGCGCTTGACGGCTACAATGCCTGCACCATGAAAGCGACACGAAATTTACGCCGGCCGCGCGTGTTAATCGTAGGTTGCGGCGACGTCGGCATGCGCTGCGTGCCCTTGCTGCGACCGCGCGCGCATATCTTCGCGCTGACCAGCCACGCCGAGCGCAGCGCCGAATTGCGCGCCGCGGGCGTCACACCGCTGGTCGGCGACCTCGATGAGCGCCGCAGTCTGAAACGGCTCGCCGGTCTCGCGCCGACGGTGCTGCACCTCGCGCCGCCGCAAAAAACCGGCGACGACGATCGCCGGACTCGCGCCTTGCTCGCCACGCTGGGCACTCGCCGCGATCGCGCGCTGCGCGCAGCACGCGGCGCGGTGGCGCCGGTAGGGCGGCTGCGCCGCGGGTTGCGCAACCTGAGCGCTGCCTCGTGGCCTGAATCTGAAGCAGCCAATATTGTACCCGACGGGGTGCGCCGGACCGCCGGCTCACGCGCGCCGATACGGCTCGTCTACGCAAGCACGACGGGCGTCTACGGCGACTGCGGCGGCGCGTGGATCGACGAAACGCGCAACACGCAACCGGCCAACGCTCGCGCGAAACGGCGCATGTCGGCCGAGCGGCAATTGCGGCGCGCGACGGCGCGCGGCACGCTCGCCGCCAGCATCGCGCGCATTCCTGGCATCTATGCGCGCAATCGTCTGCCGTTGGCGCGCCTCGAAAAGCGCACGCCCGCCTTGATCGATGCCGACGACGTCTACACCAACCATATCCACGCCGACGATCTCGCCGCGATCCTCGTGCGTCTCGCGACGCACGGCCGTCCGGCGCGCGCGATCCACGCGTCCGACGACACGTCGCTGAAGATGGGGGAGTATTTCGACCGGGTCGCCGACGCGTTCGGCTTGCCGCGCGCGCCTCGCATCACGCGCGCGCAAGCGGAACAGGAGATCGAGCCGACCCTGCTGTCTTTCATGCGTGAATCGAGGCGGCTCGTGAACCGGCGCCTCAAGGAGGAATTGCGCGTGCGCTTTCGTTATCCGAGCGTCGAAGATTTCTTGCGTGGGAGCGCAACGCGCGCGCCATGAGCATGTGGCCGCGTGAGGGTTAATCGACCCACGGTCGACGAACCACGGTGCCGGACATCCTCGGCCACTCACACCACATCACGCCGGCCGAACGAGCCGGCGCCGAGCGGCGTCAATGCATCAGGTCAACGCCGGCAACGCTTCCAGCAGCAGGAAGCACAGCATCGCGCCGATCAACGCCCCGATCAGATTAGGTTGGTATTTGTGCCGCCGCCGCATCACGATCAGCAGTCCGCCGATCACCACCAGCCCGAGGCCGGCGAAAGCAACCATCATGTACCAGATCCCGCTTGTGTCGTGGACGACCATGGCACCCTCCTTGAACTTTTTTAGTCCTTGTTTAATCGAGTATAGAGGGCGCTGAAAGGAAGGGCATGCTGCGACGCAGCGCATCGATGCGCGTCCCGCAGCCTATGTGCGCGATCGCGCCCATGTTTTTCGTGCTGCATCAATGCGTTAAAGGGGACGCTACCGGTTTACCCGCTTCGTAAAGATCCGAGGTCGGTTTCGTCGAGCCATTGCCATGCGCCGGGTGCCAGCGCGGCGGGCAAGGCGAGCCCGCCGATCCGCTCGCGATGCAGCGCCTCGCAACGATTGCCCGCTGCCGCGATCATCCGCTTGACCTGGTGGTATTTGCCTTCCATCACGGTGAGCGCCAACTGACGGTCGCCGCGCGCCTCCGCTTCGACGGCGGCGATCGGCTTGGGCTCGCCGTGCAGCAACACGCCGTCGCGCAGCGCGGCCAATTGCGCGTCGTCGACCGGATGACGCGTGGTCGCGACATACACCTTGCGCACCTTGCGTTTCGGCGACGTGAACAGATGGACGAACTTGCCGTCGTCGGAGAGCAGCAAGAGGCCGGTCGTGTCCTGATCGAGGCGGCCCACGCACTGCACGCCGCGCTCGGCGAATTGCGGCGGCAACAGGCTGAACACGCTCAGATGATGCTGCGGCTCGCGCGAGCATTCATAGCCGGCGGGCTTGTTCAGAAGCAGATAGGCGCGCTCGCGATACGGCCAGGCAACGCCGTCCACGCTGAAGCCGAACGCGCTGTCGTCGATTGAAAAATCGGCGTCGGCATCGGTGCGGACCATGCCGCCGACGCTCACGCGGCCGTCGGCGATCAGCGCGCGGCATTGGCGGCGCGAGCCGAAACCTTGAGTGAAGAGGATGCTTTCGAGATTCATGGCGAGCGAAGAATAACACCGCAAGAAGTGGAGCGCCGCGCCGCGCGATAGCGGCGACGACGGTCTCCCCTACCTCGTTGCGGGAGTTCATCGATGCACGCCCAGTCCTCTTCGCCGGCTTCGTCCGCGATCCGTTTTCCCGGTTTTCCCGCCGCATTTCAGCGGCTCGCGTGGTCGAATCGGGTCGCGCAGTCCGCCGGACAGATCAGTCTCGCCGCCGCGCCGCTCGTCGCCGTGGTGAGCCGCCTTGCGTGCCCCTGAAACGCTCGGGAAAACCCGCGCGGATGAAAATGAATTTTTTTCCAGGCGTTTTCTATGTAAACATACTTTCATGCATTTGGCTTACATCAGGTGGTCCGCCTCGCTCGTATGATTCATCACCCATCCGTTGCTCCCAACTCCGCCGAGCAGGCCATCGCCTCGCGCATTGCCGCGGCCATGCCGACTCTCACGCCGATTCACCGGCGCATGGGCGAATACGTGCTGGCCAATCTGTTTCGCGCGGCCACCATGCGTATCGACGAACTGGCGAGCGTGGTCGGCGCGTCCGTGGCGACGGCGAATCGCTTTGCGCGCACGCTCGGCTTCGACGGCTATCCGCAGTTTCGTGAGGCGCTGGTGCGCGGTTTCGAAGCGACGCTTGCGCCGGTCGAGCGATTGCGCAGCGCGCAGGAATCGCTCGCGGCCGGCGACAACCTGATCGACGCGTCGCTCGAACAGGCCGCCGCCAACCTGCACTCCACGCGCAGCGCGATCGATAGCGCCGCGGCCGAAGCCGCCGTCGAGGCGATCCTCGCCGCGCGCCGGGTGTTCGTGCTGGGCGCGGGCACCAGCTCGTTTCTCGCCGGCCTGATGGAGCACGGGCTGATGCCGTATCACGACAACGTGCAATCGCTCGCGCTGATCGGCGGGCCGTCGCATGCCGCGCGGCGTCTCTTCAATTCCGACGAAGGCGATCTGGTGATCGGCATCGTATTCCCGCGCTATGTCGAGGACACCATCGAACTCGCGCGCCGTGCCGCGAGCCGCGGCGCGCGCGTGCTTGCGCTAACCGACAGCCCGCGCTCGCCGCTCGCGCATTTCGCCGATCTCTCGCTGTACGTGCGCTCCGAGCGGCGGCTCGCGGCCAATGCCGACTCCGCCGTGCTCGCCGTGATCGAGGCACTTTGCGACGCGGTCGCGTATCGCGCCAAGCGCTCGGTGAAAGCGGCCGCCGACGTCACCGAATTCGTGCTGCCCTGGCTCACCGATCCTCAGCCCGCGCCGATCGCCGCAATGGACAAACCCGCGCGCGCCTCCAGCGGCGCGGCCCGCGACAAGCGCGGCGCGAGCACCGCCCGCACCAGCAGCGCCACCCGCACCAGCAAATCCAAACGATGAACTCCAACGCAGTCATTGCCATTCACGGCGGCGCAGGGACCATCCTGCGCGCGTCGATGTCGTCCGGCGCCGAAGCCGAATATCACGCAGCCTTGCATGCCGTGCTGAGCGCCGGCCAGCGCATCCTCGCCGACGGCGGCAGCGCGCTCGACGCCGTGAGCGAAGCCGTGCGTCTGCTCGAGGATTGCCCGCTCTTCAACGCGGGTCGCGGCGCGGTCTACACGGCGGCCGGCACGCACGAACTCGACGCCGCCATCATGGACGGCGGCACGCTCGAAGCCGGCGCGATCTGCTGCGTGAAGCGCGTGCGCAATCCGATTCTGGCGGCGCGCCGCGTGCTCGAAAGCAGCGAGCATGTGCTCTTCACCGGCGAAGGCGCGGAAGCCTTCGCGGCCGCGCACGGACTCGAATTCGTCGAGCCCGGGTATTTCCATACCGAGGCGCGCCACCATCAATGGCTGCTCGCGCGCGACCGGCAGCGCGCGATGCTCGACCACGACGGCGCGACGCTCGCCGGCGCGTCGTCCACGAACGACGACGATCCCGCGCCGCACGAGCCGATCGACCCGAACCGCAAGTTCGGCACCGTCGGCGCGGTCGCGCTCGATCGGCATGGCCACGTGGCGGCGGCTACTTCAACGGGCGGCGTCACCAACAAGCAGGTGGGCCGGGTCGGCGACACGCCGCTGATCGGCGCGGGCTGTTATGCGGACGACGCGACGTGCGCGGTCTCGACCACCGGCTCCGGCGAGATGTTCATGCGCATGGTCGCCGCCTACGACGTCGCCGCGCAAATGGCCTATCGCCAGGTTTCGCTGGAAGAGGCGGCGCACGACGTCGTGATGAACCGCCTGCCGAGGATCGACGGCCGTGGCGGCCTGATCGCCGTCGATGCGCGCGGCAACGTCACGCTGCCGTTCAATACCGAGGGCATGTATCGCGGTTTCGCGCGTCCCGGCGAAACGCCGGTGACGGCGATCTATCGCTGATCCGCTCGCCGGGTTATCGCCTGGTATGCCCGCGTTATCGCCTGAACTTTCGCTAGCCGCGTTTGAATTCAAAGGAACCACCGTGCCGACTTCATCGCACACCGCCCGTCCGCTTATCGAAACCTTGCCGCCGCAACGCGTGCTCGCGGTCGACGATCTGTCGGTCGCGTTTCGCAGCGGCGACGCAACCGTCAACGCGGTGCGCCATCTGTCGTTCACCGTCGGGCGCGGCGAGACGCTGGCGATCGTCGGCGAATCGGGTTCGGGCAAATCGGTGACCTCGCTCGCGTTGATGCGGCTGATCGAGCATGGCGGTGGGCGCCTTGCCGGCGGCGGCATCGCCTTCCGGCGCCGCGACGGCAGCGTGCTCGACCTCGCGAAAGCGTCGTCGGGCACGATGCGCTCGATTCGCGGCGCCGACATCGCGATGATCTTCCAGGAGCCGATGACCTCGCTCAATCCGGTCTTCACGGTCGGCGATCAGATCAGCGAGGCGATCGCCTTGCATCAGGGCAAGAGCCGTTCGGCCGCGCACGCGGAAACGCTGCGTCTGCTCGAACTCGTGCGGATTCCCGAAGCGCGCCGGGTGGCGGCGCGGTTTCCGCATCAACTGTCGGGCGGCATGCGCCAACGCGTGATGATCGCGATGGCGCTCTCGTGCAAGCCCGCGCTGCTGATCGCCGACGAACCGACCACCGCGCTCGACGTGACGATTCAGGCGCAGATCCTGCAACTGATCCGCGGCTTGCAGGACGAGATGAACATGGGCGTGATCTTCATCACGCACGACATGGGCGTGGTGGCCGAAGTGGCCGATCGCGTGCTGGTGATGTATCGCGGCGAGAAGGTGGAAGAGGGCGCGTCGGATGCGCTCTTCGCCGCGCCGTCGCATCCTTATACGAAGGCGCTGCTCGCGGCGGTGCCGCGCCTCGGCTCGATGCAGGGCACCGATCAGCCCGCCAGGTTTCCGATCCTGACGGTCGAGCAGGCGGGCCTCACCGGCGCGGACGAAGCCGTGCGTCCCGCCGCCGCGGTCGCGCAGGAAGCGCAGCCGCTCGTGCTCGTCAGCACGCCGCCGATTCTGCGGGTGCGCGATCTGGTCACGCGCTTCCCGGTCAAGAGCGGCGTGTTCGGCCGCGTGACGGGCCGCGTGCATGCGGTCGAAAAAGTCAGCTTCGATTTACGGCCGGGCGAAACGCTCGCGCTGGTCGGCGAATCGGGCTGCGGCAAGTCGACCACCGGCCGCTCGCTGTTGCGCCTCGTCGAAACTCAAAGCGGTTCGATCGAATTCGACGGCAAGGAAATCAGCTCGCTCACCGGCCCCGCGTTGCAGGCGCTGCGCCGCAATATCCAGTTCATTTTCCAGGACCCGTTCGCGTCGCTGAATCCGCGCCTGACGGTCGGCTTTTCCATCATGGAGCCGCTGCTCGTGCACGGCGTCGCGCAAGGCGCCGAAGCGCAGGCGCGCGTCGCCTGGTTGCTCGAAAAAGTCGGCTTGCCGCCGGAAGCCGCGCGCCGTTATCCGCACGAGTTCTCCGGCGGTCAACGGCAACGGATCGCGATTGCGCGCGCGCTGGCGTTGAATCCGAAGGTGGTGATCGCGGACGAATCCGTGTCCGCGCTCGACGTCTCCGTGCAGGCGCAGATCGTCAATCTGATGCTCGATCTGCAACGCGAACTCGGCGTGGCGTATCTGTTCATTTCGCACGACATGGCGGTGGTCGAGCGCGTCAGTCATCGCGTCGCGGTGATGTATCTCGGGCAGATCGTCGAGATCGGCCCGCGCCGCGCGGTGTTCGAGGCGCCGCAGCATCCGTACACGAAGAAGCTGATGGGCGCGGTGCCGGTCGCCGATCCGGCGCGCCGTCACGCGAAACGGATGCTCGCCGCCGATGAGATTCCGAGCCCGATCCGCGCGCTGAACGACGAACCGGCCGTGGCGCCGCTGATCGCGGTGGGACCGGACCATTTCGTCGCCCGGCATCGCGTCGGCGGTGCCTACTGAACCGAATAAACCGAAACTAAAGCAACCCAAAGCAACCCGACGTACCAGACCTTTCTCGCAGCACCTCAACCTGTTTCATTTCGCAGCCTGGAGCCAACTCATGAACCTGCTGGTCCCGTCTTCTCCGTTTCGTTTGCGCGCGCTGGTCAGCGGCGGCGCGGTGGTGTTCGCGATGCTCGCGGGCAACGCGGCGCACGCCGATACCACGGCTGTGATGGCCGTCGCCTCCACCTTCACGACGCTCGATCCGTACGACTCCAACGACACGCTCTCGCAAGCCGTCGCCAAGTCGTTCTATCAGGGCATGTTCGGCTTCGACAAGGACATGAAGCTCGTCAACGTGCTCGCCGACAGCTACACGGCGAGCCCGGATGCGCGCGTCTACACGATCAAGCTGCGCCAGGGCGTGAAGTTCCAGGACGGCACCGACTTCAACGCCGCCGCGGTGAAAGCGAACTTCGACCGCGTGATCGATCCGGCGAACAAGCTCAAGCGCTACAACATGTTCAACCGTATCGAGAAGACCGAAGTGGTCGATCCGTACACGGTGAAGATCACCCTGAAGGCGCCGTTCTCGGCATTCGTGAACGTGCTGGCGCATCCGTCGGCGGTGATGATCTCGCCGGACGCGCTGAAGAAGTACGGCAAGGACGTCGCGTTCCATCCGGTCGGCACGGGTCCGTTCGAATTCGTGAAGTGGGACCCGGCGGGCGATCTGACGGTGAAGAAGTTCGCCGGCTACTGGAAGAAGGGCTACCCGAAGATCGACGCGATCGACTGGAAGCCGGTGGTCGACAACAACACGCGCGCCGCGCTGATGCGCACCGGCGAAGCGGATTTCGCCTTCCAGGTGCCGTTCGAACAGGCCGCGCAATTGCAGTCGAGCCCGAAGGTCGATCTGATCGCGTCGCCCTCGATCATTCAGCGCTACATCAGCCTGAACGTGAACCAGAAGCCGTTCGACAACCCGAAGGTGCGGGAAGCGCTGAACTACGCGATCAACAAGGAAGCGCTGACGAAGGTCGTGTTCGCCGGCTATGCGACGCCGTCCGACGGCGTGGTGCCGGAAGGCGTCGATTACGCGACGAAGCTCGGACCCTGGCCTTATGACCCGGCCAAGGCGCGCGCGCTGCTGAAGGAAGCGGGCTATCCGAACGGTTTCGAAACCACGCTGTGGTCGGCCTATAACTACTCGACCGCGCAGAAGGTGATCCAGTTCGTGCAGCAGCAACTGGCGCAAGTCGGCGTGAAGGCGCAGATCGAGGCGCTCGAGGCGGGCCAGCGCGTGGCGCGGGTGGAGAGCGCGCAAGACCCGGTCACGGCGCCGGTGCGGATGTACTACATGGGCTGGTCGTCGTCGACGGGCGAAGCGGATTGGGCGATCACGCCGCTGCTCGGCTCGGTCTCGTTCCCGCCGAAGATGATGAACGTCGCGTACTACAAGAACGACGCTGTCGACAGCGATCTGAAGCAGGCGCTCGAAACCACCGACCGCGCGCAAAAGACGTCGCTTTACGCGGATGCGCAAAAGCGCATCTGGGCCGACGCGCCGTGGATTTTCCTCGTGAAGGAAAAGGTCGTGTACGCGCGCAGCAAGCGTCTGTCGGGTGCGTATGTCGCGCCGGACGGCTCGTTCAATTTCGACGAGATCGCGATCAAGTGATTCGCGCGATGGGCTGACCGTTCCGCTCCGGCGTATTCGCTGAAATACACCGGAACGCTGGACGAACGGCGGCCCGTCGCACAGAACGATTTCTCGTTGCCCGCATCATTGCCGGATTGGGTTTCATGCTGAACTTCATCGTCAAACGTCTCTTTGGCCTGCTGCCGACGCTCTTCATCGTCGCCGTGCTGGTGTTCCTGTTCGTGCATCTGTTGCCCGGCGACCCGGCGCGGCTCGCCGCCGGTCCCGACGCGGACGAGGCGACCGTCGCGCTGGTGCGCGCCGACCTCGGCCTCGACAAGCCGATGCCGCAGCAGTTCGCCCACTTCTTCGCGAGGATCGCGCAAGGCGACTTCGGCACCTCCACGCGCAGCAAGCGGCCGGTGAGCCAGGAAATCGCCGAGCGTTTCATGCCGACGCTGTGGCTCACGCTCGCCAGCATGGTGTGGGCGGTCGTGCTGGGCATGGCCATCGGCATCGTCTCGGCGGTGTGGCGCAACCGCTGGCCCGATCGGCTCGGCATGACGCTCGCGGTCTCGGGTATTTCGTTTCCCGCTTTCGCGCTCGGCATGCTGCTGATGGAAATCTTTTCGGTGAAGCTCGGCTGGCTGCCTATCGTCGGCGACGGTTCGTGGCAGAGCTACGTGCTGCCCTCGCTCACGCTGGGCGCGGCCGTCGCGGCGGTGATGGCGCGCTTCACGCGCGCGTCGTTCGTCGAAGTGATGAACGAGGACTTCGTGCGGACCGCGCGCGCCAAGGGCGTGCCCGAGCGGCTCGTGATCGTCAAGCACTGCCTGCGCAACGCGATGATTCCCGTGATCACGATGATGGGTTTGCAATTCGGCTTTCTGCTGGGCGGCTCGATCGTGGTCGAAGTCGTGTTCAACTGGCCGGGCCTCGGACGCCTGCTGGTCGACGCCGTGTCGATGCGCGACTACCCGGTGATTCAGGCCGAGGTGCTGTTGTTCTCGCTCGAATTCATCATCATCAACCTGATCGTGGACGTGCTGTACGCCGTGATCAATCCGACCATCCGTTTCAAGTGAGGCCCGCATGAGCACGACAGCCACCGAGCCGAATGCGGCCAAGTCCGTCAACGAAGAACGCGCGATCCGCACGCCGTGGAGCGAGTTCTGGCGCAAATTCCGTAAGCAGCGCGTGGCGCTCGCCGCGGGCATCTTCGTATTGCTGCTGATCGTGGTCGCGCTCGCGGCGCCGCACATCGTGCCGTACGACCCGGAAAATTTCTTCGACTACGACGCGTTGAACGCGGGTCCTTCCGCGGCGCACTGGTTCGGCGTCGATTCGCTGGGCCGCGATATTTTCAGCCGCATTCTGGCGGGCTCGCGCATCTCGCTCGAAGCCGGCTTTTTGTCGGTGGCGATCGGTGCGGTGATCGGCACGTTCTTCGGGCTGCTGGCCGGTTACTACGAAGGCTGGTGGGATCGCATCACGATGCGCGTGGCCGACGTGCTGTTCGCGTTCCCCGGCATACTGCTGGCGATCGGCGTGGTGGCGATTCTCGGCAACGGCATGATCAACGTGATCTGCGCGGTGGCGATCTTCAGCATTCCCGCGTTCGCGCGGCTCGTGCGCGGCAATACGCTGATGCTCAAGCAGCTCACGTATATCGAGGCGGCGCGCAGCATCGGCGCGTCGGACTGGACGATCATCGTGCGTCACATCTTGCCGGGGACGATTTCGTCGGTGGTGGTGTACTTCACCATGCGCATCGGCACCTCGATCATCACGGCGGCGAGCCTGTCGTTTCTCGGACTCGGCGCGCAGCCGCCGACGCCCGAGTGGGGCGCGATGCTCAACGAAGCGCGCGCCGATATGGTGACCGCGCCGCATATCGCGCTGTTTCCGAGTCTCGCGATTTTCCTGACGGTGCTGGCGTTCAACCTGCTCGGCGACGGCTTGCGCGACGCGCTCGATCCGAAGCTGGATCGGGCATGAGTGTGGGTGAAAACGTGGGCGGAAACGTGGGCGAAGGCGCGCCGCATATCGGCGTATTGACGAGCGGTCCGCTTGGCACGATCGCCGATGTCGATGGCGTCACGGTCGGTCACCGCACGCTCGACGAAGGCGCCGTGCAAACCGGCGTGACCGTGATTCGTCCGCATCGCGGCGATCCGTTTCTGCACAAGGTGCCCGCGGCGGCGTCGGTGGTCAACGGCTTTGGCAAAAGCATCGGGCTTGTGCAGGTCGAGGAACTCGGCGTGCTCGAAACGCCGATTGCGTTGACCAATACCTTCGGCGTCGCGGCGCTCGCGCAGGCGCAGATTCGCGCGGCGATCAAGGCCAATCCGCGAATCGGGCGCGAGTGGCCGACGGTCAATCCGCTGGTGTTCGAATGCAACGACGGATACCTGAACGATATCCAGGCGCTGGCCGTCAACGAACGGCATTTCGACGACGCATTCGATGCCGCAAGCACACATGTCGTGAGCGGCTCGGTCGGCGCGGGGCGGGGCATGTCGTGCTTCGATCTGAAGGGCGGAATCGGCAACGCATCGCGCGTGATCGAGGTGGCCGGTCAACGGCATACGGTCGGCGCGCTCGTGCTGGCGAACTTCGGCCGGTTGCCGATGCTGACGATCGACGGTGCGCCGCTTGGTCGTGTGCTGGCGGAGCGCGCGGCGAAAGCCGCCGATGCCGTCGATGCGGCCGGCGCCGGCTGCGCCGCGAACACGAACGCCGCGACAGCGCCGATAGCAAAACCCGAGCAAGGCTCGATCATCATGATCGTCGCCACCGATGCACCGCTCGACGCGCGGCAACTCAAGCGTCTGTCGTTGCGCGCCGCAGCCGGTCTTGCGCGAACCGGCTCCGTCTACGGTCACGGCAGCGGCGACATCGCGCTGGCGTTTTCAACCGCCTATACCGTGCCGCATGATGCCGACTTCGTCACGCTGCCGCCGTTACTCGCCGACGCGTGCCTCGATCCACTGTTCCAGGCTTGCGCGGACAGCGTCGAGCAGGCAATCGTCGATGCCTTATGGCGCGCCACTTCCGTGACGGGCCGCGACGGCCGCAAGCGGCTCTCGCTGCACGACAGCGTCCCCGACCTCGCTCAACTCCTCAAGCAATCTTACCGATGAAAGTCCTCATTTCCGCCGACATAGAAGGCGTGGCCGGCGTGTTCCATCCCGAGCAAACGCGCGCGGGCAACGGCGAATACGAAGCCGCGCGCCGCTGGATGACGCTCGAAGCCAACGCCGCAATCGAAGGCGCATTCGCCGGCGGCGCGACCCAGGTATGGGTCAACGATTCGCACGGCGGCTTTCGCAACCTGCTGCCCGATCTGCTCGACGCACGCGCCCAGGTGGTGCTCGGCAAGCCGCGCACGCTCGGCATGATGGCCGGGCTCGAATACGGCGCGGCGCTCGTGTTCATGATCGGCTATCACGCAAAGTCGCAAACGCGCGGCATCCTTGCGCATACGATCAACAGCTTCGCGTTCGCGCGGGTTTCGCTGAACGGCGTCGAAGTGGGCGAGGCGGGTTTGTATGGCGCGCTGGCCGAAGAATACGGCGCGCGTGTGGCGCTTTTATCCGGCGACGACGTTTTTGCCGAGGAAACCGCGCCGCGTTTTCCGGGCGCGCGCTTCGTCGTGACGAAGAGCGCGACGGGGCATGCCAGCGGCGTCACGCAAAGCCCGGCCTACGCGCGCGATGCGATCGGAACGGCCGCGCGCGAAGTGGTGCGGCAGCATCTCGCCGAGGGTCATGCGCCGCACGCCACGCGCGCCGGGGCGAAACCCGTCGAGTGTGAACTGCGTGTGCAAACCACCGCGCTCGCTGATCTGTTTTGCCAATGGCCGACGCTCACGCGTGTCGATGCCGTCACGCTGCGTTTTGATGCGGCGTCGGCGGAAGATGCGGTGAGGATGCTGAATTGTTTGTCGGCGATGTCGTTCATGCTGCGCTAGGCGGGCAACGGTCGGTTGTTTTGCCCGAGCCCTCGCAACCACCGATTTCTGCCGCCAGATTAATCCTTCGCTATCGGCCGGCTATTGCTGCCGGCTCAACTCCCGCGCCGCGCGATCGATCACGTCGGCGATCGCACCCGCATGCGACACGGGTGCGAGGTGGCTCGACGCCATCGGCACGACTTTGGCGCCCATCCGCTCGGCCATGAATTTTTCGACGTCCGGCGATACCGCGCGGTCCTTCGTGGTCAACACGTACCACGACGGCTTCTCCTTCCACGCCACCTGGCTGACCGTTTCGCCGAACGCCTTCGCGGCGATCGGCTGCTGCGCGGCGGAGAGCACGCGCGTCAGGTTTTCGGGCACATCGGCGGCAAAGTCGGCGCGGTATTTCGCGCGGTCGAGCCAGAGAAAGCCGCTCGCGTCCGTGGTGATGCCTTTGCCTGCCGGCATCGGCGCGGCGCGCTTCATCAGATCGGCGGTCGACTCGTGCAAGTCCGGCGCGATCGCCGCGACATACACGAGGCCGGCGACGTTCGGCGCATTCGCGCCCGCTTCGGTAATCACGACGCCGCCCCATGAATGTCCGACCAACATGGTCGGACCGTCCTGGCGCGCGAGGACGCGGCGCGTGGCGGCGACATCGTCGGCGAGCGAGGTGAGCGGGTTTTGCACCGAGCTCACGTGATAACCCTTCTGCTGCAGTTTCGCGACGACGCCGTTCCAGCTCGAGCCGTCGACGAAAGCGCCGTGCACCAGCACCACATTGCGCACGGGGCCGGTCATCGGCGCGGCGGACGGCGTTGGGACTGTGGCGAAAGGCGTGGCGGGCGCCGCGGTTGGCGCGTCGGTCGCCGCCGGCGCAGATGCTGCGGTGGGCGCCGCTTGATCCGGAACTGCCGTGCCCGGTGCGCTGGCCGGCCTAGCCTCGGGTGCCATGATGAGTGACGCCGCAGGCGCCGTGCTTTGCGCGAGCGCACCCGCGCCAGCGAAACAGAGACACAAAACAGCGGCGCGGAGCAGGCGTTTGGGCGACATGTTGAATCTCCGAAGGCTGAAACCTCGACTAGCGCAACATACCGAAGCGGCTCGCGGTGTCAATCAATATCGTTGCACGTCAATAAGGTGCGGAACCAGGCGCGGGTTGCTCCCAGTATTTAGGCCCTTTCGGTCACGGTAAAATTTTTGGTTCTGCCGGGACGGACCACGAGTCTGTCCGGGTGATCGAAATCCATACACTGGGGCGCAATTTGAATAGTGCACAACAGCAGGACGGCCTGAAGCGCGGGCTCAAGAATCGCCACATCCAGTTGATCGCGCTGGGTGGAGCGATCGGCACCGGCCTGTTTCTCGGCTCGGCCAGCGTGCTTCAGGCAGCCGGCCCGTCGATGATTCTCGGCTATGCGATCGGCGGCGTCATCGCCTTCATGATCATGCGGCAGTTGGGCGAGATGGTCGCGCAGGAACCGGTTGCCGGTTCGTTCAGCCACTTCGCGTACAAGTACTGGGGCGACTTTCCCGGCTTTCTGTCCGGCTGGAACTACTGGGTGCTGTACGTGCTCGTGAGCATGGCCGAGCTGACCGCGGTCGGCACCTATGTCCATTACTGGTGGCCCGGTGTGCCGACGTGGGTGTCGGCGCTGGTGTGCTTCGCGCTGATCAACGCGATCAATCTCGCCAACGTCAAAGCCTACGGCGAAACCGAGTTCTGGTTTTCGATCGTCAAGGTCGTGGCGGTGATCGGCATGATCGTATTCGGCGGCTATCTGCTCATCAGCGGACGCGGCGGCCCGCAAGCCTCGCTCACCAATCTCTGGAGCCACGGCGGCTTTTTCCCGCATGGGTTTCAAGGCCTCTTCATGATGCTGGCCGTCATCATGTTCTCGTTCGGCGGGCTCGAACTGATCGGCATCACGGCGGCCGAAGCCGCCGATCCGCAGAAGAGCATTCCGAAGGCCGTGAATCAGGTGATCTACCGGATTCTGATTTTCTACATCTGCTCGCTGACAGTGCTGCTCTCGCTATATCCGTGGAACCAGGTCGCGGCCGGCGGCAGCCCGTTCGTCATGATCTTCTCGCAGATCGGCTCGACACTGACCGCGAACGTCCTCAACGTCGTCGTGTTGACGGCGGCGCTGTCCGTGTACAACAGCGGCGTGTATGCGAATAGCCGCATGCTCTACGGTCTCGCGGAGCAGGGCAACGCGCCGCGTATGCTCATGAAGGTCGACCGGCGTGGCGTGCCGTATATGGCGATCGGTTTGTCGGCGCTCGCCACCTTCACCTGCGTGATCCTCAACTATCTGATTCCCGCCGAAGCGCTCGGCCTGCTGATGGCGCTGGTGGTGGCCGCACTGGTGCTGAACTGGGCGTTGATCAGCCTGACGCATCTGAAGTCGCGCAAGGCGATGATGGCGGCGGGCGAGACGCTCGTCTTCAAGTCGTTCTGGTTTCCGGTCAGCAACTGGATCTGCCTCGCCTTCATGGCGATGATCCTCGTGATTCTGGCGATGACGCCGGGCCTGTCGGCCGCGGTGTGGCTCGTGCCCGCGTGGCTGGTCGTGATGTGGGGCGGCTATGTGTTCAAGCGCCGGCGCGCGGCGATGCTTGTCGGCGCGCGAATGGCCGAGCGATAAAGCCCGCGGCGGTGGGGGCGGCGAGTGTTGCGCTCTCACGTCGGCGCAGGCGTCGCGCGATCCAAGCCGCTCCACGCATGCCGCTGAAATGGCTGCGGGAGCGGTTTTTATTTGCGCGCTGACATAGCGGATTCGGAGGGCGTGCCGCTTTGAATTCGCATGATGGCTTGCCGCCTCCGCGTGGAACGAAGCCGATCCGCGAACGACCTGCGCGCCGCGCAGCCGGCGCTCACGCGAACGCCGGCTCGCGCGCGCGACGCGACACTGCCTGGGGTTCGCTCCCGGCTTCCTCGCCGACGTCGCGCGTATCGAGCCGGAAGGCCGCGGCCGTGTGCTGCAGATGCAGCGCCTGCTCCTTCAGCGACTGCGCCGCGGCCGCCGCTTCTTCGACGAGCGCCGCGTTCTGCTGGGTCATGCTGTCCATCTGCGTGACCGCGAGATTGACCTGATCGATGCCCGCGCTCTGCTCGGCCGCCGCCGCCGCGATCTCCTGCACCACGCCGGTCACCCGCAGGATCGCGTCTCGCGCGTCGTCGATCGTCGAGCCGGTGCTTTCGACCAGCGTCGCGCCGCTGCCGACGCGTTCCACCGCATGGCTGATCAGCTCGCGGATTTCCTTCGCCGCGGTCGCGCTGCGTTGCGCGAGACTGCGGACCTCGCTCGCGACGACCGCGAATCCACGGCCCTGCTCGCCCGCGCGCGCCGCTTCGACGGCCGCGTTGAGCGCGAGGATATTGGTCTGGAATGCGATGCCTTCGATCGTCGCGATGATCTCGACCATGCGCCCCGATTCGCTCGAAATGTCCTTCATCGCGCCGACGGCCTCGGTGATCATGTCGCCGCCCCGGTTGGCGATGTGCGCCGCGTTGGCCGCGAGTTCGCTGGCGGTGCGCGCGTGCTCCGCGGTCTGCCGGACCATCGCGGTCATCTGCTCCATGCTCGAAGCCGTTTCCTGCAACGACGCCGCCTGGTTCTCCGTGCGCGCCGACAGGTCCGCGTTGCCGTTCGCGATTTCGTTCGCGCCGCACGCGACGTTGTCGGAGGCGCGCTTGATCTGGCGGATCGTGCCGGTGAGCGCGTCGCGCATGCGCTGCATCACGTGCAGCAGGCTCGACGTGTCGCCGCTGCGCGTGGCGATCGCAACGGTCAGGTCGCCGGACGCGATCGCCTCGGCGACCTCCGCCGCGTAGGCCGGATCGCCGCCGATCGTGCGGAGGATGCTGCGGTTCGTCACGGTGACGAGCGCCACCAGCAGCAGGGAGATCCCGACGAAGATCGCGCCCAGCATCCACAGCGAGCGCATGAAAGCGGCGTCGATGTCGTCGACGTAGGCGCCCGTCGCGATGATCCAGTCCCACGGCGCGTAGCGCAGCACGTAGCCGATCTTGGCGACCGCCTTCACCGGCGTCACGTTCGGGTGCGGAAACACGTAATCCACGAAGCCGCCTTCGGGCGCCTGCGCCACCGAGGCGAAGCTCACGTAATGGTGACGGCCGTCGGCATCGGCCGTTGCGGCGAGGTCGCGGCCTTCGAGCGCCGGCTTGATGGGGTGCATGACCATCCGCGGCTTCGAGTTGATCACGAGGAAATAGCCGTCCTCGCCATAGCGGATCTCGCGCAGCCGGGCGAGCGCCTGCTTTTGCGCGTCCGCTTCGGACATCGCTCCGCCTTGCGCCAGCGCCGCATATTCCTTGACGATACTCACGCCGACCTGCCCGACGTTCATGAGATCGTGCTTGCGCTCCTCGATGCGGGTCTCGCGCGATTGCCAGGCGGCGAATACCGATACCGCCAGCAACGCAACGAGACTGATCAGCAGCGGCAGCCATAACTTCTGCGTAAAACGGAGCTTTCGCATCTGCGCCTTCTTCATCGAGGTTGGTGAAGTTCGCGCCGCGGCGCCGCGCAATGCGGCACCCGAAACCAGCGCGGCCGATTTGCCGGCGGACTGACTGGCAAACGGTTCCTGTCCGCGTTATCGGCGCGGCGGGAATAAAGTTTCTAGAGTTAAACCCGCGGTGGGACTTCTTGCGGTTTCGAACGCTCGATCAGAAGCTGATTGCGATTGCCGACGAACGCGTTGAGCATCGACGTGTGGCGGTGTGACAAGCTTGGGGAATTTTTCCGCGAGTGGAGGGGATTTCGCGGGAGTGGGTACTGAACGGTAGCGGGGACGCTAACGCTTGGATTTTGTTTGGTGCCCAGGGCCGGAATCGAACCGGCACGCCTTGCGGCGGGGGATTTTGAGTCCCCTGCGTCTACCAATTTCACCACCTGGGCAGATCTTGCAGCGCACGCGCTGGAACATGGCGCGCGGCGAAGACGCAGATTATGGCCGAAAATCCGGCGACGGGCAAGCCGGCCGCTTTGGGTTCGCGCGAAGCCTTCACGCAAGCGTTCCCGTTCAGGCTCGAACGTATCGGTGAAGCGGATGCCATACGCGCGCAATTATGCAAAAGCCCGCACGGAATGCGATGGCACAATGCGGTTCTGCTTATGCATTGCGTGTTGTCGAGCGTCAGGAAAAATGCCGTGAAAGATGTGCCAAACACCGTTGCGAAGCGCGACTCCCCGTTCCATGTGGCGGGTCACGCCTGCCGACCCGATTGCGGCGCGTGCTGTATCGCGCCGTCGATTTCGAGTCCGATTCCGGGCATGCCGAACGGCAAGCCGGCGGGCGTGCGCTGCGTGCAACTCGGTGACGATTTGCGCTGCGCGATCTTCGGGCAGCCGGAGCGGCCGGCCTGCTGTTCGGGCCTGCAACCGCAGACGGAAATGTGTGGCGCGAACCGCGACGAAGCACTCGCGTGGCTAACCCGGCTCGAAACGCAAACTCAGCCGCAAGCGCAAGCGTCGGCACGCCGATAGCGCGAACGGCGCGCCGCAACCGATGTCAGAAAAAGCTTCCCCAAGGAGATTTCGCATGACCCGATCCGCTGCGCCGACCCGGCGCCGCTTCCTGCTCGCAGCGCTGACAGGCTGCGGCGCGCTTGGCATCACTGTGTCGCTGGCAGCCTGCGCCGCATCGATCTTTCCGTTCATCCCGTCGCACTACACGTTTTCGCAGCAGCAGGTGCAAGACGCGGTGCAGCGCAAGTTTCCGTATCAGCGCACGGTGTCGCAAGTGTTCGATGTCGTGCTGACGCATCCGGTGGTCGGCCTTCTGCCGGATGCGAACCGCGTCTCGGTGAAGCTCGACGCGCGCTTCGCGAGTCCGTTCATGCCGCAGCCGGTCGACGGCGTCTTCACGCTTTCCAGCGAACTCGCTTACGATGCCGCCAGCAAGTCGGTCGTGCTGAAGTCGCCGAACGTCGACAACGTCAGCGTGACCGGACAGGCGCAGGCCTACACGCAGCAGATCAACGCCGCGGCGGGACTGCTCGCCACGCAGTTGCTGACCAATTATCCGATCTACACTTTCAAGCCCGAACAACTGCAATTCGCCGGTGTGAATTACGAACCCGGTACAATCACCATCCTTACAAACGGCATACGTGTGCAAATCGTCGAGAAATGACGCAAGCGCGCGGTCGTCAGGGCCGCAGCGTTATCGTGCGGCCCTTGTTCCAACTATCTACATACAGCGATGAGGGGCACGGATGGACTGGCTATTGGCTTGCAAGGCGCTGATTCTGGGCGTCGTCGAAGGGTTGACGGAGTTCTTGCCGGTGTCGAGCACCGGCCACTTGATCGTCGCGGGCAGTCTGCTCAATTTCACCGATGAACACGCGAAAACCTTCGATGTCGTGATCCAGCTCGGCGCGATTCTCGCCGTGTGCTGGGAGTTCCGCCGCCGCATCGTCAGTGTGGTGGTCGGCTTGCCGAGCCGACCCGATGCGCGCCGCTTCACGCTGAACGTGATCATCGCGACGATTCCGGCAATCGTGCTTGGTTTGCTGTTGGAAAAGTCCATCAAGGCCGCGCTGTTTTCGCCGGTGCCGGTCGCGTTCGCGCTGGTGGCGGGCGGGGTGGTGATCCTGTGGGCCGAAGCGCGCCAGCGCGCGCAAGGCGAGAGGGCGGCGCGCGTGCAGAGCGTGGACGATCTGACCGCGCTGGATGCGCTGAAAGTGGGCCTGGCTCAATGTTTCGCGCTGATTCCAGGCACTTCGCGCTCGGGCTCGACCATCATCGGCGGAATGCTGTTCGGGCTCGACCGGCGGGTCGCCACGGAGTTCTCGTTCTTCCTCGCGATTCCGATCATGTTCGGCGCGACCGGTTACGAGCTCCACAAAGGCTGGCAACTGCTGTCCGCGGATGTGCTCGGCACCTTGGCGATCGGTTTCGTGGCGGCCTTCATCAGCGCGTTCGCCTGCGTGCGCTGGCTGTTGCGCTATGTCGCCGCGCACGACTTCACCGCTTTCGCGTGGTATCGGATCGGCTTCGGGTTGTTGATCTTGCTGGTCGGCTATAGCGGCGCGTTGAGCTGGACCAGTTGAGTTTGTCTTAACCCCGTTGCCATGAGTGCCATGAGTGCCATGAAAAAAGGTCCGCGTTTGCGGACCTTTTTCGTTGCAGCTTGCGAGGCGCGATCAGCGATCAGAGCGCGCCGCGTTTGCGGAACACCAGATCCCAGACGCCGTGTCCGAGCCGCAGCCCGCGGCGTTCGAACTTCGTCACGGGACGATACTCGGGGCGCGGCGCGTAGCCGTCGGCGGTGTTCTCGAGCGCGGGCTCCGCGCTGAGCACTTCCAGCATCTGTTCGGCGTAGTTTTGCCAGTCGGTCGCGCAATGCAGATACGCGCCAGGCTTCAGGCGCGAAACCAGCAAGGCGACGAATTTCGGCTGGATCAGCCGGCGCTTGTGATGACGCGCCTTGTGCCACGGATCGGGAAAGAAGATATGCGCGCCGTCGAGGCTGTCCGGCGCGATCATCTGTTCGAGCACTTCGACCGCGTCGTGCTGAATGATGCGGATGTTCGACAACTGCTGCTCGCCCATCAGCTTGAGCAACGCGCCGACGCCCGGCTCGTGCACCTCGACGCCGAGGAAGTCGTCGTCGGGACGGTGCGAGGCGATCTCCGCGGTGGTCGCGCCCATTCCGAAGCCGATTTCCAGCACACGCGGTGCTTCACGGCCGAACACGCTGTTCCAGTCGGGTTGCTGCGGGGCGAACGGAACCACGAAACGCGGACCGAGTTCATCCATCGCGCGGCGCTGGCCGGTCGAGACGCGGCCGGCGCGTGTGACAAAGCTGCGGATACGGCGCCGGTGCGGGGCTTCCTGTTGCAGCGTGTCGCCGGCGGATTGGCCGTCGGTTTCGCTCGCGGGCGTCGTGAGTTCGTCGGGCAAGCCGGCGTCGTTTGGATCGTGGATCATTGTCGAGACTGCTACAAGGTGAGGACTTCGTGCCGCCACTACAAAAAAGCCGCCTTCATCGAGGCGGCTCGTGCTGGATTCCGCTAGAGGCTCGAGGCTTAGCAGGAAGGTGGAGCGGGCGTTGCAAGTGCGCGTAAGGTAGCACAACCCAAAAGGCGGCGTCCAGACGAGGGTGCTTGCGGCTGGCTTCGGCATCGCCGGCATGATGACGTTTTGGTCACCGTCATGGCCATCCGTAAGTGGGATCACGCAATCCGAGGTCTTCGGCACGCGGGCTTTATCAGTTATTGCCGGCGCAATATGCGTTGAATCCCGAGGGAGAAAAATCGTTTGGGAATGCGGTGGAAGAATGCCGCGGCGGCATTCGCTATGTTCTCGGCCGGTATCACAATGCCGCGTTTGCTCGCCGGTTATGGGAAGTGAATTAGTGGGTTTGAGATGCTGAAAAACGCTGATTCTTTTTGAGTGACAAGCGCAAGAGGATGCAACAGGCGGGACATGCGGTAGATGCAGATTCTTTCGCGTGGCCGCCTGGTTTCTATCTGTCTATCTGGTTCGTCACCAGGCGGGATGGAAAGTATCTGGAGCGGGCGATGGGAATCGAACCCACGGCTCTAGCTTGGGAAGCTAGGGTATTACCATTATACGACGCCCGCGAAGCCCGCAATTTTACAGGGGTTTGAGTGATTTGGGGAGTCGGAATCGTGTGAAGTGGGGTGAAAAGTGTATGCACTTCGGAAATTCTTGCTGGCATTGCCGAGCGAACTGGTTGGCACAGACTGGGTTCCGTCATCATGAGAGTGGTGAAACGCCAACTACAGACTGCCGAGCGCGCTGGCTAGCTACCCACACATCCGCGTCTTTATTGACAATCAATGTGACTCTGAGTTGATCGCCCGTCGTAGGTAGCGCGGCGCACCCCGAGCTGATCCGCAACCATTTCGTGGGCTCAGCAAGTCGAACGACGAACTAACGGCAGGGGATTTGAATGTGTCGAAGATCGCTGACGCAAGTGCTTGCTGCGAGCAATCATTCCGGCCACCATTCAACATCTCAGTAACCGTCGATGATTTTTTGCTCGCACCACCTAGGAGCCTCTGCTGTTCCACGTGGTTGCCGTGTTTCGCACAAGGTACCGCGGGAAAAACAGCCTACATCCGGATTCTTCGCATACACTAAGCCGAAATTATTACCGACGCTGGAGGCCTTCGTTGATTAAGTGTTTTCTTTCCCACAGTTCTAAAGACAAGGACGCTTACGTCCGCGTGGTCGCGCAGAAGCTCCCGAAAGAAGTTAAGGTCTTTGACGAGGCGACATTCGAGGCCGGAATGATCACGGCTGACGAGATTGCTCGCGGGCTGGACGAATCCACGCTGTTTGTAATTTTTCTCTCCGACTCGGCACTGAATTCGCAATGGGTCCAGGATGAACTCACGGACGCTAAGGCTCGTTTCGATTCGACGCAGATCGAAAGGATTTATCCGATCATTGTCGAAGCAGGCCTGCGACACGATGACCCGAGAATTCCAAAGTGGATGCGCGAAACGCTTAACATTCAGATAATCGTTAAACCGACAGTGGCGGCCAGGAAAATCAGAGCCCGTCTGTTGGAGTTGTCTTGGAAATTCCATCCGAGACTCAAAGAACGCCGCGAAATATTCGTAGGCAGAAACGTGCTAGTCCAAGAAATCGAGGAACGATTAGATGACTTCTCAAAAGAGTCGCCAATCGCGCTAGTCGCGTCTGGACTCCCTGCGATCGGTAGAAAAGCACTACTGCAGCATGCGGCTAGAAAGGCGAACTTGGTGCGAGATTCCTACGAGTTTCCGATCGTGACCCTTTCAACCTTCGACAATATCGAAGACTTTTTGCTTCGAATCGTTGACCTTGGCGTCGTATCTGCCACGGTAGATGATCTGGCGAGCATTCCCATGCGCGAGAAATTAAATCGCCTGAAGGGGGTGCTCGTGGATTTTGCGAAAGACGGCGAACGCCTCTTGATTGAAGATCATGGTGTGCTTGTTCAGCGGAGCGGAGAACTCGTAGATTGGTTTAGAGAAGCCTTGGTGCACCTCGCGCCGATCGCCCATCTCACGTTTTGTATCGCAAGTCAGTATCGGCTGAACCCGTCCTTAAACAGAACAAACCAACTGGTCTACTCCGTGGCCGTTAAGGAACTCGATCGAGCGGAGCGTAATGGGCTTTTAACCCGCTACTCTCGATTCCACTCATTGAATCTGAATAGAGAGGATTTGTCGTTCTTTTCGGATATCCTGACCGGGTATCCCGAGCAAGTTTTGTTCGCGGTCGATTTGGTAAAGGACTATGGTGCATACGAAGCGAGAAGCCAATCTCATACAATTCAACAGTACGCGTCGGATAAGGCTCAAGTCGTTCTTGAGCAGTACAAGTACAAGCAAAAGGAACTTGAGTTCATCTATTTCCTCTGCCGGTTTGAGTTCGTAAGCTACGAAGTCCTTTTCGAGATAGTCGATCAAGATGAATACTTTGGAATCTTGGCCGATCTACTCGGCTCTTCAATCTGTGAGCGGCTGGGTGAATCGTCGGATTACGTTCGAGTCAATGAGGTAATACGGGATTTCGTTAGTCGAAATCGTTTCAAAATATCCGATAAATTTGAGCAAGCTATTCGGGGTCATGTGAAACGTTTTATCGATGAATCCGACAAAGATGATAAGGACATTTCGGATTATATTTTTTCGGCTCAAGAGGCGCTTCGTTCGAAAGATGTAATTTCCGAAAATTTGATTGTTCCTTCTGTATTTCTGAAGGCTATCAGAAAAATGTACGATGAGGACCGAAATTACGCAGACGCGATAACTCTTGCCGATCGTGCGTTGGAGCGTAAAGCGTTTCTGCACGCGACGACGATTAACTACATCCAGTTTATCCTGTGTCAATCTTTGGCGCGCTTGAGGCTTCATCGGTTCTTTGACGAAGTCAGGTTAGTGCATGAGCCGGATCGCTCGTTCTTGTACGGATTTTACTATCGCATTACCGGGAACTACGTGAAAGCCGAAGAGAGTCTGCTTCACGCCCTTAATGGCGATCGGCGCAAGCGGGATCCTCGAGTACTCGGTGAGCTTGTGCTCGTCTATATGCAGAGCGAGGAATATGAAAAAGCGCTCGAACTGGCTAAAGAGAATTACCACAATAGGCCATCAAATCCAATAAACGCAAATAATTACTTTACTTGCTTAATTATGAAGGATCGGTCAGCACAGACCCGCCAGGAGCTTGAGGGTATTGTCGGGCGCTTGGAGATAGATCCATCTGAGAAAGGGAGTGAAATGGCAAATTCAATGCGCGCTCGCTTGGTTGCATATTTTGATAATGACGAACAAGAAAGCTTGCGTATGGTTGAGGACGCAATCCATCGATATGCAGACGTTAGCTATCCGCTTCTGACGAAGGCGGACTTGGCCGCGTATTTCGAGAATAAGGAGAAGTTGCGAGAGGCCATCCAGGCGCTCGAACGTGAAATAGGGAGAAATGCTCAGAGTTACCGCTCGCTTCAGAAGTTCAAAGCTCTGTTGGCAGCTATGGAAGGTAATCTTGGCGCGGCCGAAGAAATTCTTCGCAAAGATTTGTCGGGACTTATTCCAGGCGCGCTCCAGCGGTTGCGCGAACGTGTGACACATCTCTCCGGACGATCATAAAAAGGAGCTTGTGACACTTTCCTCTCGGCGTTGGGCGGTGAGTTAGCATTGGCGTTTCATAACGGCTCAGAGCGAAAGCGACCAATAATCGGTCTTGGCGCAACTCACGCCCGCAAACGCGCCTTTCGAATATCGACGAAAGGCCGCAACGTCGTGCAATCATCCACCGTTCGACAAGCAACGTTGCCCCGCATACCTCAACGGCAACTCGACAGTTGGGTTCTGATGTCGCAGCCCAAAGAACAAGTGGCAGCAATGGGCTGAAACGCGGGGACTAGCCCGTCGAAGCACATAGCTTTCGTCATGTTGCCTAGGCAACGCGGTCGGCGGGATAGTCGTCGCATGGACGACACTAAACACGACAGCGATTTCCTGCCGCTTACCGCCGGTCAGATTCACGAACTGGCCGCTGCCCTTCGCGACGTTTTCGGAAGCAACCTTTCTCGCGAACAGTTTAACGACAAGCTGATGATGTTTCTTGAGGACGTGCCGGGGTATGAATCTGGAGAGGCGTCGTCATCGCTGATCGAGTCGGCATGGGCCGCGTATGGCGGGGCCGGAGAATGATGCAGCCACTATTTCATATCGCCGAGGTTGTTGCTACGCGTGGCGTCTTCGCGCATCTTGAACATCACCGCATCGCGGCCTTTTCATATCTCAGGCGTCACGCCTGCGGAGACTGGGGAATGGTGCCGCCCGAAGATGCGGCGGCGAACCGCTCCGCGGTCGAGCATGGTGCGCGAATCGTGTCGAGCTACGACATTGCAGGAAAACGGGTCTGGATCATCACCGAAGCAGATCGCAGCGTGACGACACTGCTGTTTCCGGACGAATACTGATGATGATTCACTGACGGCGCTTACTTGTGCCGCCCAGTTTTCGAAGGTCTGATATCGAACTCCAGCAACTCGCTCGGTACGACGCCCAAAGTCGCGGCAAGCACGCAAATATTGTAGAGCGCGATGTTTCGTTGGCCGCGCTCGATGCCGCCGACGTAGGACCGTGCCAAACCGGACTCAAGTGCGAGCTTCTCCTGCGACCAGCCTCGTGCCTTCCGCAGCTCCACCACTCGTTTTCCGAACAATTCTAGCGGGTCGTAATCCATCGTTGGCGTCCAAAAACAACCAACGAAGGGTATGGATTTGACCTTTATATAGCCACGCTCTATAGTGACACGCACTATAAGTGACAATTGCGGATTGCCACTGTCGCCAGTCCGCCGGTGGTCGCTAGAAAATGATCGCTATACGGGCGGGGCCAAATAAATGATCAAACTGGAAATCAGTCTCACGGGGGCGGGCCAGGACGAGTTGCGTCAGCTGGAAGCGCTGCTACAGAAAGTCGTTGTCTCACTGCAACCACACATGAAGGGCATCGAGGCTACCGTTGCCTCGGTCCCGGTCGTGGATCCGCTTGAATCAACGAAGAAGAAGATCCTCGACCATATCCGATGGCGGAAGGTCGACTCAAGGTGCATGACACGAGATTTTTGGGAGGTCGATATCCAAGACTGGCTGAATCCCAAGGACAAGAACAGGCTGAGCGCGGCGCTCGATTCGTTGTGCAAAGATGGGATGCTGGAGTGCACGGGGAAGTGGGAGTACTACCTGACGACCGAAGGATACAACGCGATCTACTGAAAAAAGCGAGGTCAGTATGTCGCATAACTCGGAAAACGGCTTGCTCGCAATGATCGAGCGTCTGTGGCGCGCTTTCATGGCTGTGTTTTGGGTCGCAGTCATGGTGCTGCTCCCGATACTGGGAATTCGCGGCCTGTACGTCGCGTGTCGCAGAAGACGCATCGCTGAGGACAAGTACGAGCGGCGCTATTGGTGCAACGAGATCGTATTCAATGCATGTCTTCTGTATGGGATCTTGGTAATTTACTACCACCTGTTCCAAGACATCATTTTTTACCCTTTTGGTTTACAGGCTCAGGAGCATTTCACGGCTGTCTTCGACACGATCATGGGACTTCCGACCGTTCTCTGGTATGTCTATACGGGTAGAAGTTACGCGCCGAGCGATGATCCACTGACGTATCTCACGGCTACGTTTTTCGGTGTATTTGCGCTGTTCCTTTGTTCGTTCGCATTGAGCTATTTTCGCGTCTTTGGGCATGAAAGCGAGGATGGTACTTGGGTTGCGAGTGAAAAGCGATGTCGAGAACTTAACGAGCAATTTGACCGCGAGGAAGCGCCGTCGCGAGCGCTGTCGAAACAGTGGTATCAGCTTCAAATTCAGCACCCGAGAAATCATCCTGCGTGGAGCGAGTTGCCCGTTGAGCAGCAGCAGAAGTTGACGGTCAAATGGGAAACGGAGAAGGCGGAGCTTTGGAAAAAAATGGACGAATGCCCTCGTGCATCTTACTTCAATAGATCCAAATAGCCCTGTCACAACTGATTGAACACATCCACTCTGTCGCAATGTCGCTGCTTGCAGCGCGACGGGGGTGTCCAATGATGATGGTCTAGTGATGAAATTCGAGAACTTGTTCGAAGGAAAATCGTGGCCACACGCGAAGGAGCGGCTCGGTGTCATGTCGGTCGATACGCTCAATCGTATCTGGCTACTTGTTCGTGAAGAAGATGGTTATATCATCGCCATTGCGAAGGACGGCAAGGATGCATTGCTCGGTCGCATGTGCAAGCGTGATGATGGCAAGTTCTGCATCGAAATCGTTGTGCGTGCCCCAATCGAAAACAATACGCTTGGCCGCTACGTGTTCTGGCATGTTCATTCAACCGATAAGCAGCGTTACGCCCGGCGGCTCTATGAGGTGATGCGAAGCCACCTTGATAGGGCAATAGATAAAGAAATTTGACGGTCACGGTATAGAGGAAGGAATCCAAATGCTGCGCCCGACAAAGGAAGAGTTCCAGCGATGGCGCGGAACCGGACTCGCGTTCTTAGGAACGTACCTGCATCCGAATCCGAAGCTGTACAAATACACTTGGCAGATATGGACACCAGATTCGCCGAAGGATCAGAATTCTTTGAGCAGGGTCCGCGCTATAGCACAGCAAAGTACCGGGAAATAGAGAAGCAGATGTTCAAGGCTGGCGTCTCGGGTTTTGTCTACAACCGCCAGCTTCCGCGTCTCGGTATCGGCAAGCCATTTGACTTGACGCATCCCCGATGGGCGAACCGAGTATGGGCACCAGCGTGGGAAGATGACCCGGACCCGGAATGGGACGGGCACAAGTAAGAGGGCACAGAGCCGAGATTCGTTGCGTCGCGAATCCCGGGTTTGTACGCCTTCAATAAGGCATGGAAAGTGACCTATTTCTCAGCCGGTTGAACCAGTCAAGTTCCCCGAGTTTATGCAGGATCCAGCAGCAGCGAGTCGATGACTTTTACGGCCTTGCGACTTGCGTCATTCGGGCTCAAATGAGCGTAGCGCTGGGTCATCTTCGGATCGCTGTGGCCGAGCAGCACCGACACTTCATACAGGCTGACGCCTGCCTTGACCAGCTTGCTCGCGAACGTATGTCGAAACGTGTGCAGGGTAACGCGTCCACCGCGCTCCTTGACCGCCGCCGGGTCATTCAGCCCCGCGCGCTCGATCGCCTTCTTGATTGACTTCGTGCTGTAGCCGCGCTCGTTGCCCGTGCGGTCTTCGAACACGTAACGCTGACCCGGCCTGCGTTCTTCCCACCGGCGACGAAGGATTGCTTCGAGTCGGGAGGTCATGTACAGCACGTCCTCGTTTCTTACCTTGCTCCGGTACAGATTGATTGTGCAGCCATCAAGGCTGATCGCCGACCACGGAATGTTTGCGACCTCGGAGTAGCGACACCCCGTATCCAGCAGGAAAACCGTGATGTCGTAGTTGTCCTGCACATTCCGCGTCATTTCGGGTGTTCGCGTTTCTAACGGCTTCAAACCGTTTCTAAGCCGATCCGGCTCGAGTTCGAGCAATAACGCCGACTCTTCGATGGAATCCAGATATCGAAGCCTATAAGAAGTCTTAAGCGCGGGAAACACGATTTCGCGATTCACTTTGAAGCCGAGCTTCGTCATCTCGTTGATGGTTGCCCGCAGCAGCCCAATCTCGTGTTTGATCGTCGCAGGCTTGTCGCCTTCGGCCTTACGTTTCGCGACAAGGACTTCGAAGTCGCGCGTAGTCAGTTCGTGCAGCAGCGTGTCGGGCGAAAATCCGTAGCAGGGAAGCTTCGCCTTCGTCTTCGAATGAAGCTTGTACCCCATCGCCTTCCGGATGCCCGACCACATGCCGCTGTAATAGGCAGTGCCCTTACGGGACTCGACGTACTGCTCAAGCGCATCCTTGATCGTGATTTCAGGCGAGTCGCCGAGGTAACGTTCGCTGTGCGCGCGATTGCGGAATTCGCGTTCGACCTGAGCGGCCTTCGTCTTGTTCGGCGTGCCGGTCGAACCGAAGAATTTCTTGCCCTGAATCTGAAATTGGTAGTACCAGTTTTTGCTGTTATTGCGACGGATTAGTGTCATGGCGTTGCTCCTTACGGAATGTAGTTGATGAGCAACACCATCCGGGCTGACACGGAGTATGACAACAGCTTTCGCCCATGCCAGGGACGAAAAAAACGGTCCGTGCGCGAGCACGGTCCGTTCGGGAAACCCTGCTTACGACGGCTTATATTGGAGATATATCGCCCTCGTCACCGCCTGCGTCGAAGTCCTCGTCGGCCATATTGGAGAGCAGCTTCTTCTGCCAGTCCTTCTTCCGCTGGTAGACCTCCGTCTCATTGAATTCGTAACCGATGTAGTCCTTCGTATGTTCGTTGAATTGAAGATCAACTATCAGACACAAGCCCTTATAAACGCGATGGGGTTTCGAGAGGGGCTTATATCCCTTATCGGCCAGAATCATGCCGAACCGCTTGCCCGAATAGGCGAAGTTATGTTGCGTTTTGCTCCACGCATTGAAGAATTTGTAGGCATCGCCGAAATGGATCTCGCCGTCTGGATCGTCGCGCGTGAACTCCGACAACCAGCTTTCGACAACATCCATCTCTCCACGATACTCCGACACCTCGTTCGTGATGATCGCCGGTTCCTTGAGCTTGCAGCCGTTCTCGCGCCATTGCTGGCATCCTACGAGAGCCCAGTTCAGGATGCCCGGCAGTTCCTCGCGCAGCTTGCGTTCAAGGTCAGGGTCACGCTTCTCCGGCGGAATCGTCACCGTGAACGGGATCAACTTCATGCGGCGCCAGATGCCGTGGTCGTTGCCCTTGATCGTTGGCTTGTAGTTGCCCGCGAGCCACAGCTTGAAACGTGGTGTGAACGCGAACGCATTCTGGTAGAGCATGCGGGCGGTGATTTCTTCGCCGCCCGTATACCATTTCACCGTTTTTTCGCTGAAATGGCGGCCCTCCTCGACTTCGCTCATCGCAACGAGACGTTTCCCCGCGAGGCGCGCAACTTCACTGCTTGCCGCGTTCTGGGACATGGCTTGCCCCCCGTTCTTGTCGAGCAACATGTCGCCATTCGCCTGCGCTCCGAGATCACCGAAGAGTGCCCGCAGTAAATTGAGAAAGGTGGATTTTCCGTTCGCACCACTGCCAAATGCGAAGAACAGGGAATGCTCCGATGTCTGTGTGGTCAACGTATAGCCGATGGCGCGGCGCAGGTACTCCACGAGGGCGGTGTTTCCGTCCATGATTTGCAAAAGGAACTCTTCCCACCGCGGGCACGTAGCATCTGGATCGTAATAAACTCCTGCCGTTTGCGTAATGTGAAGCGCTGGGTCTATCGGCATGAACTTGCCCGTCCGCAAGTCGATCAGCCCATTGAGCACCGGGAGCATCCATTCACCCTGATCGAGATCGCTTGCAGAAACCGCGATGCCGGGTTCCGACCGGAAAAGTTCCACGGCATATTTCAGGCCGGTGTTGCTCTCTGTATATTTTGCGTGCTCGAACATCTCCATGCGGTTGCCCGGCGACAGGCGAGACATTTCTTCGTAAATCAGCGGAAGAAGTTCACGGGCGAGGCCAAGGACATGCAGTTCGTCAATGCGCTGCCATACCCCCGAATCCTGTTTCTTTAACCACTGTTTGGTCTCGTACACGTAGCGGAGGATAGCGCGGTACAGCTCGGACAAACGCATGGCGTTTCCGAGGTCAGTGGTGTGTAAGGCGTTGGCAGCATTCTCCCTATGCGACTTGATGACATTCATCGCAATCTGAGCAACTTCGGATTCGGAAAGGGGCGGGTTGCAGCAGGCAGTGTTGTATTCAAGCAGTTCTTCTTCCAGCCGTTCGTAGTCCAATCCACTATTGAGCAGGGAAAATGCGTGAAGCATGACAGACTGGTTGCGGCTCCCAGCGGGGGCAATCGGGGTTGTACGCGATTTCCGCTTACGGCGCGTCGCACCTTGCTCGGCAAGTGCTTCCAGTAACCATACTTCAGCGGGAGCAATAGGCGCAGCCGGGTCGACCCATTCATATGAGCCGCCATTAATGGTCGATGGAGGGGCAACGCAATAGCCACCGTCCGCCCTGACGTCGATTCCCTCGCGGAAGTTCACTTTGCACGGAATTTTCATCCCTTCAGGGTAAGTAAACAAAAAATGGATCCCTCCCGATGGCGTCAGGGCCGTCCTGGTCTCCGGCAAAGGACCATATGTTTTCTGCAGATGGACGAGCGACTTCACGCCAGACTTCTGATTCTTTACATCAATATCGAGCACGATCAAGCGACCGGAGGGAGCGCCAGTAGCGTAGGCAATGTTTGCACCGGGATATTGCTCGGCCCATGCCCGATGCTGTTCGGGATCAAGACTCGCGTCCTTGAACCCGTTCGGTGTGAGAGGGCGCTTTTCGTTCGGAACAATCGGAAAGCAAGCGAAGCCTTTCGCTGCAAGGGCGGTATACTTCTTAATTGGATCAATGTTAATAATTTCGGATTGCATAATAGATGACAGAGAGACCGCGATTACGATCTCTCAGTATGATTGAGGTGTTATTCGGAATTAACCGCCAGATGCGGCGATGCTAAGCACTGTTTGGTTGCGGAAATTGCAAATGCAAGCAACCATTCCCCGGAGGCGCATTGGAATGATGCTGGTGAGTGCATAAACTGTTTTGCACTCGTCGCAGACAATTCCGGCCGCAGCACGGTGAGAGCCGATTGCCTTGGCTGGAGGGTGCTTGGTCGGATGTTTCGGGCAGAGCACTTCAGCACCGGTGCTGTAACTGCAGACCGTGAAGGGGCCTTCATGAAGATCTGCGGCCCAGATAGGATAATGTTCTTCGATGCAGACGAGCTTATACCCTTCGGGCATAAAGGTCGAAACGTCCCGCGAGCAAAAGAGAGTGTCGGGGTACGCAGGTTTGGCCGGTTTCGCAATTTTAGCCATGTGTCACCTCGCAGAAGAGATCTTCTTCAAGAGATTCCAGCGAAAGAAGCCTGCATGTCGCATAGACCGCCTTGCAGTCGTCACAGACGATGCCACACGCCTCGCGGTCTACTCCAATTGCACGAGCCTTACTATGAGCAGGGACGCGAGGGCAGAGGACGAGATCGCCGGTGCTGTAGCAATAGACGGGAAGCGGACCATCGCGCAGATCGGAGGGCCAAGTTGGATGCTCGGGACTCAGGTCAGCAATGATGTAGTCAGGGACGAACTGCCGGACGTCGCCGTCGCAGTAGAATGAATACGGGTAGGTGGGGAAAAAAGGATTTGCCACGCAATAGCCTTTAACGGTTAGTTAATGGCCGATGGCGGATGCGATAAGGGATAGTAGGACTTACGCAGTGGGACGCCATCGACCAAAATCCGTTCGTAATGAACGGGACGTTTGATCGAAGATGCGTCTCACTGCACCACCCAAATGACTGGGCTGAGGACCGCTCAAAACGCGCATCCCCTCGGGCTGGTCACACAACCTCCATTACCCGGTGCTGGCGAGACCCCATCGATTTTTCGCAGTCGATGGGTCTAGGTGCCAAGAACTCTTGATGAGATGAACTGTACAGAAGCCGGACTGCGGAGACAAGGGGGTGGTATACGTTGCGCGCTTGGAATCAGACCGGCCACGGCGGGCAGGTTTTTTGAATACGCGGACAGGAAGGGGTGTTACAAATCGCAAGGTAGGGTTTGGCATTCGACAGCCATTGTGAGACGCATGGCGGGGCTATAAATTTGCTTCCGGCTGCCCCGCACCCATGTCCCTGCCCTCTCACTCTGCATGCGAACTCAGCACATCTTAAACAATTCAACGATTTCATCAATTTTCAGAAAGTTCTCTCTATCTCTTCCTCTATATAAAAACTTTCTAAAAACAAGAGAAATGGTTTAATCGTTTAAAAAAGCTGTTCCCTTCAGATGAATGTGAAGAAATTTCATCCCCACCTGTAGGGGGCGGTCGGCGATGGCCAGACACGGGCACCTGTCGAGGATGGCCCCACGGCAGAATCTAGTTAAGCTGATGATCTCGCTCAGAAATTCTCGTTAAATCAGGGGGTTATGAGGCGGAGGAGAAAGGTGACGTGAAAACTGTCGCTGTTGTGGACAGATTCCACGCTGCCGGTTATTACTGAGCTTGACTTGTCACGTCGTGACGTACTCGTTTTAGCTTGTGAGGCTGTACTTCGGCGCGAGAGTCTGCTTGTTTTATCGTAGGACTCGGTTGATCTGACGATGAGGCAGCTGTCGGACTTCCTCTGAGCGCTGCTGTCCATCCGGAGGCGAAAGTCTGAATTTGGGCGGGGGTGGTTTGCGTTAGCTGTGCCAATCCGAGTATTCCGATGAATACGCCGAGCACTGTTAGGCGTTTTTGCACCTTTGCTTCAAAAGCAGACTCAGTTGCCGTTCTCTCTATCCGGATAATTTCGGCGATTCGCCCAAGCTGATCAACGAGTTCGTGACGAAGCGAAGCGAGAAGCAAGCGGTCGTGGATAGCTTTATACAGTGGGCCGACTTCCGTTGTGAAGACTCGGGCGGGTGCATCAAAGTAGTAGCTCGCGATGAAGCGCGAGATTTCCGAATGCATTGCTTCAGTGCGCTTGACCTTCGAGTCGTCACGGCAGCATTCGGCGAGGTCGTGGATCGCCTGCTCTAGGACTCGGTGGTAAGCGAGCCCAAGCATATATGCTGTTAAGGCTCGTCCAGCGCGCTCGCCGCCGGGTTCTGTAGAAAGTATCGCCATGCCTTTTGCATCGACAGTCGCTCTTACGCGTGCGACGGGCAGGTAGTCATTGTCAGTCAACGTGGCTGAGCTTCGGAAGAATGTCGAAATTTCATTGATCGTCGTTACGGTCGAATTGTTTGACCAAACGAAACGGCCGATTTCTTCAGGAGCTGCACCTCGTTCCACAAGCTGAGTTGCTCGACCCCACGCTTGTCCGACGGCACCAGTGGTTAGACTGTCAGTCGGACAGAAACAGAATACGACTGAACGGTCTGATTCGGAGAAGAAGCGAAATAAGAGCGGATCATTTGCGGTTGGCGGGCGCTGGTCATGGTCGAACTGTGGACGGGCTGGAGAAGGTACTTCCCCTCTAGAGGCACTTTCAGTTGCAACGATTTCAGGGGTTGATCGAGACGGTAGATGATTCCTTGCACTTCAATCTCCGGCTGGGATGCCGTGGAGGCAAACCCGGTTGGCTTTATTTGTCCGCGTGTTTACGGCAGCCGTTTAAAAAACTGAAGTGGAACAAAGCTTGATCTATTGTCGGCGTGCCATCTGCCCGACGTGCGAGCCAGCAACGAGTCGGTCCCACGGCATACTCTCATTAAGCTGATGACCTAGCTCGAAAATCCCTGGTAGATCAATGGAGTAGGAGAGGGGCGGGTCAGGGTGACGCGAAAACTGTCACTGTTGCTCGCCGGATCTTCATGCTGGTCGCGTCGTGTTCAACGTCACTGCCCGTTCACCCTGATTCGCTTGGTCCGGTCAGTCAAATAGATCCCTGTTTGGCCCAGAGACCGGCTCAAGACCGCTAAAGATTAACTTTGGTCTCTTTGCTCCGATTCGACCTTTCTCGTCGAGTCTGTCAACTATTCCGACGAGGCGGCATGTTTCGAACAGCATCGGCTTAAAGGGAACAATATTTCGCGATTCGGGATAGGCTGTAAGAATATGCCCTTGATATTTGAATCCCATCGATTGTGATGTCTTGTTCTCACGGGTGACTTCTCCGGTGAGGACGACAGAAGCTCCGTGAACAAGTTCTGGAAAGAGAAGTTCGTCTGATTGTTCTTCTTCATCATCAAAGAAAATCGATTTTTCATTTTCGGTGATACTCTCCTGATCGATTTCACCTTCCTCTACTACGCCGATTGATAGGGTCGTTTCGGAGTCGACGTTTGCCGCCAGTCTTTCCAATATTTTCGGGCTGCAATTCGCGTAGAGTTCCAGATATTTAACTGGCAGGTAAAGATAATCACCGGACTCATTCGGAATCCCAACAAGCTCATTGTTTTCGCTGAATTTGACGTTTTCAAACTGCTTCTTGTCTAGGCTGCCTAAATGCTTTCCAATTCGCGCTACCCATTTGAGAGCCTCTAGGGACGTTTTGAAAATGTCCTTGAAGCCTATACTATCAAAATCCTTTTCTGCCATCTTCTTGGCCGCGTTAGTAACATAGGCGGTAGCAGCGATACCAAGACCCAATTTGAACAATGTTGAAATGTCGGTTGGGATTAAGGCTATCCATGATCCTTTTTCGATCCGAACTGGAATCTCGAATTCGGTATCTCTCAGATCTGGTGCTTGCGCAAGAATGAAATGGCGAATCGCTTCATCAAAGCCAATCAGTGCATTGGCAGACTTGCGTGCATCGAACGCCCCTGATTCCAACCGCTTACCTTCGTACTTTACAAAGCCGACGGATTCTTTTTCCGAGCTCATGGATTTTTGGTCTGAAATGAATTATTTTGGGTACTTGACTCTGTTTTTTAATAAGAGCGACAAGCTTCTAAATTTATTCAATTTGCATAAAGCTGGCCAGATAGCCAGTAGGAGTAAGTTTGCCTGAAAAAAACGCGTGGGCAGGCTTGCCATCGATGATTTTTCGAGGCTGGAGGGTCCAGCTTACCGACGTGCATGGACCCGCCGTTGCTTCGATTTTTGAAGCCGTTGGCTATCAGGCCATCAAGGCGAATTGGGCGGGTATTCCTGAGGAGCAATCAGGTCGGTGAGAAAATCGCTCTCAGCTACAAGATCTTCCGGCACCAGCGCGAATCCGCCCCACGCGATGATCCAAAGCGAAAGGGCGCCGATATCATCGATCACATATAGCGAGTGGCGTCTTCCCTTGCACATGTCTTGGACACGATCCGGATTGACCAGCGCTCCTTTGCGGATCTCTCTCGTTGTGTCTTCGCCGACAAATCCAAGCCAAGTGGTTTTGCAGCATGCGACCGATCGCGCCATAAGATCGCCGTCATCGTCAAGACCTAGCGCCGCATGAAACCAGTAGTAGTTTTGATCCTTCGCGGGTTGAACGACCGTCGCACAACGAATGCGTTCTTCCTGCGTAGCGAAATGGTGCGCTCTGCTTTTCAGCGACTCGATGCGTTCGAGAAAATAGTGGTGCCGCTCCATGCCAAACTTCTTGGCAGCAGCATTGAGCGCTTGCATGTGCTTGATACCTAGCCGCTTTTCAAACTTCTTCGCTTCCCTCTTGTATTTTGCTTCGTATCGGGAAATGAAATTCTCGGCTTCGATATGCTGGAGATCTGAAGTGCGATTTGATGAGTTCATGACGAGCCCTTCCGTATACGCGGCCATCTTCCAATAGCCCGCTCTAGCCGGAATGGCCACATTAAAGGATGTCAAGTCAAGAACCCAGAAACCGTTGCTCTCTAGGAGCGGTTTTGCCTGTGCGGGCGGCAGGTAGTCTGGACTACCTGCCAGCAAATATATCAATGGATGATTTTTGCCGCAAGAGGTCATGATGGGAAGGCTTGCGGCCCGGTCTGAGGCTATTTGATCGAGACGGCGATGGTCGCGATCGCGAGCAGGCGCATAACGTGCCTACGGCAGAATCCTAATAAGCTGATGATCTGGCTTGAAAATCCCTGGTAGATCAAGGGGATAGAGCGCCGGTGCGTAAGGGTGACGTGAAAACTGTCGCTGTTGCTCGTTGATTTTCGAGGTGGTCGCCGTCGTGCTGGTCGTGGTCGCTTGCTTGCTGTTGCCTTGAAGGTCGATCTGCTGGACCCTGGACGCACTTTCAACGAATGGAGTGCGATGATGGTCGATCAAAAACAAGGTGTGACTGGCAAGGACGAGAAAGCAGGTAAGCCTGTTGTCGCCGATGTGAAGGCAAATGCCGGTGCTGCGACGACGCACGATACCGCAGCAAAGGCGGCACCGGCTACACCGACGAAGATGGAACTGGCGACGGAAATCTACAAGCGGATGCGGACTGTCAAGGACGTGACTAGGAAAGACATTATCGAGAAGTTCATCGCCGAGGTGAAGCTAACGAAGGCTGGCGCGAGCACGTACTATCAGATGATCAAGGACAAGCACGAACCGATGGGCAAGAAATGAAACGCGGTTGTTGGAAATGAAAAAACGGCCGGGCTAGTGAAACACCCGACCGTTTCTTTTCGATTAGTCGAAGTTAAAACTCAACTGACCAGGCGCAGACCGCCAGTGCGAACACACACTCTCTAGGTTGCCGAAGCGAACCCGAGTGTAGTTACGCACAAACACAGTCTTTGCCCGCGCAATGATCCGACGCGACATGCTGCCTCCTACGAAATAGGAGGTTAAAAGCGATTCTTGCCCGCAGCACTCCCGTGACGTACACTACCGGGGTTATCTGACCGATAACTGTGGGTGACAGAGGCACGCCTTAACGCGCTGTCTTCAAGCTCACCTCCGCCTCCAACGTTTGAATCTCCTGGCCGAGATTCGGATTGTTGGGGGCGTTGTTTTTTTCGGCCCAGTTACGGTGAGTTAGGTAACGGGGCCGAATCATCTTCTCACGATGCGTTCCCCTTGAATCCCTTCCAGCGCTTGATGTAGACGGAAATCATGTTTTGCAGCATTTCCCAGTCGTCGGCATCAAGGCTGTTAGGCACGATGACTTTGACACTGCGCTTGCCGGGTAGAGGTATCTCGAACCGTTCGACGTCTGCGCCATCATCTTCATCTGCGCTTTTACCGTCCAAATCCCGATTCGTCTCCTCGACGCCCTTCGCGGACTTCTTGGCCGTGCCGCCATTCTTGGATGGCGGGGGAGGGGGAGCTTTGACGTGCGGCGAAACGGGAATTCCGTATTCTTTCGCCGCGGCCAAGAAAAAGGCGATTGTCTTCGTCAATGTGCTTCCGCTAATGCCTAGATTGCGGAATTTCTGAGTCATCTCACCCGAACTAGCATGGTGCAGGTCGAACTCAGGATCATTGAATAAAAATGCGTAAGACTCTCGGACGATCGTTTCCAAAAGCGGCTTCCGCGCGTCGTCCTGAGCCAGCACGAGAGGCTTGAATTGCTCTTTGGGCTTTCCAACCTCGTCGATAAGACCGAGGAAGCGGAGGGCCGCGAGCATCCCTGATTGCTGGGAGCCCGAGGCTTTTGGCATCAGGGTCTTGTCAATGCGAGTCGGGACGGCCTTTGCATCGCGTAGCGAGTTCAGAAAGGCCGTGAAGGACATATGGGAGATGACTGGCGGCGTTAGAACTTTTTCACTGTTGCTAGCCATGATGCATCCGTAGACTTTGGGTGGTGACCAGACTATACGCCGAATTTGTCCAACTCCGCAGATTTTTTTGACGAAGTCCAAAGATCTAGCCATAGATGGCTACTTTCATTCATGCGCGTATAGCGGACGATATCAGAGGTTCGGCATGACTGGATCAGAGATTGTGTTCGTTAGAAAAATTCTATCTTATTGAATATAAACAATAAAAATTCTTACAATTCTATTGTTTTTGTCTAGGGATTGTTCTCTGATATCGGTCTTGGTGGTTGATGCGGGCGAGATGCGTAAATTTTCTAGACCTATCTTGTCGCCGGGGCGAAGCTTCTCGGAGAGTCAAAATTGGGACTTGTGCCACATGCGCACGTGACGTTCAGCATATCGATCGTTGAGTGGTCAAGTCACTCGTCAACGAATTTTCCTGTCGTCATCTACCAATACAATGCAGAACTTGTTTTGTTGCGATCGCCCGTTGCGGAGACTCGGAGGAAACTATGAAGCGCAGCGAGTTATACGAAAAGGTCTGGTCGGCGCCGATGACTAGGCTAGCCAAGGAGTTGGGAGTATCGGACGTGGGTCTAGCCAAAGCTTGCCGTCGTCATGATGTGCCTGCCCCACCCCGGGGTTACTGGGCCAAACTCGCAGTTGGGCACACACCTCCGCGAACTCCGCTGCCAAACCCGAAACTTGATGTCGAGGTGCATTTCACAACCCTTGATCCCGACCAACTGGCGCGCAGAAGAGCCATTGAGAGTCGGCGCGCGGAGTTGTCACCGACGTCGGATGCATCGGCGAAACAACGGGCACCGATTGTATTCGCAGCCGACCTCGAAGGCGCACATCCGTTAGTTAGGGCCACACGCCGGTACTGCGATCGCCTTCCGCGCTTGATCGAGCGCGCCATGCGCAACCGGGGCAAGGGCTGGATAGATACAAAGCCGGAGGATCGCCCACCTCCTGAGCAGCATGGCCGGTACCATTTAATCCGCGAAGGATGCCTCGACATCAACGCGTCACTTGCATCCATGGACTGGATCCTGCGGTTCCACGCCACGCTTTTGCGCGGTCTGTCAGACGGCGGTATGAAGATCGTGAGGTTGGAGAATGCCGAAGCAACGTACGCTCGGCATCGCAGTAAAGCGGTAATTGAAATGAGACTGGGAGATGAGACTTTCTCGCTCAAGTTTTCCGAGGGGTACCGCCGTATTCGGCTTTCCCCGGCCGAGGTAGCGGAGAAACGGAGGGAATCGTCATGGGCGAGCGAGTATGAGACGAAACCGTCCGGAAATTTCACCTTCAGCATTCAGGGAACAGAGTATCGGGCTAGCAACACTTGGCAGGGGACGCAGGAAAAACTGCAGGGGCTTCTCGACGAGATCGTGCGAACGGCGTTGCTATTGCCCGCGTTGCAGACGCGTTTGAGAACAGAGCGAAAAGCTAACGAGGCCGATCAACAACGCGCGGCGGAAGCGCGAGCGCGAGAGCAGCGACGAAGCGAAGCTCAAGCGGAACAGCTAAAGCAGGCTTTCCTCATGATGGAGGCAGACGCACGTGTTCAGCAGTTGAAAGGCTTTCTGGATCGGCTAGAACAGAGAGTCGACGATTTTCAGCCTCCCTATGACGACCGGGTGAAAATATGGCTAAAAGTTGTGAGGGATGAACTCACCGCCCGAAATCCGGCAGACGAGATTTTGTCCCGATGCGTTACTGTTCCATCGTGGACGACCTGGCCCCCTGCGTGGTGGCCGACCGATACCAAGCTCGATATCGTTGATTGACTTGGTGTAAGCGCACACTCGATTTGAGCTCGGGAATGACTATTCCTGACGCGCGGTGCTACTAGGCCGATGAGCGGCGGGATGGCCGAAACGTTGCCATCTACATTATTAGCTTCTAACTCGATCTGCTGGGGTGAAAACTGGCGTCGCCGTCAAACCCGCATGACACGTGGTTTTCAATGGTGCCTGCTGGAAAACCACATCCGAAACCCGCATGAATAGTGGGTTTGCTCAAGCCGTCGCAGCTTGGGAAGCTAGGGTATTACCATTATACGACGCCCGCAGAGCGCGCTATTTTACTCGGGAACAGGCGGTTAGCGCAAATCGCGCCGCCGCCCGCTTTCACTGGCGCAGCGAGCGCCTTCAGATCACGAAGTAAGTCAACTGAACGGCCGCGCGCGTCACCACCATCAGCAGCACCTGCACGATCACGAACAGCAGGATCGGCGAGAGGTCGATGCCGCCGAGTTGCGGCATCACGCGGCGCAGCGGATTCAGAAACGGCGCGGTCAGTTGATACAGGATCGGCATGGCCGGCGAGCGCGGATTGAGCCATGACAGCAACGCCATCAGGATCGTCAACCAGATGATCAGATTCAGCGCCCACTTGACGAGCGTCAGCACGGCGACGATCAGCAGCGTCGGCGCGAGCGTGAGCGGATCGGCGCCGGTGAGCACCACCATCAGCACCACATAGACGATCGCCGCAAGCAGAGCCGCGACGATACTCGCCCAGTCGACGTTGCGCGTGCTGTGCAGAATGCGCCGCAGCGGCAGCACGATCCAGTTGGTGGCTTGCAGCACGGCGTTCGTGACCGGGTTGTAGGGCGGCATGCGCACGACTTGCAGCCATGCGCGCAGCAGCAGGGCGGCGCCGAACAGCGTGAAGATGGTATTGAGTAGAAAACGGGCGATATCGCCAAACATCTCGTGTCCTTATCCTTCGAATAACGGCCGTTCACCGGCCGCGGGGCGCCGGCGCTGTCCATCGACGCGCCGGCGGTTTCATTTGGGTTCAAGCGCTCTCTCGCGGGAGCGGCGCGTCAAGCATCTTTTCTCAAGCAATCGCGCGGCGCTCCGATTCAGCGCCTCGCGAGTCGTGTTCAACGTCGAACCAGCGCGTCGCGACCCGACCCAAGCCGTTCGACATCAAGCCGAAACCTTGATCTCGCTGATCAGGATCGTGCCGTTGCCAGCATCGGTGTAATTGGGGATGTCCGCGACCAGTTGCTCGGAAGCGGGCTTGAACGCCTTGTAGAAGTCATCCGCGCTGTCGAACAGAAAGTGGCCTGCCGCGACATACGGCGGCGGCGTGCCCGGCGGCCCCGCGTTGATGCCGACGTCGACCGACCAGCCCTTCAGCGACCGCCCAAACAGTTTCGCCGCAAGCGGCATGTGCGTGACGCAGTAATAGTTCACGTCGAAATGGCCGTTTTCCCGGTACGGATAAAGGATGCTGACCTTGATCATTGTTGGTTCTCGTCTGTTGATGCCGAAGCCTGGTCCCTGAGCGTGGTCCTTAACCTGCCCTTAACCCCGGTCCTAAGCTGGTCCTAAGCCGGCTCCTAAGCGCGTCGCTGGCGGATTGCGCGCGGCGCCGGACGTCACATTATCACGGCTTACTTGACGCTTGCACCTGCCGCAGCCGCATTTAGGGAGCGGGTGAGCGATTCCTCCACGGCCTCGGCGATCGCTTCGATCGCGACGGGCGGCGCGGCGCGGCGTCGGGCGAGTTCGACCGCGCGCCGCGACAGCAAGCCGTACAGCGCCGCATGGTCGCCGCCGAAGCCTTCGAGCAGCGCGAGCTGTTTGCGCACGACGCCCGTGTCGCCGCGTGACACCGGGCCCGCGAGCGCGTTGGGCAAACCCTTGTCGCGTGCGGTTTCAATGGTGCCGGCGAGCATCGGCAGCAGCGCGCGCAGCGCGTCGTCTTCGGCAAAGCCCAGCGTGCGCCACAGCGCGACGCATTCGGCGAGGCTGCACAGCGCAAAACTCGCGGCATAGTGCGCGGCGGCGTGATACAGCATGCGGCCGCCCGCCGGAATGGACAGCGGATGGCAGCCCAGCGCGACGGCGAGCGCCGTCAGCGAGCCCTTCAACGGCTCGTCGGCCTCGATCGTGACCGAGCAGCCGGCGATCCTGTCGAGGTCGGCGAGATCGCCGCCAAACAGGTACAGTGGATGAAAGCCCCCGACCGCCGCGCCCTGATCGCGCGCCGGCGTCAGCAGTTCGACCGGCGATGCGCCGCTGCAATGTACGAGCGCCTGGCCGTGCGGCCCGAACCGCAGTGTGTGCGCTGACGTACCGATGCTGTCGTCGGGAACGGCTAAAAAGACGATGTCCGCGGCGTCGACCACCTGTTGGGGATCGTCGAACGCCGCGCACTGCCCGATTTGACTGGCGAGCCGGCTGGCCGAAGCCGCCGTGCGGCTCGCCACCGCGGTGACCGGATAGCCGGCGCGTGAAAAACCGAGCGCGAGACAACGCGCGAGGCGGCCCGCACCGATAAAGCCGAGACGCGGCAAAGAAGACTGGGACATAGGTGCCTGCTCCAGACTGGGACGTTTGAAGGGAATGCCGCAGTATCGCGCATCCGTCCGCCCTGCGGCATGGCCGTGCCGGCTTTCCTCTGATCAGTTCGCGCCCGATATGGCGTGGCTGAGCGCTCATCGGGCGGCGCGCACCCGGTGGGCTCGCAAACTGCTTAAAGTGGACCATGAGATTGGACCATGAACCGGTTTCGCAGTTGTTGTTCCGGGTATTTGTCTCGCAGTCAGATTCGGGAGGTCACCATGAGCATTTTTTCTTACCGAAAACACTTGCGGTTCCTGACACATGCGCAGCGCCGCCGTTGGTGGGAACAGAAAAAGCGTCTTACGCCGCGCGTGCGGATCAGCGGCGCGTATGTTCCACCCAGCGTGTCGCGCGAATTCGTCTATGTGAAAGTCGGTTGAAACAGCGCCGTCTCGACAGCCAGGGAATGCCCGGCGCGATTGCGTCGGGCATTTTGGGTTTTGGGCGTCGGATTGAATCTAATTTGTAATCAAAGATTACCGGTTGCCGGTCGGCCGGGGCGGCGTGGTGGAAAAGCTATAGACCGGCGCGCGTTAAGAAGACATGCAATCCCTTGGTGGGCAACTCACCGCGCGGCCCGCCTGTTGCGGGCAACGCAAGCCGCAAGAGCCGCTCCTTGCCGCGAATTGCAATTTGCAACAAATGCAAACAGCGCTATGCGATCTTTTTCGATACATTGATTTTGTAGCATGCAAGGCATGCGAAGTCGGCGACCACAGTGGGCCGCGCCAGGAGAATAGAAGTGAAAAAGATCGTTCCGTTTGTCGTTGCCGCCGCGCTCGGCGCGGGGCTTGTCGGCGCCGCGCAGGCGCATGTTTCCGTGGGTATCGGCATCGGGGTGCCGATCGCGCCGGCGTACCCGGTCTATGCCGCACCGCCGCCTGTCTATTACGCGCCGCCCCCGCCGGTGGTGTATGCGCCGCCTGTGGTCTACGGTCCGCCCCCTGCGGTGGTGGTGGGTGGCGGGTACTACGGCTATGGCCGTCCTTACTATGGCCGCGGCTACTATCGCGGTGGTTATGGTGGTTATTACGGGCACGGTCGCGGCTACTATCGTCATTGATCGCGGCAACAACGGAATGTACCAACGGCGTAACGCCGGCTTGATCGCCGGGTTACGCCGTTTGTTTTTATGCGGGCCTTTTGAGTTGTTGCAGCGATGAAGCCTTGAGTCCGCGCTCGCGGTGTTTCGCGCCGCCGGCCCAGGTAAAAGATCATCGCGCGGTTCACGTTCCAAAGCATTGTGGAAGCTGGGAGAATGGCGGCTTCGCCACCGCTCTGGAGAGTTTCGCCGATGCAAGCGCTTCCCGCTCCCACCTTCGACGACGTACTCGACGCCGCTGTGCGTCTTGAAGGCGTCGCTCACCGCACCCCCGTTTTGACTTCGAGCACGTTCAACGAGCGCACCGGGGCGTCGGTGTTCTTCAAATGTGAAAACTTTCAGCGCATGGGCGCGTTCAAGTTTCGCGGCGCCTACAACGCGATTTCGCATTTCGACGCGGAGCAACGCAAGGCCGGCGTACTGACGTATTCGTCGGGCAATCATGCGCAGGCGATCGCGCTGTCGGCGCGCCTCGCGGGCATCAAGGCGACGATCGTGATGCCGCACGACGCACCCGCGGCCAAGGTGGCGGCGACGCGAGGCTATGGCGGCGAGGTGATCACCTACGACCGCTATACCGAGAATCGCGAGGAGATCGGCCGGCGGCTCGCCGAAGAGCGCGGCATGACGCTGATCCCGCCATACGACCATCCGCATGTGATCGCAGGGCAGGGCACCGCGGTGAAAGAGCTGATCGACGAAACCGGCCCGCTCGACATGCTGTTCGTTTGCCTCGGCGGGGGCGGGCTGATCGGCGGCAGCGCGTTGTCGGCGGCGGCGCTGAGTCCGGCGTGCACGGTGATCGGCGTCGAGCCCGAGGCGGGCAACGACGGTCAGCAATCGCTCGCGCGCGGTGAGATCGTGCATATCGACGCGCCGCGCACGATCGCCGACGGCGCCGCTTCCACGCATCTGGGCGATTACACGTTTGCGATCATCCGCAAACTGGTTGCGCGAATCGAAACGGTCAGCGACGCGCAGTTGATCGAGACCCTGCGTTTTTTCGCGCAGCGCATGAAGATGGTGGTCGAGCCGACGGGCTGCCTCGCCGCAGCCGCGGTGCTGAACGGCGTCGTGCCGGTGAAGGGCAAACGCGTGGGCGTGGTAGTGAGCGGCGGCAACGTCGATCTCGAGAAGCTCGCGCAGTTTCTCGCCTGAGCCTGGTTCGTGAGCAGGCTTCCGCTGCCACGCTTGCTGCATCTAAAGCGAAGACGGCTCGTCAGCCTCGGCTGCGAACCGTCGTTATGAGCTTGCCGCGTGCGCGGTCTGCACGATCAGATCGCGATACCCGTTGACGATCACGCTATACGAGAAGTACGCGAACAGCAGCGCCGACAGCACATGACAGGCGCGCAGCAAACCGGTGCCGGCGCGTTTGCGCCCGTGGCTGCCGAGTCCGCAGATAAAGACCGTCCAGCACAGACCGCCGAGAAAGAAGCCGCCTAAAAACACCGGCGCGGTCGTCGCGCTCGTGGCGCCGGCTTTCGCGATCAATGCGCCGCCCACCGCCGCGAACCACAGAATCGCCGAGGGCGACGACATCGCCAGCAACACGCCGCGCAGAAAACCGCGCCACGCTGACAGATGCGGCGCATCGGCATCCGCCTCGCCGGCCACGGGCGGCGCCGAGGCCGGGAACATCGCCTCGCGCGCCATCTTCCACGTCAGAAAAAGCAGGATCGCCGCGCCGCCGATCCACACCACCCAGCGCACCGACTCGAACTGCAACAACGCGGCCATGCCCGCGAGCGCGAGCGCCGCGTAAATCAGATCGCCGATGCAGGAACCGAGGCCCAGCCAGAAGCCCGGCTTGAAGCCGTGCGACAGCGTCAGCGAAATCATGGCGACGTTCACGAGACCGATATCCAGGCACAGCGACAAGGACAGGAAAAAACCGTCCGACATCATTGAAAAGGCATGCATCCGCGCAACGGCTCCGTCAGCTTCGTTATTCAGTCTTGTTGTACCGATCGCCCTACAGGCCCAACTCGTTCCACAGCGTGTCGATGCGCTGCTTGACCGCGTCGTCCATCACGATCGGGCGGCCCCATTCGCGGTCGGTTTCGCCAGGCCATTTGTTCGTTGCGTCGAGTCCCATCTTCGAGCCGAGCCCGGCCACGGGCGAGGCGAAATCCAGGTAGTCGATCGGCGTGCGGTCGACCAGCACCGTGTCGCGCGACGGGTCGACGCGCGTGGTGATCGCCCAGATCACCTCCTTCCAGTCGCGGATGTTCACGTCCTCGTCGACCACGACGATGAACTTCGTATACATGAATTGCCGCAGGAAGCTCCACACGCCGAACATCACGCGCTTGGCGTGGCCGGGATAGCTCTTTTTCATCTGCACGATCGCCATCCGGTAGCTGCAACCTTCGGGCGGCAGGTAGAAGTCGGTGATCTCGGTGAATTGCTTCTGCAGCAGAGGCACGAACACTTCGTTGAGCGCGACGCCGAGCACGGCCGGTTCATCGGGCGGTTTGCCGGTGTAGGTGGAGTGGTAGATCGCGTCGCGCCGCATGGTGATGCGCTCGACCGTGAAGACGGGAAACCACTCCTGTTCGTTGTAGTAGCCGGTGTGGTCGCCGTATGGACCTTCCAGCGCATGTTCATAGCCGGCCGACGCGCCCTTGGCCGGACGCGGCGGAGCGCCTGCGGGAGCGGCCGAGGGCGTGCCTTCCTGCGGATGGATGAAGCCTTCGAGCACGATCTCCGCGCGCGCCGGGACCTGCAAACCGTCGACGCCTGGCGTGATGCACTTCGCGAGTTCGGTGCGCCCGCCGCGCAGCAGCCCGGCAAACTGGTATTCGGACAGCGTGTCCGGCACCGGCGTGACCGCGCCGAGGATGGTCGCCGGATCGGCGCCCAACACCACGGCCACCGGATAGGGCTTGCCAGGATTGCGCAATGCGAACTCGCGGAAATCGAGCGCGCCGCCGCGGTGCGCAAGCCAGCGCATGATGAGTTTGTTACGGCCGATCAGTTGCTGGCGGTATATGCCTAGATTTTGTCGGCTCTTATTCGGGCCTCTTGTGACGGTAAGACCCCATGTGATCAGCGGGCCGGCATCGCCCGGCCAGCAGGTCTGAATCGGCAGTTTTTCGAGGTCGACATCGTTGCCTTCCCAGACGATTTCCTGGCAGGGCGGCGCGCTCACCGTTTTGGGCGCCATGTCCCAAACCGCCTTCGCGAGCGAGAACAGCTTGCCGGCATCCCTGAACCCTTTCGGCGGCTCCGGTTCCTTCAATGCGGACAGCAGACGGCCGACGTCGCGCAGCGATTCGAGTGCGGCGCCGTCGCCTTCACCGGCTTGCGTGTCGATGCCCATGCCGAGCGCGACGCGGCGCGGGGTGCCGAACAGGTTGCCGAGCACGGGAAACGCATGCCGCTGCCTGCTCTCGAACAGCACGGCCGGGCCCCCGGCGCGCAGCACGCGATCGCATATCTCGGTCATTTCCAGGACGGGGGAGACGTTTTGCGAGATACGGCGGAGTTCACCGATCTGTTCCAGGCGGCCGACGAAATCGCGCAGGTCTTTGTATTTCATCTGTTGCGGTTCAGAGCCGCGCAAGCGGCGAAAAAGGAGGGCGCGGCAAGCATTTGCGGCACCAAAACGATTGTCGATTTTACCTGTGTTGGCTGACGCACGTGGATCGGCCAAACGGCCAGGTTCGAACGAGAGAATCGAGATAGCTCGAGAAGGGCTTGGCGCGCGGTTTCGAGTGGCCTGAGCGCCTTTCATTATTACAATTAGTTATAGTTTTGCCTATCTATAGTGTTGACGATCTATAAAACGCTGAATAGAATCCGTCCACGTTGGTTGCAGGGCGTGAACCTTTTTACCACTGCCCCCGGTCCCATCAGACGCAACGCGTCACCGTTTTGCCGACCCCCTGCACGGTATCTGACGGCCTTGTTGAAGTCCTCGCCAGCGTCCGACTGACGCTGGTTTTTCGCGTGGGAGCCGCCGCCCGCCTGCTTTTTGGTATGCCGCGGGCTCTTTCCAGGATGGCTCCCCACAAACGGTATGTGCCGTTTTCCCGACGCCGCTGCTGGCCTAACCAGACAGAGCACGCGACGTCTTGACTCTGCGAATGTGTGTTACCGCCTGTTGAACTGGCGGAGTTCGCGGATCATGCAACATGGGAGATCTGAATGAACGCCTGGTTATCGTGGCGTCCCGATGAGCGTATCGCGCAAGTTGTGCGCGGTGTGCTGCGTCGCGGGACCCGAATGAGTCATCACCTGTTCAGCATCGTCGGCGGTATCGCCGTCGTGGTGGCGCTCGCGCTGTGGCTGATGCCGGCCGCCTGGCGCGGCACCGTGGCCGCCAAGCTGATGCCGGTCATTTCCGCCGCTGTGCAAGCCGGTCCCGCACGTCTGCTGCAGGGCCATCCGCTGCCGGCCTTCGGACCGGCTGGAAGCGCGGCTTCCGACGACTCGTTGTCCGCGAATTCGGGCGCTGCCGACGCGATCGGCGGGGCGAGCAACGCTAACACCATCGTGAGCACCAGCAATACCGGCTACGACGGCGCCTTTGACGGCACGGGCTCGGCCGGCATGGGCGTGGCCGCGCTGAACGGGCTCGACCCGCGCACCATGCACAGCGTCGCCGCGCTGGCGGAGCTGATTCCGTCGCAGCGCGTCTCGGCCGACGCACGCGACGACCGCGTGCTCATCTCGACTCGCGAGCAGGATCTGGTGGCGTCGTACCTCGCGCGCCGCTATCGCGTGGCGCAAGAGCCGGTGAGCGAACTCGTGAAGGCCGCGTTCGACACCGGCCGCGAAGTCGGTCTCGATCCGCTGCTGCTGCTGTCGGTGATGGCGATCGAATCGGGCTTCAATCCCTACGCTGAGAGCGGCGTCGGCGCGCAAGGGCTGATGCAGGTGATGTCCAAGGTGCATTCGGACAAGTTCCAGTATTTCGGCGGGCAGAGCGCGGCGCTCGAACCGGTCGCGAACATCAAGGTGGGCGCGCTGGTGCTGAAGGACTGCATCGCGCGCGGCGGTTCGCTGCCGGGCGGCTTGCGCCTGTACGTCGGCTCGACCTCGCAGGACGACGGCGGTTACGGCGCCAAGGTGATGGCCGAGCGCGGCCGTCTGCGCGACGTGGCGCGCGGCCGCAAGGTGCCGGTCAATGCCCCGCAGGCGCCGGTCCTGACAGCCTCGAACAATGCGCCTGCCGCGGCTGGCACGAACAACGGCAAGCGCGTGCAGGTGACGCTGGAAGGCAGTCGTCCGCTGAGCGCGGCAGCGCCGAAGACGCCGGTTTCCGAGCAGGACGACGCGAGCTCGAATGCGCCCAAGCATGTGGCATCGGCTTCGGAGATGGGCGCCTGAGGTTCACGGCGTTACGCTGATCGCGTATTGCGATAGCGATAGCGATGGTTACGAAAAAGGACACCCGAGAGGTGTCCTTTTTGCGTTTGGGGAACGGCGTTTGGTTCGACTGGCCGCGGCTCATGGCTCATGGCTGATGGCTCATATGACTCATACGGCCCCTGGCTCCTGTCGGCCGTGACCCGCGCGGCGTGCCGCTTTTTCCGGTCAATGTAACCCGAAGAGCCTCGCCAACCGGTCGACCGCTTCTTCCAGTTTCGGATAGGCGGTTGCGTACGACAGCCGGATGTACCGCTTCGGCGCGTGCGTGCCGAAGTCCATGCCCGGCACCAGCACCACGCCCGCATCGTGCAACATCGCCTTGGTGAGCGCCGCGCTGTCGCCGGCCGCCGGATGCGCGACCGTGCGGCAGTCGGCGTACACGTAGAACGCGCCGTCCGGCATCACCGGCACCGAGAAGCCGAGCGATTCCAGGGCCGGCGCAATGAAGTCGCGGCGGCGCTTGAATTCGAGCCGCCGCGCTTCGTAGATCGCGATCGTTTCCGGTTCGAAGCACGCTAGCGCCGCATGCTGGGCGAGCGCGGACGCGCAGATGAACAGGTTTTGCGCGAGCTTTTCGAACGCGCCGACCATGCCGGGCGGCACCACCAGCCAGCCCAGACGCCAGCCGGTCATGTTGAAGTACTTCGAGAAACTGTTGACGGTGATCACGTCGTCGCCGAACGAGAGCGCCGACACGGGCTTCGCGTCGTAGCTCAGGCCCTGGTAGATCTCGTCGACGATCGTGAAGCCGCCGCGCGCCCGCACCGCCTTGACGATGCGTTCCAGTTCGGCCGGTTCGATCGACGTGCCGGTGGGGTTCGACGGCGACGCCAGCAGCACGCCACGGGTGCGCTCGTTCCACAGGCGCTCGACGTCCGCGGCGGTCAACTGGAAACGCTCGGCTGGGCCGCTCGGCACCATGACCGGCTTGCCTTCGGCGGCCATCACGAAATGACGGTTGCACGGATAGCAGGGGTCGGGCATCAGCACTTCGTCGTCGCGATCGACCAGTGCCGCGCAAGCCAGCAGCAATGCGGCCGAAGCACCGGCGGTGACGACGATCCGCGCCGGATCGACGCTCACGCCATGGACCTCGGTGTAATGCGCGGAAATCGCCTCGCGCAGCGCATGCAGGCCGAGCGCGCTGGTGTATTGCGTGACGCCGCGGCGCAACGCGCTCGCAGCCGCCTCGATGACCGGCTCGGGCGCGGTGAAATCGGGTTCGCCGATTCCCATGTGAATGATGTCGCGCCCGTCGCGCTCGAGCAGCGCGGCTTCCTTGGCCAGTTCCATCACGTAGAAAGGCTGGATGGCGTGGACGCGCGCAGCAAGCCGCACCAAGGGTTCGGTCACGGAGTTCATACGATCAAATCCAGTTCAGAAGCAAGGGCGGGACGGCGTCTCGTGCATCAGGTTCATGCGTTCGACGGCGTCCTTGCAGCGTTCGGCCCTGCTCGAATACGGCGCATGGCGCGCGACACGGCCATGCGCGCGACACTTCAATGCTTGCGGGCGGCCTGTGTTTCAGCGACGCGCAGTTGCGCCGACAGCTTGTCGAGCACGCCGTTCACGTACTTGTAGCCGTCGGAGCCGCCGAACGTCTTGGCGAGCTCGACCGCTTCGTTGATGACCACGCGATAGGGAATGTCCAGATGGTTCTTCAGTTCGAAGGCGGCGACCAGCAGCACCGCGCGTTCGACCGGCGAAAGCTGCTCGAGCGGGCGATCGAGGCACGGTGCGATAGCGGCGGAGAGCGCCTCCGAATCGCGGATCACGCCGTGCAGAATGGCGTCCAGATGCTCGTGGTCGGCCTTGTCGTAGCCCTGCGCGCCGCGCAGTTGCGCGTCGATTTCACCGCCGGGCGAGCCCGACAGCAGCCACTGATAGAGCCCCTGCGTGGCCAACTCGCGGGAGCGTCGGCGTGCGCTCTTCATGCCTGTTCCTCTTCTTCGTCTTCTTCCTCATCGTCGCCGCCGAGTTGTTCGAGCGCGACGGCGAGGTTCGCCATTTCGACGGCCACGCGCGCCGCATCGCGACCTTTCTCGGTCATGCGGGCGACGGCTTGCTCGTCGTTTTCGGTGGTCAGCACCGCGTTCGCGACCGGAATGCCGAAGTCGAGGCCGATACGCGTGATGCCCGCGCCGCTTTCGTTCGACACCAGTTCGAAGTGGTAGGTCTCGCCGCGAATCACCGCGCCGAGCGCGATCAGCGCGTCGAATTGCGCGCTTTCGGCGAGCTTTTGCAACGCGAGCGGAATTTCCAGCGCGCCCGGCACGGTGACGAGCAGCACGTCTTCACCGGTCACGCCGAGGCGTTCGAGTTCCTCAATGCAGGAGTCTGCGAGGCCGTTGCAAACGGGTTCGTTAAAGCGCGCCTGGACGATGCCGATGCGCAGTCCGTCGCCGTCGAGATTCGGTTGATATTGTCCGATTTCCATGTGAATTCCGTAGTGTTTTGAGTGAGCGCGAAGCGCGTGAATGGTCGGATCAGTCTTGCTGCGGGGCCTGCGAGGTGCTGCCCGGCATCGGCACGAAGCCCGTGACTTCGAGACCGTAGCCCGACATGCTGCCCAGCTTGCGCGGGTTCGACAGCACCTGCATCTTGCCGACACCGAGTTCGCGCAGAATCTGTGCGCCGATGCCGTACGTCTTGAAGTCGACCGGGCGGCGTTTGAGCGCCTCCGCTTTTTCCTTCGAATCGAACGCCTTGAAAACGTCGATCAGATGATCTTTCGAATCGCCGCAGTTCAGCAGCACGATCACACCGAGGTCGTGTTGGGCGATTTCCTTCATCGCCGCGTCCAGCGTCCACGAATGGGTGGATTCGCCGACTTCGAGTAGATCCAGCACCGACAGCGGTTCGTGTACCCGCACCAGCGTGTCGTGGTCGGGTTGCGGCGTGCCGCGCACGAGAGCGATATGCGGCTGGCCGCTCGGCTGGTCGAGATACATCACCGCGCGAAACGCGCCGTGCGCGGTTTGCATGGTGCGCTCGCAAATCCGCTCGACGATCGACTCGGTGCGGCTGCGATAGTGGATCAGGTCCGCGATCGTGCCGATCTTCAGGCCGTGCTCGCGGGCGAATTCCAGCAGATCCGGCAGGCGCGCCATCGTGCCGTCGTCCTTGATGACTTCGCAGATCACCGCGGCCGGCGTGAGGCCGGCGAGCGCCGTGAAATCGCAGCCGGCTTCCGTGTGGCCGGCGCGCACCAGTACGCCGCCCGGCTGAGCCATGATCGGAAACACGTGGCCCGGCTGCACGATGTGCTCCGCTTTCGCGTCCGGCGCGACCGCCGTGGCGATCGTGCGGGCGCGGTCGGCCGCCGAAATGCCGGTGGTCACGCCTTCGGCCGCTTCGATGCTGACCGTGAACGCCGTGCCGTACTGCGTGCCGTTGCGGTAGGTCATGAGCGGCAGGTTGAGCAGCTTGCAGCGTTCCTGCGTGAGCGTCAGGCAGATCAGACCGCGGCCGTAGCGGGCCATGAAATTGATCGCTTCCGGCGTGACGAATTCGGCGGCGATCACGAGGTCGCCCTCGTTTTCGCGGTCTTCTTCGTCGACGAGGATCACCATCCGGCCTGCTTTCAGTTCGGCGATGATCTCTGGAGTGGAGGCGAGCGTCATGTTGGCGAGATTTTCGGGAAAGCGCGTATTTTACGCCACGCGCCCGTCCACGTCGCCTCTGCCGGACGGCATAGGCCGTTTGGCCGGCTGGCGCTGAGCCGTCCGCCGTTGCTATGCTCGTTCGAACGGTGGATGCATGAACGGGTTGAGGGCGGCAAGGCGCCGCCGCCAGCCCATGCGTGTGCGGGTGTTGCCGGTTTTTGCAGTTTGTTATTCCGGCGTGTTTCAGTCAGCGGAGACAGCCTCGTTCCTTGGGTGATTTGCGGTTATATAATAAAAGTTATATAGCGAGGAGGGCGTCATGCTTACTTTCAAGGTCACAACGGTGGGGGCTTCGGCTGGCTTCATTCTCACCAAGGAGGCGATGGCACGCCTCAAGGTACAGAAGGGCGATACGGTCTATCTGACCGAGGCACCCGAAGGCGGGTACCGGATCACGCCATACAACCCGGACTTTGAACGCCAGATGAAACTGGCTGAAGAGATCATGCACGATGATCGCGATATTTTGCGAGCACTGGCCAAATGACAGCATGGCGTTGGGTGCGCGCGGATCTCACTTATGCCGTGCATGATCGCCAGCTTGCCGAGCACGGCGGGCTCGATGGCGTGCGCGACAAAGGGGCGGTGGAGTCGGCGCTCGCACGGCCGCAAAATCTGGACGTGTATGCGGATGCCGATGCGGCTGCCCTGGCAGCGGCCTATGTCTACGGGTTGGCGCGGAATCATGGCTTCGCGGACGGCAACAAGCGAACAGCCTGGGTGGTTGGGCGGCTTTTCCTCGCCGACAATGGCTATCGGCTGAAGTTCGACCCCGCCGACGCGGTAAAGACGATGGAAATGGTCGCCGCCGGGGCGCTCGAAGAAGTTGCGCTGGCGGAGTGGTTCCGGCAGCGGATCGCCGAGTAAGTCGGCGAGGACTGAACCGGGGACTCCGCCTGGTTCAACGAACTACGACCGACCCGTGGTTGACGCCGCCGACAGCATGCGCTCAACATACCGCGCGATCAGATCGATCTCCAGATTCACCTTCGCGCCTTCGCAGATGCTTGAGGGCGGTGACTTCAACCGTGTGGGGAATCAGGTTGATCGAGAATTCGCAGCCATCGTCGCGATCTTTAACCGAGTTGACGGTCAGACTCACGCCGTTGACAGTGATCGAGCCTTTGTACGCCAGATAGCGGCCGATCTCGCGCGGCGCCAGCACGCGCAGTTCGTGCGATTCGCCGACCGGCGCGAAATGCGTGACCGTGCCGAGGCCGTCCACGTGGCCGGAGACGATATGGCCGCCGAGCCGGTCGTGCGCGCGCAGCGCCTTCTCGAGATTGACTTCGCCGGGTTCGCCGAGGCCCGCCGTGCAGTTCAGGCTTTCGCGCGACACGTCCACTTCGAACGAATGCGCGGTTTTCGCGACCACCGTCATGCAGGCGCCCTGGATCGTGATGCTGTCGCCGAGCTGCACGTCCTCGAGATCGAGGCCGCCGGCTTCGACGTTCAGCCGTACGCCCGCGTCGCCGTCCGTGCCCAGCGGCTTGACTGATTCAATGCGGCCGACTGCCGCGACGATTCCTGTGAACATCGTGCTATTCCTTGCTCAATTCGAAACGGGTGGGGATGCCGGATCGGTGCCGGGGCCGGCGGTATGCTCAGGCGCGACCGAGGGTACGAAGCGCGCGAGAATCCGCAGATCGTCGCCGATCCGGTCGATCGAGTGGAAATTCAGTTTGACGCGGCCTTCGAGCGTTTCGGGGGCGCTCAGATTGAACATGCTCATCGAGTCCATGCCGAGCAGGCTCGGCGCGAGATAGACGAGCAGTTCGTCGACGCAGCCTTCGCGCAGCAGCGAGCCGTTCAGCTTGTAGCCCGCTTCCACGTGCAGTTCGTTCACGTTGCGCTCGCCGAGCACCGTGAGCATGGCGGGCAGGTCGACCTTGCCGGCGGCGTTCGCCAACTGCACGATTTCGGCGCCGCGATCGCGCAGCGCGTTGGCGCGCTCGGTATGACGCTGGTCGAGATTGCCGCAAAAAATCAACGTGGATGCGCCGGCCAGGATCTGCGCTTCAGGCGGCACGTCGAGCTGGCTGTCGATCAGCACGCGCCGCGGCTGGCGCGGCGTGTCGACGGCGCGCACCGTCATGCGCGGATCGTCTTCCCTGACGGTGCCGATGCCGGTCAGAATCGCCGACGCGCGGGCACGCCACGCATGACCGTCGGCGCGCGCGGCTTCGCCGGTGATCCATTGGCTGATGCCCGAGGGCAAGCCGGTGCGGCCGTCGAGCGAGGCCGCCACTTTCATCCGCACCCACGGGCGGCGGCGCGTCATGCGCGACACGAAGCCGATGTTCAGTTCATGCGCTTCGTTGGCGAGCAGCCCGCAGCGTACTTCGATGCCGGCGTCGCGCAGCATCGCGAGGCCACGCCCGGAAACTTGCGGATTCGGATCTTCCATTGCCGCGACCACGCGCGCGACCTGCGCTTCGATCAGCGCGTTCGCGCACGGCGGCGTGCGGCCGAAATGGCTGCACGGTTCGAGCGTCACGTAGGCGGTGGCGTCGCGCAAATCGTGACCGCGCGAGCGCGCGTCTTTCAACGCGCGGATCTCGGCATGGTCCTGGCCGGCCGGTTGCGTGAAGCCCTCGCCGATCACCGTGCCGTTCTTGACGAGTACGCAACCCACACGCGGATTGGGGTCGGTCGTGTACATGCCGCGCTTGGCTAACGCGAGCGCGCGTTCCATATGGACGAAGTCGGTTTGCGAGAACATCGGGGTCCGGTCGGTACGGTGGCTAGGCAGTATGGGGCGTCGGTTCAGGCTTCGGTACGGTTTGCGTTGCGTCCGTTGCGGGGTTCAGGCCGAGAGCGAGGCGAACACGCCGCGCGCCGCGTCGATCGTGGCGTCGATGATCGCGTCGTCGTGAGCGATGGAAACGAAGCCCGCCTCGTAAGCCGACGGCGCGAAGTACACGCCGGCGTCGAGCATCTTGTGGAAGAACGCGTTAAAGCGCGGCACGTCGCTCTTCGTGACCTCGGCGAAGCTCGCCGGAATCGATTCGGTGAAGTACAGCCCGAACATGCCGCCCAGCGAATCGGCCGCGAACGGCACGCCGGCTTCGCGCGCCACCGTCGCGAGACCTTGCGCGAGCCGCGTGGTGCGCGCGGCCAGCGTGTCGTAGAAGCCCGGCGCCTGGATCAGTTGCAGCGTTTTCAGGCCGGCGGCAACGGCGATCGGATTGCCCGAGAGCGTGCCCGCCTGATAGACGCCGCCGAGCGGCGCGAGGTGAGCCATGATGTCGCGCCGGCCGCCGAAAGCCGCCGCAGGCATGCCGCCGCCGATCACCTTGCCGAGGCACGTCAGATCCGGCGTGATGCCGTAGACCTCTTGCGCGCCACCTAACGCGACGCGGAAACCGCACATCACTTCGTCGAAAATCAGCACCGAGCCGTATTCGGTGCACAGACGGCGCAGCGCTTGCAGGAATTCGGGCGTGGCGCGCACGAGGTTCATGTTGCCCGCGACCGGCTCGACGATCACCGAGGCGATTTCGTTGCCGAATGCCTTGAACGCTTCCTCGAGTTCCGCGACGTTGTTGTATTCGAGCACCGTGGTGTGCTTGGCGATGTCGACCGGCACGCCTGCCGAAGTCGGGTTGCCGAAGGTCAGCAGGCCCGAACCCGCCTTGACCAGCAGGCTGTCGGCGTGGCCGTGATAGCAGCCCTCGAACTTGACGATACGGCTGCGGTTCGTGAAGCCGCGCGCGAGACGCAGCGCGCTCATGGTCGCCTCGGTGCCGCTCGATACCATGCGGACCTGTTCGATCGAGGGCACCAGCTTGCAGATTTCCTCGGCGATTTCTACTTCCGACTCAGTCGGAGCGCCGAACGAAAAGCCGTTGACCAGCACGCGCTGCACGGCTTCGAGCACTTCCGGGTGGACGTGGCCGAGGATCATCGGGCCCCACGAGCCGATGTAATCGGTGTAACGCTGGCCGTCCGCGTCCCAGAAGTAGGCGCCTTGGGCACGCTCGATGAAGCGTGGCGTGCCGCCGACCGAGCGAAATGCGCGGACCGGCGAGTTCACGCCGCCAGGAATGGTGCGTTGCGCGCGGTCGAAGAGGGTTTCGTTTTTGGACATGACGATGGATGGAATTGGGGTAGCGCGGCGGCGCGTGGGGCGTGCAGCCGGTTCGCGCGGCGCCGGGGTGAGTGGAGAAATTGTACCGGAGTCAGCGTGAACAGGCTTTGCGGTAGCCCCTGCCAGGCTGGGCTTTGCACGCAGTCATCGCGCGCGTGGCTCATCGACGCCGCTTGCGTGTCGTTGCCGTGGGTTTCGTCGCAGCCCTGGTTGCCGCCTTGGTCCCGCCCGTAACCGCGCTTTGGTTCGACGGTGTTGGCGACGCGTCCGACTTGATCGCCGTGCGACTTTGCGCCGCGCTTTTTTCAGCAGCGGCCGCATGCGCGGTGACTTTGCTCGAGCGCGTGGGTCCCGCCGGCGCGGCATCGAATCCCGGCGGTTTGCGCTTGCCGGTGAGCTCGGCCCAACGCTTTTCCAATGCACCTTCGGCGATCGGCTTGATGACGGTGCCGGAACTCTGTGCATCCCATGTCTGCACCGAGAACGGATGCACGCGCAACGCTTCGCGTGGGATCACCGGGCTCTCGTGCGCATCGACCAGCCAGTCGTAGACGAAGTCGATGCACAGCCGGTAGCCGCGTTTGGTCGCCGGGTCGGGAACCTCATAGGGCGCGCTCGTCACGTAACCGGAGCCGAAAATGCCCTTCGGCTCCTGGGCGACGCGATGCAGGAACACGCGATCACCCGGCAGGATGCCGCGAGCGAATCCGCATCCCCATACGTCAGTCACCGCGATACCAGCGGCGACACGCTTTGCGACGTCGGGCAATTCGGGCCACGGCCATTTCCTGGGGCTCCAGATCAGCAGGAATGCGGTCATCGAAAGGTCCAGGCGGAACGGTGGGCAAAGGGCACGGCGGACACACGAGGCGTAGCGTCCGCGTGGTTCAGGCGGCAGCTTAACCGATCGGCGACGCGCTTGCCGCAGGCGCATTCTCATGTGGCGCCCGATCGCGATCCGACGCGGCGGCGCTTTAACCGTCGCGTACAATCGAGGCCGTCAAGCTGCTGTTTTCCCGGTTTCATCGCTTCGCTGCCGGTCACGGCGCGGCGCTTCATCTGGATTCCCATGTCTCACGTCGTCAGACGCCGGCCCGATGGCCGGCTGATTCTGTTGCTCGGTGCGCTTGCCGCGTGCGGACCGATTTCCATCGACATGTATTTGCCGAGCCTGCCGACCATCGCGCAGGCGTTCGCCATCAGCACCGGCGCCGCGCAAACGACGCTCACCAGCTTCATGTTCGGTTTTTCGATCGGCATGCTGCTCTATGGTCCGCTGTCGGACACGTATGGCCGCCGACCCGTGTTGCTCGGCGGCATCGTCATGTATGCGGTGGCCAGCGTGGCGTGCGCGCTGTCGTTCTCGATCGGATCGCTTATCGTGTTCCGCTTCGTGCAGGCGCTGGGCGCGGGCGCGGCCTCGGTGCTGGCGCGCGCGATTGCGCGCGACGCGCACGGGCCGACCGACGCCGCCCGTGTGCTGTCGATGCTCGCCATCGTCACCTCGATCGGGCCGTTGCTGGCGCCGTTGATCGGCGGGCAGTTGCTGCTGCTCGGCGGCTGGCGCGTCGTGTTTGTCGTATTGACGCTGTTCGGGACGGTGTGCGCGGTGACCGCGTTCCTCAAGGTGCCTGAAACGTGGCCGCGCGAGAAACGTGCGCATTCGGCCTTGCTGCAATCGTTCGGCGCATACGGCAAGTTGCTGCGCGATCCGGTCGCGTGGGGGCACATGATGTGCGGCGGCATGGCGTTCGCCTCCATGTTCGCGTACATCACCGCGACGCCGTTCGTGTACATCGAATATTTCCACGTGTCGGCGCAACACTACGGCTTTCTGTTCGCGCTGAATATCGTCGGCATCATGCTCGGCAACTTGATGAACACGCGTCTCGTCGGCCGGCTCGGGTCGCTGCCGATCATTTCGTTTTCGGCCAGCGTCAGTTGCATCGCTTCGCTGTTCGTCTGCCTCGTGTCGCTGACGGGATGGGGCGGGTTGTGGTCGATCGTGGCCGGTCTGTTTTTCGTGGTCGGCGTGGTGGGTCTGTTATCCGCCAATTGCACGACCGATCTGATGCACCGCTATCCGGCGAATGCCGGCGCCGCGGCCGCGGTGTTCGGCGCGATGCAGTTGGCGCTGGGCGCGTTGTCGAGCCTCGCGGTCGGACTTTGGGAGGACGGCTCGCCCAAGGGCATGGGCATTGTCGTTGGCGTCGCGGGCTCGCTGTGCTACGTCGGGCGGATTCTGGTCGTCCGGTGGCATGGAACGAAGGTGCCCGTTGTCGCCGCTTGATGGCGAGTTGACCTCGCCGCGCGACGGCTACGGAAAACACCAGGTGTTGCGCGCGCGCGACCGTGCAGTTTGATTTGCATTGCTATGATGGTGTCACTGTTCCTCGGAGCGGCAATCATGGCGATCAGAGACTTGATGAATGGCGAACGGCAGCATGCCGCTTTTGCCGAAGCGCAGAAGCTGGCGGACAGCGGCGCGTATCACGACTACACCGATATCGAATACGTCTTGCGCTTTGATTACGGATTGTCCGACGTATCGACATTGCTCGACAGCCAGTTGATGCATCGCGATCTGAATCGCCGTTGCGCCGATGCGCGCGAGAAGCTGGAGACGCTTGGCGTGTGATGTGTGACGCGCGGGGCGGGGGACGGGCGGGTCTTTACCGGCTCTTTCGCTGGAATGGTTGATCGCGCGAAATAGCGCGGTGTCGGTTTGCCGCGTTGTCTCTCTGCGAGCGTTCTTCATGCTTTCGCGTAAGCCGTTGCGGTCGCACGATCGAGCCGCATGCGGCTCATGTGGCGCATATGCGCGGGCATGCGCAGCATGGTCACCACCTTCGGAGTCGGATTCATGGCTGATAGCCAGCAGGCCCTTCGTTTGCCGCATACAGACAACCCCGTCAACCTCGCGAAACCGGGCGGTCATTACAGTCACGTCGCGATCGCCAACGGTTTTGTTTTCGTGTCGGGACAGTTGCCGATCAATGCGCAAGGCGAGAAGCTTTCCGGCGCCTCGTTCGAGGTTCAGGCGGAGCAGGTGCTGGCCAATCTGCGGGCCGCATTGGAAGGCGCCGGCAGCAGCATCGCGCAACTGGTGCAGGTGCGCGTCTATATCGCGGATGTCGAATACTGGGTGAGCTTCAATCAGATCTATGCGCAATGGGCCGGCGACGCACGGCCGGCGCGTGCGGTCGTGCCGGTTCCGCAACTGCATTACGGATTGAAGATCGAGGTTGAGGCGACCGCGCTGGTTTAGGCGGTGGTGGCAAAAAACAGCGAGGGGCGCGACCGGAGCGGACCACAAGTCGATCAGATTAGACGAGCCGACTCGTTCTGCGCGTTGATTGCTATCACGCCCAGTAGAAACGCAAAACGGACCTCGCGGTCCGTTTTGCATTGATGATATGGCGGAGGCGGTGAGATTCGAACTCACGGAAAGATTGCTCCTTCGCCGGTTTTCAAGACCGGTGCCTTAAACCGCTCGGCCACACCTCCAAGCCGCAAATTGTAACCTGAAAAAACCTCGTTGCGGCGTCCGGCCAGCCCGCAATCACTGCGAATCCTTCAGAAACAGCGCTTGCAAATCGTTCAGAAACGCCTGGCCGAGCGGCGTCGGCGCAATCTTTTCATGGTCGCGCGTAATCAGCTTGCGCTGTTCCGCTTCCTGTAAAGCCGGTTCGATCGACGTCATCGACATGCCCGTGCGTTCGATGAACCGATGCACCGGAAACCCCTCCACCAGCCGCAGCGCGTTCAGCATGAACTCGAACGGCAGATCGCGTGGTCCGACTTCGTGCTCTTCCTGCACTGCCGCGCCGGCCTTGGCCTGCTCGATGAAGGTGGTGGGATGCTTGTAGCGCGCCTGACGCAACACGCGATTCGGAAACGACAGCTTGGTGTGCGCGCCCGCGCCGATGCCGACATAGTCGCCGAAGCGCCAGTAGTTCAGATTGTGCTTGCTCTGACGATGCGGCCTCGCATACGCCGACACCTCGTAGCGCTCGTAACCGGCCGCCGCCGTGCGTTCGTGAATCCAGTCCTGCATATCGGCGGAGGCATCGTCGTCGGGCAAGGCGGGCGGGAATTTGGCAAACAGCGTGTTCGGTTCGAGCGTCAGGTGATACAGCGACAAGTGCGGCGGCGCGAACGACAGCGCCGTTTCGACGTCCGCCTGGCATTCGGCGAGCGTCTGCCGCGGCAGGCCGAACATGAGGTCGAGGTTGAAGTTGTCGAACGTGGTCGCGGCGACTTCGACGGCGTGACGCGCTTGCGCCGAGTCGTGGATCCGGCCGAGCGCCTTCAGGTGCGCTTCGTTGAAACTCTGGATGCCCACCGACAAGCGGTTCACGCCGCTCGCGCGAAACTGCGCGAACTTGTCGGCCTCGAAGGTGCCGGGGTTGGCTTCAAGCGTGATTTCCGCGTCGGCGTCGAGCGGCAGCAGCGCGCGCACGTCGGAGAGCATGCGGTCGAGCCCGGCCGCCGACAGCAGGCTGGGCGTGCCGCCGCCAATGAACACCGTATGCACCTGGCGTCCCCAGACGAGCGGCAGCGCCATCTCCAGATCGGCGCGCAAGGCGTCGAGATAGTCGTTCTCGGGAAACGTCTCGCCTTTCCACTCGTGCGAATTGAAATCGCAATACGGACACTTGCGCACGCACCACGGAAAATGCACGTACAACGACAACGGCGGCAGCGACGTCAGCCGAATGCTGCCCGGCGACGTGAATGCCTTGATGACGCCATTGCCGATATCGGTCGGCGCCGGTCTGATCGGAATCACGCTTCCTCCGTCAAACGCGCGAGCAGTTGCCGCAACGCCATTGCGCGATGGCTGCCGGCGTTCTTCACCGCCGGCTCCAGTTCCGCGGCGCTGGCATTCAGCGAGGGCAAAAAGAAGTACGGGTCGTAGCCGAAGCCATGCCGGCCGCGCGGCGCGTCCAGAATCTCGCCATGCCAGCGGCCTTCGGCGATCAACGGCTCGGGATCGTCCGCGTGACGCACGAGCGCCAGCACGCAGTAGTAATACGCGCGCCGGTCGGCTTCGCCCTTCAACAGGGAGACGAGGCGCGCGTTATTCGCGGCATCGCTCTTCTCGCCGCCGGCCAGTTGCGCGTAACGCGCCGAATAGACGCCCGGCGCGCCGCGCAGCGCGCGCACGCACAGGCCGGAATCATCCGCGAGGGCGGGCAGGCCGGTGAGCTTCGCCGCATGACGCGCCTTGGCAAGCGCGTTCTCGACGAAAGTCGGATGCGGCTCTTCCGCCTCCGGCACGTTCAACTCGCCTTGCGGAATCAATTCGATGCCGGCCGCGCCGAGCAGCGCCGCGAATTCGCGCAGCTTGCCCGCGTTGTTCGACGCCAGCACGACTTTTGTCAACGGCGAACCTGATGCAATCGCGCCGTTGCCTTGACGACCTTCACTCACCCTTGTGCTCCAACGCTTCTTTCTGCTTCGCGATCAGCGTGTTGATGCCGTCGCTCGCCAGATCAAACAGCGCATTCATTTCAGCGCGCGAGAACGGCACGCCTTCGGCCGTGCCCTGAACTTCGACGAAGCCGCCCGCGCCCGTCATCACCACGTTCATGTCGGTGTCGCATTGCGAGTCCTCGTCGTAATCGAGGTCGAGCACCGGCAGTCCGTCGTACACGCCGACCGAAATCGCGGCGACGTAATCGCTGATCGGCGAGGTTTCGATACGGCCGGTGGCGAGCAGCTTCGTCACCGCATCGTGCGCGGCGACGAAGGCGCCGGTGATGCCGGCGGTGCGCGTGCCGCCGTCGGCCTGGATTACGTCGCAATCGATGTGCAGCGTGCGCGCGCCGAGCTTCTCGAGATCGAACACCGAGCGCAGCGCGCGGCCGATCAGACGCTGGATTTCCTGCGTGCGGCCGGTTTGCTTGCCGCGCGCCGCTTCGCGATCGCTGCGGGTGTGGGTGGCGCGCGGCAGCATGCCGTATTCGGCGGTGAGCCACCCTTGACCACGGTCACGCAAAAACGACGGCACGGTTTCCGCGATGCTCGCCGTGCAGATCACCTTGGTGTCGCCGAATTCGACCAGCACCGAGCCCTCCGCATGCTTCGTGTAGTGGCGCGTGATGCGCACGTCGCGCAGCTGGTTGGCCTGGCGGCCGCTGGGGCGTTGGGTGGTGTCGGTCATAGTGGGTTTGGTCGTGAGGAAGGCGGAAGGAAAAGCGCAATTTTACAGCCGATCGGGCAGGCCGGTTGCCCACGTGCAGCGGGCATCTCAAAGGGGTTCTATCGCCAAAGATGGGATAATACGAATTCCCCGCCCCGCGCCTCGTACACGCCGGGCGATTCGACTCTCCGGCCATCGTCGAACGCATGGCCACAATCGCGAGAAATACGATGATCTACAGCATGACTGGCTATGCGAGCGCGACACGCGAACTCGTCGCGGCGGCAGGCACCGGCGGCGTGAGCGTCTCGGTCGAACTGCGCACGGTGAACTCGCGCTTTCTCGATCTGAACTTTCGCATGCCCGAAGACGTGCGCGTGTGCGAACCGACGCTGCGCGAGATGCTGATGAACAAGCTTTCGCGCGGCAAGGTGGATATCCGCATCAACCTGCAGCGCAGCGAACAGTCCGCCAACGCGGGGTCGATCAGTCACGACACGCTGGCGCAACTCGCGTTGCTCGAGCGCACGGTGCTCTCCACGTTCCCGGAAGCGGAACGTCTGCGCGCCGGCGAGATTCTGCGCTGGCCGGGCGTGCTCGCGGAAACCGGCGTGGCGCAGGACGTGCTGCGCGACGCGGTGCTCGCCTGCGGCAAGCAGGCGATTGCCGATCTGATCGACGTGCGCGCTCGCGAAGGCGCGCAACTGGCGACGATGCTGCTCGCCAACGTCACCGAGATGGAAGCGATCGTCACGAAGATCACGCCGCTCGTGCCGGAGCTGATTGCCAGGCACCAGCAGAAGATCGTCGAACGTTTGCAGGAAGCGCTCGGCATCGCCGCGCCGGATACGGCCGCGACCATCGTCTCGCGCGAGGAGATCAACGAACGGATTCGCCAGGAAGTGACGATGTACGGCATCCGCATCGACATCGCCGAGGAACTGTCGCGCCTCACGGCTCACCTGAACGAAACGCGTCATGTGATCGAGAAGGGCGGCAAGGTCGGCAAGCGGCTCGACTTCATGATGCAGGAGCTCAATCGCGAGGCGAACACGCTCGGCTCGAAGGCGGCCGCGAAAGAACTGGCGGATTCGTCGATGACCTTGAAGCTGCTCATCGAACAGATGCGCGAGCAAGTACAAAACCTGGAATAAGGCTGGAGCAACACGAACATGACCGACCCTACACGCGAAACCGGCGCACCGCGCAATCCCTACGCCGGCGCTTATCCGGGCAACCTGTTCATGGTGGTCGCGCCGTCGGGCGCGGGCAAGTCGACGCTCGTGAACGCGCTGCTCGCCGGCGACGAAGCGATCCGTCTGTCGATCTCGTACACCACGCGCCCGCCGCGCCCGAAGGAACAGGACGGCGAGCACTATCACTTCACGACCGTCGACGATTTCATGAGGCGTCACGACGCGGGCGAGTTTCTGGAAAGCGCGGAAGTCCACGGCAACTACTACGGCACTTCGCGTGTATGGATCGAGGAGCAGATGAAAAGCGGCCATGACGTGCTGCTCGAAATCGACTGGCAAGGCGCGCAGCAGGTGAAGAAGCAGTTTCACAATGCAGTGGAAATCTTCATCCTGCCGCCGTCGCTCGAAGCGCTCGAAGAGCGGCTGAAAAAACGCGGCCAGGACGAGCCGAACGTCATCACGCGCCGCCTGCTCGCTGCGGGTAGCGAGATGGCGCACGCGGCCGAAGCGGAGTATGTCGTGATCAACGACAACTTCGATCGCGCGCTCGGTGAACTGCGGTGCCTCGTGGCCGCCACGCGTTCGCGTTTCGGCTCGCAATACGCGCGTCATACGCAGCTTTTCGTGCAGCTCGGCATTCACCTGCCGCACGCGTGAGCGCGGTGGTGTGTCGAGCACATAAGGTAGAATAAGCAACATACTGAGAAGGAACCCAACATGGCCCGCATTACCGTCGAAGACTGCCTCAAACAGATCCCGAATCGTTTCGAACTGGCGCTTGCCGCAACCTATCGCGCGCGTCAGCTCGCTCAAGGGCACACGCCGAAGATCGAGAGCCGCGACAAGCCCACGGTCGTCGCCTTGCGTGAAATCGCGGCGGGAATGGTCGGCGTCGAAATGCTGAAGAAGGTGCCGGTTTAAGGCGCCCCGTTCCGTTCCGATCGCGGCTTATCTCCCGCATGTAATCGCATCAACGTACAGATCGGCGTCCAACCCTAACCGCTACGGAGGCGACCATGAGTGCTACCCCGCCCACCGCCACGGATGTGGAACACGACGCCGACTCGCCCTCTTCTGCACGGAAGTACATCGACGCGGTCCTCGAACAGTCGTTTCGCCATCTGTTCGGGCCGACCGCCACGCCGGAGCAACCGCGCCGGCATGATGTCGTATCCATTGCCAGGCTGACGTCCGCCTTGTCCGGCTATCTGCAGCCGGAAGAGATCAAGGAGGTCAAGGCGGCCTTCCATTTCAGCGACGAAGCCCACCTCGGCCAGTATCGCCAGAGCGGCGAACCCTACATCACGCATCCTGTCGCCGTCGCGGAAATCTGCGCCGGCTGGAACCTTGACGCCCAGGCGATCATGGCGGCGCTGCTGCATGACGTGATGGAAGACCAGGGCGTGACCAAGGCGGAACTCGCCGAGCGATTCGGCGCCAAGGTCGCGGAACTGGTCGACGGGTTGTCGAAGCTGGACAAGATGGAGTTTCGCAATCGCGAGGAGGCGCAGGCGGAAAATTTCCGCAAGATGCTGCTGGCGATGGCGCGCGACGTCCGCGTGATTCTGGTGAAGCTAGCCGACCGGTTGCACAATATGCGCACCCTCGGTGCGGTGCCGCATGAAAAGCGCCGCCGCGTAGCGCGCGAAACGCTCGATATCTACGCGCCGATCGCGCACCGGCTCGGTCTGAACAATACCTATCGCGAGTTGCAGGATCTCAGCTTCGCGAACTTCAATCCGCACCGGTACGCCACGCTCGAAAAAGCCGTCAAGGCCGCGCGCGGCAATCGGCGCGAGGTGGTCGGCAAGATCCTGGAGTCGGTGCAGCGCGCCATTGCGGACGCGAAGCTCGACGCGGAGGTCACCGGCCGCGAAAAGACCATCTTCAGCATCTATAAGAAGATGCGCGACAAGCAACTGTCGTTCTCGCAGGTGCTCGACGTGTACGGCTTTCGCGTGGTGGTCGACAGCGCACTGGAATGCTACACGTGCATCGGCGCGCTGCATGCGCTCTACAAACCGGTGCCGGGCAAGTTCAAGGATTACATCGCGATTCCGAAGGTGAACGGCTATCAGTCACTGCACACCACGCTGGTCGGCCCGTTTGGCGCGCCGATCGAGTTTCAGGTGCGCACGCGCAAGATGCATGAGATCGCGGAAGCGGGCGTGGCCGCGCACTGGCTGTACAAGAACGGCGGTGCCGATCTGAACGACGTGCAAAAGCGTGCGCATCAATGGTTGAAATCGCTGCTCGACATTCAGAGCGAAGCGGGCGATTCGAGCGAATTCCTCGAGCACGTCAAGATCGATCTGTTCCCGGATGCGGTCTACGTGTTTACGCCGAAGTCGAAGATCATGGCGTTGCCGCGCGGCGCCACCGCGCTCGACTTCGCCTATTCGATCCACAGCGACCTGGGTAACCAGTGCGTCGCGGTGAAGATCAACAATGAACTGCTGCCGCTGCGTACCGAGTTGAAGAGCGGCGATATCGTCGAGGTGATTACAGCGCCGTATTCGAAGCCGAATCCGGCGTGGCTGGGTTTCGTGCGCACCGGCAAGGCGCGTTCGGCGATCCGCCACTATCTGAAGACGATGCGTCTGAACGAATCCGTGCAGCTCGGCGAGCGCCTGGTCGATCAGGCGCTGAAGGGCTACGGCCTCGCGTTGTCGGACGTGACGCCGGAAGCGTGGGAAAAGCTCGTGCAGTGGACGGGTAACAAGAACCGTCAGGAAATCTTCGCGGACATCGGTCTCGGGCGGCGTGTCGCGGCGGTCATGGCCAAACGCATCGAGGTGCTGATGAGCGGCCGCGATGCCGACGACGACGGCTCGCGCTCCGAATCCGGGTTGCCTCATGCGCCGCCGGTCGTCATCACCGGCACGGAGGGTATGTCGGTGCAGTTGTCCGCCTGCTGCCGTCCGATTCCGGGCGACGACATCATGGGCTATATCGGCATCGGCCTCGGCATGGCGATCCACACCACGGATTGCCGGGTCGCGCAGCGGATTCACCGGCGCGATCCGGGCCGCTGGATCGACGTCGCCTGGGCGCCGCAGCCCGGACGTCTGTTCGACGTTGCCGTGAAGGTGCTGGTCAAGAACACCAAGGGCGTGTTTGCCCGCGTGGCGGCCGACATCACGTCGGCGGACGCGAACATCGTTCACATTGCGATGGACGAGGATTTGTCGCAGGAATCCACGGTGCTGCGCTTCGTGATCCAGGTGAGCGATCGTGTCCATCTCGCCAATGTGATGCGCAGGGTGCGCACGAACCCGGACGTGATGCGTATAGCGCGTGAACGGCCGAGCGAGGAAGGGCATCATCGGCACGACGGCGGCATGCGGATCGACCGCGAGCGGGCGGATTACTGATCTAGGGCTTGCTCCAGGGCGCCTTTGGATTGGGCCCGCTGCGCTTCAGGCCTCCTTCGTTCCACTCTGAACCCGCCTGCCACCAGCGAGTCTCATCTGAAAATCAGGGAGAACGCTCATGAAAGTAGCTGACCTCAACGGCTTTGCGCTCGACTATTGGGTCGCTCGCAGCCTGCACGACTTCGTGCGCGAAATCCAGTTCACCGACAGCGGCGAAACCGTTTCGATCATCGGCAATGACCGCGGTCGTCCGTGGGACGGCCGTTTCACGCCCTCCACCTCGTGGGAGGCGGCCACGGCGGTCCTCGACCGGGTGCGACGGCTGGAAGTGCGTGAGCGGACCGACCACGGCGTGGCGCACTGTGTCGCCGAATTCGATGGCGGGCGAGGAGCCGTGGAAGGGCGAGGCGAGTCGTTGCGGTTTGCGCTGCTGCGGGCTTTCGTCGAAAGCCGTTTCGGCGATAGCGTGGGCGACGTGATACGTCAGGCGCAGACGCTGATGGGCGAGCGGGCGCATGCGATCGGCGAGCAAACAGCGGAAGATTTCGCCGAGGACGTACCGACGCCGGATGGCCGGATAGGCGATATCAAGTCGCCGCCGCGGTAACGGCGTGAATATAGACAGCCACAGGGGTTGCCGGGCGTGGCGGGGTCTCAAGCTAGCGTAATCACGGACGCCGGACATTAAGTCCAGACAAAAACAAAGGGCCTTCCGATCGGAAGGCCCTTATGCATGTGCGGATGGTGCGGCTGGCAGGATTCGAACCCACGACCCCTTGGTTCGTAGCCAAGTACTCTATCCAACTGAGCTACAGCCGCACGCTAAAACAGGTAGCGTCTCGCGCAATGATGCTGCGATGAAACCGGGTAAAACTAAGGGCCTCCCCGGAGGGAGGCCCTCGAATAAGTGGTGCGGCTGGCAGGATTCGAACCCACGACCCCTTGGTTCGTAGCCAAGTACTCTATCCAACTGAGCTACAGCCGCACGCAGAAACGAGATTATAGCAAAGCTTTTGAAAAAGGGAAGCATGTAACTGCGATTTGTCTCATGGTCACGATCGTGTACCCTTGGTAGGCAGTCGCTTGCTGCGGTTAACGGACCATCATGAACAAGGCCTTTGTCAAAGAGTCGAGTGAAGAGAATGACGACGACCTCGACGTCGCCCAGCCCGAAGTGCCGGCGGGTACGAAAAACTACATCACGCCTGCCGGTTACCGGCGCATGCGTGATGAACTGCTGCATCTGATCGACGTAGAGCGGCCGGAGGTGGTCAAGCTCGTGTCGTGGGCGGCGTCGAATGGCGATCGCTCCGAGAACGGCGATTACATCTACGGCAAACGCCGGCTGCGCGAAATCGATCGGCGAATCCGCTTTCTGACCAAACGCCTCGACCTTGCCGAAGTCGTCGACAGCAGCAAACAGGAAAACGTCGATCAGGTGTTCTTCGGCGCGACCGTCGAATACGCGACGGAAGACGGCGAGGTGCATAGCGTGACGATTGTCGGCATCGACGAGGTCGATCTCGACATCGGTCATGTGAGCTGGATCTCGCCAATTGCGCGCGCGCTGCTCAAGGCAAAAATCGGCGATACAGTGACGCTGTATACGCCGGCCGGACCGCAGCCGATCGATATACTCGACGTCAAATATCCGCCGCCTGACAACGGTGGCTAGACCGGCGCGCCGCGCCGTCTTGTCGCGATAGGCGGGCGAGGCGAAGGAGGGTGGTGCGCTTCGCGCTGCTTTGGTGCCCCGCACAAGAGAGTCCTGAACGCCGGGCAGCGCGCGAATCTGCTCGAGCGTGCCGTTGCGTTTGCAGCTCAGATACCTCGCGTAACAGGTTTGTTATGGCGGAAAGTGGGTGGGCAGATATAGCCAGCGCTCGCCCGTGCGCTCAATCCATGGAATCGCGTCGAGCACGGCACGCGAGTCGGCGGTTGCTGGGCCAGCGATCTCTAGCGCCCGCCGTACGGAGCAAGTGCTTGGTCCGCTCCCATTCGACGTCTGACAACCGGTCTATCCCATATCGTCAGCGCGCGCTTCTATTTGCGGCATCAATGAAAAAAGGCGCCGCGAACGGCGCCTCTTCCATAGTGCGGGTACTGCTCGCCGCTTTAGAAGCGATGACGCAGACCTGCGGTCACAGCAACTTGCTTGTTGTTGCCCGAAGCGGCCAGACCGTTGATGTCGGCATCGACGACGGCGTTTTCGTTGACTTGCTGATATTCGCCTTGCAGGTACACGTCGGTACGCTTGGACAATGCGTACGCGGTTTGCAGGTTGAACTGGTTCCAGTGCGGACGCGTGCCAGCGAGGCTCGCACGGGTGTACGTGTACGAACCGGCGATGCTGACCGCCGGCGTCAGAGCGTAACGAGCGTTCGCTTCGAAGTTCTGGAAGTGAGCGCTGTTGTTGGCGAAACCGATACCGCCGGTTTGGCCCGATGCGCCTTGGCCGATGCCAGCGAGGCCCGACAGGTTGGTTTGCGAATACACGAGGCCGACGGTTGCAGGGCCGAACGAGTAGTTCGCGCCCGCGCCCCACGTTTGCTGACGGCCGGCGAAGAACGTGTTGTCGCTCGACACCGCACCACCGCTATTGAACGCTGCGGATGCGCCCGTTGCGCCGTTGCTGTTCAATTGCAGGTAAGCCGCAGCGACGTTCAACCCGCCCCAGTTATACGATGCGCCCGCGCTGTAAGCGCGATTGTTCGCAAAGCCGTCGGCCTGGTTCGAGAAGCCGTACATGCCGCCGAACTTGAAGCCGCCGTAGTTGACGCTCTGAAACTTGACCGAGTTGTTGACCCGGAACGAGTTGTTCAGGTTGTCGTTATCGAACGGGTGGGCGAACTGAGTACCGCCGTACTGCGTGCCGGTCAATGCCAGCGGGCCGACATAGTCGACCATGCTGTCGTATTGACGGCCGAGGGTGACGGCGCCGAACTGGTTGCTCGACAAGCCGACGAACGCCTGACGGCCGAATTCGCGACCGCCTTGCTTCAGCGAACCGTCGTTGATGCCGAAGCCGTTTTCCAACGTGAAGATGGCCTTCAGACCGCCGCCCAGATCTTCAGCGCCGCGCAGGCCCCAGCGGCTACCGTTCACCGAACCGCTCGTTTCTTGCCAGTTGCTGTGGCCATGCTGGTTGTTCGTGTAAGTAATACCGGCGTCGATCAAGCCGTACAGCGTGACGCTGCTTTGAGCATGTGCAGCCGTTGCGAACACGCCCGTGAGGGCCGCGACCATGAGAGTCTTTTTCATGTTGTAACTCCGAGAGCGAGAGTGGGTAATGGAACCCTGGCTTCAGGAAACCTTCACGCGGGCGCTGCGAGAGGCGTGGTCCGCATAAGCGCGCGTCGCAGTCTGAACGCGCCGGTTTCCAATTACGCAAAGTGTAGGGAGACGGCTTGGGCCGTGGGCGTTCCGATTTTTGCAATAAAGTATTACGCGATAAGAAACGATGCGCCGTGCGGATCGAGCCTTATAAACAAAGGCTTTCGCGGTTATTGGAACGATGGGGATCGCGTGTCAACCAAACAGCGTTGCTCATTTACTACAGCGTTCGATGCGAGAAAACAACGTCGGAAATCACCACGAAATGATTGTTGTCGGTATTGCAATAGATGATTGTTATTTATGTAAACAATCACGCGAGACCGAGCAGCTATACTCAGGTTTCTGCTTTCCGAAGCAGACTTTTTCGTTGACGAAAAAGATCTCCAAACCTTTGTCGGCGCGACTTCCTAGTCGCGCTTTTTTTTCGCCCGCCGGTCTCGGCGAGGGACGTACTCAGTGCGCCGGCAGTGGCCCGTCCACGCCGGTCCAATCGACCAGGCGAGGGACGCTCCAGTCTTCCATCACGTAACGGCGCGCGTCCATGGGCGATGACAACAGGTTTTGCCAATGATCTCCATGCCACATGGGATCGAACTCCAGCGTAGATGAGTCGGAGAAAACCTCAAACGGCGATTGGATGAGCCAACTGATAAAACGTCGCAATTGGTTGAACAGCATGGTGAACTCCTGATACGCGTTACTACTAGGTGATTTCCATCATGATGCGCCGACTCGGGACCAACAACTCGGACAAACACTTACGGAAAAACATCTTTTGTTACATATTCTAGGATGAAATCTGAAAATTTTCCCGCTATCCGGCATAAGCAGTTTTTAATCCAGTAATAAGACCCGAATCGGCCGGATCGCAGCGGGATGAGTGACTCTCTTTTAACTTGGCACGCACCGCGCATTATCTCTATGCAGGCTAAATGCATGTGAAAAATTTGCTTGACGCCAATTCTTCGTTCCTCGTATAACGACAGTGCCCTTTCATTCAATCTGATTTGCGCACAGCCGTGAGGGCCTCAATGGTGAATGAAATGGCAAGCAATTCGGCGCGAGCGCAAATGCGCGATATTTGAAACTCATCAAGGAAACAGGAAATGGAAACGGGTATCGTCAAATGGTTCAACGATGCTAAGGGATTTGGTTTTATCACGTCGGATTCGGGTGGCGAGGACTTGTTCGCGCACTTTTCGGAGATTCGCGCCGAAGGCTTCAAGTCGCTAAAGGAAAACCAGCGCGTCTCTTTCGACGTCAAGGCCGGCCCGAAGGGCAAGCAAGCGGCGAACATCCAGCCGCTGTGAATTGCAGCAACGCTGCTCCTCGTATGCTGCCGGGCAATTGATTGAAGAGAGCCCTCGTTTAATGCGAGGGCTTTTTTTATGTGTATCGGGTTTTTCTTACGGTGAGCAATGTCCAGGTTTAAAAGAGCGGCAGCGGTCCGCGACTAAAATCGAATGGCTTCCTTGATTTTTTGAATCCGCCTTACTCGCGCTAAGTAATTCCCGGGACGCTAGTCCGCGACTGGGGCACATCTCAAATCCACGCTCTCCGCACGCAGTCCAGCCCTAAACCACGTGCTGTTCGAGTACGCGGCAGCCAACTGGTGCATACTTGCCGCAAAGCCACGCGTCCAAAGTATCTTCTTTCATGTCTGAACTGTTTCCGCCGGAACCGGCCCTGAATGTACCCATCGCCTTCGTCGACCTTGAAACCACCGGAGGCTCGACTAGCGAGCATCGCATCACCGAAGTCGGCGTAGTCGAAGTGGGACCTGCCGGCGTGTCGCGTTGGAGCAGCCTGGTCGACCCGCAGCAGCCGATTCCATCCTTTATTCAGCAGCTCACCGGCATCACGAACGCCATGGTGCGCGGCGCGCCGACCTTCGACGCCATCGCGCCGGCACTGTTCGAGCGCCTGAACGGCAAACTGTTCGTGGCGCACAACGCCAGTTTCGATCGCGGCTTTTTGCGCGGCGAGTTTCGCCGGGTTGGACTCGCGTTCGACCCAGACGTGCTATGCACGGTGCGCCTGTCGCGCGCGCTTTTCCCCGCGGAGAAGCGCCACGGGCTGGACGCATTGGTGGAACGACACGCACTCGTCCCGTCTGATCGCCACCGCGCGCTGGCCGACGCCGATCTGATCTGGCAGTTCTGGCAGCGTCTGCACGGCCTCGTACCGCTCGACGTCTTGCGGACGCAAATCGAGCGCACCACGCGGCGTTACCAGCTTGCCGGCGACATCACGGAGGACCTGCTCGATACGGCGCCGGCCGGATGCGGCGTGTATGTGTTCTATGGAGACGCAGACCTGCCGCTGTACGTCGGACGAAGTGTGCGCGTGCGGCAACGGCTGCGCTCACATTTGACCGGCGAGCGGCGTTCGTCAAAGGATATTCGGCTTGCTAAGCAGGTGCGTCGCGTCGAATGGCGCGCGACCGGCGGTGAATTGGGCGCGATGCTCGCGGAAGCGCAGTGGATCGCCACGCTGCGCCCCGGTCATAACCGTGTGCCGCGCGTCACGAAGAGCGATCCGGCGGATGCGCCGTGGCCGTTTCCGGGGCCGGTTGTTTTCGAGGAGCGGGAGGAGGCGTCGCAGTCGCGCGCCTTTCACGTTGTCGACCGGTGGCATTACGTCGGCCACGCGTCTTCGCTTGCGCAGGCCGCGCAGTTGCATGCTTCGAGCGTCGCGGGACCATTCGAACCATCGACGTATCGCATCCTGCAGAGCCATCTCGCGCGCGGCTTGCGCTTGATGCCGCTGAGTGTATCGAGTGACACCCCCGTGCCGAGTCCTGCTTGAAGGACCTCGTCTAAGCGCTTCCGCTCAAAGCGAGTTGCACCCGGCATTCGCGTGCCGCCCCCCGTGCAACCGCTCCAGGTCTGCGGCTCTCAAGCTTGCATGATCAACCGGTCGCGCCCACTCCACCGGTTTCACAGACATGGCCCAGCGCGCGCGTCAGCGCGCCCGAACGGGTCGAGTCGTAGCGCGTCAGCGATTTCCAGTTAGCCAGCGATTGCGCCACACGCGACGGACAATCCGGCGCGGCGCGCAGCGGCTGCACGCGTTCGAGCCCGGCCACGAGCGACTGTGTCAGCCGGTCCAACTGCGGTCTCGTACTCGTGGCGAGATCCGGCGCCGGCCCTTCGGGCGGCCGGCTGCTGCGCCACGAGGCGAACAGCGCGTTTTGCACGTCCTTGCTTGCGTCGATCTGATCCTGGAAGAAGGCCCGAGCGAACGCCGGGTCCACATTCGCCGCCACGGCGCGCTTCTCGACGTCGGCAAGCAACGCGTTCTCCCGCGGCGTGTCGGTGATCTCCCGATGGTTCGCCCACTTCCAGCGCGCGACAGGTTCCGCCAATGCGAGACGTTGCGAAGCCAGCGCGATCAGATTGGTGAGGGCGGTGTCGTCGCCGTCCGCGATGGCTGGGACGGGCGCGAACGCGAGGGCCGCAAGGAACATAAGCGCGCATGATGCGCCGAAGCGATACGAACGATTCATGGAAGGCGGGCGTGGGCCGAGCGGCCGTCGAAGAAAAACAGAAGGATAGACGATGTGCCGGAACGGATGTGCCGACCGGCGGAAAACAAGCGCGGCAACGTCGCGGGATTGCGGACGAGACACGTCCGCGCCGCGAGGGCGGCGCCGAAATCAACCGGCCATGTGCCGCTTGCCCGGATGAGTGTGAGACGACTGGTGGGACGCGTGCACCCGGTCGCCGCCCGCGGCACGCGCGGACGCCGATGCTGCATCGCGCCACTGCTCGATTATTTCGAGTCGCACGACTTGCGTTGTTCGTCGAAAAAAGCGCGAACGTGCTCAGGCAATTCCGCACCCAGAAATTCGACGCCAGCGGGCTCCGGATCCGGACTAAAAACCTTATCCGGGGTCGGAATCTTCGGCGGTTTGACATCCATGGTCTCTCTCCTTTACAAACCGATTATCTGCCTCGGTCCCCGTTTCGCACCAGTATCTGATGCGATTGACATGCTCTTTGTTGCTTTAATGGCACATGGCGGCAATGCAACATGGTATTTGAATAAAATTTTCGGGTGATTCGCTGGGCGGGCCGTCGATGGGTGAGCTTTAGCAGGCTGCTGAAATACAGTCCGACAGAAGCAGCCTTTCTGCACTTACGCGGCTCTCGCCACAAGGTTTATCGC
>Ga0207713_1000137_pt1 | contig 111281 bp, 95 predicted proteins | sample KBSS64metaG_FD_184404 | JGI IMG/M metagenome (GOLD analysis project Ga0207713, IMG submission 184404) | Switchgrass rhizosphere microbial communities from Kellogg Biological Station, Michigan, USA - KBS S6-4 metaG (SPAdes) (version 2) | ecosystem: Host-associated > Plants > Roots > Rhizosphere...
CGGCTACTGTCCAGCTTCGCGTGAAATCGCTGTCCAGCTTGCCGTGAAATCCGTGCCCACCTTCGCGTGAAATGCCTGTCCAGCTTGGCGCGAAATCGCTGTCCAGCTTGGTGTGAAATACGCAACCGTGTTCCTGCCGCGCCGAAAACCATGCACCGCATCGTGAGCGGGAATCCGGTCGAGCAGGCCATGCAGCACTTTCCGCTGCAATTCCCGCAACCGCGACTTGGGAATTTCGATGATTCGACATCGACCGTCGCGTTTCTCTATCGCCTTGTAGGAATAGTGGTGAAGCCGCGTCGTCGCATCGTGAGCCGCTACACGCCAGCGATCTGCAAACCAGTCCAACTCCAGGGGTTCCACATCGAGCCACGCAGCCAGATCGCCGATTGTCGGCAGTTGCGGCAGCGTGACGTCCCGCAACCAGCGCGGAGCAGGTCGCTGAACAGGCGGTCGCGTGAGCACACGAACAATGCGCGGACGGTTCTGGCTTTTCCACGCCGCAACAAAGCCCGCGGTTTCAGCGATGATCTTCGACAGGTGTTTGGCTTCGACGCTGTCCCAGCGCGCGCCAAATCGTTTCTCGACCCGGCGCGCCAATCCGGTCATCCAGCCGGCGGACTCGCCCAATACGCGCGTCATCCGCTCGACCATCGTGGCCGGATCGGCAGGCCCGGCGAGCATGGCGTCGGCGATCGCGTAGGTGACGACTTGCAGGGAAGATTGCGGCATAGAGCAAAGGAGGGCGGGACGACAGTCAACGCGTCTTGTGCTGCGTGAGCGTATTTGCGCAACGCGCAACAACGGGCTCATGCGACGAACTGCGGAGGTCATTCTGATCCACGGGGTAGCCCCGTAGTGCCCGGAACGTATGCGGCCCGAACCGGGGCAAGCTTGACCAACCGTCCCGCGACGCGACGATAAGCGACGGGCTCGCAGCTTGTCAACGCCTTGGTAGTGCGAACATTTTCGCGATAAACGCACCGGCGCTGCGGCGCATGAATCGAGGGTTTGCGCCAAAGCCTTTCCTCCTTGGCCGGGCGACACAAAGCCGTCCAACTTATCCACAGTCCCCTCTGGACAACTTTTGTAAAAGCCGCCTGACACGTTGTGGGCGAAACCTTGATAAGGCCGCGGCGTCGCCGGACGGCACAAAAGTTTTCCCTGGCTGAGCGTCGCTGTCCGCTGGCGCTTCGCAGGGTTATCGATTCCGCAGGCTTCTGATTCGAAAACGAAGTTTCAGGTTATCCACAACCGCATCCCATGCTTGTTAACTATTACTACGTATACATATACAAAGACTATAAAAACCAGAGAGACATCCGCGAAGCCCGCTGCACAAGCGGGCACCGAGCAGGCAAAGCGGCGTACAAGGCATCAAACCAGACGTTCGGCAAAACATCACCCTCCCATTCAATCCTCGCCAAACAGCCCCCGCAGTTAAGCGCCCACTGATATAACCTCCGCCAAAATTTGCCGAATTTCGATAACACCTCGATTAATGGCTCACTACCATCGGCGGAAGCCTGTCCGCCCATGCACCGCAAAGCCTTGCGGCGTCGAGCAAGCGGCACCCTCAGGAGAGTCCGATGAAAACAGAGTCCAGCAGTCAGCACGTCGGTAAGGTCACGCATCACGAGTTGAAGCAGACGCTCGGCACGTGGCAATTGTGGGGAATCGCGGTCGGCCTCGTCATTTCCGGTGAGTATTTCGGCTGGAGCTATGGCTGGGCGAGCGCGGGCACGCTGGGCTTCGTCATCACGGCGGTCTTCATCGCCGCGATGTACACGACCTTCATTTTCAGTTTCACCGAACTCACCACGTCGATTCCGCATGCGGGCGGCCCGTTTGCCTACGCGCGGCACGCGTTCGGCCCGACCGGCGGTTATCTGGCGGGCGCGGCGACCCTCGTCGAATTCGTGTTCGCTCCCCCGGCGATCGCATTGGCGATCGGCGCCTATCTGCACGTGCAATTTCCGGGTCTCGAGCCGAAGCACGCGGCGATGGGTGCATATCTGATCTTCATGGCGTTGAATATCGTCGGCGTGCAGATCGCCGCAGCCTTCGAATTGTGCGTGACGCTGCTCGCGATCTTCGAGTTGCTGGTGTTCATGGGCGTGGTGTCGCCGGGGTTCCAGTGGTCGAACTTCACGAAAGGCGGCTGGGCCGGCGCGGATACCTTCAGCATGGGCTCGTTCCACGGCATGTTCGCGGCGATTCCGTTCGCGATCTGGTTTTTCCTTGCGATCGAAGGCGTCGCGATGGCCGCCGAGGAAGCGAAGAACCCGAAGCGTTCGATTCCGATCGCCTATGTCGCCGGCATCCTGACGCTGGTGGTGCTCGCGATCGGCGTGATGGTGTTCGCCGGCGCGGCGGGCGACTGGACCAAGCTGTCGAACATCAACGATCCGCTGCCGCAAGCGATGAAGTACATCGTCGGCGAAAACAGCGGCTGGATGCATATGCTGGTGTGGCTCGGCCTGTTCGGACTCGTCGCGTCGTTTCACGGCATCATCCTCGGCTATTCGCGGCAGATTTTCGCGCTGGCTCGCGCGGGCTATCTGCCCGAGTGGCTCTCGAAAGTGCATCCGCGCTTCAAGACCCCGCATCGCGCGATCCTGGCGGGCGGCGTGGTCGGCATCGCCGCGATCTATAGCGACGAGCTGATCCAGTTCGGCGGCCAGACGCTGACGGCGAACATCGTGACGATGTCCGTATTTGGCGCTATCGTGATGTATATCATCAGCATGATGTCGCTGTTCAAGCTGCGCCGCACCGACCCGAACATGGAGCGCCCGTTCCGCGCGCCGCTGTTTCCGTTCTTTCCGGCGTTCGCGCTGGTGGCCGCGGTGATCTGTCTCGGGACGATGGTCTACTTCAACTTTCTGGTGGCCGTCGTGTTCGCAATCTTCCTCGCGCTGGGCTACGTCTATTTCCTCTTGACGCGCCATCAACGCGAAGCGGCGCCGGCGGACGCCTTGCTGGAAGAGTGACGAATCGAGCCGCTGTGCGAGCAGCGGCGATGGAGTCGTAAAGATGAGCTATACGGAGACGATCGGCAGCCGCGCATATCGCTTTGCCGATCTGAAAACCTTGATGGCGAAGGCAAGCCCGCAGCGTTCCGGCGACCAGCTCGCCGGCGTCGCGGCGGCGAGCGAGGAGGAGCGCGTCGCGGCCAGGATGGCGCTCGCGCAGGTGCCGCTGCGCACGTTCCTGAACGAAGCGCTGATCCCGTACGAAAGCGACGAAGTCACGCGTCTCGTGATCGACGATCACTCGCAAGAGGCGTTCGCCGAGATCGCGCATCTGACGGTGGGCGACTTCCGCAACTGGCTGTTGAGCAGCACGACCGACGCCGACGCGCTCACGCGCATCACCGCCGGCCTCACGCCGGAAATGGTCGCGGCGGTCTCGAAGCTGATGCGCAACCAGGATCTGATCGCGGCGGCGCGCAAACGTCCGGTGATTACGCGCTTTCGCAACACGGTCGGATTGCCGGGGCACATGTCGGTGCGCCTGCAGCCGAATCATCCGACGGACGACGTGAAAGGCATCGCCGCCTCGATGCTCGACGGCCTGATGTACGGCTGCGGCGACGCGATGATCGGCATCAATCCGGCCAGCGACAATCTCGGCGCGATCACCAGGCTGTTGCTAATGATCGACGACTTCCGCCAACGCTACCAGGTGCCCACGCAATCGTGCGTGCTCACCCACGTCACCAACACGATCGCCGCGATCGAAAAAGGCGCGCCGGTCGATCTCGTGTTTCAGTCGATCGCGGGGACGGAAAAAGCGAACGCCGGTTTCGGCATCTCGCTCGCGCTGCTGCAGGAAGCGCATGAAGCGGGACTGTCGCTGAAGCGCGGCACGGTCGGCAATAATCTGATGTATTTCGAAACGGGCCAAGGCAGCGCGTTGTCGGCGGACGCGCATTTCGGCGTCGACCAACAGACCTGCGAAGTGCGCGCCTATGCGGTGGCGCGCAAGTTCAATCCGTTTCTCGTCAACACGGTGGTCGGTTTCATCGGGCCGGAGTATCTGTACGACGGCAAGCAGATCACGCGCGCGGGTCTGGAAGACCATTTCTGCGGCAAGCTCTTGGGCGTGCCGATGGGCTGCGACATCTGCTACACGAATCATGCCGAAGCCGATCAGGACGACATGGACAATCTGCTCACGCTGCTCGGCGTGGCCGGCATCAACTTCATCATGGGCATTCCGGGCGCGGACGACGTGATGCTCAACTATCAAAGCACCTCGTTCCACGACGCGCTTTACGTGCGCGACGTGCTCGGCTTGCGCCGCGCGCCCGAATTCGAAGCGTGGCTGGAGTCGATGCGAATCACCGACGCGCGCGGCGCGCTGCTGAGCGCATCCACGCAACAACCGCTCCTGGAAGGCGCGCGCGACTGGATGGGCATAGCATGAGCGACTTCCTCGAAAAGAACCCGTGGAACGCGCTGCGCCAGTTCACCAACGCGCGTATCGCGTTGGGCCGCGCGGGCAACAGCTTGCCAACCGCGCCGTTGCTCGCGTTCAACCTGTCGCATGCGCAGGCGCGTGACGCCGTGCATCATCCGCTCGACACCGACGTGCTGCACGAACAGTTGCGCGCGCAGAACTTCAGGACGTTGGACGTGCATAGCGCCGCGCCGGATCGCGAGCATTACTTGCGGCGTCCCGATCTCGGCAGGCGGTTGAGCGATGAAAGCCGCGAGGCGCTGAAACAGCTCACGGTCGATTCGCCCGAGGTCGTGTTCGTGATCGCCGACGGCCTGTCGGCGTTCGCGGCGTCGAAGCAGTCGATTCCGCTTTTGCAAGCCGTCCGCACGAAACTCACGGATTGGAAGATCGGACCGGTGGTGGTCGCACGCCAGGCGCGCGTCGCGCTCGGCGACGAAATCGGCGAGTTGCTCGGTGCGAAGCTGGTGGTCATGTTGATCGGCGAGCGGCCAGGCTTGAGTTCACCCGACAGCCTCGGCATCTACCTGACGTACGCGCCGAAAGTGGGTTGTAGCGACGCGCAACGCAACTGTATTTCGAATGTGCGTCCCGAAGGTCTCGACTATCCGGCGGCCGCGCACAAGTTGCATTACCTGCTCACGCATGCAAGGCGCCTGGGCGTCACCGGCATCGGCCTGAAAGACGATAGCGACGCGCTGCTCGCGAGCGCGGCGCCAACGCCCTCGATCAGCGACGCATCAAACTCGAGCGCTGAATAAAACAATCAGGCATCCGCCCGCGCCACCGGATGCTTTGCGAGCCACGCGTTCTCGTCGTCCTCGAAAAGCCGGGAGCGCGTCAGGAACCGCAATCCGCTAGGCCGTTCCAGCGAAAACATGCCGCCATTGCCGGGCACCACGTCGATGATCAATTGCGTGTGCTGCCAATATTCGAATTGCGAGTTGCTCATGTAAAACGGCGCGCCGGCAATCGTTCCGAGTTTGACATCGGACGAACCCACCATGAATTCGGCTTGCGGAAACATCATCGGCGCGCTGCCGTCGCAGCATCCGCCGGATTGGTGGAACAGTACCGCCCCGTGTTCGGCGCGCAGCTTGTCGATCAGTTCGACCGCGGCGGGCGTTGCGATTACGCGGGCGACTTCCTTCTCATCAGCCATCACATGTCCTCGCTAAAAAGAAGCGAGCCGCGCAAGGCGGCCCGCTGGAACGTGAGCGCTACCGCTCAGAAGAAACCGAGCGGCTTCTCGCTATAGCTCACGAGCAGGTTCTTGGTCTGCTGATAGTGGTCGAGCATCATCTTGTGATTCTCACGGCCGATGCCCGATTGCTTGTAGCCGCCGAACGCCGCGTGCGCCGGATACGCGTGATAGCAGTTGGTCCATACGCGGCCCGCCTGAATCTGCCGGCCGAAACGGTAGGCGCGCGTGCCGTCACGCGTCCAGACGCCGGCGCCCAGGCCGTAGAGCGTATCGTTGGCGATGTCGAGCGCTTCTTCCTCGTTCTTGAACGTCGTCACCGAAACCACCGGGCCGAAGATCTCTTCCTGGAAGATGCGCATCTTGTTGTGGCCGCGGAATACGGTCGGCTTCACGTAATAGCCCTTGCTTAGTTCGCCGTCGAGCTGGTTGCGCTCACCGCCGATCAGACATTGGGCGCCTTCCTGCTTGCCGAGATCGACATACGACAGGATTTTTTCCAACTGTTCCTGCGAGGCCTGCGCGCCGATCATCGTCTTCGTATCGAGCGGGTGCCCTTGCGTGATCGCGGCGACGCGCTTCAATGCGCGCTCCATGAAGCGGTCGTAAATCGTTTCCTCGACCAGCACACGCGACGGACACGTGCACACTTCGCCCTGATTCAGCGCGAACATCGCGAAGCCTTCGAGCGCCTTGTCGAAGTAGCTGTCGTCCTGGCTCATCACGTCGGCGAAGAAAATGTTCGGGCTCTTGCCGCCGAGTTCGAGCGTCACCGGAATGATGTTCTGGCTCGCGTACTGCATGATCAAACGGCCGGTGGTGGTCTCGCCGGTGAACGCGATCTTCGCGATGCGTTTGCTCGATGCAAGCGGCTTGCCGGCTTCCAGGCCGAAGCCGTTCACCACGTTCAGCACGCCCGGCGGCAGCAGGTCCTGGATCAGTTCCATCAGGACGAGAATCGACGCGGGTGTCTGCTCGGCCGGCTTCAACACGACGCAGTTGCCGGCGGCAAGCGCGGGCGCGAGCTTCCACACCGCCATTAGAATCGGGAAATTCCACGGAATGATCTGACCGACCACGCCGAGCGGTTCGTGAAAGTGATAGGCGACGGTGTCGTCGTCGATCTCCGAGATCGAGCCTTCCTGCGCACGGGCGCAGCCGGCGAAATAGCGGAAGTGATCGATCGCGAGCGGAATGTCCGCGGCCATGGTTTCGCGCAACGGCTTGCCGTTGTCGATCGTTTCCGCGACCGCGATACGCTGCAGATTCGCTTCCATCCGGTCGGCGATGCGGTTGAGGATGTTCGCGCGGTCGGTGGTCGAGGTCTTGCCCCATGCAGCTTTTGCGCGATGCGCGGCGTCGAGCGCGAGTTCGACATCGGCTTCGCGCGAACGTGGGATCGACGTGAACGGCTCGCCGGTGATCGGCGATACGTTGTCGAAGTACTCGCCGCCCACCGGCTTGACCCATTCGCCGCCGATAAAGTTCGCATACTGCTTTTTGTACGGGAATTCGGTGGTCAGAAACTGCATCTCTGCGTGATTCATCAGTGTGCTCCTCACATGTTTAACGGGCTCTATTCGGCGCGATGTTTCGCTGGGCCGCAACAGCGTAGAGCCAGAAGTGTGCCAATGCACCGCACTGGTGAGCCGTGCACGCGCAGCACGCACTCGCACCCGACATGACGCGTTGCCCCGTTCAAGCGGAGACAGGTGAACGTATCGTTTCGGATCAACGCGCGCGGCGCTGTTCATGAAATGAACAGGCGGCGTGGCTTGCGTGGACGCGCGTGCAAGCGGATCGCCCAATCCGTTCGGCATGGGAATTGCCTTGTTTTCGCCGATATTCCGTTTTCGCCGATCCGGTATGACGATTGAAGCCCATCCCGAGAGCCTGACAGGTTCAACGCTCGCGCAGCAGCCCAGCTTCTGCGTGCAGACTTGCGTCGCTCACGACGCCGACGAGCAGGCCCGCAACCTGCACGGCTGGCATCAGACCTACGACCAGTTGACCGCCGGCCGTTTTATCGGCGGCCTGACGGAGTTATGTCTCGACGATATGCAGGTGTTCGTCGAGACGACCAGCCATACGCTGCGGCAAACCTGCGAGGTGCGAAAGGACGCGTACTGGTTCGGCATTCCCACGTGCCCCGCCGGCTCGGGACGTATCGACGCGCAAGTGATCGCGGGCGATGCGCTCGCATTCCGTCCGGGCGGCATCGAATTCGAATTGCTGACCTCGGCGGGCTACGAGATTTTCGGCGTGGTGGTGAAGGGCGAGGTGCTGCGCCGCTATGCGGCGGAAGTGGAGCGCATCGGTTTGGCCGAGCATCTGCCGAATACGGCGGTCGTGCCGATCGGCCTGCCGCGCAAGGAGCGGTTGTGCGCCTCGCTGCGCCAGCTTCTCGACGACGGAGCGGCGCGCGGCACGCCGCTCTCCGCGCTAGCGCGCGCCAACTTGCAGGCGTCGGTGCTCGCGTCGCTGTTCGACGTGGGCGCATTGCGTGGCGGCGAGCCGCTGGCGATGCCCGCGCGTGCGCGTCGTCAGTCGATCGTTTCCGAAGCGCGCGAGTATGTGCTCGCCAACCGCGAGCGCGCGGTCAACGTGCCCGAGTTGTGCGAGCGCCTGCACGTGAGCCGGCGCACGCTGCAATACTGCTTTCAGGACGTGCTCGGCATGGCGCCCGCCATCTATCTGCGCACGATTCGCCTGAACGGCGCGCGGCGCGATCTGTGCAATGCGTCGCGTGAATCACGCTCGGTGCAGGACGTCGCGGCGGCGTGGGGCTTCTGGCATCTGAGCCAGTTCGCCACCGATTACCGGAAGCTTTTCGGCATGCGGCCGTCGGATACGTTGAAGGCCGGGATCGGCGCGTTTCAAACCACGGCGAGTCGTTCGTTCGCTCACTGATCTGACTGGCGCAGCAGCCGCAGCCCGTTCGCCACCACCAGAAGACTCGCGCCCACATCGGCGAACACCGCCATCCACATCGTGCCGAGGCCCATCACCGTCAGCACGAGGAACACGCTCTTGATGCCGAGCGCCAGCGCGATGTTCTGCACCAGCACCGAATGCGTCGCCTTCGACAGACGGATGAACAGGGGAATCTTGCGCAGGTCGTCGTCCATCAGCGCGACGTCGGCGGTTTCGATCGCGGTGTCGGTGCCCATCGCGCCCATCGCGAAGCCGATGCTGGCGCGCGCCAACGCGGGCGCGTCGTTGATGCCGTCGCCGACCATGCCCACTGTCGCGCCGTCCTTCGACCACTGCGCCACCGCGTTCAGCTTGTCTTGCGGCAACTGATCGCCGCGCGCTTCGTCGATGCCGACCTGCTGCGCGATCGCCTCGGCGGTGTGCGGATTGTCGCCGCTGAGCATCGCGGTACGCACGCCGAGGCGGTGCAGATCGGCGATGGCGGCGCGGCTCGTCTCCTTCACCGTGTCCGCGACGGCGAACAGCGCGAGCACGCGTTCGGCGTCGGCCAGCATCACGACGGTTTTGCCCTGGCGTTCGAGCGCGTCGAGCCGCGCTTCGAGCGATGCCGAACAGCGCCCGAGTTCTTCGATCAGGCGATGATTGCCGAGCCAGTACGGCGTGCCGTCGATGTCGCCGCGCACGCCGCGTCCCGCCAGCGCCTCGAACGCATCGACGGTCACGCTCATCACGCCGCCTGTCCTGGCCGCCGCCGCAATCGCCATCGACACGGGATGGTCCGAGCGGCCAGCGAGACTCGCCGCGAGCGTCAGGCAACGGGGCTCGTCGAGATCCGCGAGCGCTTCGAATTCGGTCTGCACCGGCTTGCCGTGCGTAATCGTGCCGGTTTTATCGAGCGCGAGCCGGCTCAGCTTGCGGCCCTGTTCCAGAAAGGCGCCGCCTTTGATCAGAATGCCCTTGCGGGCGGCCGCGGCGAGGCCGCTGACGATCGTCACCGGGGTCGAGATCACGAGCGCGCAAGGGCAGGCGATCACCAGCATCACCAGCGCCTTGTAGACCCACTCGCGCCACAGTCCGTCGAGGAAGAGCGGCGGCAGCACCGCCACGGCGAGCGCGACGCCGAACACGGCCGGCGTATAGATCCGTGCGAACCGATCGACGAAACGCTGCGTCGGCGCTTTGCTGGCTTGCGCTTCCTCGACCGCGTGAATGATGCGCGCGAGCGTCGTATTGCTGGCCGAGGCCGTCACCCGATAATCGAACGAGCCCGCCTGGTTGATCGTGCCGGCGAACACGGCGTCGCCCGCTGCCTTGTCGACCGGCAGGCTTTCGCCGGTGATCGGCGCCTGATTCACGCTCGAGCGGCCCGCGGCGATTTCGCCGTCGAGCGCGATCCGCTCGCCCGGTTTCACGCGGACCAGCGCGCCCAGTGCGATCGCTTTCAGGTCCATCGAGCGCCAACTGCCGTCGGACTGCCGCACGCTCGCCTGTTCGGGCGTGAGTTGCATGAGGCCCTCGATCGCATTGCGGGCGCGGTCCAGCGACTTGGCCTCGATTAGTTCGGCAATCGTGAAGAGCACCATCACCATGGCTGCTTCAGGCCATTGGCCGAGGATCAGCGCGCCCGTCACCGCAATGCTCATCAGCGCGTTGATGTTCAGGTTGCCGTTGCGGATCGCGAGCCAGCCTTTCCGGTAGGTCGTGAGGCCGCAAGAAGCGATGGCGGCGAGCGCGAGACCCGCGGCTAGCCACATCGGTGCGCCGAGCCAACCGACGGCCTCTGCGCCCGCCGCGGCGACGCCCGCGAGCGCGAGCGGCCACCACGGCTTCGACGGTACGTGAAAAGCGGCGGCGGGCGTGGTGTCCGCGTCGTCGTTCGCGAGTTCGGGCGTGAAGTCGAGCGAGCGCAGCGCGGAGAGGATCGAGTCGAGCGCCTCGGGCGCATGCACGACCGTCAGCACGCGCTGCATCAGGTTGAAGTCCATGCCGCGCACGGACGGCATGCGGCTGAATTTCTTGCGGATCAGCGCTTCTTCGGTTGGACAATCCATCTGCATGATGCGGATCGCGGTGCGCACGTCGCTGCCAATGGTTTCCGAACGAGGAAGCTGGACCGGCGCGAATGAAGCCGGTGCGGGGACGCAGCAGCCTGCGGCGACGTGGTTGTGAGCTTGTGCATTGCTCTGGCTGTGGCCGTGATCGTGCATCTTGTGATCGTGCCCGCGACATTCGCCTGTCGTATGCGCGTGTTTGCGGTTCGGCTCACCGTCGAGTGCCACCGGCTGGTGGCCGTAGCTTGCGTCGTGCGCATGAGCATCGGCAGCGTGCGCGCCGTGTTCATCGCCATCCGCACAGGCTTTCGGCTGTTCATGGCGGTCGGCTTCGGCGTGATGAGCGTGGGGCATAGGTGGCTTCCTGGTTCGATTTGTGGTCTAGTAAACACCTTGAAGCCACTACAAGGTCAAGACCGCCACCCGGAGGGTCCATGAAAATCGGCGAACTGGCGAAAATCGCCCATTGCACGACCGAAACCATCCGCTTCTACGAAAAAGAAGGCTTGTTGCCCGAAGCGGAGCGCACCGAGGCCAATTACCGCAGCTATACCGCGAGGCACGTCGAGCGGTTGCGCTTCATCCGCAATTGCCGCGCGCTCGACATGACCCACGACGAGATCCGTGCGTTGCTGCTTCTCACGGACGCGCCGGCGAACGGCTGCGGCGGCATCAACGATTTGCTCGACGAGCACATTGCGCACGTCGACACGCGCATCGAGGAATTGACGCAGTTGAAAGCGCAGCTCACCACACTGCGCGAGCAATGCCACGGTGAACAGGCCGTCGAAGACTGCGGCATCGTGCAGGGCCTCAACGACATGGACGTGAGCGCGACGCGTGCGCGGCATACGCATCTGGGTTGAAGCGCGCGGCGCGTGAGCGGCGGCAACCGCGGCAACCGCGGCGGCGACCCAAACCTCATTCACGGCCAGGCCGTTCGTGCGGCCCGTCCCATAGACAATCGAATCCAGTTGGAGAATCAACGTGTTTACCTGTAGAAACCAGTCCTGCGGCGCGCAATGGGAGCAGTCGGACGTCGTCATCAAGAACGAGGGCCAGGGGCTCCTGTTCCGTTGCCCGATGTGCGGCGCGCGCAATTACGTCGAACGTTTCGACGCGGACGATGGCTCGGTGCTGTACGAGCAGATCGAAGGCCGTCCCTCCCCCGGCCCGATGGCCGTTTAGTCCCCAGCCTTCAGTCGATAGCGAGTCATCACCTCCATGAACAGTCCCACCACCGCGGGCGCGCCGTTTAGCCAACTGGCGCTGCCGCCCGCGACGCTCGCCAACCTCACGCAACTCGGCTATGTCGAGATGACGCCGATTCAGGCCGCGAGCCTGCCCATCGCGCTCTCCGGCCACGATCTGATCGCGCAGGCGAAAACCGGCAGCGGCAAGACGGCGGCGTTTTCGCTGGCGCTGCTCAACCGCCTCGACGTGCGCAACTTCGCCGTCCAGGCGATGGTGCTGTGCCCGACGCGCGAGCTCGCCGATCAGGTCACGCAGGAAATCCGCCGCCTCGCGCGCGCCGAGGAAAACATCAAGGTGCTGACGCTGTGCGGCGGCACGCCGATGCGTCCGCAAACGGCGAGCCTCGAACACGGCGCGCATATCGTGGTCGGCACGCCGGGCCGCATCATGGATCACCTCGAGCGCGGCAGCCTGCCGTTGCAGTCGCTCAACACGCTGGTGCTCGACGAGGCCGACCGCATGCTCGACATGGGTTTCTTCGACGATATCGCGACCGTGGTGAAGCAATGCCCGAAAGAACGGCAAACGCTGCTGTTTTCCGCGACGTACCCCGAAGGCATCGTCAAGCTGAGCCAGCAATTCCTGCGTCACCCGAAAGAGGTGAAGCTCGCCGAGCGGCACGACAATACGAAGATCCGTCAGCGCTTTTATGAAGTGACCGAGGACGAGCGTCTGCATGCCGTCGGTTTGCTGCTGAACCACTATCGTCCGGTGAGCACGCTCGCGTTCTGCAACACCAAGCAGCAGTGCCGCGATCTGCTCGACGTGCTGCGCGCGCAAGGTTTTCATGCGCTCGCGCTGCATGGCGAACTCGATCAGCGTGAACGCGACCAGGTGCTGATCCAGTTCGCGAACCGCAGTTGCTCCGTGCTGGTCGCCACCGACGTCGCGGCGCGCGGGCTCGATATCGCGCAACTGGAGGCGGTGATCAACGTCGACGTGACGCCGGACCCGGAAGTGCACGTGCACCGCATCGGCCGCACGGGCCGCGCCGATCAGGAAGGCTGGGCGCTGAGTCTCGCGAGCATGAACGAGATGGGCCGCGTGGGCAGTCTCGAACAGGCGCAAAAGCGCGACGTCGAATGGCACAAGCTGTCCGAACTCAAGGCGGCAAGCAACGAACCGCTGTTGCCGCCGATGGAAACGCTGCAGATTCTCGGCGGCCGCAAGGAAAAAATCCGCCCCGGCGACGTGCTCGGCGCGCTGACCGGCGAGGCCGGTTTTGCCGGCTCGCAGATCGGCAAGATCAACGTGACGGAAATGTCGACGTATGTGGCGGTGGAGCGCAGCATCGCGCGCGAAGCGGTGCGCAAGCTCAGCGCCGGCAAGGTGAAGGGCAAGAAGGTCAAGGTCCGCATGATGGACGACGCCTGACAGCCGGGCGGTCCGGCTGTCGAGGTTGCCGAGGCTGCGATCGGTCACGGTCGCGGCCTTGAACATCCGCATCACATTACTTCATACCTGCGCTGTTTTCCGCGTTGCTCCAGCGGCCTCAATTCCTCCCCGAAAGCCCAAGCCCATTGGCCTTGCCGATGCGGCACGCCTTCTCGCCCGCCATGACGTAAACGCATGCCGCGCATGACAAAGTTTCGATTGTGACGATTCTTTGGCTGATGCCTAATCACCGAACCGGACGGAACCGCCGCGCAGTCGGCTGTGCGCGAACCCGCCGCCGGATGGAGAAAGGGAGAAAGTCTTATGCAGAGCGCCATGCAAGCCCGCTCGAAACTGCCTGACGTAGGCACGACGATTTTTACCGTGATCGGTCAACTGGCCGCGCAATACGACGCGCTGAATCTGTCGCAGGGCGCGCCGAATTTCGCGCCGGACGCGAAACTGGTCGACGGTGTCGCTCAAGCCATGCGCGCCGGTCACAACCAGTACGCGCCGATGGCCGGCATCGCCGCGTTGCGCGAAGCGCTCGCGGACAAGGCCGAAACGCTGTACGGCGTGCGCTACGATCCGGCCAGCGAAGTGACCGTGATCGCGAGCGCGAGCGAAGGGCTGTATTCCACGATCAGCGCCTTGGTGCATCCGGGCGACGAAGTGATCTACTTCGAGCCGTCGTTCGACAGCTATGGACCGATCGTCCGCCTGCAAGGGGCGACGCCGGTCGCGATCAAGCTCTCGCTGACCGATTTCCGCGTGAACTGGGACGAGGTCGCCGCTGCGATCACGCCGAGGACGCGCATGATCATCATCAACACGCCGCACAATCCGACCGCGACGGTGCTTAGCGAGGCCGACATCGCGTGCCTGAAGGCCGTAACGCGCAACACCGATATCGTGATTCTCGCCGACGAAGTCTACGAACACGTGGTGTTCGACGGCGCTAAACATCAGAGCATGGCGTGCGATGCCGAACTCGCGGCGCGCAGCGTGATCGTCTCGTCGTTCGGCAAGTCGTATCACGTGACCGGTTGGCGCGTCGGCTATTGCCTCGCGCCCGCCGCGTTGATGGACGAGATTCGCAAAGTCCATCAGTTCATGGTGTTTTCCGCCGATACGCCGATGCAGTACGCGTTCGTCGACGCATTGGCGAATCGCGACAGCTATCTCGGCTTGTCGGCGTTCTATCAGAAGAAGCGCGACCTGCTCGCGCATGCGCTCAGCGATTCGCGCTTCGAATTGTTGCCGAGCGAAGGCAGCTTCTTCATGCTCGCGCGTTTTCGCGGTTTCTCCGACGAAAGCGATAGCGATTTCGTGCTGCGCCTGATTCGCGATGCACGCGTTGCGACGATTCCACTGTCGGCGTTCTATACCGACGGCACGGATTCGGGTTTGATCCGCCTGAGTTTCTCGAAGGACGACGCGACGTTGATCGAAGGTGCGCGGCGTTTGTGCGAGATCTGATTAGCGACATCTCATGCGCGGCTGCATGGGAAGAGAAGGCCGCATTTTTTGACCAAAGTATGATCGTCGCGAGATGACGCCGCAGTGACGCCAGGCGCGTTGCCCGACGGCGCTACAACAACATCGAAGAGAAAGGGACCAGCCATGAAATTGCTCAAACCGCTATTGGCGCTGACGTGCGCATTCACGTCGCTTGCGGCGTCGTCGGTCGCGATAGCCGCCGACACCTCGACGCTGCGTTTCGGACTCGAAGCGCAGTATCCGCCGTTCGAATCGAAAGGCCCGAACGGTGAATTGCAGGGGCTGGATATCGACGTCGGCAATGCGGTGTGCGCCGCCGCGCATTTGACCTGCAAATGGGTCGAGACTTCGTTCGACGGGTTGATTCCCGCGCTGCAAGGCCGCAAGTTCGACGCGATCAATTCGGCGATGAACGCCACCGAGCAACGCCGCCAGGCCATCGATTTCACCACCGTCGTATATCGCGTGCCGACGCAACTGATCGCGCGGCGCGACAGCGGTCTGCTGCCGGCCGCCGAATCCTTGAAGGGCAAACGCGTCGGCGTATTGCAGGCGTCGATTCAGGAAACCTTCGCGAAGACGCATTGGGAATCGGCGGGCGTCACCGTCGTGCCGTATCAGGACCAGAATCAGGTTTATACGGACCTCGTCGCGGGCCGTCTCGACGCGACGCTCGTGCTGGCGCCGGCAGGTGAGACGGGTTTTCTGTCGAAGCCCAGCGGCAAGGATTTCGCGTTCGTCGGCAAGCCGGTGCGCGACGACAAGATTCTCGGCAGCGGTATCGCCTACGGGATTCGCAAGGGCGATACGGCGCTGCGTGAGCAGCTGAACGCGGCAATCGCCAAGGTGCAGGCCGACGGTACGGTGAAAACGCTGGCCGCGAAATATCTCGGCAATATCGACGTGACGGCGAAGTAGTTTCGCCGCACGTTGCGGTGCGCCGCGCCGCATGCGTTCTCCTCCAGTTCGCTTGTTGACGGTGCGTTTGACGGCTACGATACGTGGGCTTCGCCGCGGCGAGGTCTGCTTGAGAACCGGAGAGCGCATATGAACGAGATGAACGGAGCGGCGACGGCTGCAATCCACACCAAAAGCGCTCGTGCGCCGAAGTTCTGGCGCAGTGACGCGCTGCCGTTCATCGAGGCGCGTTCCATCGACGACGGCCGCGAAGTCTGCTACGCCAAACATTCGCATGAAACGTTTTCGATCGGCGCGGTTACCGGCGGACGCAGCGTATACGTGAATCGCCGCGCGCGCGAATGGATCGGCGCGGGCGCGGTCGTCATGATGAATCCGGATGACGTGCATGCGTGCAATCCGGTGGCCGGCGAGCGCTGGTCGTATCGAATGCTGCATGTCGATGTCGCGTGGCTCAACCGGCTGCAGCACGAACTGGGCTTCAGCGAGAATCACGCGTTTCGGGCGTTCTCGCAGACCATGACGACTGACGCCGCATTGTTCGACGGCTTGAACCGGCTGTACGGGATTCTCGTCGACGGCACGGCCGAAACCATGCGCAAGGAAAGCGCGGCCGTCACGTTCTTCTCTGAAGTACAACAGAAGCTGAACCCGGCGCCCTTGCCCGATCACGACACGAGCCTGCAACTCTCGCGGGCGGCGGAATTCATCGCGGCAAACTGCACGCGTTCGCTAAAACTCGAGGACGTCTGCAAGGTCGCTGAGTTGTCCGCCTCGCATCTGATCCGCGCTTTTAAACAGCGCTACGGCATGACGCCGCACGCGTATCAGATCAATCGGCGTATTCAGTACAGCCGCGCGCAACTCAGGCGCGGTCGTCTGATCGCGGAGGTCGCGCTCGACGCGGGTTTCGCCGACCAGGCGCATTTGCAGCGCACCTTCAAGCGGTTGGTCGCGGCCACGCCGGGGCAATATCGCAGTTGAGGCACGCGCCCGCATGCGGGCGCCCTGGCTGGCGCATCACGCGGCCAGCAGGTACAACGCGCTGGCCGCAAGCAATGCCGCCATCACACGATTGAACAGCCTGACGCTTTTCGACTCCTGCAAGTAGCGTCGCAGGAACGCGCCGGCATAGGCCCAGCTCGCAATCGACAAGTAACAAATCACTAAATACACGACGGTGAATTGCCACACGAGCCGACCATCGCCGTCGGCCGCATAGGCGCCCATGCCGGCGAGCGACGCGAGCCATGCTTTCGGGTTGAGCCATTGCATGGCCGCGCCGTACATGAACGACGGGCCGCGCGACGGTTTATCCGCGCCCAACTGGCCGCTATCGACGGCGAGTTTGTAGGCCATATAAAGCAGGAATGCGACGCCCGCCCATTTGACCGCGCTCATCAGAGCGGGGAAATGCGCGAGCAGTTCATGCAGGCCCAGGCCGATGAGCAGAAGCAGCAAGGTGAAGCCGACGATCGCGCCGGTAACGTGGCGCATGCTCGCGGCGAGTCCGTGCCGGGCGCCGGCGCTGAGCGCGACGACATTGACCGGCCCCGGCGTGATCGACGAAGCCAGCGCGAAAGCGGCCATGGAAAGTAACACGGTCATCTGATGCCTCGATACGTGAGTGCGCGGGATTGGCGACGCTCAACGGTAGCGGGCAACAAGACGGACTGTATTGAAGGAAATTGCTTTTCAGCGATGGCGGCGCGCGAAGCCGATGCCGCCAGCCAACAGGGCGTGAAATTCTTTGTAACATGCGGCGCGCGCCGACGCTCGTCAGACCTCTGCAAATTGTGTGCACGGCAGGAAAGTTGAGCGGACTTCGTGATCAGGCGACCAGCGGCGGACTGTGGCTCGTCACGTCGCCAAGGACCGGGACATTGCACGCCATGAGAGCGTTGACGCCAAAGTTGCTGCGCTGTGCAAGCGCGGAACGCTCGCGGACAAGTTACGCTTCGTTGCAAATTCTAAAAAGGCCGTGCCCCCCTTTTTGTATCCTTCATTCACAAAAACTTGGGGGAACAAACATGAAAACGATACTTAAGGCATGCATCGGTTTGCTGGCTATCCCAGTCATGCTGGCCGGATGCGGCGGAGGCGATGGAGGTTCAGGCGGTGCGGCCGGCACGCTTCATGTGGCCATGACAGACTCGCCGTCCTGCGGGTTCGATCACGTTTACGTGACGGTCTCGAAGGTCCGGGTCAATATGAACGCGCAGGCGGGTGACAGTGACGCCGGTTGGTCCGACGTGACGCTGGCAAGCCCGCAAAAAATCGATCTGCTTTCACTCACCAACGGCGTGCTGGCGGATCTCGGACAGACCGCGCTACCCGCTGGGCAATACCAGCAAATCCGCCTCGTCCTGGCGCAAAACCAGGGCAACACGCTCGCCAATTCGGTGGTGCCCACCGGTGGCGCCGAGCAGGCACTGGCAACGCCGAGCGCGGCTCAGAGCGGCTACAAGATCATCCGTCCGTTCACCGTTCAGCCGAATACGCTTGTCGACCTCGTGCTCGATTTCAATGCGTGTAAATCGGTCGTGCAGAAGGGTAACGGCTCCTACAGCCTGAAGCCGGTCGTGACCGCCACGCCCACGGTGGTGAGCGGAACGATCTCGGGCTACGTGGCGCCGGGGCAAGCAGGCGCGGCCGTGTACGCCGAGCAGAACGGCCATGTCATCAAAGGCACGGTCGCGGATGCCAACGGGCAGTTCATCTTGACGCCGCTGGTGCAGAGTTCGACGAACGGTAGCTACGATGTCGTGATCGTCGAGAACAACTTCGCGACGGGGATCGTACGATCCGTGCCGGTCGTGGTGAATTCGTCGACGGCTGTTTCGACGTCGGGCGCGCCGATCACCTTGCCTGCTTCGATCATGCGTACGGCTAGCGGCACGGTGACGCCGGTGAGCGCTCAGGCAATCGTCAGGGCCCTGCAGTCGGACGGTGCCGCGACGTACGAGATCACGTCGTCCAACGCGAATCTGGATACGGGCGCGTATTCGCTGAACCTGCCGGCTGCGGCGCCGCTTACCGGAACGTACTCGGGCAGCCTGCCGGTCGCGCTGGCAGCGGTGCCCGCGTCGGCGGGGATTTACACAGCGGAAGCCGACTCGATCACTGGCGCGACGCAATCCGCGGCGGTCAACGTGACGACGACGAATCAGGCGAACGTCAACTTCGCCTTCTAATAATCAACGAGTGCAGTCGGGAGGGAGCGTGCTCCCTCCCTGGAGAGAAACATGACAAGAATGATGTGTATCTGGATCGCAAGCGCGAGCTTGCTCGGGGGATGTGCGCTGTATGTGCCGGATCAGCCGGGTGTGGTGGTGGTGCCGCAGGGTGGCCATCAGGGCGGGCCGGGCAATGGCTTCTGTCCGCCGGGACAGGCGAAGAAGGGCAACTGCTGAGGAAACAGGTGACGGCCGCGCAATCAACCTGCGCGGCCGATTTCCGATCCGTGGCTTATTCGAGCTCACGAGAGATCCGCGCGATTCCATTGACGGGATCGCGCTTCCCCGATTAGAACGGCGTGCCGTGCGGGTTTTGACGGCGCGTCTTTTTTGCTTCTTAAGGGCATGCAAACCCCGACAGACGGCATCCGCATCGGAAGATGTGGCCGCCCTCGCGGGAAGAAATCGACATTCGAAGTGGATGCGTTGAGATGAACAGTTTCGATACGGCGGTGCAGGTTTTCCTCACGCAACACGCTTTTCAGTCGGCGACGATCAATCACATCATCAGGGTGATTGCGGGTCAGGCCAGTTTCAAAGGCTTCGTGCTCGTCCCCGTGTTGTGGTGGATGTGGTTCGGCCGCAGCGAGCGCACGGGGTGGAAGCGCGAGATGATCATCGCGACCGTCGCGAGCGGCCTCGCCTCGCTCGCCGCGGGCCGGCTCCTCGCCGCCTCATTGCCTTTCCGCGAGCGGCCGCTTTATGACCCGGACCTGCATCTGAACTTTCCGGCGGTTGGTCTGCAAGACGCGATCGTGCGCACGTGGAGTTCATTTCCCAGCGATCACGCGATGCTGTGGACGGCTATCGCAATCGGAATCTTTCTGATCAATCGGCGCGTCGGCACGCTTGCGCTGCTCTATACGGCGGTTTTCATCTGCCTGCCGCGGGTTTATCTCGGACTGCATTATCCGACCGACATACTCGCCGGAATGGCGCTCGGCATGGTTTCGACTTATCTCGCGACACGGGACGCCGTGAGGGTGCGTTTCGCCGCGCCGATTTTGCGGCGGATGCAGATGTTTCCCGCGCCGGGATATACGTTCGCGTTTCTTTTGAGCTTCGAACTCATTACTCAGTTTGATGATTTACTGCTGTTCGTGCATGCGGGGTTGAAGGTGTTGTGATGATGGAGCGCGAGACCGCGGATAACGATTTCTAAACCGCCGCGCACACGAAAATGCGGATGGGTTCATCTCCGGCGGTTGCCCCAATAATCAAGAGTTTGGTAACCTCACCGGTAATCGCCGCGGCACATTCAAGAATGCCGGGACCGGGCCGATAATAAAGTAAGATCAGTACCGATCTCACCCATGGTTTTCTGCTGGGACGCGTCGGCGGGAAGTCCAATATCCCGCCATGCGGCAGCCCCGAATGGACCAATAGACGGCGGGTTCTCCAATAACAACTACACACCGATGATTAGCGGCCCCGGTTGCGAGAACTTCAAGAAACACGAGTGCATGTCCAATATCGAATCTCCATCTGAGAACCACCAACGTATCCGCGTTCTCTTCCACATCACGGATTTCAACGACGGCGGTATCGAATCTTCGCTGATCCAGTGGCTGAGGATTCTCGACCGAACCCGCTTCAAAGTCTCGCTATCGGTGATGCACACGTCGCCGGCATTCGAAAATCGCTTTCGCGCGCTGATCCCGCCCGATGTGGACGTGGAAGTCCTCGTGGATCGTCCGTGGCTCGGATATTTCCAGTCGAAGCGATACGGGCGGCGTCTCGGCAAACTGGGGCGCATCGCGCGCGACGTCCACAATACGTTGGCGGTGCGTCCGCATGTGGCAAAGCGGGCGGCACGGCTTGCGCATGGCGTGGACGTTATCGTCGACTTCGACATGTCCTTGCGTCGGCTTTCCGGCCGCTTCGACGTCGCGTGGCTGGGCGTCAATCACTTCAGCTTCGACGCGCGTCTCGGCGGCCGGCATCGCAAGATCCAGCGTCTGCTGACCCAGTACCGGCGTTATCACGGCGTTGCCGCGTTGAACCAGCATATGGCCGACGAGGCGACGCGGATTTTCGAGGGCAAGTTGGAGCGAGTGATTGTCTTGCCGAACGCCATCGATATTGAATCGATCCACGAGCGCGCCTCGGCGCGCCACAGCGACACTCAGGTGACGCCCGATGGCGCGCCCTACATCGTTTCCGTCGCGCGTCTCGATGAGGTTCAGAAGGATCATCGAACGCTATTGCGCGCGTATGCCGAACTGGCGCGGCGAGGTACCGTTGCCGAGCATCTGGTCATTGTCGGGAACGGCGCCCATCGCGAGGAACTGGAGAGCCTGGCGCGCGAACTGGGTGTGCGCGAACGGGTGCATTTCGTGGGCCAGCAAGACAATCCGCACCCCATCGTGGCAGGCGCATCCTTACTGGTTTTGAGCTCGAAATACGAGGGGATGCCGATGGTGTTGCTGGAAGCCCTGGCAATCGGCAAGGCAATCGTCGCGACCGATTGTCCGACCGGGCCGCGCGAGATTCTCGATGGTGGAAGAGCCGGCGCTCTCGTGCCGGTGGGCAATGTCCGTGCGATGGCGGATGCGATCGAGCGGCTGTTGACGGACCGCCGGACTCGCGAGGCATTGAGCGCTCGGGCCCGGACGCAGGCGGCGCATTACGGTATCGAGGAGAGTAATCGCAGGCTGCTGTCGTTTCTCGAGGCGGTGGGGGCGGCGTAGGCGAACTGGAGATGGACCGCGTTTGCCGGTTTTGCTGGAGACGCGCCTGGCGGGTGAGTCTCGGTCCATAAGCTTGTTGGTCTGGCTTGGCTGGAAACACCTGCACTCTTTCGGCAGGGGATACGGAAAGCAAAAAGCCCGGTCACGAGGACCGGGCTTTTTGCTTGATATCTTTGGTGGGGCGTGAGTGACTCGAACACTCGACCTACGGATTAAGAGTCCTGCTCCCTGCAAATAGGCAGAAATTAAAGCGCAGTCAAATCAAAGACTTGCATCGGTAGCCATCCACTAACCGATTGCGCTTTTCGCCCTTTTTGGGCGCGATTCTCGCCTACTCTGGTCAAGTTTTGGTCAAGGTGCCCTTGCACCTTCCCCACCTCGTATAGGAGACAGTCAATGCTGCCTGAGTTCGAGACAGTCGAAGAGTTTTCCGTCGATTCCGAGATTGCTGATGCCACGGTCAGGGTTCGGTTACGTCGACAGATCAACCACCAGGCTAACAGGTACAGCCGTGGGCCCTATTGGCTTGATTTGCAGGTCGGTGGTATTCATGTTCCATACTACGTAAGCGCGAATTTAAACGCACCTAGAATTCCAAGCTGAACGAGCGCAGGCTTGCGTCCGCAACTACAACTTGCGGACGCAACCGATGACAGAGAACGAAGTTGATTTCTTTCCGCTGCGGGTGACCGGCGTGACTGCGGCAGGCAAGAGGAAGTTTGACGCCGAGGGCAAGCGCAGGTTGATTGACGCCTGCCTGCAGCCTGGTGCGTCAATTGCCGGACTGGCGTTGAAGGCGGGTGTGAACGCGAACCAACTGCATAAGTGGATTCAGTTGCGCGAACGCGAGAATGCTGCCGCAGCGACGGTGGCCGTTGCGCCTTTGCCGTCGTCGGCGTTCGTGCCGGTCGTCACGGTCAACGAGGCGGCGCCGGTGCGCGTGAACCGCGAGGCCGTGGCAGTGCGGGAGCCGGCCAGGAGATACGAATCGGCAAAGCCCGCGACACCGGCCCGACTGTCGACGCAGTTGCCCAACGGCGTGACGCTACAACTCGAATGCGGCGCCCACGATGGTGCTCTCGTGAAGGCGATGATCGAAGCGTTGGGAGCGCGCTGATGTTCCGCTTCGACGCGGACCTGCGGATCTACCTGCACCGTGAGCCAATCGACTTCCGGGCCGGGATCAATAGCCTGGTCACGCTGGTTGAGCAGTCGATGCAGCTCGATCCGCTGGCGCGCGCCGTGTACGCATTCCATAACCGCAAGCGCAACCGTGTAAAGCTCCTGCTTTACGATCGCTCCGGCTTCTGGCTCATGTTGAAACGGCTCGAGGCGGACCATTTCGTCTGGCCTCGCCGTCAGCAGGCCGTGGTCGAGCTGACGACGGAGCAGCTTCATTGGCTGCTCGAGGGCATCGACATCGACGCCGTTCGCCGCCATCCCAAGCGGCAGTACCTTCACGTGGACTGAAGCGAGCCTGACCTTGTTGCCGGTAAACAACGGCGGGGGCGACGGTTACAAATTCACGTAAACCCATCGGGCCTCGCGCTTCGCTATGGTGGAGCGCATGACCATCCCCGATCCGTCCCGACTGCCCAAGGCCACCAAGGCCTACATCGACGAGCTCGAAGCGCGTGCAGCGGCTGATGCGCAGCGCATCGCCGAGCGCGACGCGCAGATTGCGGAATTAACCAGGCGCCTGGATACGCTCGAAGAGCAGTACCGTCTTGCGTTGGCCCAGCGTTTCGCCCCGAAGAGCGAGAAGCGCAAGGACCGCGTGTTCAACGACGCCGAACAGATTGCCGCAACGGAGCCGGCTGAGGAAGACGACGATCTTCCCGAACTGCCCGATACGGGACTACCTGATACAGGCGCCCCTGCGCCGGGCAAACGCGGTCGCAGGCCGCTTCCAGCGGATCTGCCGCGCGAGCGCGTTGAATACGATCTGCCGGAAGATCAGAAGGTTTGCTCGTGTTGCGGCAACGCACTGCATCGCATCGGCGAGGACGTGAGCGAGCAACTGCATATCGAAGTGAAGGTCACGGTTCGCCAGAATGCACGTTTCAAATACGCGTGTCGGCATTGCGACACTCATGCCGAACGCACGCCGGTCGTGCTTGCACCCATGCCCGCCCAACCGCTGCCGGGCAGCCATGCCAGCGCGGCGATGATCGCCACCGTCACTGCGGGCAAATTCGTTGACGGCACGCCGCTGTACCGCATGGCCGATGTGCTTGCGCGCTCGAACGCACCGGTCAGCCGTGGCACGCTGGCAAACTGGATCATCCGCCCCAGTGAACTGCACTACAGCCGGCTGTATGAAGCGCTGCACAGAACGCTGCTGTCGCAGGGCTTGATCCACGGTGACGAAACGACGGTTCAGGTGCTCAAGGAGCCCGGCAAATCCGCGCAGAGCAAGAGCTACATGTGGTGCTACCGCAGCGCCGAAGACAGTGCCGAACCGGTCGTGCTGTTTCAATATCAGCCTGGCCGGGGCCAGCAATACCCGAAGGAATTCCTGGGCGACTACCAGGGCATGTTGATGACCGATGGCTATAGCGCCTGGCGCACGCTCAGGAAGGCCACGCACTTCGGATGCATGGCTCACGCGAGGAGAGCATTCACCGACGCCCTCAAGGGGCAGAAGAACAAGCCCAGCCCCCGCGTGGCCAAAGCGCTCGAGTACTTCCAGGCGTTGTATCAGGTCGAGGCGCTCGCCAAAGGCGAACTGCCTGACGGCGAGACGCGCGTCGGCTACACGTGCCGCCTTCGACAGCAGCATAGCGTGCCGTTGCTGAACTCCTTCAAGGCGTGGCTGGACGAACTGGCGCCGAAGGTACTGCCCGAAAGCCTGCTGGGCAAGGCAATCAGCTACTGCCGCAATCAATGGCCGTACCTAAGCCGTTATGCGATGGACGGTCGGGCCCCAATCGATAACAACGTCATCGAACGGGACATCAGGCCATTCTGTACAGGCAGGAAGTCATGGCTCTTCGCCGACACTGTCGCTGGCGCTAAGGCAAGCGCAATGGTGTATAGCCTGCTGCTGACGTGTCGCGCCTGCGGCGTCGAGCCCTATGAATACCTGCTGCACGTTCTGACCGAGTTGCCGCAGCGCGCATCGGATGCCGACGCCACCGACCTGCTGCCATTCAACTTCGCCAAACAGAAAAGCGCGGCGATGCCTCCCTGAGCGTTTCAACGGCAGATCGCTCGCACCCCATCCGAAGTTACCCGGTAACTTCGGGCGGTGACACTATCGTTCGGCGATGAAATACGCATCCCACTGCGGCGAGGAGGGCTCAAGCCGGCGCACGATCGCGTCGTCCGCCCGCGTGATCAATCGTTCCAGCATCTGACGCTTGGTCATCGCATAGCGTCGTGCCAGGCGAGCCAGGGCAAGGTCGGCTTCCGTACTCATCCACATGTCGAGCCGCCGATCCCCGTTGCCGCTCTCGCCCGCTGTGGCTCTCCTTGCCCGATAGGCAGCTTGCCGTTGTGCCGTCGTCAATGCCATCTCACACTCTCCACTCTCGTTACCCGGTAACTGACGCTTGTAATGATGTTACCCGGTAACGGAATGTCCGGCGATGTGTGCTTAATTTACCGCTTACCATACTACTGCGTGGATGAGCGCTTCGCCCGCGAGGCGGCTTGTCGCTTTCTACTACAGCACGTCAAGGGCATTGCACCGACCAAGCATTGAGCCTCCTGGGGGCATCAGGCTTGAATTCCGCCTAGATTGCCCCCTTTTGTCCGAGTGAGCTAGGAAGGGAGGCCGCGCTCGCATCTGGCATAGGCAGGATTTCCACGTACCCAATCAATTCTGCCGAATAGCTGCCATCGCCGTTTGCAGCCCCCTTGTGCTTTAACTCTCGTTGTAATGTTGGCTCGACAGTATGGATGAATAGGTCGATGCGTTGCTCAGGCTGGAGGGTCGGCGTGGTAGTGGGAGCCACTAGGTACTTTTCAGTTATACGCTCGACCGCCGGAACGCGGGTGCCGTCCTGCTTGACGGCGATGGGCTGGACCACCACGCGGCGCTCACCGTTTCCGGCAGACACCTCGACCATCCACATCGACAGAAGTACCGGCTCTTCCACGTCGCCCGACACGGCAATGCCAATATCCTCTGGTGGTATGCTGCGCCAGCGCCCCAATTCCTCCTGCACCAGCGGGTGATCCAAGCCCATGAGTTGCAGCGTGTCTTGGTTCGTCGCCACATCGCGGTTCAAGGTAAAGCGGGTGCGGCATGTGCCCTCTGTGGTAACGAGGTCGTAGGTGGACTCGTCCACTTTCATCAGCTTCTGCTGGCGATCCGCGACCGCCGCCGACAGAAAGCGCACCAGCCGATCCAGACTGGACGACACGTCCGAGAAGGGCTTGTAGTCGTCGAGGCTGAATCCGTCAAGGTCTTGAAACAGGTCGAACACCACCTGCCGTGCTTCGCGGGAATTCGATAGCGCCGCTTCCAACTCTACCTGCGTCCGCTTGAGCTCCGGATCGGACAACGCCTCCTGATACAAGCGGTCGTAGTTCAACCGCTCGGACAATTGTCCAAGAATCTGCGCGCGCAGGTCTTCGGCTACGTTGCCTTGCTCATCGACCTTGCCGACCGTGCGCGCGATCTCGGTCAGCTTTTCGTCCAGCAGCAGGAAGATGCGGCCTTCGATGGTGTCCGACATCACGAGGTTGTAAACCTGTGCCGTGTGGCTTTGGCCGTAGCGGTGGATGCGCCCGATGCGCTGCTCCATGTCCATTGGGTTCCACGGCAGGTCGAAGTTGAACAGGATGCGCGCGAATTGAAGATTGATGCCTTCGCGCCCGGCCGCCGTGCAGACCAGCACGCGCGGACCGTCTTTCAAGCGGAACCGCCGCTCCGCCGCCACCTTCGCACCGTGGTCGCCGCCGCGCAGCACCACCACGCCCTGACCGGGGAAGGTCTGCTCGATCTCACGGGCGATCAAGTCCACCGTGCCGAGGTAGGTGGCGAAAATCACGATCTTCTCGTTCGGGTTCTGCCGCCACAGCGTGCCCAAGCCATCGAGCAGCTTCTGCAACTTGGTTTCGCGCTGCGCCGGGAACACGCCCAGCAGGTCGCCGATACGTAGGCGTTCCTCCGGCAGATGCAGGTTCACCACGGCAGAGGCGGCTTCCTCCGCGTGCGTGGCCGAATACTCGCTGCCGTAGGGATCGGAGGCCATTTCCAGCGCCTCCTCATCCAGCTTCTTAACGAGCCGGTATTTCAGATCGGCCAGCACACGATCCACCTCGCTGCGCCCAACGCTGTCGCGCGGCAAACCAAATTCCTCGTGGATCAAATCGCGCGCTTCCTCCGTCAGCCGCTCGCGGCCTTCGATGTCCAGTTCCTTGTCGCGCAGAAACGCCTCGTGCAGCGTCAGCATCAGCAGGCGGCGCTTGAGCGTGCGGCGCACGGCAGCAAAGCTCGACGCCGCGATCTTCTGGAAGATCGCCATCAGGAAGCCGAGCGCGCGCCCTTGGTTGCCCTGACGGCGCGCAAGGTCGAAGCCGTCCTCCAGATACTCGCGCAGCTTCTCGTAGAACAGCCGCTCGGCCTGCGCCATCACGAAGGACTCGGTGTGAACCCAGCGGCGCGCGAATAGGGGCGAACCGTCCGGTTGGCAGGCGTCGGCCTTGGTGCGGCGGAACATCACGGTGTTTAGCCGGTGCCGTTCCTCGACCATCTCTTCGGGGCTGCGGAACAGCGTCGGGTTCAGCAGCTGCGCCAGCATCCAGAACTGGAAGTGATTGCCCTGATGCGGCGTCGCCGACAGCAGCACGAGGTCGCGCGAGTGATCCTTCAGCGCCTCGGCCAGCTTGTAGTTCTCGGTCTTGCGCACCTTGCCGCCGCTGCGATAGGCCGTGAGGTGGTGCGCTTCGTCGAACACCACCAGATCCCAACGCGGCGCGTCCAACAGGCGCTTGATGCGCGCCGGGCGCTTCAAGGTGTCGATGCTGGCGATCAGGCGGTCGTGCTTGGCGAAAGCGTTGGTCTTGCGGTCGGTGATGTCGCCTTCGGAGCCGAACACCTCGAATTCGAGATTGAACACCTCGTTCAATTCGCGGTGCCAGTTGTTCACGAGGCCAGCAGGCACCACCATCAGCGCGCGCGTCAGTTCGCCCCGGCTGGCCAGTTCGCGCAGGATCAGCGCGGTTTCGATGGTCTTGCCCAAGCCCACCTCGTCGGCGATCAGGTAGCGCCGGGGCGACGCGGTGGCGATGCGGTGCGTCAGCACCACTTGGTGCGGCAGCAGGTCGATCTTGGCCGAAGTCAGCGCGGAGGCGCTTTCCATTACCGGTAGCACGTGCGCCTCGTAGGACAGCCACGCCTTGCGCCCGCGCTCTGCGTTGCCTTCGACCGCGCGCAGGATGCGCTCGGTGCGCGTGAGTTCGCGCCGCAGCGAACTGACCGGAACGCGGCGTTCGCCGACGCCGAAGAACGCGCGCAGATAGCCGTCGCGCGCCGGATCGAGGACGACACCTTGGCCGTACTCGTAGTGGGTGATGCGCTCGCCGGGTTGGAACAGAATCTCTGCCGTCACGCGTCCCCCTCAGGTAATCCGTAAATGGAACAGACCCGCAGGCTTGCTCCCGTCGCGCAGCAGGATTTCCTGCGGGTACTCGTTGGCCTGTCCCCATAGGACGCGACCGAAGTCCAGCTGATGGCCGTGGGGCGTGTGGCAAAGCCAATTCACCTCATCGGTGGCCGCCTGCACCCGGATGCGGTTCCCGCCCCCAGGCAGCCAGAACACCAGCGCGCCATCGCTTCCCCATTCGTCCTGAAAGGACAGGATGGCAGGCTTGATCGCATCGCCCAGCCACGCTTCGGCATCGGCAGGCGTCAGCAGATCGAGGCTGCCATCCAGCCCGGCGACCACCAGCGTCCTGCCGCCATTGCTGGGCAGTTCGTCCGGCCAGTTGCCAACCGCGCGCAGGAACTGACGCAGGCTCCAGACCTCGCTGGCCCCGCAAATCTGATTGCGCGCCTCCTCGTCCCACAGCCAACTGGTGCCGCGACGCTGCCACACCGTATCGAGCATTTGCCTCATTGCCCATACTCCCCATCGTCATCGAATAGAGATGCCTGCATTGGTTGCGGCCCTTGGCTGGCTGCCCAGGTGTTGTAGATCGTCGTCGCACGCGACGCCGCGTTGCGGGCGGCCTGGTCCGGGCCGTTGCGGTGAAGCCATTCCAGCAGCGGCTTCAGCGCGACGTGCGGCTTGAAGTTTTCGTTCTTCAGCGTGTCGGAAGCATTGATACCGCTGTTGTCGAAACACGCGCCGACCAGCACAAGCGCCTGATCCAGATCGGAGGTCAGCTTGCGGCGATGCCTGCCCGACCATTCGCGGGCGAAGTTTAGCGGATCGGTGCGGGTGAAGACCTTGTTCTTTTCCGCGCACCAGCCGCGCTGCACGAACTCGTCGGGCGTGGTGATCGAGCCTTTGAGGAACTTCTGCAACTGGTCACGTTTCAGCTCGGCCGCGTTGCCGAAGGTGCGCAGGAACTGGCGCGTGATTGGTTCGGCATTGACCGGCGGCGCCTCCTTGCCCTTGTCGGCGTCCTCGTCGATGAGCTGGTTGATGCCGACCAGCGCCTCGCGCACGGAAATCGTGCGGCCTTCGTCCACATACACCTTGCCGTAGTGGCGCGAGAAATATTCCAGCGCCTTGCCGCGTCGGATGACCTGGATGTCGGCGGCAGGCAAGCCTTCCTTCGCGTGATTCTCCAGCATGGCCTGCAATTGGCGCACGTCGGCCATCACCTCGCGGCGCATGCGGCCCCAGCTCACCGGCTTGGGTTCTTCGGTGCGCTTGCGACAGACGTGAACGATGTCGTACTCGATCTGCTGGGAGCCGAAGGTTCCGGGCTTGCTGCCTTCCCCCTTAGTTTCATCACTGCGAATGGGATATGCCGCTTCCAGATAGAAACCTGCATCGAACAGAGATTCCAGCACTGACACCCACGGTTCGTCCTCACTGTGATGGAAGGTAAAGGCCAAGATGCCGCTGGGTTTCAGTATCCGAGAGCATTCACGCCATACGGCGGTTAGTAGCTGCTGGTAGTAGCCTTGGGGGTTGTCAGGATTGCGGACAGGATTGTCCACCGCCTCCAACGATTTGGGCGTTACCTCAAGCTGCAACTGTGGGTATTTATCCTTGAGCGCGATGCGCAGCCAGACATGAAAGAAGTCGGCCAATTCTGCGTACTGGACGTTGTTGCCGAATGGTGGATCAGTGATGACCAAATCGACCGATGCAGTCGTAATGTCATCAAGCTCGGTTGAAGAACCCCATCGAACAGTCCCGCTCAATAGCGGATCGCCGGGACGCACCTTCTCGCTCTTGCCCGAAACAACATCCTTGAGCGCAGGATGCTCAAGCGCGAGCCGTTCATTGGATACTAGTTCCCATGGGTCTGCAGCCCATTCACGGGACTCGATCAAACCCTCGGTACATGAACTCCAGTTGCCGCGCCCCAAGTCACCAAACACGCAGTTCTCGACGGGCGTGTTTTTCGGGTAGTAATTGTTGTTCGAGAAGTGTGGCTCGATGGTGTCGCGCTGCGGGTTCCAAAAGCAGAGCATCGTCTGATTCCGGAGGTACTGCTGAAATGCCGCCAAGACGTATTCGCGTGTTTCCCATTTGTAGTCAGAAGGTGAGACTTCGAGGATTGCCTTCAGCAGTTGGGTCAGAACGAGTGACTGTCTCGGATTAAACATGTCCGCGAACAGCTTGTAGCCGTGTTGTGGAATCTTCTGATAGGTTGTCTTGAATCCTTCGGGCAGTTCCGTTTTCGGCCAATAGCCGCTTAGGTCGCCATTCTTGCGGGCTTCCCATTCGGCGGCGGCTGCATCGATCTGGTGCGAATCACTTAACGCAGAAAAGAATCTGCCACCATAGCTGGCTCCGCCGGCTTTCAGCTTCGGCGAAATGGCTTGCACCGCATACGCCGCCATCGGAGCCTTTCCGCCATTGCCCGTCATAGATGTCAGAACGTCCTGCACGGTACCGCACGCAGCACAAGCGAAGGCGGCCTTCTTGGCGATGGTTCCCTTATCAGTCTTGATCGTGACCTTGCTTTCCGGGCACGTTACTTCTGCTGGCAATTCACCGCGCACCTCCAGCAAGCGAATCTTCGGGGCACGCGCCTGATTCCATCGAGCGGTCGAAGCCGCATCATCTTGTACTGAACCGCCGTAGGGCTGGCCGTTGGCATCTTGTTTCGCTTCGCCCGCCAGCCATTGCGGATGTACCAGCAAGCTCAGTTCCACCTTCTTGTTCTTGCCCTTGCCCAGATTCACCAGCGCCGTGTGACCGCAGTGCGGGCAGATCACGCCCCTCTTGCGGTCGAGCACGGAATACGGCAGTTCGCTGGGTGCGACGTAGAGAGGCGCGTCAGGAGCCATGCGCGCGGCTTCCTCCTCCACATCGAACGCCTCGCCGCACTTGCCGCAGGTGTGTTGCCAATGCTTGACGGTGAGCGTCTTCACCGCCATCACCGGGCTGGTCATGATCGGCGTGCGGTGGCCGCAGCCCGTCACCTGACACGGCCCGTGCTTGGCCCAGAAGGTGTAGATGATCTCCGGGCCTTCGTAGCGGTAGTCCTTGCGCTCTTCGCGCGGGATGGCGAGCGGATCGAAGTCGGTGGGCATCACCTTGTTCGTCGGCAGGTGCGTCCACTTGCCTTTCTCGCCTTCCGGGCCGTCGCAGTAGTAATACGGCATGATTTGCGGCTTGACCTCGGCCTCGATGTCCGCGAGGAGCTTCTTCACCTCTTCCAGATCGACGTTGGCCAGTTCCTGCTTGACCACGAACCAGGCGACCGGGTTGAGGTCGTTGCCGACCATCTGCATCCCCAACCGCGAGCCTTCCACCAGCGTGGTCCCGCCACCCATGAAGATGTCCGCCACCTTCAAGTGCTTGAACGCCCCTTTCTTCTGGTGGTTGGCGTAGTAGTTGTCCCACACCAGCTTGGCCGCGTGCGAAGGGTCGTCCGGCGCTTTGGTCGCCGCCGCGATCAGCATCGAGCGGAACACGCTGGAACGCCGCCGCGCCCACCACTTCGACATCTGGTAGATCGGCTTGCCCGCATTGCCTTCGATCACCGCCACCTGATTGACCGGCAGGATGGGGAAATCCACCTCAAGACAGGTCTTGGGGCGGTTCGGGTCGTTGAAGTCCACGGTTTCCAGTGCGGCAGCCTTGCCTGCGCCGACTGCCTTGGCGACTTCTTGTTGAAGTAGTTCTTTTTTGGTGGCCATCAGCCGCAATCCTTACTTAGTTAGCTCGACGAATGGCGACAACACCTCCAGCAGCGACAGGCCGCCATGCGTGAGCGTCGGGTAGCCACCCTGGCTGCGCCACTTCCTGCGGCCCAAGGCCAACAGATGCGCACCGTGCGAGTTGGTGATCTGCAATGCCACGGGCGGCACGAAGGGGCCAATATCACCCGTGCCCGTCTTGCTGCGCCCGCTGGAAAACGTCTGCTTGAGGAACTGGCCAACCTCCCCGTCCGCATCGTGGAAGTAGCCGGTGGCCGCGTAGCCGTGGTCGGAAGTGATGACCAGCCGCCGCCCGGTGGCAAGGCGCTCGACGAAGGCCCAAAAGTCGTCGCTCGTCAGTTGTTCGGCCACGTCCTTCGTCAGCGGCTCCAGCCCTTGGCCTGCGCCGGAGCCGTCGTGCAGCTTGGCGTCGGGCCAGTGGTGCCAGAAGATCTGATTCAGTGTGCTGCTGATCAGGGCTTCGCAGTCCTTCCACGGCAAGTCCACCGTCTCGGTGCTGGCCGTTTGCAGCTTGTGCGCAAGACCGCCGCCGTTGTTCTGGAGCTTGCTGCGGCTGGTGAAACCGAGCGCTCGGGCGAACTCATCGGTTTCGCCGGGTAGCTCAGAAGCACAGGCGGCGACCTCGTGCGTGGTGAAACCGCGCTCCTTCGCGCCGGTCAACAGCCAAGGCAGTTCACGCAGCGAGAGGCCGTCGAGGACCAACACGGCCTTGGCGCTAAAGGGTTTGGCCCACCAGCGCACCAAGCGATCCGAGGTGCGCTCGACGCTGTCGCCGAAGGCTTGCCACAAATCCCATCCGCATGTGGAGAGGAACAAATCCAGTTCGCCGATTTCGCGGTCGCGCTTCACGACCTCGCTGGGCGCGTTGCCTGCGGCCAGCGGCTTGGAAGCGATACCGACGGCGTAGTCGATGATGACGCGCCAAGCGTTGGCTTCCGTGCCTTGCGTTAGCGATTGCAGTGCGCTGGCGGTCAGTGCCATCAATCATCCTCCTTCTCAAGGTTCAGCTCGAAGGTCATGCCTTCGGGCAGCTTCTTGAGCAATTCCTTGAGCTGAGCGCCGGTGGCGGTGGAGACCTTGATGGACACTTCCGCGATCTTCGTGGCCGGGCCGATGCCCCAACCCTCGATCTTGCCGATCAGGTTGAGGGGCGACGTGGCTGGGTTGGACAACGGCGTGCGCGGCTTGGAGGTCGCGGTGTTGCCACCGAAAATACCGCCCGGCGTGGGCACCGACGTGGGAGCGGGAGAACCACCCGGTGTGGGTTCTGGCACGCCCGGCGTGGGAGTAGCGCCACCATTCGGTGGAAACCCACCTGGCAACGGTGCAGGCGGCGTGGAGCCACCCGTCGCGGGCACCGCCGAGGGCAGCATCACGAACACGTCGTCGAGGTGACGGCCCGTGAGCGAGAGCTTGGGGCGTAGACGCCGCCACGCGGTTTCCTCGTCTTCGCCAGGATTCGTTTGCAGATACTCCATGCCGCGCACGTTGACCGCGACCCGGCCCTTGGCGCACAGGCGCAGCAGGCGTTCCTTCATCGCCGTTTCGCCCAGCCACGGAATGCAGTCCTGGCCAGCGGGGCGCGGCTCCTGAAGCTCGCGCAGCAGCTTGCCGACCGATTCGTTGTTGCTGGCGTATTCAAGCACCAGTTCCTCGAAGTCCTCCGGCACGAACAGGTCGCTGATCAGCGCATCTTCAATGGCCTCGGGAATCTGCGAACCCTGCTTATCCAACCGCTCGACACTGAACTTGCATTGCGCGGGGTCGGCGAAATTCCAGCGTTGCAGTACAGCGAAGCGGTCGAACCGCTTCTTGAGGTTGTCGCGCAGCGTGGTCTCAAATTCCTTGTGCAGCTTTCGGTATTCGGGGTTCTGGCCGCTCCATTCCTGCGCCTTCATTTCGGCGCGAGAGAGGATGAGGAGGTCACGATCAGTGAAGGCATTGGCGCTACCCGCGCGCGGCAGCAGGAAGCGCACGGTGTTGCGGCGTTTCTGCAGTTGGTCTTTGAGCCAGCGGCCCAGCGTGGCGTCGAGCTTGTCCGCCTCTTCCGGTAGCACGAGGATGGGCAGGCGGTCGTCCCATTTGTCGGGCTGCTCGGCTTCATCGAGTGATGCCCACGGGTCGTTGACCCACGACTTCGGCAGGGCTATCACGCGGAAGGTCTTGGCGACTTCGTCCGTGCCGCCGATGACGTAGCGCACCTGCTTGGCGAGCTGCGCCTGATCGGAACCGTCGGCGAACAGCTTGTCGTTGCGCGCGTAGGCCATCAGCTTGGCGCGCGGGTTCTCTTCCTCGCGGAACAGCAGCTTGGGGCCTTCCTGATGGATGTTGAAGCTGTTCTCGACGATGGTCGCCAGCTCGACTTGGAAGGCGTTGTCGTCCACCGGCTTGTCACGGGTGATGTCCAATTGCAGCGCGGCAGGCTCGGCACCAGCTAGGTTACCCACGGCAATCGAGCGCAGCCAAAGCGCGCCGATGATCTCTTGCAGGTGCGGTGCGATGCTGGCGTGGTCGTGCCGCGCTTCCTGCACGGAGATGATGTTCTGCTGCGCTTTCTCGCGCAGCGTGCGATGGTGCTGGTTGGCGACGGCTTCGAGCAGCGCGCCGATGCCGGAGGAATCATCGTCCAGCCGGAAGTCGGCGGCGGTGAGCACGGGCACGACCTCGCCACGACTCTTGTAGAGGTTGGCGAGGATGCGGATCAGGTCGCGCGTCTCCTGCGCATCGGTGGCGATGAGCACCTGCTCTTCGAGCAGGCGCAGCAGGTGCGGCGCGTAGGGCCACGATTCTGTGAATTCGCGGCGCTTGCGATCTCGCTCGGCGGGCGGCACATCCAGCAGACGGAAGGATTCGGCGACATGCTGCGCGACCAGCGATTCGATGGTGCCGCTGGCGATCTGCAAGCGGTTGTCGAAAAGACGGTGCAACAGCATCCTGCGGCGATCCTGCTGAATGCGCTCGGCGCTGCCGCCCGCCTTGAAGTCGATGGCGACCGGGTTGACGCGATGCACCTGCTGGTAGGCGTCGCTGCCGCCGTTGCGCACGGAGATCACCAGCACCAGCAGGTCGGGGCGCTCTTTGGCAATCTCCGAAAGAATCTGGATGAAATTGAACGCCCAGTTCTTCCACGGGTACTGCTTGGTGTTCGTGAGGCCGTCGTACCACGTCTGGAACTCGTCCAGTAGCAGCATCGTCGGCTTGTTCTCCAACAGCTCGATGATGAGCTTGTCGGATGGGATTTCGGTCCTGGACGCGCCTTGGCCTTCCCACTTGCCCTTGATGAAGGTGCCGTGGGGATGATTGTCGAACAGCACGTCCCACAGGAACTTGTAGCGGTGGCGGTGCAGGCTCTCGCCGATGACGTGCATTCCGTCGCGCAGCGGGATTTTGCCGATGCTGGGGTCGGCCAATGTGGCCGACCACGCATTGAGCCATGCGCCGGTGGATACAGGGTCCGTCACCGCGTGGTACAGAGCGGCCATCAAGTGTGATTTGCCGAGTCCGCGGTCGCCGATTACGACCACGGGACGGCCATGGTTGGGACCAACTGCCTCGATCCCTTTGAGCACGTCATGTGTGGGGTAAGTGATTTGCAGAAACTGCTGGGCTGCAATTTGCGTCGCGCCGGTATTCTGGTCATTCGACAGCTCAATGGCTGTGCCCTTGAGGCGTCTGCCCCTAAATTCTTCCCGTAGCGTCAGGCCGAGCATCGATTTTTTCCCGCCAATTTGTCAGATATGGCGCACATTTTATCTATAACGAACGGCTAGGTTTCTTTTTCTCCTCCGAGAGCCGGCTTGGCTCGGATCGTGATTGGCCTAGTTGGCCATCTTGGTGGCTTAACGGGTGCCTCGATGCTTCACGGCACCCGTACTCTTGCTTAGAAACCGGAAGTGCCAATATCCCACGATGGTGCAGACCACGGATGCGACGAGTTCCAGTCCGTACCGTAGGGATTGCCGCCGACATCGACGCCGTAATCGTCATCACCGATCATCGGCAGGCCCGTTGCAGGATTGATAGGGTGCATGTTGCTCTCCTTATGTGGAGGATTGAAATTCCCGCCGGAAGCCGGCGGGATGGAAAATCAGCCTTCGTTTGGCATCAGAATTGTTATGACCGGCGCTGCGTTGTCGCCGGGGCCGATAGACATATGCAACGTCGTAAGCCGGGCCCGGATGCCACGCCCACCGCGTGGCACTCGGTAGACCTGAAATGCAACGCGCTGCGATTCACGAGCGCGACGGGCTGCAAGACACGCCATCCAGATAACGTCCCAGAGTCTTCCTGCTTCGTCTTGTGCAGTCTGGCGTTGGCTGTCTGTGTCGTCCCATGCCACGCAATCAGCCCATACGGCGGTCGTCAATGCCACCGGCAGGCGAAACCCCGCTTCGTGAGCGGTTTGGCTTACGTCGATGAGAACGCCGACTGCAATCGCTTGCGCCCGCGTGTAGACATGGATCGGCTCGCCGAAAAGGCTGCCGAGATACGGTTTGGGATGTTGCATAGTCGTGCTCCTTTGGAAGCTGACCGGATTCCTAGATGTCGAGCCCTCTGTACCGATTCCGGCTTCGGCGTGCGGGGTGGCGTGTTGCTCGTGCCGCCGTATTTCTTGAGTGTTTCGCCCTGAGCGCACCTCGACGCCAGCCGATATGCCGGACACGCAAGGTCGCGCACGGAAGCCGCAGCCCTAGAGGGGATCGGGCGAGTACGCGCGCGGAGCGGTTGGCCTTGCGGGTTTGGCTGGCTGGCGTAAGGTCGCTTTTGCCCGGGCGGGCAACCAAGAAGTCCGGCGGTAGCGCCACCCTGTCGACGAAGCCGATGTCGCGGCCGTAGGCCGCGACCCATGCGCGGCTACGCCGCGCGTAATCCGCAAGCCGGAGGCGCGCAGTCGTAGGCGATCAGCCGAAGACGTGGGGGAGCCGGGCCGCGTAGCGGTCAGGGACAAGTGCGAGGCCGCACGCTGTCCAAGCAGGCGCGTTGGCTCCCAAGCCAATCGACGGCGTGCCGGGGGAGCCGTCACTCGCTCGCTGCCCCAGCGGCGAGAGGTCGGCCCACCGACCGGCAGAGTGATGGGGGGCGAAGCCCCGCGCCCCGAGCAGCGCGCGGGCATAGCAGTCAAGTCGAGCGAAGCGCGGACCGCAGGCGAATGCCGGAGCCGCCTCGCGTCCAGCGGGCGGGGTGAGTGCTATGCCCGCGCGCTGCGCGGGGCGCCTGCTGTTCAGGACACGACGGGCGTCCAGCCAGTCGAGATGCCGGTCGGGCGTCCAGCCCGACGCAAAGGCAGCGGTGGCCCAGCCGCGTAAGCGGCTTCGTCCCCCGTCTTCATCCCCCGTCGCAGAGGGGAGTGAAGGCGTGTCCTTCCCTATACAAGTTATCGAAACAACAATGAGATAACTTGTATGGCGAAGAAGGACGGGCGGATCGTTGCCGCCGAAAACGAAACGCGGGTACTGCGTGCGTTGCACCGGTTCGGATGGCTCCGGACCCGAGATGTGGCGGCGCTGCTCTGGACCCCTTGGCAAAGGCATCCGGCTGCCCAGCTGGACGTGGGTCCGGTGGAGGCATCTGCCTCCGGGCTGCGGATGGCGCAATACACGCTGCGTCGGTTGGCCGATGGGCGGCAAGCGCTCCGGGGGCGCGGGCCGGATGGGAGCGTGCTTTATGCGCTGGCAGAGGCTGGCGCGCGCCGGTTGCGCCAGATGGCAGTGCCTGCGGTGTCGGGCAAGGATATTGTGCGGAGCTTCAGCCCCGCTTATTTCCGCCATCGCACGGTGGCGAACGAAATCGCCATCGCGGCCATTGCGCAGGGTTTCCGGGTCAGCACGGAGCGTGAGATTGCCCAAGATCGCTGGGTGGGCGGTGCCGCCGGTATTGCCGGGAAGAAGCCCGACGTGCTGATGAACGACCGTGGTCGCATAACCTGGGTGGAGGTCGAGAAGAGCGTCAAACGGAAAGCCGATTTCGACCGCCTGGTCGTCTGGGTGGCGAAGGTCGGCAACGATACCCGGCAGCCTTCGGGTTCCGTGCTGCTGGGTGATGGGCTGCGCTGGAACCGGCTCGTCTTTGTCTGCACGCCAGCATTCGAGGGAAGGCTACGCCGTGCCTTAGCGGTAGCCGGCTGGCGACCTGAGTTGCTTGATGCATTCGTGTCATTCGTCACGGTGCTATACAGCTTTGAAGACATATCGTTTGCATAAGGCAACAGCACGACAAGATTCAGGTCACAAGGGGGCAGTCGGGATGACCTGCTCCTGCAACACGGAGCTATTCGCTTTCTCCTACGGTAGTAAGCCGTAGACTACCGCCGGTACGCGTCGTCGTCCCCGGCGGTTTTTATTTTCCGGACGATGATCTCCATCAGCTCCCTCCCTCTCTATCTACTAGATATATAAAATAGATAGCACGGGTGTGGCGAACCGCAACAGGCCGCTGCGGCGGTGCGCTGCATGTGGTAACCGGCAATCCATCTAAGATGAGAAGTGAATGGGCAAGGTCAATCTATCTGAAATCCGGGCAGCCATATCCACAGATAACAACGATTTCATTAGTTTTGCTGAGGTTTTGGATAAGCTCGTTAAAAGCGAGAGTTGGCCGTATTCTGAGGCAGCTCTGGTACTTCGGAACAGCGGTGTATGCGACCAGAACATGGCTACTAGAAACCAGATGGGTATCGTCACGCCCACGACAGACTTTGAGGGGCTCAGCAACCTTCTGCAGCAGGCCATTGAGTGGCCTGGTACCTGGGTGCCATTGAACAATGGGCAGCAGGCCCATGCCGAAGGTTATGGCTGGATTCGCAGTAAGTTTGCGAACGCATTGAAGGATATGGGGTTAAGCGCATCGGGTGTAGACGCACTCGCTCGTCAAGGTAACTACACACCCATGCCGGAATGGACCGAGACATATGACGATCCCGCACTTGTTGCCGAAATCGAAAGTCTGCAGGCGGAGAACAAGAAGCTCAAGGCTGAGCTAACGGCGCTCAAGGCACGTATCGACCTCCCTGACTCAGACAGAATGCCAGAGGAGCTGGATATGTGCTTGACAGTGTGGGCCGCTGCGGAACAGAAATGGAGCCCGTCTGGCGGTAACACTCCCAAGAAGGTTATTGAAGAGGTCATCAACAAGTTCTACGCGAGCCTACCCAAAAACGTCAAAGATCGTATTTCTGCGGTTTGCAATTGGGACAAAGGTGTGGGGAGAAAGAACTATGAGTAGCGGTGTCCCCTGTTGAGCCCCCCAACACGAGTTAAAAATTCCTGTTTGTCAAGCGAGACCGGTCGCGCTATATCGGTAGGGCCGAAATCATCAAACTGCTCCTGCGTTCCGAGATTTCCTCGGGACAATTCACAACGGAGTAGTTATGAATCGCAAGGCATCGCAAAACCCCTTCCTGTCGAACGACGACGCACAAGCTGGCGACATCAAGTTGCCGCCTACCGAAATCTCGCTCGCTTCCACTGCAGCGTTCTCGTCGGGGGACCTGGACCTCGACGCGATGCGTCTGCCGTCCGATTTCGGCGCAATAGCGGGCGTCCAAAAGGTTCTGACGATGGTGCCCATCCGCAAGCCCAGCCCCCAAGCTTATGTCCGCGTGCATCCGGACGTGGCTTGGACCCTTGTGGTCGCTGTCGTAGAACTGAAGGACGATAACGACGTTTATCTCGTGCTGCCCGAATTGTATTCGGCGCTCGCACAGGAGGCGCGGCCAAAGCAGTTGTACATCGGCATAACCCGCGACGGCAATCCTTTCGTATGGCTGGTGAACATGCCCGGCCCGGATGGCCGCATCGACACGTGGTCCCAGTCCGCACATGCGGGGGCCAGCCTGGCAAAAACGCACTGGGTGCGCATCAAGTCGAACCGGGACCTCGGTGCGTATGAGGTGCTACAGGCCACCAACCTGAAAGACGAACCGTCATGGCCTGAGCTGTCCTTCAAGGAGCTGGTCAACCTGGCTTTCAGGGGGAAGGTCATCGACTCCCTCGACCATGTGGTGATTCGCCGCCTGCGCGGGGAAATCTGATGGCCCTCCGCGACTATCGTGAAATCGTCGTCGCGGACTTCGAGTTTCGGGCTGCTCCCGGTGAGCGGCCCGAACCGGTCTGCATGGTTGCCCGCGAGGTGCGCAGCGGCAGGACGATCCGACTATGGGGTGAGGAACTCACTTCGTCAGCCTGCCCGTACAGCACGGCCGCCGATACGCTGTTTGTGGCGTACTACGCATCTGCCGAGATGGGATGCCATCGCGCACTCGGCTGGCCGATGCCCGAAAATGTCCTCGACCTGTATGCCGAGTTTCGCGTCCAGACGAATGGGATGAGGCTCCAGCATGGCCGGGGGCTGCTCGGTGCGCTGATGTACTACGGCGAGTCTGGCATTGATGCCATGGAAAAGGATGCCATGCGGGAACTGGTTCTGCGCGGCGGCAATTACAGCGCAGATGAAGAACGCGCCATCCTGGATTACTGCGAGTCGGATGTGACCACCACGGCAAGATTGCTGGAGAAGATGTCGGCCATCCTGGATGAGCGCAACAGGCTCGCCTACGCCCTTAACCGTGGGCGTTACACGAAGGCCGTCGCTGAAATGGAGTGGCAGGGTATTCCGGTCGATGTGCCAATGCTGGCGAAGCTGCGCGCCCACTGGGAGCAGTTGCAGACGCGGCTTATCGCCCGCGTCGATGAGCGCTACAGCGTCTATGAAGGCCGGACGTTCAAGCACAAGCGTTTCGAGGAATATCTCGGGCGCAACGGTATCGCGTGGCCTCGGCTCGATTCTGGCTCGCTGATGCTGGATGATGAAACGTTCAGCGATCAGTGCAAGAGCTGGCCCCAACTGCGCCCGCTGAAGGATCTCCGGCAGGCGATGGGGCAACTTCGGCTGAACGACCTCGCTGTCGGTGCTGACGGGCGCAATCGTACGTTGCTTTCAATGTTCAGCTCCAAGACCGGGCGCAACCAGCCATCGAACGCGAAATTCGTATTCGGCCTGTCGGCCTGGCTGCGCGGGCTAATCAAGCCGCAGCCGGGGTATGGCCTCGTCTATGTGGACTGGTCCCAGCAGGAGTTCGGCATCGCAGCCGCCCTTTCAGGTGACAAAAACATGAAGGATGCTTACATGTCTGGTGACCCGTACCTTGCCTTTGCCAAGCAGGCCGGTGCGGCTCCTGACGATGCCACGAAGACCAGTCACGCGGCCATTCGTGAGCAATACAAGGCGTGCGTGCTCGCAGTGCAGTATGGGATGAAGGAAGAGTCGCTTGGCCGTCGGATCAAGCAGCCTGCGGTCTACGCCCGTGAATTGCTCAAGATGCACCGGCGTACGTACCCGGATTTCTGGCGTTGGTCCGACGCAGCTCTCGACTATGCCCTAACGCAGAGCCACCTGTGGACAGTGTTCGACTGGCGGATTCACGTCGGCGATGATGCCAATGTGCGCTCGCTGCGAAACTTCCCTATGCAGGCCAATGGAGCAGAGATGCTGCGGCTCGCGTGCTGTCTAGCGGCCGAGGCCGGTGTTCGTATCGTGGCTCCGATTCATGATGCCGTGCTGATTGAGGCGCCAGTGGAAGAGCTCGACGCCGTCATGGCCCGCATGCAGGAATGCATGCGTCAGGCTAGCGCTACCGTACTCGATGGGTTCGAGCTGCGTGCCGATGCCAAGACTATCGCTTTCCCCGAACGCTATATCGATGAGCGTGGTGTCGTGATGTGGGACATCGTGAATGACCTGCTGGCCGACATCGAGGCCGAGGTGGTCGCATGATGCCGGTCGCTATCGATGAGGTGAGGCTGTCGTGGTCGCACGCTGCTCAGGCGCTGGTTCCAGTGCAAGGGGAAGCTCCGAGCAGGCCCGTGTCCCACGGCGGCCGGTTCATCAAGGGCCCCATCCCCTTGGACTGGATCGGCCGGGCGGCCTGCCTGCCAGGGAAGACCTTGCATGTGGCGCTGGCCCTGCAATACCTGGCCGGCCTCCAGAAGACCCATACCGTCAAGCTGGGAGCTAAGGCGCTGGCCGTTCTGGGGGTCGCCCGGGACGCCAAATACGAGGCGCTCGACCGCCTCCAGGGGGCGGGCCTGATTACCGTGGAGCGGAAACGGGGGCGTGCCCCCATCGTGACCATGCTGGTCGGCGCCAAAGAAGGCTGAGCCGCCATGAATGACGAAATGGCCCTGACGCTGCAGCAGGTTGCAGACCGACTGCAACTGTCCTACAGCACGGTTTTCGCGATGCGGCACCGTGTCGGGTTCCGGTTGCCGGGCTCACGCGTCTGGCGCGTATTGCCGTCCCGGCTTGCCGAACTCTGCGAAACCAAGAACAATGTGACCCGGCTATCGATGCGGGTCGCTGGAGAGAATCAATGTCCATCCGCAAAGATAAAAATTCCGGGGTCTGGCACCTCGACATCCGCACGCCAGGCGGCGAAAGAATTAGACGCTCTACTGAAACCAAAGACCGGAAGGCGGCCCAGAAATACCACGACTGCCTGAAAGCTGAACTATGGCGACAGGACAAGCTGGGCGAAGCGCCTGATCGCTCCTTCGAGGAAGCGGCCGTCAAGTTCTTGCGTGAATGTGAGGGCCAGCGCGACTACGCCACCAAGCTGCGGCATGTCGCTTACTGGCGCGAGCAGTTCTCGGGCCGCTCGGTTCGTTCTTTAACAGGCGACGAAATCACGGACGCCTTGCCCACGCATCGAGTCGTCAAGGGTAAGCCTGCCGAGCCGCTGACCGGCAGCACGCGCAATCGGTATATCGCGACTATCAAGCGTCTGCTGAATCTGTGCGAGGCATGGGAGTGGATCGACCGGGTGCCAAAACTCCCCCGGTACTTCGAGCCGGACGTGCGTGTCCGATGGGAGCCGCCCGAGGTTATCGCGGCGCTCATCAATGCACTGCGATTGCCCTGGATGCGTGACGCTGCCATTGTGGCGGTTGCCACGGGCATGCGTCAGTCCGAGTTGTTTGGGCTTACGCCGTCCCAGGTCGATCTGGCCCAGTGCAATGCGTGGATCACGCATGAGGGGGCGAAATCCAAGCGTGCGCGCTCAGTGCCGCTGAACGACGACGCGGTGGGTGTGCTGACCCGCCGGTTAGAGTCTTCGGAGCGTCTCATTTTCACTCGCGGGGAAGGGCTTGATGCTCGCATCCAGCAAATCGACACACGAGACTGGGAGCGGGCCTGCCAAGCAGTCGGCATTGACGATTTTCACTGGCACGACCTGCGCCACACGTGGGCAAGCTGGCATGTCCAGCGCGGCACGCCGTTGATGGTGCTGAAGGAACTGGGCGGGTGGGAAACGATTGAGATGGTGCAGAAGTACGCCCACCTCGCCCCCAGTCACTTGGCCGAACACGCAGGTACGGTCAAGTTTTGGTCAAGATTGGGGGAGCAGAAAGAAAAAATGCCGCTGGCTAGAGCGGCATAGTTTCTTGATTCTCAAGGGAATTCTTTGGTGGGGCGTGAGTGACTCGAACACTCGACCTACGGATTAAGAGTCCGCTGCTCTACCAACTGAGCTAACGCCCCCAACAGAAGCGAAATTATGCAGAAATTTCGCGAGCTTGCCAAGTCCCCCTCGCAGATTTCTTAAAAAAATATTCGCCCTGACCGACTCGACTAACCCCTCGGCCGACCAACATCCACCGACAACGCGCCGCGTTCAGCGTCCCGGTATCATGTCGCGGACACGTGCCGCGCGAAGCGTCGCGCGCTTTCGACCGGAGGCTGGCTGCAATGGATGACAAAGAGATTATCGATCTGCTCGACCGCATCCTCGCGCCGTGGGTCCGCGCGCTCACCCTGGCTCCGGTCAAGGTCGACGACGCCGGCGCGACGCTGCGCCTGCCGTTTTCTGGTGGATTTCGCCATTCGGGCGGCGTGATCTGCGGCCAGGTCTTCATGGCCGCCGCCGATACCGCGATGATCGTCGCCATTTCCGCCGCGCTCGGCGGCTTCAAGCCGATGAGCACCGTCTCGCTCAACATCAATTTCATGCGCGCGGTCCGCAACGGCGACGTGCTCATCACCGCGCGCGTGCTCCGCATGGGCCGCAATCTGGTGTTCGGCGAAGTCGAATTGTTCGACGAAGCGGGCAACATGGCCGTCCACGCCACCACCACCTACGCGCTGCTCGACTAGAGCGCGGCCGCGAGCCGCATCAAAGGGAAAGCCAGGATGTTCGATCAGGTCGTATTCGCAGGCGGCGGCAATCGCTGCTGGTGGCAGGCGGGTTTCTGGGACGTGGCGCAACCGGCCTTGCACATCCGCCCACGCGTCATTGCCGGCATTTCCGCCGGCGCCGCCACCGCGTGCATGCTCTACACGCGCGATTCCGATTGGGTCATGCGCTATTACGAAAACGCGTTGCGCCACAACACCCGCAACGCCTATTGGGGCAATCTGCTGCGGGGCGAGTCCGTGTTTCCGCATTACCGCATCTACCGGCAGGCGCTGCTCGACATCTACGGCGACAAATTTTCGGCGCTCGCCGATGCCCCGGAAATCCGCATCGGCGTGTCGCATCTGCCGCGTTGGCTCGGCGCGCGCAGCGCGGTCGCCGCGGGTCTCATCGCGTACAACATCGAAAAATACGTACGCAAGACGCTGCATCCCACGCTGGGTCAGACGCTCGGTTTTCATCCGGAATTCGTGCGCGCGCAGGATTGCGCGACCGTCGAGGATCTCGCGGATCTGATTCTGCAATCGTCGAGTACGCCGCCGTTTACACCCGTTCTTCGGCGCAATGGCCGGCCGGTGCTGGACGGCGGAATGGTGGACAACGTGCCGGTCGGCGCGCTCGATGCCGATGCGCCAGGCAACGTGCTGGTGATGGTCACGCGTCTTTATCCGCGGCCGCAGATGTTCGTCGTGCCGCACGGCGTGCAGCAACGGCTCTATGTGCAGCCATCGCGCAAGGTGCCGATTTCGAGCTGGGATTACACGAGCCCCTCGCAGATGGTGCACGCGTACAACCTGGGGCGCGTCGATGGCGAGGCTTTCCTCGAACGCATGCCCGATCTTCTGGAAGCCGGCTCGCACGAAGTGCGTTGAGCCGGCGGCGTTGTTTTAGCACAGCGAGCGGGAGAACCGCGCCGCGCCAAACCAAACGAACCGCTTCGCGAACAACGCCCCTTGACGAGCGCTCGACGCTCAGCGCCGCCGTCCACCCTGCAACGCTTCGGGATTCGCCACACTGGCCGTATCGCCAGCGTCGAAAGCCAGAATGTTGTTGAACGCCGCGGTGAAGTACTGCTCGTAGCTTTCGCGTTCGACATAGCCGATGTGCGGCGTGCAGATCACGTTTTCCATGCGCAGCAGGCTATAGCCCTGCAGAATCGGCTCGCTTTCGTAGACGTCGATTGCGACCATTCCCGGGCGGTTGTGCGACAGCGCGTTGACCAGCGCATTTTCGTCGAGCAGCTCGGCCCGGCTCGTGTTGACGAGCAACGCGGTCGGCTTCATCCGCATCAAGTCTTCCTGCTTGACGATGCCGCGCGTGTCGTCATGCAGACGCAGATGCAGCGACAGCACGTCGCTCTGCTCGAATAGCGCCTCGCGGCTCTCGGCCACGCCGTAGCCGTCGGCGCGCGCCGCTTCGCGCGAATGCTCGCGGCCCCAGATCAGCACGTTCATGCCGAACGCCTTACCGTAGCCCGCAACCAGCCGGCCGATCTTGCCGTAGCCCCAGATTCCGAGCGTCTGACCGCGCAGCACCTGGCCCAAGCCGAAGTTCGGCGGCAACGCGGACGTCTTCAAACCGGATTGCTGCCAGGCTCCTTGCTTAAGGTTTGCCACGTATTGCGGAATTCGCCGTTGCGCCGCCATGATGAGTGCCCACGTCAGCTCGGCCGGCGCGAATGGCGAACCGCTGCCTTCCAGCACGGCGATACCGCGCTCCGTGCATGCCGGCAGATCGATGTGGCTGGACACCTTGCCGGTTTGGCTGATCATGCGCAGACGCGGCAGTTTATCGAGCAGTTGCGAGTTGATGCGGGTCCGTTCGCGAATCAGAACAAGCGCGTCGACTTCGGAAAGACGACTCGCCAATTGGCCGAGACCGCGCACGGTGTTGTTGAAAACCTTGACCTCATGGTCGGCCAGCAGTTGAAAACAGTCGAGCTTGCGAACGGCGTCCTGGTAATCGTCGAGGATGGCAATCTTCATGGTATGTGTCTTGCGACGCACCATAGCGGTGCGGAACGGAGTGTTATGCTGACTGTCCCAGCATGTGACTTGGGTCACATGCTGGTCTGGCTGGATGCCTTAACGTAGAAGCTGTCGCCAAGAACGGCAGTGCCACGTCAAAGGTCGATTGATATCGTTTTTAACAGTTTGTTGCGTGTTGAGGCAAGCCGCTTTACAGACGGTTGCAGAAGGCCGCCGGTAGGCGCTTCCGCCCAACAAGCTGTGTAGCCCATGATGACCTGCACAATTGCGCGTCGAGTGGTGGAAACGTCGACGCGATGAATTGGACGCCTCTCGCATGCAGCGTCACTGGGCTTGTACCGTTTTCTTTTGCTTTCATAACGGAGACAGGTCGATGAATCATCCCTCATTCGAAGGACAGCCCACCGTCGAGGCGCCCGCGTGGGTCAAACACCGAAAGCTGATCGACTGGGTTCAGCGCATTGCCGCCATTGCCAAGCCCGCCAGGATCGTCTGGTGTGACGGCTCCCAGGAAGAATACGACCGCCTCTGCGCGCAAATGGTCGAAGCAGGCACCCTCAAGAAGCTCAATCCCGCCAAACGCCCCAACTCTTATCTGGCATGGTCCGATCCCTCGGACGTGGCGCGCGTCGAAGACCGCACCTTCATCTGCTCGCAGCGCCCGGAAGACGCCGGTCCCACCAATAACTGGGTTGCACCGGCCGAGATGCGAACCACGCTCGACGGTCTGTTCGACGGCGCCATGCGCGGCCGCACGATGTACGTGGTGCCGTTCTCGATGGGCCCGCTCGGCTCACCGATCGCGCATATCGGTGTGGAGTTGAGCGATAGCCCCTACGTGGTGACGAACATGCGCATCATGACGCGCATGGGCCGCAAGGTGTACGAGGTTCTCGGTGAAAACGGCGACTTCGTGCCGTGCGTGCATTCGGTCGGCGCGCCGCTCGCGGCAGGTGCGAAAGATGTGCCATGGCCGTGCAATTCGACGAAATACATCGTTCACTTCCCCGAATCGCGCGAAATCTGGAGCTATGGGTCCGGCTATGGCGGCAATGCGCTGCTCGGCAAGAAGTGCTTCGCGCTGCGCATCGCGTCGACCATGGGCCGCGACCAGGGCTGGCTCGCCGAACATATGCTGATTCTTGGTGTGACGTCGCCGGAAGGGCGCAAGCATCACGTCGCGGCCGCGTTTCCCTCGGCCTGCGGCAAGACCAACTTCGCGATGCTGATTCCGCCGCAAGGGCTGAACGGCTGGAAAATCTCCACGATCGGCGACGACATTGCATGGATCAAGCCGGGCAAGGACGGCCGCCTGTACGCGATCAATCCGGAAGCCGGCTACTTCGGCGTGGCGCCGGGCACAAGCGAAAAGACCAACTTCAATGCGATGGCGACGTTGAAGGAGAACGTGATCTTCACGAACGTCGCGCTCACCGACGACGGCGATGTGTGGTGGGAAGGCATGACCGACGAGCCGCCCGCGCACCTGATCGACTGGCAGGGCAAGGACTGGACGCCGGCCGGCGCGAAGGAGAGCGGGCGCAAGGCGGCGCATCCGAACGCGCGCTTCACGGCGCCGGCCGCGCAATGTCCGTCGATCGATCCCGAGTGGGAAAATCCGGCGGGTGTCGCGATCGACGCGTTCATTTTCGGCGGCCGCCGTTCCACCACCGTGCCGCTCGTCACCGAAGCGCGCAACTGGGTCGAGGGCGTCTACATGGCGGCGACCATGGGCTCCGAGACAACCGCCGCCGCCGCGGGCCAGCAGGGCGTGGTGCGCCGCGACCCGTTCGCGATGCTGCCGTTCTGCGGCTACAACATGAGCGACTACTTCGGCCACTGGCTGAAAACCGGCGAGCGTCTGGAGCAGTTGAACGCGAAGCTGCCGAAAATCTTTTGCGTCAACTGGTTCCGCAAGGGCGAGGACGGCAAGTTCGTCTGGCCCGGATTCGGCGAGAACATGCGGGTGTTGAGCTGGATGGTCGGCCGCATAGAAGGCACGGCTCAAGGCGAGGAGCATGCGTTCGGCGTATCGCCGCATTACGAGGACATCGACTGGAGCGGCCTTGATTTCAGTCGCGAGCAGTTCCGCCAGGTGATTTCCGTGGACGATAAAGCCTGGCGCGACGAACTCGCGCTGCATGCCGAACTCTTTGACACGCTGCAACATGGTCTGCCGCCAGCGCTGGCGCAAGCAAAACGTGCCCTGGAAGGCAAGTTCATCGCCTGATCATGTGAGCGTTCGCTTCAGACAAAGCCGCCTCCGGGCGGTTTTTCTTTTGGGTCTTGCCGTTCAAGCGTCATTTTTTGCCTTTGGACAGTAGCGAAGCAGCCCTGCCGGCTGTTCGAACAAAAAAGCCCGTTCAAGCTGCATTGCAGCACATTGTTTCCTGATCCGGAACAATCGGCGCCCATGCCCTACGTTGGGGAATACAGTGGCACGAAAACCGACAAAATTTCCGCTTTCGCGGGCAACTTCTGCACGATTTCGGGAGTCGTAGGAGAATTCCAGGTTCCGCTTCACTGGTTTTCACTAATTGTCAGGAAGCAGCAATACGGCAGGAGTCGTTATATGGATCATTTGCAGTCGATGCGAGTTTTCGTCAAAGTGGCGGATCTCGGCAGTTTCGCCCGCGCTGCGAGCGCGATGGATATTTCCAACGCAGTTGCCACCCGTCACGTTGCCGATCTCGAAGGGCGTCTGGGTACGCGGTTGCTCAATCGAACCACCCGCAGTTTGTCTCTGACCGAATCCGGCCAGGTTTATCTCGAGCGTGCGCGCCAGATCCTCGACGAACTGGAAGACGTCGAGCAGATGGTGGTCGCGCGAAATCACGAGCCGGTCGGCACGTTGCGAATCGTCGCACCGGTCGTGTTCGGCCTGCATAACCTCGCGCCCGTGCTGCAGACGTACGCCGAGCGCTATCCGAAAGTCATTCCCGATGTCACGCTGGTCGACCGCCAGGTCGATCTGGTCGAAGAAGGCTTCGACGTGGGCGTGGTGATCGCACGGCAGATGCGCAGCGCAAGCATCGTCACGCGGCGTCTGACCACCGGCTGCATGACCGTGTGCGCCACGCCGGCCTATCTGGAGAAGCACGGCACGCCGACGCGTCCCGAGCATCTGCTGGAGCATCCGTGCCTGAGCCTGCCGTCCGAGTACTGGGGCGACGAGCGGGTGTTTACCGGCCCGGAAGGCGAAGTACGGGTGCGGCCGTCGAACGTGATCGTGGCCAACAACACGGAAATGTTGCGGCAATTTGCGTTGCTTGGCATGGGCATCGCAATCCTGCCGAGCTATCTGATCGGCCGCGATATGACACGCGGCAGGCTCGTGCGTCTGCTCGGCGACTACCGTCTGCCGCAGGTGGAGATCAACATTGCGTATCCCAGCCGTCGTCACTTGCCGGCGAAGGTGCGTACGTTCATCGACCATCTGGTCGAGCATTTCAGCCAGACACCGAACAGCTTGCTCGGCGAACAGTGGATCAAGGACGGCCTTGGCCGGCCTGCCACGTCCGGGGCGCTCGATTCGGCGGACTCCATGCCGCCGGAAGCGTTCGACGGCGCTGAGCCGCTCTCACGCCTCCTGGATAGCGAGTTATCGCCGGTGCCAAGCACTTTGGCAAAGACCACGAATCGTCCGAGGACGACGGTTTTGTCGCGGCTGTAAGCGGTGGGGCGATGGGGACGGTAGCGCTTCCCGGCACGCAAAATGAAAAAGGCGCAGTCACGTGAAGTGACTGCGCCTTTTTTCGTGGGCACGCACGATGGCGGCCGGCAGTTCAAGATCTCCCGGCCACAGGTTTTTGAATCACGAGCCCGTCTTTCGAGCCACCGCTTTCTTCGCCGGTGCCTTCTTTGCAGCCGCGGTTTTGGTCGCGGATGCCTTTTTAGCCGCCGCTTTTTTGGCCGCGGGCGCGGTCTTCACCGCGACCTGCGCTTCTTCGTCATCCGACTCCGTCGCGGCGTCGGCAGCCGACTTTGCCGCTGCCGCCTTCGCAGCCGTTTTGGCGGACGGCTCTTTCTTCTCGAACTCAAAGCCGATCTTGCCGTCGTTCTGCTTGACGAGGAACGCCTTGAAGTTGCGGCCTGTGCGCGACGACTTGAAGTTCGTCAGCAGATCGGTGCGCCCCTCTTCGAGCAGCTTGGACATCTGCTCGCGGGCAATTTCCTGCTGCAGAATGACCTTGCCCGAGCGGAAGTCGCAAGTCTTCGGATTGGCGACCGAGTTCTCGCAGACATAGCTCATGCCATGCTCGAACACGTGCCCCTTGCATTTCGGGCATGCGCCGACCGGTTGTTGATCGGAGAAGTCCGGCGGTTCCCCATCTTCGCCGCCTGAATCCTGGCCGAAATCAAACTCCAGCTTGTAGTTCTTGATTTCGTCGTCGAGCGACAGCTTCAGGATTGCCGAGAAGGGCCGGCCCATCTTGCTGCGGAAACCAGAGAGTGGTCCGATCGTCTTGTTCTGCAACAACTCCTCGACTTCGGGAATCTCGAACTGACGTCCGCCCGGAATCTTCGAAATCGAGAACTCGCATTTCGAGCAGGCAAAGCGCCGGTAGTTTTCCTTCACCTGACCGCCGCAATTCGGACACGGTGTTTGCAACGTGGCGTAATCGCCGGGAATCGTGTCGGAATCGTATTCCTTCGCGCGCTTGACGATGGTTTGCGTCATGCGGGCAATTTCCTGCATGAACGCGTCGCGCGGCAGGTTGCCCCGCTCCATCTGCGAGAGCTTGTACTCCCATTCGCCGGTCAATTCCGGCGCGGTCAGTTCCTTCACGCCGAGGCCGCGCAATAGCGTCATCAGCTGGAAGGCCTTGGCGGTCGGAATCAGATCGCGGCCTTCGCGGATCAGATACTTTTCACCGAGCAGACCTTCGATGATGGCGGCGCGCGTGGCCGGCGTGCCGAGGCCTTTGGCCGCCATGGCTTCGCGCAGTTCGTCGTCCTCGACCAGCTTGCCCGCGCCTTCCATGGCCGACAGCAAGGTCGCTTCGTTGTAGCGTGCGGGCGGCTTCGTCACCAGTTGCTGGGCGGCGATCTTGTCGGTCTTGACCTTTTCGTCCTTCTGCACCGGCACGAGGTTCGCGTCTTCGCCGCTGATTTCACGACCGTAGATTTGCAGCCATCCCGGCTCCACCAGCACCTTGCCTTCCGTCTTGAAGTGATGGCCGACCACTTCCGTGATCCGCGTCGTCACCTTGAATTCGGCGGCCGGGAAGAACACCGAGAGGAAGCGCTTCACGACCAGGTCGTAGAGCTTCTGTTCCGGCTCGGACAGATTCTTCGGCGCTTGCAGCGTCGGGATGATTGCGAAGTGATCGCTGATCTTCGAGTTGTCGAAGATGCGCTTGTTCGGTTTCACCCAGCCCTTGTCGAGCACCTGCTTGGCGAACGGCAGATAGTTGTTGCTCTCCTTGAGCATGCCGAGCGTCTGCTTGACCGTATCCATATAGTCTTCCGGCAGCGCGCGAGCGTCGGTCCGGGGATAGGTCAGCACCTTGTGCTTTTCGTACAGCGCCTGGGCGAGACCCAACGTGTTCTTCGCCGAGAAGCCAAAGCGGCCGTTGGCCTCGCGCTGCAAGCTGGTCAAATCGAACAGCGCCGGCGACAGTTGCGTGGACGGCTTGGATTCTTCCGTTACCGTGCCGATCTGGCCGCGGCAGGCGGCGACGATGGTCTCGGCCGCGGGCAGCGCCCACAGACGCGAATCGCGTTTCTCCGGGTCGAACTCGTCGCGCTTGAATTTCGGATCGAACCAGCGGCCTTCGTAAAAGCCGGCCGCGCAGACGAAGTCCGCTTTCACTTCCCAATAGTCGCGCGGCACGAAGCGGCGAATTTTCTCTTCGCGCTCCACGACGATCGACAGCGTGGGCGTCTGCACCCGCCCGACCGTGGTCAGGAAGAAGCCGCCGCCCTTGCTGTTGAATGCGGTCATTGCGCGCGTGCCGTTGATGCCGACCAGCCAGTCCGCTTCCGAACGGCAGCGCGCCGCGTCGGCGAGCGGCTGCATTTCCTCGTCGCTACGCAGACGAGCGAAGCCGTCGCGGATCGCAGCCGGCGTCATGGATTGCAGCCACAGGCGTTGCACCGGCTGCTTGGCTTTCGCGTGCTGCGCGATCAGGCGGAAAATCAGCTCGCCCTCGCGCCCCGCGTCGCATGCGTTGATCAGGCGGTCGACATCCTTGCGCTTGAGCAGCTTGGTCAGCACCTTCAGGCGCGACTCGCTCTTGGCGATCGGATTGAGATCGAAATGCGGCGGAATGACAGGCAGATTGGCGAAACTCCACTTGCCGCGTTTGACTTCGTAGTCTTCGGGCGCGGCGATTTCCAGCAGATGGCCGACTGCCGAGGAAAGGACGTACTCGTCGCTTTCGTAGTATTCGTCATGCTTGGTAAAGCCGCCCAAAGCGCGCGCGATGTCGTTCGCGACGGAAGGCTTTTCGGCGATGATCAGTGCTTTGGACATGACTCGATGTGAGGTTGGTAGATCAGGGTTGATGGCCTTGAGTGCGCTTTCTCCAGCGCGACCCTCGTTTGCGACCTTTGCGACCCAATAACGACCGCTTTATAGCACACGCCGTGAAAGCGGCGTGTCAAGTGCATGAAAAGCGCGCCATCATAATTGCGCGCCTGGTAATCGGGCAAGCTGCGGCAAACGCGCGGTGCACCGCCCGCAACGTCCGTGCCGCAAGGCTGGACGGCCGGCGCTACGTTCAGGCCACCGCCAGCGCGGGTCGCAGTTTCGGCGCACCGCTGATGCCGGGCACGGCCGTCAGGTCGGACAACATCCGCTCCACGATTGCCGCTTGCGGCAATACGGTGCCGAAAAAACGTGTCGTGATCGAGTCTTCGATCAGGATGGTGGGGAAATTCTCGACATCCAGATCGTCGAAACGGTCCGCGTGGGTTTCGATGTCTATCCATGCGAAACAGATATCCGGGTGCCGATCGGCCAGCTTGTCGAAGGCGTCCCGATACTCGCGACAGGTTCCGCACCACTCCGCGCACAGACACGCAACGAACAGCGTGTCCGGGTCGTTGACGCGCTCGGCGATCCGGTCTTGGTCGGTGTCGAGGTTTAGCGCGGGCATGGTGGTTCCTTACGTACTTTTGTCAGGTGCTTTGGCGCGAATGTAGCATGGCCGATTCCGGATCGTGGTCAACCTTGTGCACCGCGGGGGCGGCCTGGGCTCGCCCGCATGAAGCGGCCGCCGGGTAGCGCGGTCACCTGGCCGGCAAGTTCGAGTTGCAGCAAGGTGGTTTGTAAAGCCGCGTCCTCCATCTCGGTGCGGGTGGCAAGAATTTCAAGCGTGGCGGGCGCGTGGCCGAGCGCCGCGAGCAGTCGCTCGGCTTCCTTGCTGAACGTGGGCGAGGGCGGACTGCATGCTTGTGTCGAGGCGGCGTTCGCCCGAGGCGGCGCGCTTGTTTGCGGCCCTGCAAAGTCGGACGAAGTAGCGCCTGGTGGCGTCTGTGCGGACGCCGCCACTTTTGCCGCTTGCGCCCCGGCTGGCTCGGCCGCCGACTCCTTCGCGTCTGTGGAATTCGTCCGCGCCGCTGCGGCGTCCGGCACCACGGCTGTCGTGGCACTCACCTTCCGCGGATGCCGCGAATCGGCTCCGTCCCACCGAACCGTTCGCGTGCCGGCAGCCTTATCTCCCGCCAGCCTGGCGAAGCCGAGTTCCTCGAGTACCTCGTCGGGTGTCTCAACCAGCTTCGCGCCTTGCTTGATGATCCGATGACAGCCACGCGAAAGCGGCGCGTGGATCGAGCCGGGCAGCGCGAAGATATCGCGGCCCATTTCGTTGGCGAGCCGCGCCGTGATCAGCGATCCGGAGCGCATCGCGGCCTCGACGATCACGACACCGCTCACGAGCCCAGCGATCAGGCGATTGCGCTGCGGGAAGTTGGCGGCGCGCGCCGGCGTGCCAAGCGGCCATTCGGACAGGATCGCGCCCTGCACCGCGATCTGCCGCGCGAGCGCATGATGCGCCGCCGGGTACACCAGGTCCGCGCCGGTGCCGATCACCGCGACCGTGCCGCCGATACCTTCCAGCCCGCCGCGATGCGCCGCGCCGTCGATGCCGAGCGCCAGCCCCGACACGATCGTCACGCCGGCGGCCGACAGCTCCCGCGCGAAACGCTCCGCGTCCTCGACGCCTTGCGGCGTGGCGCTGCGGCTGCCCACCAGAGCGACCGCGCGCGTGTGCAGCAGATCCAGCCGGCCCTTTATATATAGCAGTGGAGGCGGATCAGGCATGGTTAGGAGCGCGGGCGGGTACGCCGGGTCGTCGAGCGTGACGACCTGGTTGCCGGGCAGCGCGCGCCACGCGAGAACCGCGTCGAGCTGGGCGTCGAGATCAGGGCCCGCGGGAGCCAGCGCGGCGCGCGCGGCGGTTTCGCCGGCGATCGCGGCAAGCGTCGCGTGCGATTGATGGAAGATTGCTTCCGGCAGCCCGAAAGCGCCGAGCAGTAAGCGCAGCGCGGCCGGTTTGAGCCCTGGTGCGAGCGAGAGCCGCAGCCACGCGGCGAGTTCGATATCGGTTGCGGGCAAGGTGTGCATTGCGAGTGAATCCTCTTGCAGGGCCAGCGGGCAGGCGGGCGCCATGCTAAAATTTTCATCATCCGAAATAACTGCAGCGCCGCGCCCACCCGCGCGGGCTCGTCGTTGGCGCACGAGGCGCGTTGAATCGAACCGGTTCGACACCATCTATCCTGTGCGCAATGCGATGCGCCCACACCCTGGCCGAACGGCTAACGCGAGCCTTCCACCGGTCAGCGGCGCCCAAAATCACATTCAAGATCATGGCTTTACTGAACATCATCAATTACCCGGACAAACGGCTGCACAAGATTGCGAAACCGGTCGAGGCGGTCAACGACCGCATCCGCCGCCTCGTCGCGGACATGGCTGAAACGATGTACGCCGCACCCGGCGTGGGCCTCGCCGCGACCCAGGTGGACGTGCACGAGCGCGTGATCGTGATCGACGTGTCGGAGACGCATGACCAGCTGCTCGCTTTCATCAACCCGGAAATCATCTGGTCGAGTGACGAAAAGAAGCTGTCCGAAGAGGGCTGCCTGTCGGTGCCGGGGATCTATGACAACGTCGAGCGCGCCGAGAAAGTGCGTGTGCACGCGTTGAACGAGAAGGGCGAGATCTTCGAGATGGATTGCGAAGGGCTGCTCGCGGTGTGCATTCAGCACGAGATGGATCACTTGATGGGCCGCGTGTTCGTCGAATATCTGTCGCCGCTGAAGCAAACGCGCATCAAGAGCAAGATGAAGAAACTCGCCCACGCAATGTAATGCGCGTCCACCTCGCCTACTGCTCCCGTTCATGAGTCATTCGTTGCGCGTCATTTTTGCCGGTACGCCGGAGTTTGCGGCGGCCGCGCTGGCCGCGATTCACAGCGGCGGTTTTCCCGTGCCGCTCGTATTGACCCGAGCCGACCAGCCTGCCGGACGCGGAATGAAAATGCAGGCGAGCCCGGTCAAGCGCTACGCGCAGGAGCACGGGATCGCTGTCGCTCAACCGCCCTCGCTGCGCCGCGCAGGCAAATATCCGGCCGAAGCCGCAGCCGCGATCGATCAGCTACGCGCCACGCCGCACGACGTCATGGTGGTGGCCGCCTACGGTCTCATCCTGCCGCAGGAAGTGCTGGAGATTCCGCCGTTTGGCTGCATCAACATTCACGCATCGTTGCTGCCGCGCTGGCGCGGCGCGGCGCCGATCCACCGCGCGATCGAAGCAGGTGACGCGGAAACCGGCATCACGCTGATGCAGATGGACGCGGGCCTCGACACCGGCGCAATGATCTCGGAAACGCGCACGCCGATCTCCGACGACGACACCACCGCCACGCTGCACGACCGTCTCGCGCAAGACGGCGCGAAGCTGATCGTCGAGGCGCTGATCGAACTGGAGCGCAACGGCAAGCTGGCGGCAACGCCGCAACCGGCGGACGGTGTGACGTACGCGGAAAAGATCGCCAAGCACGAAGCAGCGCTGGACTGGCGCCGTCCGGCCGCAGCGCTCGCGCGCCAGGTGCGTGCGTTCGATCCGTTTCCCGGCGGCGTGGGCACGCTGGAAGACGGCACGTCGATCAAGGTCTGGTCGGCTGCCCCGGTGGACGCGCCTGGCAACAGCGCCGCAGCCGGCACGATCATGGCGGTATCCGCCGAAGGCGTGGTGGTGGCCTGTGGCGAAGGCGCGCTGCGTCTCACGCAACTTCAGAAACCCGGCGGCAAGCGTCTGCCGGTGCGTGAATTCCTGGCGGGCGCGACGCTGGCCGCTGGGCAGCGTTTCCAACTTCCCGAAGCAAAATAACAGACTCGCGCGGGTCTTGAACATCGTCCGTTCGGCCGAGGCTCGCGGCCGCCGCCGCGAGCCGCTGCGCGTTAGAATCACTTAAGCAACGGTCCAGGTTTCGAGGATTTCCATGTTCGGCATCACCCATTTTGAGTTCTTCGTCGTCGCGGTCTTTTTGCTAAACGTGACGCCCGGTCCCGATACGGCTTACATAGTCGGGCGCAGCGTTGCTCAGGGCCGCGGCGCGGGTCTGATGTCGGTGCTCGGCATCTCGGCCGGCTCCTGCGTTCATTCGCTCGCCTGCGCGTTCGGCTTGACCGCGCTGCTGGCGGCGTCGGCTACAGCGTTCACGATCATCAAGTTCGTCGGCGCCATCTATCTGATCTATCTCGGCGTGCGCCTGATTTTCGCCAAACCGGCCACGGATCAAGCGGGTGGTGAAGCGCGCGGGGCCGGTGCCCCCAAGTCGCTGCGCCAGCTTTTCCTGCAAGGCTTCTGGACCAATGTGCTGAATCCTAAGGTCGTGCTGTTTTTCGTGTCGTTCTTCCCGCAATTCGTGACCACCGGCGGCGATCATAAGACGCTGGCGTTTCTCACGCTCGGCGGCGTGTTCGTCGTCATGAGCATGATGTGGAACAGCTTCGTCGCATGGATCGCGGGTAGTGTGACGCAACGTTTTTCCGGCAAGCCGTCGGTGAAGAAGTGGCTGGATCGCGGCGTCGGCGGTGCATTCGTCGGCTTGGGCATCAAACTCGCCACCGCATCAAGATGATTGAATTTTCCTCACGCGCCCATATCTAACATTTCGCTTACAATCAGGCGCCGCGATCATGCGGCGCAGAGATGAACCGCGTTAGGCAAGGAGTTGCAGACATGTTCAATTGGGTCAAAACCGCGATGTTGATGGCCGCGATCACGGCCCTTTTCATCGTGATCGGCGGGATGATCGGCGGGTCGCGCGGCATGATGATCGCGCTCGTGATCGCCCTCGGCATGAATTTCTTTTCGTACTGGTTCTCGGACAAAATGGTCCTGCGCATGTACAACGCGCAGGAAGTCGACGAAACCAGCGCGCCGCAGTTCTATCGCATGGTGCGCGAACTCTCCACGCGCGCGAATCTGCCGATGCCGCGCGTCTATCTGATCAACGAAGACGCGCCGAATGCATTCGCCACGGGCCGCAATCCGGAGCACGCCGCGGTTGCCGCGACCACGGGTATTTTGCGCGTATTGTCGGAGCGCGAAATGCGCGGTGTGATGGCGCACGAACTGGCGCACGTGAAGCACCGCGACATTCTCATCTCGACCATTTCGGCGACCATGGCCGGCGCGATTTCCGCGCTGGCGAACTTCGCGATGTTCTTCGGTGGCCGCGACGAAAACGGCCGTCCCACGAACCCGATCGCGGGCATCGCCGTCGCGCTGCTGGCGCCGATCGCGGGTGCGCTGATCCAGATGGCGATTTCGCGCGCGCGGGAATTCGAAGCGGACCGTGGCGGCGCGCAGATTTCCGGCGACCCGCAGGCGCTTGCCTCGGCGCTCGACAAGATCCACCGCTACGCGAGCGGCATTCCGTTTCCCACGGCCGAGCAGCATCCCGCTACCGCGCAGATGATGATCATGAATCCGCTATCGGGGGGCAGCATCGCGAATCTGTTCTCCACGCACCCGGCCACCGAGGAACGCATCGCGCGTCTGATGGAAATGGCACGCACGGGGCGCTTCGAATAACGAGCGACGAGCGCTGCGTGCAGTCAACGTGGTGCGATGAAGGGCGAGCCCGCGGGCTCGCCTTTTTTTCGGGCAGTAAAAATCGCGCGAGCGGCAACGGCGTCCCGCGTGCGCGCGAAGTCGCGCAGAGCCTGGCATCGCGAAACCCGCACGATCTACGCGGCGTATGCGCTAAGTACGGGCTCGACCGTCTCCTTCACGCACCCCTCGGCTCCGCCAAGCCCCCGTCGCACAAGCCCCGTTGCCGCGCCACGCTACAATGTCCGCTGTTTGCGTCGCGCGCACCGCGCTACCCGCCCTTGCCTTTTTCATGACCCAAAAATCTTCTTCGCGTTCTGCTTCGCCGTCGGCGCGTCCGCGCGAATCCCGTTTGTCGATGCTGCATCTCGCGCCCGAATCGCTCGCCTTCGCGCTCGACAGCGCGGGCCAGGCCGTCGGCGCCGTGCGTCTCGGCGCGGCTTTGCCCGCCGCGCTGCAATCCGTATTCGTGAACGCGCCTGAGGGTAGCGCCGCCGCCGCACGCGGCGCGGTGCAGGACATTGCGTACCGCACCATGCGGCGTCTCGCAACCGCCGAATGGCTGATCGCGAAGCTGGTGAAGAAAGCGCCGCCGCCGCACGTCGGGCACGTGCTCGCGTGCGCGCTGGCCTTGCTCGTCGACGACGAAGCGAGCGCCGCCTACACCCCGTTCACCGTGGTCGACCAGGCGGTGAGCGCGATCGGCGCGCGTCGCGAATTCGCGTTCGCCAAGGGCCTCGTCAACGCGGTGCTGCGCAATTTCTTGCGCGAGCGTGAGGCGCTGCTGAACGCCGCGCAAGCCGACGAAGTCGCGCGCTGGAACTATCCGGCGTGGTGGATCGAGGCAGTGAAACGCGCATGGCCCGACGCCTGGCAAACGGTGCTCGCGGCCGGCAATACTCAAGGCCCGCTCACCCTGCGTGTGAACGCCCGCCGCTCGACGGTGGACGCCTACCTGCAAGTGCTCGCGGACCATCACATTCCGGCGAGCAAAGCCGGCGACCACGCCGTCAAGCTGGCCGCGCCAATGCCGGTTGACCGCATTCCCGGCTTCGAGGACGGTGTAGTCTCAGTGCAGGACGCCGGTGCGCAACTCGCCGCTCAACTGCTTGGCGTGCGCGACGGCATGCGCGTGCTCGACGCGTGCGCCGCGCCCGGCGGCAAGACCGGGCATCTGCTCGAACTCGCCAACCTTCAACTCGTGGCGCTCGAAAGCGACGTCTCGCGCGCGCGCCGCATCGGCGAAAACCTGCAGCGGCTCAAGCTCGAGGCGGAAGTGCGGATCGGCGACGCGGGCGCGCCGGCAAAATGGCACGACGACATCGACCAGCCGTTCGATCGCATCCTGGCCGATGTGCCGTGTTCGGCGTCGGGCATCGTGCGGCGTCATCCGGATATCCGCTGGCTGCGCCGCGAATCCGATATTCCCGCACTGGTCGCCGAACAGCGCCGCATTCTCGGCGCGCTTTGGCCGCTCGTGAAGCCAGGCGGCGAGTTGCTCTACGTTACGTGTTCGATCTTTCCAGAAGAAGGCGAATTGCAGGCGCAGTGGTTTGGAAACAAGTATCAGGATGCGGTACGATTGGACGCGCCGGGGCAACTTTTACCTACAGTCGCTCGCGCGCCCGCCGATACATCGGCCGGTTCCGATGCCGGACAACTCGCTGAAGCGAGCGACGGCGCGAACTCAGACCACGACGGATTCTTCTACGCGCGCTTTCAGAAACGGTGACCATCAAACGCTTCCTTCCGCTTCGGCTCGCCGCCGTGCTCTGGATCGCGCTGGCCGTATGGCTGGCCGCACCGGGCGTGGCGCACGCCGACTCGATCGCGGTGCAGCGTGCGTCGCTGCAAGCTGACAACTCCGGCTGGAGCCTCGACGCGCGTTTCGACTTCGACTTGAACAGCAATCTCGAAGACGCCGTCAATAAAGGCATTCCGCTTTACTTCACGACCGACTTCGAACTAAGCCGGCCGCGCTGGTACTGGTTCGACGAGCAACCGGTGAGCGTGTCGCAGAGCATCCGCCTGTCGTTCCAGCCGCTGACGCGCGAATACCGCGTGTCGAGCGTGTCGTCCGGCGGTTTGCAGCTCGGCTTCACCACCCTCAAGGACGCGCTCGCGGTGATCAAGCACATTCCGTCGTGGCATGTGATCGAGCGCAATCAGGTGAACGTCGGCGAGACTTACACCGCGTCGGTGCGCATGCAACTCGACATCGCGCTGATGCCCAAGCCGTTCCAGATCGACGCGGTGAACAACCGCGACTGGAACCTCGCGTCCGAATGGAAGCGCTTTACCTTCACGGTGACCGAACGTGCTAAATAGAGTGCGCCGAGCCACCAGTGTCAGCAGCGTCGTCGTGCGCGTGCTGGTGTCCACGGTCGCGGTGACCGCCGTGCTGCTGCTCGTGCTGCTGGCCGCGGCGAGCGCGAATACCGAATTCTTCGACCGCTATTACCAGTGGCTCTATGCCGCGAACCTCGTGGTCGCGATGATCTTTCTGCTGGTGGTGGCGACGCTCGTCATCATCATCATCGTGCGGCTGCGAAAGGGGAAGTTCGGCACGCGGCTGCTGGCGAAACTCGCGTTCTTCATGGCGCTGGTCGGCGTGGTGCCGGGCGGCATCATCTACGTCGTCTCGTATCAGTTCGTGTCGCGCAGTATCGAGTCGTGGTTCGACGTGAACGTTGAAACCGCCCTGACCTCGGGCCTGAATCTCGGCCGCGGCATGCTCGACGCATCGCTGTCCGATCTGCAAACCAAGGGCCGCTTGATGTCCGAACAGCTGGCGAGCGCGGACGCGGCCGGCACCACGCTCACGCTCCTGCGCTTGCGTGATCAGTTCGGCGTGCAGGACGCGACGATCGTCGAACCCACGCGCAGCATGTCGGGCGCGACGCCGGATATGCATGTGGTCGCGCAAGCCTCCAGCAATTACGCGACGCTCGTGCCGAACGATCTGCCCACGCCGCTGATGATCGACCAGGCGCGCGGCCGCGGTTATGCGGCGATCGAAGGCGAAGTCGACGGCGATCCGCGCGCGCATGGCAGCAAGGGTGCGTTGCGGCTGCGCATCGTGCAGCGCATTCCCGATTCGAACGCGGCGCTGCTGCAGCCCACTGAACGCTTCCTGCAACTCACGCAGCCGGTGCCGCCATCGCTCGCACGCAACGCCGACGCGGTGCAGCGCGCGTATCGCGAGTATCAGGAGAAGGCGCTGGGGCGCACCGGCTTGCGCAAGATGTATATCGGCACGCTCACGCTCGCGCTGTTTCTCGCCACCTTCATCGCGATGATGCTGGCGCTCGCGCTCGGCAATCAGCTCGCGCGGCCGTTGTTCCTGCTTGCGCAGGGCACGAAGGAAATTACCGAAGGCGACTACACGCCGAAGCGCGAAATCAAGTCGCGCGACGAATTGGGCTTCCTCACGCAATCGTTCAACGCGATGACGCGGCAGTTGTCCGAGGCGCGCGCGGCGGTCGAAAACAACCGCATCGCGCTCGAACATTCGAAGGCGTATCTGGAAAGCATTCTCGCGAACCTGACCGCGGGCGTGTTCGTGTTCGACCGGCAATTCCGTCTCACCACCGCGAACCGCGGCGCCGAGCGGATTTTCCGCCAGCCGTTCCAAACGGTGATGGGTTCCGCGCTCGAGCAGATCGGCGTGTTGAGCGAATTCGGCGGCATGGTGCGCAAGGCCTTTGCCGATCGCGAAGCGGCGAGCGGCGACGGTCACGACGACCGCGGCCACTGGCAGCAGCAATTCTCGGTACAGGTGCCGGGCGAGACGGAGCCGCTCACGTTGCTCGTGCGCGGCGCGCGCCTCGTCTCCGCCACCGACCGCGACGCGGAAGACATGCAAACGTCCGGCTACGTGGTCGTGTTCGACGACATTTCCGACGTGATCTCCGCGCAGCGTTCGATCGCGTGGGGCGAAGTCGCGCGCCGCCTCGCGCACGAGATCAAGAATCCGCTCACGCCGATCCAGCTTTCCGCGGAGCGTCTGCAAATGAAGCTCGCCGACAAGCTGTCGCCGACGGACGCCGACGTGTTGAAGCGCGGCGCGACCACGATCGTCAACCAGGTCGCGGCAATGAAGCAGATGGTCGACAATTTCCGCGACTATGCGCGCACGCCCCCGGCCGTGCTCGCGCATCTGCAACTGAACGAACTGGTCAGCGAGGTGCTGACGCTGTACGGTATCGAGGAAGGCAAAAGCGCGATTCAGGTCGAACTCGCGGCGTTGCCGGCGATCCGGGGCGATGCGACGCAATTGCGTCAGGTGATTCACAACCTGCTGCAGAATGCGCAGGATGCGGTAGCCGACGTCGAACAGCCGCATGTGCTGCTCGAAACGAGGACAGTAGAATACGGAGACCCCGACGCGGAAGGCAAAGTACGTGTCGCGGTGCGTCTGACGGTGTCGGATAACGGACCCGGTTTCCCCACGCGTATCCTCACCCGTGCATTCGAGCCTTACGTCACGACCAAGGCCAAAGGTACGGGTCTGGGTCTTGCGATGGTCAAGAAGATCGTCGACGAACATGGCGCGCGCATCGACGTTCGCAACCGGATGAAAGCGGGCGATGTGGTCGAGGGCGCGCAGATTTCGATTCTCTTCCTTCAACTGGCAGACGATGCCGCGGCGCCCGAAACAGGGTCGCGGCCGGCGCACGGCGGTGCGTCGCAGGGAACGACAAAAGCAACAGTGCAGACAAGGGCAGCGTAAATGGCAACCATCCTGGTGGTAGATGATGAAATGGGCATCCGGGAATTGCTCTCGGAGATCCTGAGCGACGAGGGGCATGTCGTGGAGGCTGCGGAAAACGCGCAGGAAGCGCGCGAGTTCCGCTTGCGCCAGGCGCCGGATCTGGTGCTGCTCGACATCTGGATGCCCGACACCGACGGCGTGACGTTGCTCAAGGAGTGGGCCGCGCAGGGGCAACTGACCATGCCGGTGATCATGATGTCCGGTCACGCAACCATCGATACCGCGGTGGAAGCGACCAAGATCGGCGCGCTCAATTTTCTCGAGAAGCCGATCGCGTTGCAAAAGCTGCTGAAGGCCGTCGAGCAGGGCCTCGCGCGTGGCAATGCGGCGAGTGCGCCCGGCGGCGCGGCGGCGAAGCCGATGTTGCCGGTCAGCGCCTCGGCCGTGGCTTCGGCGGCCGCGTTGCCGATGCTGTCCGCGGACGGTATCGGCAGCGGCGCGTTGGCTGCGCAAACGGCCTCGATTTCGTTCGATATCCCGTTGCGCGACGCGCGCGACGCCTTCGAGCGCGCGTACTTCGAATATCACCTCGCACGTGAGAACGGCAGCATGACGCGCGTCGCCGAAAAAACCGGTCTGGAGCGCACGCACCTGTACCGCAAGCTCAAGCAGCTCGGCGTCGATCTCGGCAAGAACAAAGGGGAATAAGTAGCCCTTGCGGCCGGCGCGAGGGCCGCTCGGGGCAGATTTTTCGAGAAGGGACTTGCCCGCCTGCTGACCCTTTGATATCATTTCGTTCTTCGTTGGCCCGGTAGCTCAGTTGGTAGAGCAGCGGATTGAAAATCCGCGTGTCGATGGTTCGATTCCGTCCCAGGCCACCAGGATTCAGCCCCAGGAAATCGCAAGATTCCTGGGGCTTTTCCTTTTCTGACGGGCTTTCGTTGCTTCGGCCTGTACGCGCGGTGTGCCGAGACGGGCGCGGCGGTATTCGGCGTCGCATGATAAAATCGCGTCAGTTCAAGGACTTGCATGCGAGTGGGTCGCCTGAGTGCCGCTGCGCCAGCCAAGTCCTTTGGCGTTTCTGGGCGGACCTTTTGCGCTGCAACCCGGCATGGGAGCGGCCAGGGCGACAATCGGCAACTGGCACCAAAGCTTTCGCCCGACGATCGGTATAACGCCCAGCGACTCTGCGCGCGGAAGGCGCGGCCTATACTGATTTGGGCCGGCAGCAATGCCGGCACGCGTCGCGTTGCTCGCATGGCGCACCTCGCGCAGCGCGACGCGGCGCTCATCATTCACGGAGTTTCACGGTGATCCGCAAAGACGCTAAACGTAGCGCTCTCGTGCTGTTTTCCGGCGGCCAGGATTCCGCCACGTGCCTCGCTTGGGCGCTCGAACGCTACGAAACGGTCGAGACGCTCGGCTTCGATTACGGTCAGCGGCATCGCGTCGAACTTGAATGCCGCGAAGGATTCCGTCAGGCCGTCGCGCGCGCATTTCCGGCGTGGGCGAAGCGCCTCGGCGACGATCATATGATCGACTTGTCGGTCTTGGGCTCGATCAGCGATACCGCCATGACGCGCGAAATCGCGATCGAAGCCACGGCCAACGGTTTGCCGAATACGTTCGTGCCGGGCCGTAACCTGATGTTCATGACGATTGCCGCGGCCATCGCGTATCGGCGCGGTTTGCAAGTGCTGGTCGGCGGAATGTGCGAGACGGATTTTTCCGGCTATCCCGATTGCCGCGACGACACGATGAAGGCATTGCAGGTTGCGTTGAACCTCGGCATGGACTCGCGTTTCCTGCTCGAAACGCCGCTCATGTGGCTCGACAAGGCGGACACGTGGCGTCTCGCGCACGAGCTGGGCGGCGACGAGCTGGTCGAGTTGGTGCGCGTTGAAACGCATACATGCTACGTCGGCGAGCGCGCGGAATTGCATGCGTGGGGTTTCGGTTGCGGCGAATGCCCGGCGTGCCGCTTGCGCAAGCGCGGCTACGAAGCGTATCTGGCCGGCGAAAAGGTCACCGAGCCGGTGTGAGGCCGGGTCTGGTTTCAACGCCCACGCCGGCATACGCCGCGCGGCGAACTTGAATACGGGGCGCTGGGCAGCACCTACGCCTGGCCACGGCAGCATGCGAACAGGCAGCATCTTCAGGAACACGAGGCAAAAAGCAGCATGACTTACGCGGTCAAGGAAATCTTCTACACGTTGCAGGGCGAGGGCACGAACGCCGGGCGTCCGGCAGTGTTCTGCCGGTTCGCCGGCTGCAATCTGTGGTCGGGCCGCGAGGAAGATCGTGCGGATGCCGTGTGCCGCTTCTGCGATACCGATTTTGTCGGCACCGATGGCGAGAACGGCGGCAAATACCGTAGCGCCGAGGAACTCGTGCAAATGATCGCGTCCCTGTGGCCGCAAGGCGAGGGCGAGCGCTTCGTGGTGTGCACCGGCGGCGAGCCGATGCTGCAGATCGACCCGCCCTTCGTCGACGCGCTGCATGCGGCCGGCTTTGAAATCGCCATCGAAACCAACGGCTCGCTGCCGGTGCTCGAGACCATCGACTGGATTTGCGTGAGCCCGAAAGCCGGCGCGCCGCTCGTCGTCACCAAGGGCAACGAACTGAAGGTCGTGATTCCGCAGGACAACCAGCGCCTGTCCGACTATGCGAAGCTCGACTTCGAGTATTTCCTCGTCCAGCCCATGGACGGCCCGTCGCGCGACATCAACACCAAACTCGCGATCGACTGGTGCAAACGCCATCCGCAATGGCGCCTGTCGATGCAGACCCACAAGTATCTGAACATTCCCTGACTTGCCGTGCTGACGATTACACGAAAACTCGAATTCGATGCGGGTCACCGCATCCCCGATCACCGCAGCCAGTGCCGTAATCTGCACGGCCACCGCTATGTGCTCGAAATCACGCTGCAAGGCGATCTGGTCGACACCGAAGGCGCGCCCGACCGCGGCATGGTGATGGACTTCGCCGATGTGAAGTCGCTCGCCGTCGAGCATCTGGTCGACAAGTGGGACCATGCGTTCCTCGTCTACGAAGGCGATACGCAGGTGCGCGGCTTTCTGGAAACGATGGCCGGCCACAAGACGGTCGTGCTCGACCGCATCCCTACTGTCGAGAATCTTGCCGCCGTCGCGTTCGACATTCTCGCGAACGTCTACGACGCGCATTACGGCGTGAATCTGCGTCTGCACAAGCTGCGTCTGTACGAGACGCCGAATTGCTGGGCCGACGTGGTCCGCGATTAAGCGCCAAGGCCGATCGCGCACGCCGAACCCCCGCGTTATTGTCACGGTATGATCGCTCCGATAACCATACGGAGCGAGACATGCCGGTCACCGCATTGCGTCGCAGCAGGCAGCCGGGCCGCGAGAGTCCTGGCGTTCGCCTGCACTGCATCACCCGCATCCTGAGTCGCTTTCCGCACGACGTATCCCGTCGCCGTGACGGAGCGCGCCGATGAGCACTTTCACCAATCCCCTCAAGCAACGGTTGAAGGAAGCCGATCCGCTGTTCGGCCTGTGGCTGTCGCTCGGCAGCGACGCCGCGGCGGAGGCGCTCGCGCACGCGGGTTTCGACTGGTTGCTGATCGACATGGAACACGCGCCGAACGATAGCGGCGACGTTACTTCGCAATTGCGCGCGATCGCGGCGGCGCATCTGCCGAGCGAGCCGGTGGTGCGCGTGCCGGCCACCGAGGCGTGGCTCGTCAAGCGCGTTCTGGATGCCGGCGCGCGCACGCTGATGTTCCCGAATATCGCGTCGGCGGACGAAGCGGCGCATGCCGTGCGTCTCACGCAATATCCGAGCGCCGAGGCGCTCGACGGTCAGCGCGGCGTCGCCGGCATGGTGCGGGCGGGAGCCTACGGCATGCGGCGCGACTACGTGCAGACGGCGAATGCGCAGATCTCGACCATCGTGCAGATCGAGTCGGCGCGCAGCCTCGAAGAAGTGGAAAAGATCGCGGCGACCCCAGGCGTCGATTGCCTGTTCGCGGGACCGGCCGACCTGGCCGCGAGCCTCGGTCATCTCGGCGATTCGAAGCACGCCGACGTGCAGGCGGCGATGGCGCGCATCGTCAGCGCCGCCGACAAGGCCGGCATCGCGGCGGGCATTTTCGCCATGGACGCCGTGAGCGCGAGGCAGTATCGCGATGCCGGTTTTCGTTTTATCGCGCTGGCCGCCGACGTCTTGTGGATGTTGCGCGCGACTCGCCAGGCGTTGCAGGAGGTGAGGTCATGAAGGTGAAGGTGCAGGGCGTCGTCGCGCGCCTGGCGATTGCGGCGGTGTTGATGGCGAACGTGGCGGCGCATGCGCAGGACCGGGTCGCGAAGCCTTCCGATGCCGAGACGCAAACCGCGGTCGCGGACTACAACGCCGGCAATCTGACCGCGGCGCTTGCCGAATTCCGCAAGGCCGCCGAGCGCGGCAGCCGGCTCGCCGAGTTCAATTACGCGATGATGCTGCTCAACGGCGAAGGCACCCCGGCCAACGTCGATGAAGGCAAGAAATGGCTGCGCAAGGCCGCCGACGCCAACATGTCTCACGCGCAATACGTGTACGGCAAGATGTACGACGATGGCGAGTTCGTCGGGCGCGATCCGGTCGAGGCGCATCGCTGGTTCCTGAAGGCCGCGCAGCAAGGGCACGTGCAGGCGGAGCTTGCGCTTGCCAACCAGTTCCTCGACGGCCGCGGCACCGAGCGCGACAACAAGCAGGCATTCGTCTGGTACAAGAAAGCGGCAGAGGGCGGCGACATGACCGCGCAATACGTGACGGGCTCGTTCTACGAGCGCGGCGGCGACGGCGTGGACAAGAACCTGAACGTGGCGCGTGCCTATTACGCGGCCGCCGCGGCACAGGGCGATCCGGCGGCGCGGCTCAAGTACCAGGAGCTCAGCACGCAGTTGCGGGATCGGAAGGAAGTGAAACCGCAGTGAACGCTGCAGTGAACGAGGCCGTAAACGAAACAGGGCGCTCCTTGCGGTGCGCCCCTTCCGGTTCGTCGAATTCGTTGCGGCGCTTTGTTTGCGACAGCCCGCATCGGTTTGCGGTTGCCAGCGCGCTGGAGCGCTAGCTCTGCATCAACCGTTTCTGTCGCGCGACGTTCATGATCAGGCCGGCCGCGACCCCCAGCGTAGTGAGCGCGGTGCCGCCGTAACTCATGAACGGCAACGGCACGCCTACCACCGGCAAGATGCCGCTCACCATGCCGATGTTGACGAACGCGTAGGTGAAAAACGCCATCGTCAGCGATCCGGCCAGCAGACGTCCGAACAGCGTGGCTCCATTGGCCGCGATATAGAGTCCGCGCGCGATCAATAGCATGTACAGGACGAGTAATACGATCCCTCCCGCCAGCCCGAATTCTTCGGCGAACACGGCGAAGATGAAGTCGGTGTGCTTCTCGGGGATGAATTCCAGATGCGCCTGCGTGCCCTTCAGCCAGCCCTTGCCGAGCGGGCCGCCCGAGCCGATTGCAATCACCGCCTGGATCGTATGGAAGCCCTTGCCGAGCGGATCGGAGGTCGGATCGAGCAGCGTGCAGATGCGGTGCTTCTGATAGTCGTGCATGAGCGGCCACTGCACTTGCGGCTGGCAGATCTTGTCCTGAAACGCCGCGATGGAGCCGACCGCGATCACCCCGGCAAGCAGCACCGGCACGATCAGCTTGAAACTCAGACCCGCGAAGTAGATCACGAAGAACCCGGCCGCGAACACCAGCACGGCGGTGCCGAGGTCGGGCTGCTTGGCGATCAGTCCGACCGGCACCGCGAGAATCAGCAGACCGACCAGATAGTCATACCAGCGCATCACGCCTTCGCGGCGCTGGTAGTACCACGCGAGCATCAACGGTGTGGCGATCTTCAGCATCTCCGAAGGCTGAATCACCACGCCGACGTTGATCCAGCGCTTCGCACCCTTGCGCGTGAGGCCGAACAACGCCACCGCGACCAGTAACGCGATCCCGAACGTATAAAGCGGGACGGCGAAGCGCATCAGCATGGTGGGCGGCACATTGGCAAGCGCCCACATCAGTAGGAACGTCAGCATGATGTTGCGCAGTTGATCTTCCACGCGGCCGGGAACGTCCAGACTCGCGCTGTACAACGTGACGAGGCCGACGCACAACAGCAGGAACACGATCAGTGCGAGCGGACGGTCGAAGCCCGCGAACATCCGCTTGATGCGGTCGAGCCAGGCGCGCTTGTCGAATTGCATGCCTTTCTCCTTACTCGTCGATGCCGCCGGAAACCGGCTGGCGTGGCGACGTGGGCTGAGTGCCGTTATCCCGCGACGGTTCTGCGACGGGATTTCCTTCGGGGCGTGCGGCGGCGCTCGGCGCCGGCTCGCTACCCGGACCGGGTGGATGCGGAGCGCGGGGTTTGCGCGGCGTCTTTACGGCGGAGGACGCGGGCGTGGCTGCCGACGCCCCCGCACCCGTCGCAGCGGGCGCCGACGAGCCCACCGCCGCCGATGCCGCCGCCGATGCGGATGCCGCCGCCGCGGCAGAAGCCGCCGCTGCCGCAGAAGCCGCGCCCGGCATCGGCAACGCCGTGAAGCCCGCGGCGATCCTGACCGGCTGCGTCGCCGCATCCTGAGGTGCCGGTGCGCCGCCCACTTCGGGCGCGGAGGCATCCTGGGTCGCGGAAGCCGCAGTCGCGATAGCCGCTGCTTGCGCGCCGGGCTTGTTCTTGCCGACGAGGTAATAATCGAGCACACGTCGCGCGATCGGACCGGCGGATTCCGCGCCCCAGCCGCCGTTTTCCACGATCAGCGCGAGCGCGATCTTCGGCTGCTCGGCGGGCGCGAACGCAATGAAGAGCGCGTGATCGCGCAGGTGCTCGGCGGTCGTCGCATGGCCGCGGTAGTTCGCGCCCTGCAGCGAGTAAACCTGGGCCGTGCCGGTCTTGCCGGCCGCCAGATACGGCGCGCCGATGAACAGTTTCGACGCCGTGCCGTTGGTCACGACGCCTTCCATCGCGCGCTTGATGATGTCGATATCGGATTGCTTCACGGCGAGCTTGTCGGTCGGATCGCGCACGACCGCGCGCGTGTCCTTCGTGATCGGATTTTCGACGTCGCGCACGAGGTGCGGCTTCATCACGACGCCGTTGTTCGCAAGCGTGGCGGTGGCATGAGCGAGTTGCAGGATCGTGAACGAGTTGTAGCCTTGGCCGATGCCGAGGCTGATCGTTTCACCTTCGTACCAGCGTTGCTGCTCGGGCTTGCGATACGCCTTGCGTTTCCAGTCGGTCGAAGGAAGAATGCCGCGCGCCTCGCCCGAAATGTCGATGCCGGTGATCTGGCCGAAACCCCACGGCTTCATGAAGCCGGCGATCGCATTGACGCCGAGATCGTGCGCGAGCATGTAGAAATACGTGTCGTTCGACACCACGATCGCGCGGTTCATGTCGACCCAGCCCTGGCCCGAGCGCACGTCGTTGCGGAACGTGTGGCCGCCGAACGTGTACGAGCCCGGATCCTGGAAGCCCCAGCCCGGCGTGCGCTTGTGCAGCGTCAGCGCGGCGAGCGCCATGAACGGCTTGTAGGTCGAGCCCGGCGGATAGGTGCCGTGCAGCGGGCGGTTCAGAAGCGGGTGATCCGGCGAGTTGTTGAGCTCGTCCCAGGTTTGCTGATCGATGCCGTCGACGAACGAATTGGGATCGAAGCTCGGCGCCGACACGAAGGCGAGCACGTCGCCCGTGGCCGGCTCGATCGCGACCAGCGCGCCGCGGCGGCCCGCGAATGCCTGCTCGGCGACCTGCTGCAAGCCGATATCGAGCGACAGCACGAGGTTGTTGCCGGGCGTCGCCTGGGTGCGCGACAACGTCCGCACCGGGCGGCCGCCGGCGGTGACTTCGACTTCCTCGAAACCGGTCTGGCCGTGCAGCTCGGTCTCGTAGCTCTGCTCGACGCCGATCTTGCCGATGTAGTCGGTGCCCTTGTAGTTGTTCGCGTCCAGACGCGGATCGTAGTGGTCCGGGTCCTTGTCGTTCTGGTCGCTGGCGTCGTCGATGCGTTCCTGGTCGCGCTGCGAGATCCGGCCGATATAGCCGATCACGTGCGCCGCGGTCGGCCCGAGCGGATATTGGCGGAACAGGCGCGCGCGCACTTCCACGCCGGGGAAACGGAAGCGCTGCGCGGTGAAGCGCGCGACTTCGTCGTCGGTGAGGCGGGTGCGGATCGGCAGGCTCTCGAAGTTCTTCGAGTCTTCCTGCAGCTTCTTGAAGCGGCGCCGGTCGCGTGCGTCGATCGAGACGACCGTGGCCAGGCTGTCGATCACGTTTTCGAGCGAATCGTTCAGCTTCGACGGCGTGATTTCAAGCGTGTAGGCCGAGTAGTTCTTGGCCAGCACCACGCCGTTGCGGTCGGTGATGATGCCGCGGTTCGGCACGATCGGCGCGACCGAGATGCGGTTTTCGTCCGCTTGCAGCGAGTACTTGCTGTAGTGCCAGACCTGGAGGAACAGGAAACGGAAGCCGATCAGCCCGAAGCAGACGAACACGAACACGCCCGCCGCCGCCACGCGCACGCGGAACTTCGAGAGCTGTTGCTGAGTGTCCTTGAATTCGGTCATGCGATTCTGCAAAAAGGCCGGGTCGCGGCCATCATGAGTGTGCGCCTGATCCGGTCGGAACCGGGAGGCATGAACGGCGACGTGCGTCGAGCGGGCCGCGGGCGTGGGTTCGACTGGAACGGCCTGCGCGCTCGCTGCGTGATCGATCAAATCGGCCGGGTGTCGTCCGGGTCGGCCGGGCGGCGTTGGGGCATCAACAGCAGGATGCTTGCAATCGGCCACAGCGCGGCTTCCACGAAGCCGTCGATCAGATAACCCCAGCCCGGAAACGCCGCGCCCGTCAGCAGACGGATCACGAACGGCACCAGTTGCGCGACCACGAGAAGCGGCATGACCGCGAACGTCTGCACGCCGAGCGGCATCCACAGCACCCGGCGGTGGATCGTGATCGCGCCGTACGACAGCAGCGTGTACGCCAGCGCGTGCTCGCCGAGCAGGCTGGCGTTGTGCACGTCCATCAACAAGCCGAGGAAGAACGCGATGCCCATGCCGACTTTGCGCGGCTGGTGCACGTTCCAGAACAGCAGCACGAGGGCGACGAAGTCCGGCACGCCGACGAGGCGCCCCCACGGCATCAGGTTCAGCAGGAACGCCGCAGCGAGACTGAACGCGATGAAGTACGGATTGACCGGCTGCAGAATGTATTGCGGACGGTTCATGGTTGCGCCCCCGGCGCGGCTTGCGGCTTCACGTTCTTGTCAGCGGTCGGCTTCTTTTCGGCGGCGGATTTTTTCTCCGTGGCGGCGGGCGCGGCCGGTGTTTTCTCAGCAGGCCTGGCGGCGGCCGCGGGTTTTTCAGCCGGTTTCCCGGCTGGCTTGGCTGCGGACTTATCCGCCGCAGCCTTGCTGTCCGCACCCTTGCCGGCTTTCTTGGCCTTCGCGGCTTCTTTCGCCGCGGTGGCCGGATCGGGCTCTTCCGGCGGACGCGGCGGTATGTCGTTCACGTAATGCAGCACCAGCAGTTGACGCGCGCCGCGCACCGGTGCGACCGGCAGGCAGATCACGCGCGCAAAGGCGGTATCGGCCTGTTTGTCGACCCGCACCACCTTGGCGACCGGCAGCCCCGGCGGATAAATGCCGTCGAGTCCGCTGGTGACGAGTTCGTCGCCGGTTTGCACGTCGGCGCTGATCGGCACGAAACGCAGATCGAGCGTATCGCCCTTCGGCGTACCGTAAATCACGCTGCGCAAACCGGTGCGCACGATCTGCACGGGCACCGCCTGATCCTTGTCGGTGAGGAGCGTCACCTCCGCCTGCAAGGGGAACACACGCGTGACCTGGCCGACCACGCCGTCTTCATTGACGACCGGCGAGCCGTTCTGGATGCCTTGCTGCGCGCCACGGCCGATCACCACCTTCTGCGTGAACGGATCGCGTGTGTCGTACTGGATTTCAGCGGGCAGCGATTGCGTGGTGGCGCGCTGCGACAGTTGCAGCAGCGCGCGCAGATGGGCGTTCTCGGCGGCCAGTTCGGCGGCTGTATTGGCTTGCTGCGAGAGTTGCAGGTCTTTCGTGCGCAGCTTGTCGTTTTCGCTGCGCAGCGTGGCGCTGGTCACCGCGAGGTCGGCGGCGCCCATGAAGACGTCGCGCGGCACGAGGGCCGCGCGCTGCAACGGGTAGAGACCGGCACCGAGCACGCCGCGAACGATCTCGAGCGTTTTGAACCGTGCATCGGAGATCAGCAGGGCCAGCGCCAGCACGACGAAAAACACCAGCCGCGCGAGTGCGGATGGGCCTTGCTTGAACAGGGGCGGCGGACTGTATTCCATGGTCGGCGCCGGGGGCGTGAGCGGTTGGGTGAGACGGCGGCGCGCCGGGGACGCGCGTTCAGCACGCGGAGGCTGGAAGGTCCAGCCAACGGCAAACCGGCCCGCAAGGGGCCGTTTGCCTGATCCGCGCTACTGACATGGAGACGGGCTCGCTTACTCGTACGAGAAGATGCTGCCCAGCTTGTCCATGCGTTCGAGCGCCATGCCCGAGCCGCGCACGACGCACGTGAGCGGGTCTTCGGCGACGAGCACCGGCAGGCCGGTTTCTTCCGCGAGCAGGCGGTCCAGATCGCGCAGCAGTGCGCCACCGCCCGTGAGCATCATGCCGCGCTCGGCGATGTCGGCGCCGAGTTCCGGCGGCGTTTGTTCGAGCGCGATCTTCACCGACGACACGATCTGGTTCAGCGGATCGGTGAGGGCTTCGAGAATTTCGTTGCTGGAAATCGTGAAGCTGCGCGGAATGCCTTCCGACAGGTTGCGGCCCTTCACTTCCATTTCCTTGACTTCCGAACCCGGGAACGCGGAGCCGATTTCTTTCTTGATGGCCTCGGCGGTTTGTTCGCCGATCAGCATGCCGTAGTTGCGGCGGATGTAGTTGACGATGGCTTCGTCGAACTTGTCGCCGCCCACGCGCACCGAACCTTTATATACGATGCCGCCGAGCGAGATCACGCCGACTTCCGTCGTGCCGCCGCCGATGTCGACGACCATCGAGCCGGTAGCTTCCGACACCGGCAAGCCAGCGCCGATCGCGGCGGCCATGGGTTCTTCGATGAGATAGACCTGCGAAGCGCCGGCACCGTGCGCGGCTTCCTTGATGGCACGACGCTCGACCTGAGTCGAACCGCACGGCACGCAAATGATGATGCGCGGCGACGGCGAGAACATGCGCGATTCATGGGCAGTTTTGATGAACTGCTTGATCATCTGTTCGGTAACGGTGAAGTCGGCGATCACGCCGTCTTTCATTGGGCGGATTGCCTCGATGTTGCCCGGCACCTTGCCGAGCATCTGCTTGGCTTCCTTACCGACTGCCTGAATGGTTTTCTTGCCGTTGGGACCGCCTTCCTGGCGGATCGAGACCACCGACGGTTCGTCGAGAACGATACCTTTGCCACGCATGTAGATGAGCGTATTGGCAGTGCCAAGGTCAATGGCCAGATCGTTGGAGAAATAGCTGCGCAAAAAACCGAACATTCAAAATCCTGTCTCGCTTGGCGCCGGGCCTCGCAACATATGCGCAGGGCGGCAGCGGAAAAAATAACAGCCTCAACCGGGCGAAATGGGCGCCGCTGATCTTGAAGCTGCGGGGGAGTCTACCGGAGGCCGGTGCAAAGCCACGTTAGAAAAATCCGAACCATCTTTGAGAACTGATCGGAAAGGCCGTGTTAAGTCGGTCCGGGTTTGGGTCGAACGCGTAATGATACCTTATAATTTTGGATGTTTTGAAGGAAACGGCTGGCACTTTTTGCCACCGCTGGCCCCTTTTTCGAGGTCTTCCTCCAGCGTCGTAACCCGCTGTCGCGGCATTATTTTTTCGTTGCCGCGGCGGTCCACCACATTTTCCGGTGACTGCATGGCTCTGACCCTGACCGATGTAAAACGCATCGCGCATCTCGCGCGGCTCGACCTCGCCGAAGCCGACGCTGAGCACACGCTCGTCCAGCTCAATGACTTCTTTGGCCTCGTCGAGCAGATGCAGGCGGTCGATACCACTGGCATCGCCCCGCTTGCTCATCCGATCGAGCAGATCGAAGACGTCGCGCTGCGCCTGCGCGACGACGCGGTAACCGAAACAGTCGAACGCGAAGCTTTCCAACGCCCGGCGCCGGCCGTGCAAGACGGCCTGTACCTCGTGCCGAAGGTGATCGAGTAAGAATCGCGCATCAAGCCCGGCACGGCGTGCGAACGGAATACCGCTCGAATCCGCGCCATCCGGCTTCCTCGGCTCGGCTTGCCGGCGGGCAGCCGAACGCCCAAACGGCAGCGTCGCCCGCGCTGCCGCGCTCTTCAGGATAAAACGCAATGCATGAAAAAAGCTTGACCGAACTGCGCGCCGCACTGGCGGCCAAGGAATGCTCCGCAGTCGAACTGGCCCAGTTGTATCTGAAGCGGATCGACGCCGCCAATAGCCTCAACGCATTCATCCAGGTCGATGCCGATCTGACGCTCGCGCAGGCAAAAGCCGCGGACGCGCTGCTGCACACCGGCCACGCGGGTCCGCTGGCCGGCCTGCCGATCGCGCATAAGGATGTGTTCGTCACCAAGGGCTGGCGCTCCACCGCCGGCTCGAAGATGCTGTCGAACTATCAGAGTCCGTTCGACGCAACCGTGGTCGCGCGTCTGCAGAACGCCGGCATGGTGTGCGTGGGCAAGACCAATATGGACGAGTTCGCGATGGGCTCGTCCAACGAGAATTCGTACTTCGGCCCCGTGCAGAATCCGTGGGATCGTCAGGCTGTGCCCGGCGGTTCGTCGGGCGGCTCGGCGGCTGCGGTCGCCGCGCGTCTCGCGCCGGCCGCCACCGGCACGGATACGGGCGGCTCGATCCGTCAGCCGGCATCGTTCTCGGGCATCACCGGCATCAAGCCGACCTACGGCCGCGTGTCGCGTTACGGGATGATCGCGTTCGCCTCGTCGTTGGATCAGGGCGGCCCGATGGCGCGGAACGCCGCGGACTGCGCGACGCTCCTCAACGCAATGGCCGGTTTCGACGAACGCGACTCCACGAGCCTCGTTCGCGACGACGAAGACTACACGCGCTACATCGGCAAGCCGTGGCAGGAAGACGGCGCCAGCAAGCCGCTCGCCGGCTTGCGCATCGGCCTGCCGAAAGAGTATTTCGGCGCGGGTCTCGCCGACGACGTGCGTGCCGCCATCGACGCCGCGTTGAAGCAATACGAAGCACTCGGCGCAACGCTGGTCGAAGTCTCGTTGCCGAAAACCGAACTGTCGATCCCCGTCTACTACGTGATCGCGCCGGCGGAAGCTTCGTCGAACCTGTCGCGTTTCGACGGCGTGCGCTTCGGCCATCGCGCCGCGGAGTATCGCGATCTGCTCGACATGTACAAGAAGTCGCGCGCCGAAGGTTTCGGACCTGAGGTGAAGCGCCGTATTCTCGTCGGCGCCTACGTGCTGTCGCACGGCTATTACGACGCGTACTACCTGCAGGCGCAAAAAATCCGCCGCATCATCGCCCAGGATTTCCAGGAGGCGTTCAGGCAGTGCGACGTGATCATGGGACCGGTCGCGCCGTCGGTGGCGTGGGACCTCGGCGCGAAAGGCGACGACCCCGTGCAGATGTATCTGGCCGACATCTACACGCTGTCGGTGAGCCTCGCCGGTTTGCCGGGCATGAGCGTGCCGTGCGGCTTCGGCGCGGGCGCGAATGCGCAGCGTCCGGTGGGCCTGCAGATCATCGGCAACTATTTCAATGAAGCCCGGATGTTGCAGGTGGCCGACGCGTTCCAGCGCGCGACCGACTGGCACCGCAAAGCACCGGCAGGAGTGTGAGCACCATGACCAAGCAATGGGAAGTCGTGATCGGTCTGGAGACCCACGCGCAACTGTCGACCCAATCGAAGATTTTCTCGGGCGCTTCGACGCAGTTCGGCGCCGCGCCCAACACGCAGGCGTGCCCTGTCGATCTCGCATTGCCGGGCACCTTGCCGGTGATGAACCGCGGCGCCGTCGAGCGCGCGATCCAGTTCGGTCTCGCGATCGGTTCGACGATCGCCCCGCGCAGCATCTTCGCGCGCAAGAATTACTTTTATCCCGATCTGCCGAAGGGCTATCAGATCAGCCAGTATGAAATCCCCGTCGTGCAGGGCGGGCAGGTGAAGATCCAGGTGCCGGCCAACGAAAAGGCGGGCAAGGAAGCGTACGAGAAAATCGTCAATCTCACGCGCGCTCACCTTGAAGAAGACGCCGGCAAGTCGCTGCACGAAGACTTCGCGGGCATGACCGGCATCGACCTGAATCGCGCGGGCACGCCGCTGCTGGAAATCGTCACCGAGCCGGAAATGCGCAGCGCGGCGGAAGCGGTCGCCTACGCGAAAACGCTGCACACGCTCGTCACGTGGCTCGGAATTTGCGACGGCAACATGCAGGAAGGCTCGTTCCGTTGCGACGCGAACGTGTCGGTGCGCCCGGTCGGTCAGGCGGAATTCGGCACGCGCGCCGAAATCAAGAACCTGAACTCGTTCCGCTTTCTGGAAGAAGCGATCCAGTACGAAGTGCGCCGTCAGATCGAATTGATCGAGGAAGGCGGCACGGTGGTGCAGGAAACGCGGCTGTACGATCCGGACAAGCGCGAAACGCGTTCCATGCGCAGCAAGGAAGACGCGCACGATTACCGCTATTTCCCCGATCCCGATCTGATGCCGCTCGTGATCGATCCGGCGTGGGTCGAGCGTGTGAAGCGCGAGATGCCGGAATTGCCGGCAGCGATTCAACAGCGCTTCGTGACGCAATACGGCCTCACGCCGTACGACGCGAACATGCTCACGTCGAGTAAGGCGATGGCCGCGTACTACGAAGCGGTGGTCGCCAAGGTCGGCCCGGCGAACGCCAAGGTCGCGGCCAACTGGCTCATGGGCGAGGTGTCGTCGCAACTGAATCGCGAAGGCCTGGATATCGCCGAAAGCCCGGTTTCGTCCGCGCAGCTTGCGCTGTTGTTGCAACGTATCGCCGACGGCACGATCTCGAACAAGATCGCCAAGGAAATTTTCCTCGCGATCTGGGAGGAAAAGGCCACGGACGAAGCCGCCGCGGATCGCATCATCGAGGCCAAGGGTTTGAAGCAGATTTCGGACACCGGCGCGCTGGAAGCGATCATCGACGAAGTGCTCGCCGCGAACCAGAAGTCGGTCGAGGAATTCCGCGCCGGCAAGGACAAGGCGTTCAACGCGCTGATCGGCCAGGCGATGAAGGCGACCAAGGGCAAGGCCAATCCGGCGCAGGTGAATGAGCTGCTGAAGAAGAAGCTGTCCTGAGCCGGCGCGCAGTTCAGACGCAGTTGGGGAAACCCGGTTGAAGCGCGAGCTTCAGACATCGCGGGCCGTTGCCGGAAACGAAAGTGGGGCAACGGCCCGTTTCATTTACGGGCCCGTTTGAACGCAGATCACGGAGAGTGTGAATGGCGAAGCAACCCGAACTCGACGACTTCCGCGTGCCGTATTTCGAGGCCGGCAAGAAGAACGGCAAGTTCTCGCTCGGCAACGTCGACCCCGCCGCAAGGCCGTTTTCGAGCGGTTCGAAAGACGCCGACCGGGCGCGCTTGTCCGAGATCGGCGCGAAGCTCGACATACAGCAGGAGTGTCTCCACGCGCAGCAGAAGCGTCGCGTGCTGCTGGTGCTGCAAGGCATGGACACGAGCGGCAAGGACGGCACCATCCGCGCGGTGTTTCATGAAGTCGATCCGCTCGGCTTGCGCATCGTGCCGTTCAAGGCGCCCACCGCCACCGAACTCGCGCATGATTTTCTGTGGCGCGTGCATTCGCAGGCGCCCGCCGCCGGCGAGCTGACCGTCTTCAATCGCAGTCACTACGAAGACCTGCTCGTGCCCACCGTGCTCGGCACGTTGGATGCCCAAGGCTTCGAGCAACGCTGCCGCCACATTCGCCAGTTCGAGGAGATGCTGGCCGATAGCGGCACGACCATCCTCAAGTGCATGCTGCACATTTCGAAAGACGAGCAGCGCGTGCGCTTGCAAGCGCGCATCGACGATCCGAGCAAACACTGGAAGTTCGACGTGTCCGATCTCGATGCCCGCAAGCACTGGGACAAATATCAGGCGGTGTATCGCGACGCGTTGGCGGCGACGTCGACCGAATACGCGCCTTGGTACGTGGTGCCGGCCGATTCGAAAACGCACCGCAACGTCATGATCGCCGAGTTGCTGCTGCGCACCTTCGAATCGTTGAAACTCGAATATCCGCCGCCCAAGGAATCGCTAAGGGGTGTTAGGGTCGCGTGACCCCGTGCCCTCCGCTACCAGAAACGAATCGACATCAAAAAGGAACGACATGTTGCGTGTGATTACCGCCAACCTGAACGGCATCCGCTCAGCGGCCAAGAAGGGCTTTTTCGAGTGGTTCGGCGAGCAGCAGGCCGACGTGCTGTGCGTGCAGGAAATCAAATGCTCGCAGGACGATATGACGCCGGAATTCATGGCGCCGCACGATTTCACCGGCTACTTCCAGCATGCGGTGAAAAAAGGCTATAGCGGCGCGGGCGTGTACACCCGCCATGAGCCGGACGAAGTGGTGATCGGTTTCGGCAGCGAGGAGTTCGACCCGGAAGGGCGCTATGTCGAATTGCGTTTCGGCAAGCTGTCGGTGATCTCGGTGTATGTGCCGTCGGGGTCGAGCGGTGACGAGCGTCAGCAGGCCAAGTACCGTTTCATGGACGAATTCATGCCGCATCTCGCTGAACTCACCAGGGAGCGCGAGGTGATCGTGTGCGGCGACGTGAACATCGTCCACAAGGAAATCGACATCAAGAACTGGAAGAGCAACCAGAAGAACTCAGGCTGCCTGCCGGAAGAGCGCGCATGGCTGACCAGGCTGTTCGACGAAGTGGGTTACGTCGACGTGTTCCGCACGCTCGACCAGCGGCCGGAGCAGTACACGTGGTGGAGCAATCGCGGCCAGGCTTATGCGAAGAACGTTGGGTGGCGGATCGATTATCAGATCGCGACGCCGGGCATCGCGAGCAAGGCGAAGCGCACCGACGTGTTTCGCGACATCAAGTTCAGCGACCATGCGCCGCTGACCGTCGATTACGATCACCAGATCGACAAGTAGCCATTGCCCGCGCCGCACGCGGCGTGCGGCTCGCGAAATTCATTCGCGGGCCAGCTTGCGGCGCGGACGGCCTATGCCGCCGTAGTCGGGCAGCTCGTCGATCGTTTTGTCGATGGCCTTTGCGTAGAGCGGCAACATATCCGGCAAGCGCTTGATGATGTCCTGGCGGCGCGCCTGCGTGTACGGATGCACGTAGATGAAACCTTGCTCGCGGTTGGCGCGCGTCGCCGCCGCCAGTTTGTCCCATAGCCCGATGGCTGCGCGCGGATCGAAGCCGGCGCGCGATGCGATATCGCTGCCGATCACGTCGGCTTCCGTCTCGTCGGTGTTTTCGTACTTCATTTCGAGCAACTGCGAACCGATGCCGAGCGGCGCCACGCCGAGATCGGCGAGACCGAAGAGTTGCGGGATCGCGCCCGACGAACTGATCTGTCCCGCCTGCCGTTCGCCGAGCCGCTCGCGCGCATGCTCGCGCAGCGCGTGCGCGATCTCATGCCCGAGCAGCATGCCGAGTTCGTTGTCGTTCAGACGCACCCGGTCGAGCAGTCCGCTATACACGACGATCTTGCCGCCAGGCAGACAGTACATGCGGATATCGTTCGAGCGCACCACCGCGACGTCCCACTTCCAGCCCTTGGCCCGCTCGTTCCATTTCAGCGAGTAGGGAATCATCTTGTCGAGCATCGAACGCACGCGCGTGACGTGCGCGTCGGCATCGCCGTACAGGCGATTCGCGTGCTCCGCGCCATAGGCGATCTGATCGAACTCTTCGGCGGCTTGCGTTTCGAGCACCGGCGAGGGGATCAGATTGCGGAACACCAGGTAGCCGCCGTAGCGTAGCTGTGTGTTGGGGCCGTACGAGGGCGACGCCGGCACGCTGGCGGCGGTTGCCGACGTGGCGGCGGGCGCCTTGGCGGCTGCGGGCGGTGACGATGTGGCCGCGGGCGTGCGCGGCGTCACCGGCGCCGGGGGCGGTTGCGGCGAAGGCGGCGTGACGGCCGCGGGCGCGCTGCCGGCGCTGGTGGCGCTGTTCGCGCCGGGCGTCGATGTCGAATTCTCGGGGCTCGCCGGGTTCTGCGCCGGTTTTGCCGTTGGCGCTGCGGAGGGTGCCGTTGCGGTTGCCGATGTCGGTGCGCTAACGCCGGCCGCCGGGGCCGTGGCGTAGGCGTTCAACGGCACGACGGCCCATGCGAGGCCCGCGCAGCCGAGCGCCCATACGACATGCAGCGCGATGCGGCCAGGCTGGAACGCCTGCGCCTTGGCGCTATCCCGGCGCCCCGCGCGCGTAGCCGCAAGCGCCGTCACGACTGAGTCCTCCACGGCGCGATGCGCAGCAGAAGCAGCATGCCGGGCAGCGCCAGCACCGTGCAGACGATGAAGTAGTCGAACCAGCCAATCTGCGCGACCACGTAACCGCTTGCCGCCGACGCCAGCGTGCGCGGCACCGAAGCGAGACTCGTGAAAAGCGCGAACTGCGTGGCCGTGTAGCGCGGATCGGTGGTGCTGGCGATATACGCGGTGAAAGCCGCCATCGTCAGGCCGGTGGAAAAAGTCTCGAATCCGTAGACGACCGCCAGCGCGACCGAGCGCGGCTCGAGCTGCACGGCCCAGTCGATGCCCACCAGCGCCAGCAGCTTCGTCGTGCCCTCGCTCAGCCACACGGCGATGTCGTAAATCACCACGAGACCCGGCGAGGCGGGCCCGAGATGCGCGAGCCACGCGAAACCGAGCGTCGACACCATTTGCAGCACGCCGAAAATCCACAGCCCGCGGCCGATGCCGATCTTCATCAGCCAGATTCCGCCGACGATCCCGCCCGCGAGACTCGCGCCGAACGCGGTAGTCTTCGCGATCACGCCGACCTGCGTGCGCGAAAAGCCGATATCGAGGAAGAACGACGTGGACAGCGTGGTCGCCATCGTGTCGCCGAGCTTGTACAGAAAGATGAAGCCGAGCACGAACAGCGCGCCGCGCCAGCCGTCGCGGTGAATGAATTCGCTGAATGGCTGCACGATCGCCTCGCGCAGATTCTTGGGCGGCGTGCCATGCACTTCGGGCTCGCGCACCACTAGCGTCATCACCATGCCCGGCAGCATGAACGCTGCCGTGACGATGAAAACGGTGGTCCACGGCAAATGGTCGGACAGAATCAGCGCGAGCGATCCAGGGACCAGCGCCGCGATCTTGTAAGCGTTCACATGAACCGCATTGCCGAGCCCCTGCTGGGTATCGCTCAGCAGTTCGCGCCGGTAGGCGTCGATCGAGATATCCTGGCTTGCGCCGAAGAACGCGACGAGCGCCGTCAACGCGGCCACCGTCCAGATCGAATCGCGCGGCGACACGAAGCCGAGCGTCGCGATCGCGCCGGCGACCAGAATCTGTGTGACCAGCATCCAGCCGCGCCGTCTGCCCGGACGCCAGCCCGGAAAACGCGGCACGTAGCGGTCCATCAGCGGCGCCCAGATGAATTTCCAGGTATACGGAAACTGAATCAGCGCAAACAGGCCGATTTCCTTCAGGTTGACGCCTTCAGAGCGTAACCACGCCTGCACCAGATAGACGAGCGTGAACAGCGGCAATCCCGACGTGAAGCCGAGAAAGACGCAAATCAGCATGCGCGTATTCAGGAATGCGCGCCAGCCGGGATGTTCTTCGTGAGCGGTAAGTGCGGGCGCCTCATGCGGCGGGTTCGACATGTGGATAACTTGCGTTAGCTTTTCTTGACGCGATAGACCGCAAGACTACCACGCCAGTTCGCCCCCCATCGCACCGCCTGACCTTCGTGGAGGACGACGCGGTCGAGAATCTCGATGCCGACTTCGGGCGCGAGCGCCTCGAAATCCTTGATGGTCAGCACCCGCACGTTCGGCGTGTTGTGCCACTGATAAGGCAGCGACTTCGACACCGGCATGCGGCCTTGCAGGACCGAAAGCCGGTGCGCCCAGTAGCCGAAATTCGGGAACGAGACGATGCATTCCTTGCCGACGCGCACCGTCTCGCGCAGGATCGCCGCCGTCTGATGAATGGTTTGCAGCGTTTGCGACAGAATCGCGAAGTCGAAACTGCGGTCTTCGAACAGACGCAGGCCGTCTTCCAGATTCTGCTGGATCACGTTCACGCCGTTTTGCGTCGACGCCAGCACGCCCGCGTCGGTGATTTCGATGCCGTAGCCCTGCACGTCCAGCTCTTCGGTGAGCAGCGACAGCAGCGAGCCGTCGCCGCAGCCCAGGTCGAGCACGGTGGCGCGCGTTTCGACCCAGCGGGCGATCGCGCGGAAGTCCGGGCGTAGCGCCAGGTAATCGAGTGCTCGCTGGTTCATGCGTTCACCTCGTTCGCAATGCGTTCGTAATAAGCGCGCATCAGGTTGTGATAGCGCGCGTCGTCGAGCAGGAAGGCGTCGTGGCCGTGCGGCGCGTCGATTTCAGCGTAGGTGACCGTGCGCTTGTGATCGAGCAGCGCCTTCACCAGTTCGCGCGAGCGGGCCGGCGCGAAACGCCAGTCGGTTGCGAAGCTTGCAATCAGGTATTTCGCCGTGGTGTGCGCGAGCGCGGCGGTCAGATCGCCGTCGAAGGCCTTGGCCGGGTCGAAATAGTCGAGCGCGCGGGTAATCAGCAGATACGTGTTCGCGTCGAAGTAGTCGGCGAATTTGTCGCCCTGATAGCGCAGATACGATTCCACCTCGAATTCCACGTCGAAGTTGAAGTTGTACGCATCGAGCGCGCCTTCCGCGCGGCGCAGCGAGCGGCCGAATTTCTCGGCCATGTCGTCGTCCGACAGATAGGTGATATGGCCGATCATGCGCGCGACGCGCAAGCCGCGCTTCGGCTTCACGTTGTGCGCGTAGTAATTGCCGCCGTGAAAGTCGGGATCCGACAGGATCGCCGAGCGCGCCACCTCGTTGAACGCGATGTTCTGCGCCGACAGCTTCGGCGTGGACGCGACCACGATGCAGTGCGCGACACGCTCGGGATACATCATGCTCCACGCGAGCGCCTGCATGCCGCCGAGGCTGCCGCCCATCACCGCGGCAAAGCGCGTGATGCCGAATTCATCGGCGACGCGCGCCTGGGCGTTGACCCAATCTTCGACCGTCACCACGGGGAACGTCGCGCCGTACGGTTTGCCCGTGGCCGGATCGATGCTCATCGGCCCGGTCGAACCGAAGCACGAGCCCAGGTTGTTCACGCCGATCACGAAGAATCTGTTGGTGTCGAGCGGCTTGCCGGGGCCGACCATGTTGTCCCACCAGCCGAGGTCCTTCGGATTGTCGGCATACACGCCGGCCACGTGATGCGAGGCGTTGAGCGCGTGACATACCAGCACCGCATTGCTGCGCGCGGCGTTGAGCGTGCCGTAGGTCTCGACCATCAGGTCGTAACCGTCCAGCGAGCTGCCGTTCTGCAAACGCAGCGGCTCGGTGAAATGCATTTTTTGGGGAGCGACGATACCGATCGATTCCATTCATTCCGCCATTTGACAAAGACAGGGCGGCTAGATGGCGTCGGCGAAGCACGGAGAGGAACGACTGTGTGCGCGGCTGACGACCTCTTTAGCCGCATTTATAGTGAACCGCGGGATCTTCCCGGCAGTTCGCGCGCCCGCAATCGAGTCAGCAAATCGGCGCGTGATGGATGTTCAGGAGCGCGGCCCCGGATGCTTCGTGGTGCCGCAGTCAGGCGCAAAGTATAGCGGAAAATCCCATGCGGCAGCGTCGCGGGCACAGTCCTGGCGCGACATCATCCGAGATGCGCGGCGTGGACTATTGGAGAATTAGCAGGAGCTGCGCGTCGGCATGTTCGGCGGGCATGCGCGCGAAACCGCTGCGCACATAGCGATGCCAGCGGCCGATGATATAGCTCAGCAAAAGGCTCGCGCGGACGGCCGGGTCGTAGCCGGCGGGCAGCGGGACGGCAACGTTTTCGCCCGTGGTTGCTCCCGCTTCCATGTGTGCCACTCGCAGACATTGTTTCAACGACGCCTCGACGCGCTCCAGCATCTGATTCACACGCTCGGTCAGCCGTTCGTGCTCGCCGACCAGCGCCTCGCACGTCAACACACGCGTCATGCCGGGATTCTTCGCGGGGAAGTTGAGCAGCATCAGCGCGATCGCGCGGGCTTGCAGCACGCCGTTGCTTTCCTTGTCGGCGATCTGGTTGATGAGCCCGAAGATGGTTTGCTCGATGAACTCGATCAGCCCTTCGAACATTTGCGCCTTGCTGGCGAAATGGCGGTAGAGCGCCGCTTCCGACACGCCGAGCCGGGCGGCGAGCGCCGCCGTGGTGATCTTTTCGCTCTTCGGCGCCTCCAGCATGGCGGCGAGCGTCTGCAGGATGTGGACGCGGCGCTCGCCCGGCTTCAGGCGCTGCGCGCGCGCGGCGACGGGCGCTGTGCGCTCGTGTTCGGCTAAGGCTTCGTCGGGCTTGTCGATCGGCTGCATGGCTGTCGTCCCTGCTGTCCCTTCAATCGAACCGAGCGGGTGCCCAGTCGAAGCGATTTTAACGAACGAATGGTCCGATCGACATAGTGCGGCCGGCCGGTGCCCGGCAGGCGCGTCGGCACGCCGTCCGCATGCGGCTTGCGCGGCAGATGGCCGGTGATCCACACGGTGCGGATGCCGAGGCGCCGATAGTGCTTTAAATGCGAGCGCGTGTCTTCAACGAGGATCACGTCCTTGAGCGACACATGCGCGTCGCGCATCGCCTTGCGCAACATCGCGTGGTCGGGTTTGGCGCGCCAGTTGCGGCGATCGCGCATGTGCTCGATGGCGATCACCTGTTCGAACAGACGCTCGATGCGCAGTTTGGCGAGCACCGCGCGCGCATAGCTTTCGGGCGCGTTGGTCAGCACGATCTTGCGGCCCGGCAGCGCCGCGACGAGGCGCGCGACACCGCGTTCGTGGCGAATCATCGAACCGAGGTCGGGAAACGTATGCACGACCTTCAGGAAGTCGTTCGGATCGAGCGGATGGTGGCGCGCGAGACCGAGCAGCGTCGCGCCGTAGCGCTGCGTGTAACCGGTGCGCAAGCGATTGGCTTCGTCCATTTCGACTTGCAGCGCGTCGATGATGTACTGCGTCATCGCCTGATTGATCGCCGGAAAGATCGCGTGCGAAGCGCGGTGCAGCGTGTTGTCGAGATCGAACAGCCAGACCGGGCGGCCGCCAGCGATGTGCGGGCGGCGGCGTCGGGAAGTGGGAGTGCGCATGATGAAAGGCGCCGTTCAGGCGCGAGCGGTCGCATTACGCGGCAAACGCGGACGGTTCGCGGCGCGGACGGCGATCGAGGAAGGGTGAGTGTGTCGGCGTGAGACGCTGGCGTGCAGCGGGATAACGGCCAACGCAGCAGTGAAACGACGCGGCACACATGGCGCGTCTTGCGAGCGCGCCGTGCGTGCCGGGTTTGAGGCAGGAATCAATGCGAGCGGATCATCGTGCCGAACGGCTGTTCGGTGAGGATTTCCAGCAGCACCGAGTGCTCGATCCGGCCGTCGATGATGTGCACCGAACGCACGCCGCTCTTGGCCGCGTCCAGCGCCGACGAGATTTTCGGCAGCATGCCGCCGGAGATCGTGCCGTCGGCGAACAGGGCGTCGATTTCGCGCGCTGAAAGATCGGTGAGCAGATTGCCTTCCTTGTCCATCACGCCCGGAATGTTGGTCATGATGACCAGCTTTTCCGCGTTCAGCACCACGGCCAGCTTGCCGGCGACCAGGTCCGCGTTGATGTTGTACGACAGGCCGTCTTCACCGAAGCCGATCGGCGAAATCACCGGAATGAACGCGTCGTCTTGCAGCGCCTTCACGACGGCCGGATTGATTGCCTCGACTTCGCCCACCTGGCCGATGTCGACGTATTGGCCGGGGTTGTCGCGATCCGGCATTTGCATCTTGCGCGCGTGGATCAGGCCGCCGTCCTTGCCGGTGAGGCCGACCGCATGACCGCCGAAATGATTGATGAGCGTGACGATGTCCTGCTGCACCTCGCCGCCGAGCACCCATTCGACGACTTCCATCGTCTCTTCGTCGGTGACGCGCATGCCCTGGATGAACGTGCCCTGTTTGCCGATCTTCTTCAGCGCCTGATCGATTTGCGGACCGCCGCCGTGCACGATGACCGGGTTGATGCCGACCAGCTTCAGCAGGATCACGTCGCGCGCGAAGCCTTGCTTCAGGCGCTCTTCGGTCATGGCGTTGCCGCCGTATTTGATGACCACGGTCTTACCGTGATACTGGCGGATGTAGGGCAGCGCCTCGGCCAGGATTTCAGCCTTCAGGGTGGGCGCAATCTGCGAAAGGTCGGGAAGCTCGGACATGGCGGCAGGCTCGGGCACGGGACGGTTAAAACAGGGCGAATTGTACAGGACTGGCGCGTTGCAACAGGGTTTTCGACAGCGACGGCAACGCCTGAGCGCGCCGGTTTTGTACACCGCGTAGAGGCGGCCCGCAACCTGTAGCCGACGATCGAGCGTACCGCTGTTGAGACGCGCCCCGCAATTGGCCGAATGGGCGACTGACGGAGCTTCGCCAGTCGTGGCATCATTTCCTGACCAAGGCTGAAGCGAGACCACCTGGCACGTCATGAAACCGTCCGCCTCCCGCTCCGAAGGCAGCGCGCGCTGCCCGCGCTGCGGTAACGCTTTTGATTGCGGCATGCATGCCCAGCCGTCCGAGTGCTGGTGCCGCGAGATGCCGGTATTGCCGGCAGACAGACTCGATGCGGCCGGCCGTTGCCTGTGTCCCGAATGTCTTGCCGCGGAAATTGCACGAGCGGCTCGGGAGCGACCGAACGCCGGTTCGTCCTGAAGCAGGCGCAAGCGGCGCGGCTTCGACGAAACGCGGCGCTCTATGCCACGCGATGCTGGGCCGCGAGTGCGCTCAGGTCACGGGCGACGTTTTCCAGCACCGGCTCCCATTGCCCGAACCGTGGCTGCCGGTACAGCGTCGCGCTCGGATACCACGGGCTGTCGCGCCGATCGAGTAACCAGACCCAATGCGGGTTGACGTCGAGCAGCACCCAGGTGCGCTGGCCGAGCGCGCCGCTCAAATGCGCGGCCGACGTGCATACAGTGATCACGAGGTCGAGCGCGCTGACGAATGCGGCGGTATCGTCGAAGGTTCTGAATTCGGCGGTGTAGTCCGTCATGGGCAGGCCGGCTGCTCGCGCCGCCGCAACGTCGGCGTTCGCGCCCGGTTGCAACGAATAGAAGGACACGTTCCGCATGCCGCTGAAATGGGCCGCATAACGTTCCCAACCGACGCGCCGGAACGGATTGCGCTGATGGCCGTGGCTGCCGGTCCACGTGAGTCCAACCTTGAGCCTCGTTTCTCCGGCGAGCCGTTCTTGCCACGACGCGCGGGCTGCCGCGTCCGCGTGCAAATACGGCGTGGCGCGCGGAATCGTGTCTTCGCGCGTGTCGAAAATCAGCGGCAGGCTGAGTAGCGGTATTTCGTAATCGAACGGCGGGAGCGAATCGACACCGCCGCCGGCCGAATAAGCGTCGACATGATGACCGAGGCTGCGCGCGAGCAGCGCGCCCATCTGCGGAAACGAATTCCAGACGAGACGGCCGCCGTCGCGATGAACACGCTCGGCCAGCATCGGCATGTAGCGGCAGAACTGCAAGAGATCGCCCATGCCCTGTTCGCCCCACACCAGCAGCGTTTTGCCGCCGAGCGGTTCGCCTTGCCAGGTGGGCGCCGGCATGACGGGGCGGTTGCCGCTCAGTTCCTGGGCGCCCTCCCAGCGCGCTTCGTGCGAGAGCCAACCGGCCGCGTAATCGCCTCGCACGAGTTGCAGCATCGCGAGATTGGAGCGCATCTTCGCGTCGTCGGGCGCCAGCGCGCAAGCCGCTTCTCCCGCTTGCGCCGCCTCGTCCCAGCGTTGTGCCTCACGCAGCGCCAGCGCATAGTTGTTGTGCGCCAGCGGGCTGCCCGGCGAGCATTGCACGGCTCTCGCGCCGGCTTCGATCGCGAGCGGCACGTTCATGCTCATGCGGTATACGTTCGCGAGATTGGTCCAGCCGTCCGCATCGTCGGGATCGTCGCGGACGGTGCTCTCGAGTAGCGCCAGTTGCTCGCTCAGGTCGCCGCCGGTAAGCATCAATGCGGCGGCGAGATTGCCGCGCAGGCGCGGAAGCTGCGGATCGATTGCGAGCGCCCGGCGATAGGGCGCGATTGCGTCGGCGTGCCGGTTTGTCATCTGCAGTGTGTAGCCGAGGCGGAAGTGCGGAATGGCGCTTTGGGGATCGAGTTGGGCAATAATGGCGGCGAGTTGGATCGCGTCGGCGTGCCGGTTGCGCTCACGGAGCGCGGCGGCGAGCGAATCGAGCGAGGCGTCGTCGAGCGGATGGATTTCTGCCGCGGCGTTGAGCCATCGAGCCTCCTCTTCGGCCGCGCCGTTTTTCCTGGCCGCGGCGGCGCGCAGCAGGAAGGTCAGGAACGCTGAGAGGGCGTGCGTCTCGCTATCAGAGGTGGGCTGCATGAGTGGATTGTGCGGTGGAAGAACCGATGATGACCGATCGGTCCGTGCGAGGCGTTCGCAAAAAATGTCATCTTACCCGCGCGAGGTGGCTGCATAAGTCGTACCGGTCCGAACAGGTGAGCTAAAGAGTCATGCATCGTATAACCAACACCGGCCGGGTCAATCTCGGTCATCTGTTCTGGCTGCGCAGCCTCGCCATCATCGGGCAACTGGTGACGATCGCGGTCGTGCAGATGTTCGTCGGCGTGCACTTGCCGTTGCCCGCGATGCTGCTTGTGATTGCCCTCGAAGTGATCTTCAACGCACTCACATGGTGGCGCGTCTCGCAGCAGCGGCCCGAGTCCAATATGGAGCTGTTCGGCCAGATCTGGGTCGATCTCGGCGCATTATCCGCGCTGCTGTTTCTCTCCGGCGGCACCACCAATCCATTCGTTTCGCTATATCTGCCGTCGCTCGCGATTGCCGCCGCCGTGTTGCCGTGGCATCTGATGGCGTGGCTCGCGGCGTTCGCCGTGGCCTGCTACGCGGTACTCGGTTTCGACTCCGTGCCGCTGAATCTCGACAACCCCGCGAATCTGTTCGACTACTATCGGGCCGGCATGTGGGTGAACTTCATGGTCAGCGTCGGGCTGATCGCGTGGTTCGTCGCGCGTATGTCGCGGGCTCTGCGGCTACGTGACGCAGCGCTAGGAGAAGCGCAGCAGCGCTTGCTTCACGATGAACGCGCGGTCGCGCTCGGCGTGCAGGCCGCCACCGTCGCGCACGAAATCGGCACGCCGCTGTCCACCATTGCGATGCTGTCCGAGGAATTGCGCGACGCGGCGCGCACCGACAAAGGACTCGCGCCGTACAGCGCCGATCTGGAATTGCTCGAACAGCAGATGACACTGTGCACGTCGGCGCTTGCCCGATTGCGTAGCCGCGCATCGACAACCACCAACCGTCAACTGATCGGCGAGTGGCTCGAGTCGTTCGGCGAGCAGTGGCGCTTGCGGCATCCGCATGTGAAATTCGAACGGCTCGGCGTGCCGCCCGCGGACGTCAGCCTTGACGATACGGTTGCCGTGAGTCAGATTCTCACGATTCTGCTCGACAACGCCGCGCGCGCGAGTCGCGATCACGTGACGTTGTCCTGCGCGCTTGCGGTTCGCGGCGACCAGATCGTATTCGAAGTATGCGACGCGGGCCCCGGCATTCCGGCGCCGCTGCGCGGGTCGCTCGGCACCATGCCGGTCGACAGCACGCAAGGCGGGCACGGCGTGGGCCTCTATCTGGCGTTTTCGGCGGCCGCGCGTCTCGGCGGATCGATCGAACTGACCGATGTCAGCCCGATCAAGCCGCGCGGCACGCGCGCAGTCCTGAGACTGCCGCTCGCGGGGCGCAAATTAGCAGGCGCGGGCCGCCAGGGCGCCGCGCCATCCAACACGGAGAAACAGGCATGAGTGACAAGAATTTTCTGGTGATCGACGACGATGAGGTGTTCTCCGGCATCCTCGCCCGCGGTCTCACCCGGCGTGGTTATACGGTGAGCGAGGCGCATAACGCCGAGGAGGCGATCAAGCTGGCGAATCAGCAGAAGTTCAGCCAGATCACGGTGGACCTGCACCTCGGCAACGACTCCGGCCTCACGCTCGTCGCGCCCTTGCGCGACTTGCAGCCCGACGCGCGCATGCTGGTGCTGACCGGCTATGCCAGTATCGCGACGGCGGTGCAGGCGGTGAAAGACGGCGCCGACAACTACCTCGCCAAGCCGGCCAACGTCGAGACGATCCTGTCGGCGCTGCAAAGCGAGGCGAGCGCGCTGCAAGCCGAGGAGGCGATCGAGCATCCGACGCCGTTGTCGGTCGCGCGTCTTGAGTGGGAGCATATTCAGCGCGTGCTCGCCGAGCATGGCGGCAACATTTCGGCTACCGCGCGTGCGTTGAACATGCATCGCCGGACGCTGCAGCGCAAGCTGGCGAAGCGGCCGGTCAAGCAGTAAGCGCGAGCCGATTCCTCCGCTTGCGTCGCGGCGGAAAACAAAACGGGCTGCCTTGGCAAAGGCAGCCCGGTTTTTATCGTGACGCTTGATCTGCTTCAGGCAATGCGCGCAGCTCGTATTGGCATCAGCAGCGGCATCACAGCACGTAACGCGACAGATCTTCGTCTTCGGCCACTTCGTTCAACGCGCGATCCACATAGGCGGCGTCGATCTGCACCGTCTTGCCCGAATGATTGCCGGCCGCGAACGAGACTTCCTCGAGCAGCTTTTCGATCACCGTGTACAGCCGGCGCGCGCCGATGTTCTCGGTCTTCTCGTTCACCGAGTACGCGATTTCGGCGAGACGGCGAATGCCGTCGTCGGCGAATTCGAGGTGCACGTCTTCAGTGGCGAGCAGCGCCTGGTATTGCTTGACGAGGCTCGCATCCGTGGACACCAGGATCGATTCGAAATCCTTCACCGACAGCGAATCGAGTTCGACGCGAATCGGAAAACGGCCCTGCAGTTCGGGAATCAGATCACTCGGCTTGGCTAGGTGGAACGCGCCGCTCGCGATGAACAGGATGTGATCGGTCTTCACCATGCCGTACTTGGTGTTGATCGTCGTGCCCTCGACGAGCGGCAGCAGATCGCGCTGCACGCCCTGACGCGACACCTCGCCGCCGCCGGCTTCATTGCGCGACGCGATCTTGTCGATCTCGTCGAGGAACACGATGCCGTTCTGCTCGACGTTCTGCACCGCCCGGGTTTTCACTTCCTCGTCGTTGAGCATCTTGCCGGCTTCTTCGTCGGTGAGGACCTTGAGCGCTTCCTTCACCTTCAACTTGCGGCGCGTTTTCTTGCCGCCGCCGATGTTCGCGAACATCGAGCGGATCTGCTCGGTCATGTCTTCCATGCCCGGCGGCCCCATGATGTCCATGCCGACTTGCGGCTGTTCGACGTCAAGTTCGATTTCCTTGTCGTCGAGCAGGCCTTCGCGCAGACGCTTGCGGAATGTCTGACGCGTGGTGCCGCCTTCATCGGCGGTGTCCACGGCGCTCGAACTCGCGCCGAAACCGACCGGGCGCGCGCTCGGCAGCAGAATATCGAGGATGCGGTCCTCGGCCTGATCCTCTGCCTTGGTGCGCACCTTGCGCATTTCGGTTTCGCGCGTTTGCTTGACCGAAATTTCCATCAGATCGCGCACGATGCTGTCGACGTCGCGGCCCACGTAGCCAACCTCGGTGAACTTGGTGGCCTCGATCTTGATGAACGGCGCGTCGGCCAGTTTCGCCAGGCGCCGCGCGATTTCGGTCTTGCCGACACCGGTCGGGCCGATCATCAGGATGTTCTTCGGCGTGATTTCCTGGCGCAGCGGTTCTTCCACCTGCTGACGCCGCCAGCGGTTGCGCAGCGCCACGGCCACCGCTTTTTTCGCGCGGCCTTGGCCGATGATGTGTTTGTCGAGTTCCGAGACGATCTCGGCAGGGGTCATGGTGCTCATCGTGGGGTCCTTACTCGATCGTCTCGATAACGCGGTTGTGGTTCGTGTAGATGCACATGTCGCCGGCGATCTCCAGCGACTTCTCCACGATTTCGCGGGGCGACAACGCCGTGTTGTCGCTGAGCGCTTTCGCCGCGGCCTGCGCGTAGGCGCCGCCCGAACCGATCGCGCAGATGCCGCCTTCCGGATCGAGCACGTCGCCGTTACCGGTGATGACGAGAGTGGTGGTCGCGTCCGCCGCGATCAGCATGGCTTCGAGACGGCGCAGCATGCGGTCGGTACGCCAGTCCTTGGCGAGTTCGACGGCGGCGCGCGTGAGATTGCCCTGGTGTTTTTCGAGCTTCGCTTCGAAGCGGTCGAGCAGCGAGAAGGCGTCGGCCGTGCCGCCGGCGAAGCCGACCAGCACCTTGCCGTTGTAGATGCGCCGGACCTTCTTCGCCCCGCCCTTCATGACGATGTTGCCCAGCGTGACCTGGCCGTCGCCGCCGAGCGCGACCTGATCGCCGCGGCGCACGGAGACGATCGTCGTGCCGTGAAATTGCTCCATATGCGTTCCTCTTTGCAAAACGGGTAGGACGCGGCAGCGCAGCCACCGCATGAATCCGGCAAGCGGACGGCGCGCGACGCTGAAACCGGACCGGCCGGTGCGCGCGCTCGTACAACGCATGTTCGATTTATTTTAGGGCGTACGCGGTCATATCAAGAGCCGGCAAATGGCATAAGACAAAAAACCGTGTTTCGGCGGAAGTGCGCGTGCGGAGTAGGCAAACTTCGCGGGCAGGGCGAGCGAGGCGCTAAAGCACCGGCAGCAGGCGTGGAGCGGGATGGTCGGCGCGAACCGACGGGTGTCGCGCAAAAGAAAAAAGGCGCACGGACCACCGTGCGCCTCTCGACGAAGCAGCGTAACAGGGCGCGGAGCCGAAGCCGCGCCGCAGGCGTTCAGTCGCCGAACAGCTTCTGGCGCAGTTCGCGGCGTTCCTGCGCTTCGAGCGACAGGGTGGCCGTGGGGCGGGCGAGCAGACGCGGGATGCCGATCGGCTCACCGGTTTCCTCGCACCAGCCGTAATCGCCGGAATCGATGCGCGCGAGCGATTGCTGCACCTTCTTCAGCAGCTTGCGCTCGCGGTCGCGCGTGCGCAGTTCGAGCGCATGCTCTTCCTCGATCGTTGCACGGTCGGCCGGGTCCGGCACGATTACGGTTTCGCGCAGGTTCTCGGTTGTTTGGCCGGCATTGCGGAGAATTTCCGCCTGCAGCTGTTCGAGCTTGTTCTTGAAGAAAGCGAGCTGATCCTCGTTCATGTAATCCTTGTCGCTCATCTTCAGGATTTCGGCTTCGGTCAAGAGTCGTTTCGTCGTCATCTGGCTTACTTCTTCAATGTGAGGCAAAACTCTTACATAGTGCCCGCACTTTCGTATTGCCCGCAAAGGCGCTTGTGGACGCTGAACGCGGGGCTCGCACCGACGCTGAACTGTCGTGACGCCCAAGCGCCTCCGCGCCCACACACCGGGCGTCGCTACGCCAATGCGGGGCCGAACTCCTCTGGAAACCGGTTCTCAAATGCTCCTGAGGCATTGCTTGCCGCCAGCACGCCTTTCAGGCTGTGCCTGCCGGCATCATCGGCGCGTTTCCGGATAAGGTTTTCCGGCGCCGCTTCAGGCCCGGCACGGTGAACGCGCTGACCGGGCAATTCGTTGTCATTCTCCAGTGGGCACGTATTGTAACTGAACCACAATCCGGCACGGCAACCGGTGAAAATCCCCCTGCGCTGCCGCGATATCCCGAAAATATAACGCGCGCAGCACCAAAAAGCGATGCTCGTGCACGTTTAATACAGCAGGGTTTTCACGCGTTTTTCATACATACGACTTTTCGCCCTCCTTTCGGCGCCGTTCAGCCGGATTCGGCAGAGGATTGGCCCTGATTTTCCCATTGCGCATAGGTGCGATTCGAGTGCCGCGCATGGCGGACGCCGCCGGCTGGCCGGCCTGCGGCGATGTCGCTCATGCGCATGGGCATGCGCTTACGCGAGGCAAGCGTCCAACCCGTCCGTGATCAGGTCTTGCGGCAGTTCGATGCCGATGAACACCATCTTGTTGGTTTTCTTCTCGACCGGTTGCCACTTCGCGGCCAGATCGCTGCCCATCATTTGATGCACGCCCTGGAACACGACCTTGCGGTCGACGCCCTTCATATACAGCACGCCCTTGTAGCGCAGCAGGCGCTCGCCGTAGATTTGCAGAATCCCGCCGAGGAAGTCCTCGAGCTTGTTCGGATCGAACGGACGGTCGTTGCGGTACACGAACGACTTGATTTTGTCGTCGTGATGCGCGTGGTGGTGGTTCGTGTGAGCGTGGCCTTCGTGATCGCAATGGCCGTGGTCGTGATCGTGATCGCAGTTTTCGTGATCGTGGTCCGCGTGCGTATGGCCATGCTCGTCGTGCGCGTGAGCGTGGCTGTGCGCATGGTCGTCTTCGACGAGGAAGTCCGGATCGATCTCGAGCTTCGAATTCAGGTTGAAGCCGCGCAGGTCGAAGATTTCCTTGATGTCGGCATCGCCGAAATTGACGACCTTGATCGCCGCCTTCGGGTTCATGTGCAGCAGGCGGTGGCGCAGATCGGCCACGTGCTGTTCGTCGACCAGGTCGGCCTTGGTGATGAACAGGCGATCGGCGAAACCGACTTGGCGCTGCACCACTTCATGCTCGTCCAGTTGTTGGTTCGCGTGCTTCGCGTCGACCAGCGTGATGATCGCGTCGAGCAGGAATTCGTTGGCGATCTGGTCGTCCATGAAGAAGGTCTGCGCGACCGGGCCCGGATTGGCGAGCCCGGTGGTCTCGATCACGACGCGGTCGAAGTCCAGCTTGCCGGACTGTTTCTGCGCCGCCAGATCGCCGAGCACGCGCGAAAGATCGCCGCGGATCGTGCAGCAGATGCAGCCGTTGCTCATCTGAATGATCTGTTCGCCCGTGTCCTGCACGAGGATTTCGTTGTCGATGTTCTCTTCGCCGAACTCGTTTTCGATCACGGCGATCTTCATGCCGTGCTTTTCGTTCAGGATGCGCTTGAGCAGGGTGGTTTTGCCGCTGCCGAGAAAGCCGGTCAGGATGGTGACTGGAATCATGTTGGTCGCCTGTATGTACGTGAAACGGTCCGTAATGGAAAGCATCGCGGGCGCGGCGGCCTGGCGGCGCGCGGCCCTGTCTAGCCGGTTATTGAAACATATCTGTCAAGCCGGCGCTGGCCGACGGGGTTCGAGCCGGCACGGCGCGCACCCCATGTGCAAGGCATGGCGCGGCAAATAGACCCGAAACTATGGGCGATCAGGCGATTTGCAACAATAGGCCTTTCAGGTATTCGCCTTCCGGGAAAGCGGTGAGCAGCGGATGATCCACCCCGGCGCCGAGGCGCTTGAGAATCCGCGCATCCACGCGCGCGTCGGCCGCCGCGCTCGCGACGATCTTCTGGAACAACTCGGAGTCGATCGCGCCGGAGCACGAGTAGGTGAAGAGCAGCCCGCCCGGGCGCAACAGCTTCAGGCCAGTCAGATTGATGTCCTTGTAGGCGCGCGACGCGCGGTCCACATGTTCACGCGACGGCGCGAATTTCGGCGGATCGAGCACGATCAGGTCGAAGCGCTCGCCCTCGTCGTACAGGCGCCGCAGTGTCTTGAAGGCGTCGGCGTCGAGCCACGCGGCGCGTTCGGCATCGAAGCCGTTGGCCGCCACGTTCTGCTGCGCGAGCGCCAAGGCCTCGCCCGACGAATCGATCGACACCACGCGTTTGGCGCCGCCTTTCAAGGCCGCCAGCGAGAAACCGCCCGTGTAACAGAAGCAATTGAGGACGTCGCGATCCTGAGCGAGTTGCTGGACCAGCAGGCGGTTGTCACGCTGATCGACGTAGAAGCCGGTCTTGTGGCCGTTGCGCACGTCGACGTGATAACGCACGCCGTTTTCGCTGGCGATCAACGTCTCCGACGGCGCTTCGCCCGCGAGCACGCCGGTGATCTGTTCGAGTCCTTCCTTCTGGCGAATCGACACGTCCGAGCGCTCGTACACGTTCGGGCAGCCAGTCGCTTCGACCAGCGCCGCCACGATCGCTTCCTTCCACGCTTCGACGCCCGCCGCCATGAACTGGCAGACCAACTGGCTGCGCTGTCCTTCATCCTCGGCGACGTAGTGATCGACGATCAGGCCGGGCAGTCCGTCCGCCTCGCCGAAAATCAGCCTCACGGCGCCGGTGTCATGCACCATCGTTTGACGATGCGCGAGCGCGCGCTGCACGCGGCGCTTGAAGAACGCGTGATCGATCGGCTCGGTTTCGTCGAAGCTCCACGCGCGAGCGCGGATTTGCGAATGCGGGCTGTACGCGGCGCGCGCGAGAAAGCGGCCGTCGTGCGCGCGCACCAGCACGGTGGCGCCGGGAGCGGGATTGCCGTCGACCCGGTCGATCGCATTGGCGTAGACCCACGGATGGCGGCGCAGCAGCGATTTTTCTTTCGACGGTTTGAGCGTAACGGTATTCATCAGGGTGTCAGCAGGGCAATGGGCCGCAGGGTAGAAGCATGCGGCCGGTGAAGCAAGGCGGAAACTGCAAACCGCAAAAAGAAGGCGGAGTCAGTCGCGTTTTTTGGCGCGCGGGTGCGCCTGATCGTAGACCTGCGCGAGATGCTGGAAATCGAGCGCGGTGTAGACCTGGGTGGCGGTGATGCTGGCGTGGCCGAGCAGTTCCTGCACCGCGCGCAGGTCGCCGCTCGATTGCAGCACGTGCGTGGCGAACGAATGGCGCAACACGTGCGGATGCACGTTGGCGGGAATCCCGGCGACCAGCGCCGCGCGCTTCACGCGGTCCCGCACCACGTTCGGCGACAGACGATTGCCGCGCGCCGACAGAAACAGCGGATGCGGATCGTGCTTGATCATCTGCTCGCGCACCGCGAGCCACGCGTTCAAGGCCTCGATCGCCTTGCTGCCGACCGGCACGACGCGGCGCCGGTTGCCCTTGCCGAGCACTTCGACTTCGGCGGACTCCAGCTTGAGCCAGCCGGCGGAGCGGTAGCCGTCGGCATCGGCGAAACGGGCGTCGAGTCCCACCAGTTCCGAGAGACGCAGGCCCGACGAGTAGAACAGTTCGAGCATGGCGTGATCGCGCAAACCTTCGAGCGACGCGGCGGGCGGGCTTTCCATCAGGCGCGTGGCGTCGTCGACGGAAAGCGCCTTGGGCAGCGCCTTGGGCTGTTTCGGCGCGCGCACGGTAGCGACCGGGTTGGCCGGCAGATCGACGCGGCCGGCAAACCAGCGGTAAAACGCGCGCCACGCCGAGAGCCGGTGGCTGATCGAGCGCGCCGTCAGTCCGCCCGCATGCGCACGCGACACGGCGCCGCGAATGTCGACGGCGGTGAGGCTGGCGAGCGGCCGCCCCTTGGCCAGCAACCGGAGTTCCTCGAGTTCGTGGATGTAGCTGCGCAGCGTATGCGCCGATAGCCGGCGCTCGTGTTCGAGATTCGACAGATAGGCGGCGATCGGGTCGGCTTCGGTCACGATGTTTTTATAGCGGCGCGATGTGCTCAGCGCGGCAGCAGACGGCTCAGCGCCGCGCTCGCCAGCGCGCCGATCTGCGTGAGGAAATCGGTGGCCATCCCCTCGTGGAACCTGCGCGGGTCGGCCGAACCCATCACCAGCAGGCCGAAGGCGGGCGCTTCTTCCTTGCCTTCCGGGTCGCGCAACGCGAGCAATGCGATCGATTCGGTGGCGTGCGCGGATTCGGCGGTGCTGCCCGCCGCCGACGCTTCCTCGCTCACGGCCGCCGCCGGCAACAGCCATTGCGCCGCCTCGAAGCCGGTGTTCGCGCCGCAATACGGCGTGGCGAGGCTGTTCGCGAAGAGCCGCACTTCCTCGCCGACATGGCGCGCGAAGTCGGCTTGCGCATAAGGCTCGGCCACGTCCCACACGCGCAGCGCGGCTTGCGGCACGTCGAAAATATCGCGCAAGCCGGTGGCGATCGTGCGCGGCAGCGCATACGGATCGCGCTCGGAGATTACGCGGATGGTCCAGCGATTGAATTTCGACGCGATGCTGTCGTTCTCGTGACCGTAACGCAGCAGTTCGGCGAGGCGCCGTTCCAGATGCTTGTTCTTGTCGCGCAGCATTTCCATCTGCCGCTCCTGCAGCGACACCGCGGCTTTGCCGTGCGGGTTCGCAAGCCGGATCGTCGCGAGCATCTCCGCGTGTTCGGCGAAGAATTCGGGGTTGGCGAGCAGGTATTCGGCGACTTCGCGATCGTTCATGGTTTCAGCTAGAGGACTACGGGCCGACGCGGTGAGGGGCGCATCGGTCAATGGGTTTAATCGGCCGCTCGACCGGCAGGTTCATCGGAGAACCCGGTCGGGCAATTCAGTCGCAGCTCAATCGGCCAACTCGATCTCGCCTTCGAAGACGGTCACCGCCGGGCCGGCCATCAGGAGCGGCTGGCCGTCCTGCGTACCGTCCCACGAGATCGTCAACTTGCCGCCGTGCGTGTGCACGAGCACCGGCGCGTCCAGCAGTCCGCGGCGGATGCCCGCGGCGACCGCCGCGCACGCGCCCGTGCCGCACGCCAGCGTTTCACCGGCGCCGCGTTCGTAAACACGCAGCCTGATTTCGCCGCGGCCGACGATCTGCATGAAGCCCGCGTTCACCCGCTGCGGGAAGCGGGCATGCCGCTCGATCACCGGGCCTTCGACCAGCACCGGGAATTCCTCGACGTCGTCCACTACTTGCACGGCGTGCGGATTGCCCATCGACACCACGGAGATCCAGCGGGTCTCGCCGTTCACGTCGAGCGGCCAGAGCGTATCGGCGCCTTCACGGCGGCCTTCGAGACCCTTGGTCGCGAACGGCACGCGCTCGGGGTCGAACACCGGCGTGCCCATGTCGACCAGCACTTCGCCGTTTTCCTGCATGGTCAGCGTGATGATGCCGTTCTGCACTTGCACGCGCACGCTGCGCTGATCGGTCAGGCCGCTGTCGCGAACGAACTTGACGAAGCAGCGCGCGCCGTTGCCGCAATGCTCGACCTCGCCGCCGTCGCAATTGAAGATGCGATATCTGAAATCGACACCGTCCACGGTGGGCTTTTCGACCAGCAGCAACTGATCGGCGCCGACGCCGAAATGCCGGTCCGCGAGCGCGCGCACCTGCGCCGGCGTGAGGTTGACCGGTTGGCGGTAGCCGTCGAGCACGACGAAGTCGTTGCCCGCGCCGTGCATTTTGGTGAATTTCAGTTTCATCTCGCTATTGTAAGTGACGCGCCCGCGGCTGAGCCGAACGCCGCATTTTTTCCACCGGCTCCCCCGCGGCGGTTGTCTGTGCGCTCGGGCACGTTTTTCGAAGACCGCTTTGAAAACCTTGGCGCAAGCCGCGTCGAAAACCGCTCAATACACGCTCGGCTGGCCCGGCGGGCGCGTCTTGAAGCGCTTGTGCACCCAGTAATACTGCTCGGGAATCAGCGGAATCTGCGTTTCCAGGAAGGCGTTCATGCGTCGCGCATCCGCGTCGTCGTCGCCGCTCGGGTAGTGTTCCCATGGCTCGAACACCCGCAGCCGGTAACCCTTGTAGTTCGGCAGCACCTCGCCGATGAACGGCACCACTTGCGCATGCCCGACCTTCGCGAGACGGCCCACTGCGGTCAGCGTGCAGGTCGGCACGCCGAAGAACGGCACGAAGGTGGAATTGCGCGCGCCGTAGTCCATGTCCGCGCCGAGCATGACCGGCTTGCGTTCGCGCAGCCAGCGCAACACGACGCGCGCGCTGTCGGCGCGGCTCGCCATATCCGCGCCGAAGCGCGCGCGCGCCGCCTTGGCGACTTGCTCCAGTTCGGGGTTCGACATCGGCTGATACAGCGAGCCGCAGTGGCGCTTGAGCGAGTAGTTGAGGAAGATCGAGCCCGCCTCGATACCGACGAAGTGAAAGCCGAGAAACAGCGTGGGTGGCAGGTTCGGGTCGGTGAGATCGATTGCGCTGTCGAGTTCGATCAGCTTTTCGAGCTTTTTCGCCGAGCCGAACCACTGCACGCTGCGCTCGACATAGCTGCGGATCGCATGGCGGAAATGCTGTTGCGCGATCTCTTCACGGCGCGCGTCGCTCCATTCGGGGAAGCACAGCTTCAGATTGATATGGACGATGCGCTTGCGGTTGCTCGGAACCTGGTAGAGCAGCCAGCCGAGCCCGTCGCCCAGGCGGGCGATGAAACCATAGGGCAGCAGCGCGAACAGTTTCAACAACCCGATCGCGAGCCTCGCGCCATAGCGGCTCAGCATGCGACCTCCAGGGAAGACTTGGATGAGGCGTTCTGCGTGACGGGTTCAAGGAAAGCGGAAGAATTGACGTAATACCGCACTCGTGGACACTCTGTGACAATCAAGGGAAGTCGCTATAATAAGGGCTTCGCCGAGTTAATAGACAACTTGCGGGGCGAAGCCGGCGGGTGCGATCCACGTGAAATGACGTGATATGCGCCCATTGGTAAGGTAATCCGCTAAAGCGTCGCCGCTTCAAGGCTCCCGAAGCTGGCTACGTGAAACTCAACCGTAACCACACAACAGGAGTCTGCAACGTGGCAAACGACTATCTCTTCACCTCCGAATCGGTCTCCGAGGGCCATCCCGACAAAGTCGCGGACCAGATTTCGGACGCCATTCTCGACGCCATCCTGACGCAGGACAAATACTCGCGTGTTGCAGCGGAAACGCTGTGCAACACGGGTCTCGTCGTGCTGGCCGGTGAAATCACCACCACCGCGAACGTCGATTACATCCAGGTCGCGCGCAACACGATCAAGCGCATCGGCTACGACAACACCGACTATGGCATCGACTATCGCGGCTGCGCGGTGCTCGTCGCGTACGACAAGCAGTCGCCGGACATCGCCCAGGGCGTGGACCGCGCGCACGACAACAACCTCGATCAAGGCGCCGGCGACCAGGGCCTGATGTTCGGTTACGCCTGCGAGGAAACGCCCGAACTGATGCCGTTGCCGATTCACCTGTCGCATCGTCTGGTGGAGCGCCAGGCGAATCTGCGTCGCGACGGCCGCCTGCCCTGGCTGCGTCCGGACGCGAAGTCGCAAGTCACCGTGCGTTATGTCGACGGCAAGCCGCATTCGATCGACACCGTCGTGCTGTCCACGCAGCATTCGCCGGACATCGATCTGGCCGTGCTGCGCGAAGCGGTGATCGAGGAAGTCATCAAGCCCACGTTGCCGCCCGATCTCATCAAGGGCGACATCAAGTTCCTGGTGAACCCGACCGGCCGGTTCGTGATCGGCGGTCCGCAGGGCGATTGCGGTTTGACGGGCCGCAAGATCATCGTCGATACCTATGGCGGCGCGGCGCCGCATGGCGGCGGCGCGTTCTCGGGCAAGGATCCGTCCAAGGTCGACCGTTCGGCTGCTTACGCCGGCCGTTATGTCGCGAAGAACATCGTGGCCGCCGGCCTCGCTTCGCGCTGCCTCATCCAGGTGTCGTACGCGATCGGCGTTGCCCAGCCGACTTCGGTGATGGTGAATACCTTCGGCACGGGCCGCGTGTCGGATTCCACGATCACGAAGCTCGTGCAGGAGCATTTCGATCTGCGCCCGAAGGGCATCATCCAGATGCTGGATCTGCTGCGCCCGATCTACGAGAAGAGCGCGGCCTACGGCCACTTCGGCCGCGAAGAGCCGGAATTCACATGGGAAGCCACGGACAAGGCGCTGGCGCTCGCCGAAGCGGCCGGCACGGAACCGGTTGTGGCGTTGGCGGAATAAGCCGGCAAGTCGTTCGCCGTTTGCTTTTGTAAAAAACCCCGTCGGCGTGAGCCGACGGGGTTTTTTCTATCTGTGCGATCCGCACGGACGCGGCGCGCCTACGGTCGACGCCACAGCGGCGGCGGGCACGCGCTGTCGCAAATGGACGCGCACGGCGTCACGCGAGGCCAAGGATTGCGACGTTCGGCGCGCTCAATGATCCGCGAGGCGCCGGCCTACAGCGGCGGGCTCCAGCGCGCCGAACTCAACGCGCCGAACCCGACGCGCCAAGCTCAACGCGCCGAACTCAACGCGCCAAGCTCAACGCGCCGAACTCAACGCGCCGAACTCAACGCGCCGAACTCAACGCGCCGAACTCAACGCGCCGAACTCAACGCGCCGAACTCAACGCGCCGAACTCAGCGCACCAAACCCAGCGCACCAAACTCAACGGCTCGCGAATGCAAACGCAAACCAGCCGGTGCTGCCGCTCGTCGACATGCGGCGCGGCCGGCGGCTCGTGCTCTGCGGCACGGCGACCGGCGCCGCACGGCGCGTAGCGGCGAGGCGCAGCGGCGTCGGTTTGCGCAGCAGCGTGCGCAGCGAAAAACGGCGCGAACCGCCTTGCAGACGCAGTGCCGAAAAGAAGGTATGGAACCACGTGCGAATGCCGTCGACCGCTTTGGCCTCGCGCCATTGTTCGCCCAATGCGCGAGTGCGCGTGGCGTGGTGACGCAGCGCACGCACGACGTGGCGGCGCGCCGGACGCGCCGCTTTCAACGCGGCGCGAGTAAGACGGGTGCTCAGAAGAGTATGCATGGCTTCAGAAGTGGGCAACGTGTCGCGCGACGGAATGTGTGCCAACCGCAGCACCAAATGTGCCAATGGCGTGGTCGCGAGGGACGGCGTGAAAGCCCGGAATTCGATTTGAAAGCGCACGAGGGACGGCGGAATCGGCGTGGACGGCCTGTGCGCGCCGTGAAAGTGTGGGAATGGCGATCAACATGCGTGCAGGCTACACGCGATTCGTGACGTCAGAAAGTCCGTTTTTACCCTGCGAGCCAGGGTTTTCACGGGGCGCCCGATTGCCGCGCGCGCCCCTCGGCCGTGCCCTCCATGATCGACGATCGTGCGTGTTTGCCCATCGAGCGTGCTAGACGGTTCGTCGTTGGGAACCGGGGTAATGCGCATCTCATGACTTTTCGCAAGGCGAACAGCACGCAGCCTGATCGCGCCCGTTTTACAATCGAGCATCAGCTAGTCGACAGTCGCGGAGCACCATGTCACTTCACTCGAAGAAAGAGCAGATTCACACGTTGCGGGAGCAGGGCTTTGTCGTCGTGCCCGGACTGGTGTCGCCGGAGCGTTGCAATGAACTCAGGCAGATTGCCCAGCGGCAGTTAGAGGAAGCCGCGGCGCCGATCGAGTTCGAGGCGGATCTGCAGTACCCGGGCGCGCCGACGTCGAGGCATGCGGCAGGCGGTCATACGGTCCGGCGGCTGCTGGATGCGTATGGGCGTCATCCGAGCTTCGCGCAATGGGCCACCGCGCCGGAAATTCGCGGCTGGATGGAGCTGTATTTCGGCGAGGAACCCCGCCTGTCGCGGGCGCATCACAACTGCATGATGACCAAGCATCCCGAGTACGGCAGTTTGACCGGCTGGCATCGCGACGTGCGTTACTGGTCGTTCGAACGGGACGACCTGGTGTCGGTGTGGCTCGCCATCGGTTCGGAGACGGTGGACAACGGCGCACTGTGGCTGGTGCCGAAGTCGCACAGTGCGGCGTTCACGTCCGACCGGTTCGACGAAGCCAAGTTTTTCCGTTCCGATCTGGAAGAGAATCAGGCATGGATTCGCAACGCGGTCTCGCCTGAACTCAAGGCCGGGGACGTGGTGTTCTTTCATTGCAACACACTGCATTCGGCCGGTAAGAACCTCAGCGATCAGGTGAAGTTTTCTCTCGTGTACACCTATCACGGCGCGAGCAACGTGCCGTTGCCCGGTACGCGCTCGGCCGCGAAGCCCGAGATCGCTTTTTAAGTTTCTGACCGAAGCGGCGGCGCTCGTTCGCGTGCGTCCAAAGCGCGCGGGATGCAACGCGCCGCCCGCGCGGCAAGCCGCTTACCGCTTTCGCCTTATTGCTTACGCTTACCGCTTGCGTCCGGACAACGCCATTCCGGTCAGTCCCGCGATAGTGGCGATGACACCGCCCACGATCAGCATGATCGCCTTGTTGGTCGGCGAGCCGGTGAACACGCGCGACACGTCGCTGCTAACCGAATTGAACGCCTGCCCGCCGAAATACAGCAGCACGATACCGCCGACAATCAGCGCGATTGAAATCGCCTTCGCCATGCACTTCTCCCATCAGCCTTGATCGGCGAAAGTGTAGGGGACCCGCCAGCAATCGTCCATCCCGCATGCTGGGCGTCTGCACGCATTGCGTCGATTGGCTACCATGACGATCTTGCCGCACGCAGTCGCACGAACATTACATAAACATAAAGACAGCACGCCTCCCGCACCATGCGATTCCCCACGCCCGACATAATCGGGCGGCCTCAACATCAAGGACTCTAGCAATGGCTTACGAAGCAGCTTCAGAACGCTATTCGGACATGCAGTACCGCGTCTGCGGCAAGTCGGGTCTCAAACTGCCGGCGCTGTCGCTCGGCTTGTGGCACAACTTCGGCGATACCACGCCGATCTCCACGCAGCGCGACATTCTGCGCACGGCCTTCGATCTGGGCATCACTCACTTCGATCTCGCCAACAACTACGGCCCGCCGTACGGCAGCGCGGAAACCAATTTCGGCCGGCTCTTCAAGGACGATTTCAAACCGTATCGCGACGAACTGCTGATTTCGTCGAAGGCGGGTTGGGATATGTGGCCGGGCCCATACGGCCAGGGCGGCGGCTCGCGCAAGTATGTGCTCGCGAGCCTCGATCAGAGCTTGCAACGCATGGGCCTCGATTACGTCGACATTTTCTATTCGCATCGTTTCGACGCCGACACGCCGCTCGAGGAAACCGCCGGTGCGCTGGCGAGCGCGGTGCAGCAGGGCAAGGCGCTGTACATCGGCATCTCGTCGTACTCGGCGACCAAGACGCTCGAAATGACGAAGCTGCTCGCCGAATACAAGGTGCCGCTGCTGATTCATCAGCCCGCGTACAACATGCTCAATCGCTGGATCGAACATGAACTGCTCGATACGCTGGAGAAGGTCGGCGCGGGCGCCATCGCCTTCACACCGCTCGCTCAGGGCCTGCTGACCGGCAAGTACCTGAACGGCGTGCCGGAAGACGCGCGCGTGAACAAGCCGGGCGGCGGTTCGTTGAAGCAGGAGCATTTGAGCGCGCAAAACATCGAGCACGTGCGCAAGCTCAATGACATCGCCGCGCGCCGCGGGCAAAGTCTTGCGCAGATGGCGCTCGCCTGGGCGCTGCGCGATTCGCGCGTCACCTCGGTGCTGATCGGCGCGAGCCGTGCGGAGCAGGTGCGCGAGAACGTCGGCGCGTTGAAGAACCTCGCGTTCTCGAAGGAAGAACTGGCGGAGATCGATCGCTACGCGACCGAAGGCGGCATCAACCTGTGGGAAAAACCGTCGACGGATCAGGCGATCTGATCCGCGCGAGTTTCACGCCGCGGATATGCCGTGGAGATAGAGAAAGCCGCCCGGGAGGCGGCTTTTTTTCGCTATACCAGCGCGGGTAAGCCTTCGACCAGCACGACCGCGAACACCACGCCGAGGAGCGCCCCTAGTACCCGCAGCACGTTGTGCCGGAATTCCGTCTTGCACGGAAGCGCGCCGACAAACAGCGCCCCGGCCAACGCCATCGGAATCACCAGGATGAAATCGCCGATCGTGAAGTAGGTCGTCATAGTCGTCTCCTTATGTATTACCGGCGCAAGCAGCGGCTCTGTTTTGTGGAGTCGTGCGCTGCCAACGTCCGATACGAGTATAGGTGACGCTCCAGCCAACGTAACGACGCATCGAGCTGCGGCCTTGCTTATTCGCAAGCCGCTGAGCCCGCGCTGCCAAGGCGCGCCGCAATTGGCGCGCCGCAACAAACAGCGCCAAAACGGCGAAGCGCATGCTTACGCGGGCCTTACTTTCTATAGCGATCCGATGCGCGGCGAATCGACTCGATCAAGCGGCTGTGCGTTCGCGTGCGCGCAACCCACGCAACCCGCGCAACCTCAAGGCCGCCGCGAGGCCGATGACGAGCAGCACGCCCACTAGTCCCGCGACGCCGTTCCATCCGTAACCGGCCCATACGTGACCGCCATACGAACCAACGAGGCTCGAACCGAGGTAATACGCGAGCAGATACAGCGCGGCGGCCTGGCCCTTGGCTTCTCTCGCGAGCCGGCCGACCCACCCGCTTGCCACCGAATGTCCCGCGAAAAAGCCAAAGGTCACACACGCGATGCCGAGCGCGATCGCCGTCAGCGGATGCAGCAGCGTGAGCGCGAGACCGAGCGCCATCAGCGCCAGGCTGCCGATCAGCACGCGAGCGCGGCCGAAGGTATCGGCCATGCGCCCCGACAACGGCGAGGCGATCACGCCCGCCAGATACACGATGAAGATCGCGCCGATCTCCGCTTGACTCAATCGATAAGGCGGCGCCAGCAGCCGGTAGCCGATGTAGTTGTACAGCGTGACGAAACTGCCCATCAGCACGAAGCCGAGCAGAAACAGCAAGGGCAGGCCGGGTCGCGTGAACTGTTTGAGCAGCGCGGTGCGGTGATGGTTGAAACCCAGCCCGCGCCGCGGCACGAAATGATGCGACGGCGGCAGCAGCGCGCGAAACGCGAGCGTCGACAGAATGCCGAGCACGCCGATCGTGCCGATCGCGACCCGCCACGAAAACAGATCCGCGACGACGCCCGTAATCACACGCCCGGCCATGCCGCCGATCGCGGTGCCGCCGACATAGAGGCCCATCGCCAGGCCGAGCCCTTCGGGGTGTACTTCTTCGGCGAGATACGCCATCGCGACGGCGGGCACGCCGCCGAGCGCGAGTCCTTCGAGCGTGCGCAACACGAGCAGTTGATGCCACTGCGGCGCGATCGAGACGCCGATCGTCAGCAGCGCGGACGCCATCAGCGATAGCGTCATCAGATGGTGGCGGCTCCAGCCTTCCGAAACGAAACCGGCGATGAACACGGCAAGCGCGAGCGCCGCCGTGGTCAGCGACAGCGACAAACTGCTTTCGGCCGGCGTCACATTGAACGCCGCTGAAAACGACGGCAGCAACGGCTGCACGCAGTACAACAGCGAGAACGTGGCATAGCCCGCAAACAGCAGGGCGATGCTGGCACGCCAATAGGCACGCGTGCCGCGTTCGAGATAGGGAATGGGGTGGGCGTCGGGCACGGCGGGGAACATGAAAGAGGCGGAAAAAGAAAGAGCCGAAGCGATAGGCCGATGACACTCCGGCGGCGCGACCAAGGAATCTCCGTTGGCGGGTGCAACGCATTGAAAGGCGTTAACGATACGCTGAAAAAAGCGCTGAGGTGGCGCGCCGGCCATGATGGGCGGACTGTCGGACCGCTGCCTGGTTTTGATATCTCGCCCTCGCAGGGTTTATGATGGTCTCGTTACGGCGCGCTCGGCATCATCGGCTCGGCGCACCGTGATGGGGATGACGCGAAACGACGGGTGAAGTCCCTTTTGTTCGCGCTATCCACGGCCCCGCAAAACGGGAACAATGATTCGAAATTCTCACGCGGTTGACGCGCAGCAGATTGGGGGCGTTCGCAACGTCATCGGCGAAGCGGCGCTTTTATCATCACCTTGACCGGCGAGGAAACCATAAAGCCGGCTATGGGAGAACGGGGAAACATCATGCAAATCGGTTCCATTGTCCGATCGGTGCATATCGCCGTGCCGCAAGGCGCGCGCGGGATCGTCATGCGCATTCTCGGCGACATGGCCATGGTGGCGTGGTATGCCGGCGAGCCCGGCGCTTCGCCGCAACTGAACACTGAACCCTTTTTCCTCGAAGACCTGATCGATACCGGCGAACTCGTGCGTCCGTCGAGCGCGCAGATGCATTGAAAGCAGTTTGCGTTCGACTTGTCTGTCAGTTGTAAGACGCGCGACGAGCGGCGTGGTGAGCCGTGACCCTCGTCTTTGACAGCGGCACGGCGCACAATGCGCCCATGAACAACGACACTCCCGATTCGCGGGACGACGCCGATAGCGCCGTCCCTTTCGCCCGGCTCAGGCCGGAAATCGTGCTCGACGCGCTCGACAGCGTGCTCGCCAGCGTCGGTGTGCGTACCGATGGCCGCATGCTCCCGCTCAACAGCTACGAGAACCGCGTCTACCAGGTCGGCGTCGAAGACGGTCCGCCCGTGGTCGCGAAGTTCTATCGGCCGGAGCGTTGGAGCGACGCCGCCATTCTCGAAGAACACGCGTTCGTCGCCGATCTCGCCGCGCGCGAAATTCCGGCGGTGCCCGCGCGTGTTTTCGAAGGCCGTACCCTGCATGATTTCGACGGTTTTCGCTTCTCGATCTTCGAGCGGCGCGGCGGCCGCGCGCCCGATCTGGACCGGCGTGACACGCTCGAATGGCTGGGGCGTTTCATCGGCCGCATTCATGCCGTTGGGCAGACGCGGAACTACATCGAGCGTCCCACGCTCGACATCCACACCTTCGGCTATGAGCCGCGCGACTTCCTGCTGTCGCAGCGCTTCGTGCCCGACGATGTGCGCACGGCATGGGAAACCGTGGTGAACCTCGCGCTCGAAGGCGTCGAGCGAGCGTTCGAGCGCGCGGGCGAGATTCGCATGATCCGCATGCACGGCGATTGCCATCCGAGCAATGTGTTGTGGACCGACGCGGGTCCGCATTTCGTCGACTTCGACGACAGCCGCATGGGTCCGGCCGTGCAGGATTTGTGGCTGCTGCTGCCGGGTGAGCGCGCCGAGGCGTCGCGTGCATTGACGGATCTGCTTGCCGGTTACGAAGACTTCTGCGATTTCGAGCCGCGCGAACTTCATCTCGTCGAAGCGTTGCGCACGCTGCGTTTGATTCACTACCAGGCGTGGCTCGCGCGTCGCTGGGACGACCCGGCGTTTCCCGCCGCGTTCCCGTGGTTCAACACGCAGCGCTATTGGGAAGAGCGCATCCTCGAACTGCGCGAGCAGCTCGGCGCGATGCAGGAAGGCCCGTTGTGGCCGGTTTGAGCGGTCGGTGTTCGCGCGCCCGCGCGGCTCAATGTGTTCAGCGCTTCAAGGCGCCTGCGATGCCACATTCGACGATTCCACCAGCGTCGACTTGACGATCACTTCGGCGCGCACGTCGCGCCCGATCGCTTCGATCGCGGGGCGCATCTGCGCGAAGTCGTCGGGCGTGCAGACGTCGCTGTCGAAATGGGTGGCGCCCTCGCGCGTCATCGTCACCGCGTTGCCGTGCGGATCGAACGTGTACTGCGACTCGAAATCGACGAAGCGGTTTCGCGTTCGCTGCGCCTCCGGCATGTCGAGCACGCGAAAATTGGCCGGCAATTCGACGCGCGCCCGTTCATGCAACACGAGGTTGTGGCAGACGAACGGCTGCGTGCGCTCGCGTTCGCCGAGCCAGTAACGCGCGTCCGCCGCGAAGCCGCCGGCGAGGCTCGTCAGCGCCGGAATGGCCGCTGCCGCGCCCGGCACCGCGAGATTTTCCAGCGTGCCCTTCATCGTGATGGTCAGCGGGCCGTCGGCGACCGTGAGGTCGCTGGTGGCGAGCGTCGCGGTGCCGCGCAGATTGGCGCTGCGCAACTCGGACTGGATCGACTCCTCGCGTTGCGCGTGAGTCTGCCGGCGTAGCAGGGCGCGCGTCTGCTCAACGGAGGCGCCGGACGCTTCCAGCCGATACGTGAAGCTCGCGGAGCCATCCGGCTGGACCTTGATCGACAGGTCCGTGCTGCGCGTCACGAGCGCGGTGGCGGGTGTTCGCGCGAGCACGCCCTGGCCGACGAGCACGGTCGGCCGGTTCATATCGGACGAGGGCAGAAAGCCGAATTCCACATTCGACGCCGTGGAGTCGGCGTAGAGCTGCAAGTCCGGCAGCCATGTGATGACGTGATTGGTGACGCCATAGCCCGGCACGCTCGGCAGCGTGTAGATCGTGCCGCTGCTGATCAAGGCCGGCTCGTTACGGATGCCGACCGCGTCGAGCAGCGCGCCGTAGAGCGCTACGTGATCCTTGCAGTCGCCATAGCGGTTGACGAGGACCGCGCTCGCGCTGTGCGGCACCACGGCGCCGCGTCCGACGTTGATCGCCACGTAGCGGATACTGCGGCGCACCCAGTCGTACAGCGTCTTGGCCTTGTCGCGCGGCGTGCGGTCATGCGCGGTGAGGTTCCGCGCGAGCAGCGTGACGGCGGCGTCGCGCGCGCCCGGATCCGCGGCGGACGCCCGATAGCTTGCGGCGAACGTGGCGTAGTCGGGGAAGGTGGACACCATCAGCCGGTCGCCGTATGACACGTATGCAATCGAGCCGCGTTCGAGGCGGCTGAAATGCG
>Ga0207713_1000138_pt1 | contig 111150 bp, 88 predicted proteins | sample KBSS64metaG_FD_184404 | JGI IMG/M metagenome (GOLD analysis project Ga0207713, IMG submission 184404) | Switchgrass rhizosphere microbial communities from Kellogg Biological Station, Michigan, USA - KBS S6-4 metaG (SPAdes) (version 2) | ecosystem: Host-associated > Plants > Roots > Rhizosphere...
AAGGTGATCTTCGAGCGCCTGAAAGAAGAAGACGGCATCGAACTGAAGCTGATCAACATGGGTGGCGGCTTCCCGGCCAACTACATCACCCGTACCAACAGCCTGGAAACCTACGCCGAGGAAATCATCCGCTTCCTCAAGGAAGACTTCGGTGATGACCTGCCGGAAATCATTCTGGAGCCGGGCCGTTCGTTGATCGCTAACGCCGGCATCCTGGTCAGCGAAGTGGTACTGGTTGCGCGCAAGTCGCGTACCGCCGTCGAGCGTTGGGTCTACACCGACGTGGGCAAGTTCTCCGGCCTGATCGAAACCATGGACGAAGCCATCAAGTTCCCGATCTGGACCGAGAAGAAAGGCGAAGTCGAAGAAGTCGTCATTGCCGGCCCAACTTGCGACAGCGCCGACATCATGTACGAGAACTACAAGTACGGCCTGCCGCTGAACCTTGCCATCGGTGACCGCCTGTACTGGCTGTCTACCGGCGCGTACACCACCAGCTACAGTGCTGTTGAGTTCAACGGCTTCCCGCCGCTGAAATCGTTCTACGTGTAATACGCTGCTGCTTCATGAGAAACCCGCGAGAGATCGCGGGTTTTTTATTGGTTGACTGGCGATGTTGTCATCGCTTGAGCAGGGCGGCGATTTCTCCGCCGTAATGCCGCGCTTGCCTCAAGTAAACTTCTGCGATCTCCAGATCGGACCTGAATCGCGCGAGGCTTTTGTCTGTTCTGTACGGATCGACGTATCGGGTGGCTTTCTCCAACAGTGTGGAAATCCTGTCTTGCTGCGCAACGAGATTCGCCATCCCAGTCATGCCAAAGCTGTAATAACGAGGATAGACCGCCGCGCGAAAATGCAGGTCTTCTCGTTGACCAGGGTAGAGCGGCATCGTTTCGGCAGTCTGCAGTAGCTGAGACGTGAAGTCGATCACTCGAGGCAGAACCTTGTAGATACCCTCGCGCACGTATCCATAGTTTGCATTGGTGTATCTGGTTTTGTAGAGGGCAGCGAGCAGCCCTAGCTTGCGCACACCAAGAATCTGCAGGCAGTCGGCGCTAGGGGTGGTCGGAAAGACAGGCGGTTTCGGCGGCGGCACCAGGTTGGGCAGCTTCGACACAGGCGACTTCATGTCGGCCGATGAAAGGGCGCCAACGCCCGCTATAACATGGCCAGTCATGTAGAGCAGGCTATCCAGATACTTGTTTACCGACAAATAATCTTCGCTGGCACTGTGATCTACCCACAGATCTCTCGTCGGTGGTCCATCGTGCACGGTCTGCGGTATGGCAGTTAACGCCCCCCGACGCAGTTGCCACGGCAGCCTCATGATGAATTTGTTAACACTAAAAGAAAGTTGTGCCATGACCGACAGGCACGTATCTATGTCATCGAACTGTCGCTGTGTAATAAACGTTGCGTTCATATCTCCTCCTTGAGATATGGCGAAGCCAGAACAACGCGAGCGTCGTTCTGGCAAGCACCCAAATATTTGTGCGGTACTGAGGTTCAGAAGGTCAGACAATAACCTTCAGATGCCTGGCCAGCGCCTCGGTATCCAGTGCGAACTGGCTCACGGCACCGTCGTCCTCTGGATCTACCCTTTTGTAGACACTGAGGAACGAATCGATTGATGCGATGACTTTCGCGAACTCGCCCACGTAGTTGATCCGATGCTCATTGAACTGATGGCTGAATTCGATCTGATCGCGCTTCATGTCGACCATGCGCAGTTCGCTGGTTTTGTCCCAGGTGCGTGCCATCAGGTCGTCGATCTGTTTGCGAAGCATATTTCGGGCTTCCATCAAGCCCAGGTAATTAACCAGCGCTTCCAGCGTCTCCAGGGACTTCTGCGCCAGTTCAATGGCTTTCTCCACCACCAGCGCTTCAGGCCCTGCCAAGGCCAGCTGCCCCAGAGCTTTGGCATCGAGCATGGTGTCTTTGCCAACCTCGGCAAAACCTTTGGCTTCAATCAGCGCCATGGCCCGAGTCAGCGCCTCGCGTTTCTCTTCCAGAGCAGCCTGACGCTCTTTGATTTCATGCACTTCCAAAGGCAGCCGTTCCTGCTCTGCCATCAATTGACTCAGGTATTGGCCGGTCGCAACACGATCCACCGACTCACCCAGCGGTAGCAGCAACCGGTTGAGGGTGGTCTGGTCCTTCTCGACCAGCTTGACGATCCTGGCAACCTGCTGGCCGATGTCCACCACGATTTCCTCTCGGTCAAACTTGCTCGCGCCGATCAGTTCCTGCTGGTAACCGCGCAGCGTTCGCACGTTGATACCGACTTTGGTATCCAGATCCTGAATCGTTTCCCGTAACTTGAAGTTCGCTTCGCGCAGGGCGCTATCCACTCGCACGACGCTGTCATGCAGCGTCGGCAAATAGCGGGTATTGATAAAGCGCTGTCGGATTTCGATCGTCGCAGTGCGTGCACCGCTGGAAGACTGGCGCAAGGTAGCGGCGTCCACTTCGGGGTAATCGACGGTGGCTGGAAAGTAGGCGATATTGTTCATGTTCAAACTCCGTATTCTTCTCTGAATTCACGGTCTGCCTGCGCAAACACGTCCAGTAATTTCTTGGCGTCGACTTCGATGGTTTCCCAGGGTTTGACCACCAGTTGGAACTGGTTCTTGAATCGACGCATGGACAGCCCATCATTGATGCCGTTGACTTCAATCACGGACTCGCTGATGAAAGTCGCAAGCTTGTTCCACACGGTAATCAGGTTCTGGGTGGCGATGTCGGCATCGATGACGACCAGGTCCAGATCCTGCATGTCCATGCGGACCCGGCCCAGAGAGGCTAGAATCCGGTCTTTCTTTTCCATCAGTGCAATGTCGGCTTCCTGAGCCTTGCGCATCTTGTCGCGCTCTTTGCGCACTTTTTCGGCCTGGACACTGATGTAAATGACCAGGATGATGCCGCCAGTCGTTATCCCGCCGATGGCGTCCTGAACCAGCTGCTTGTATTCCTTGGATTTCTCGTCAATGTCTTTGGCTCGGTTATCGATCTTGACTTGCAGCGCCTTGACCTCGGCACCCAGGTTGTTATTGTCGATGCACGCCAGCCTCAGTTTGATCTCCGGCGCAACGCGATTGGCCAACTGGCGGCCGAAGCTGTCCAGACGCACTTTGATAGCGTTGGCTTCGTCCTCCTGCTCCCGGACTTTTTGTAGAATTCGGTCCAGGAAGTAACCCATGTCTTCCCGGTCCGCGCGTTCGATGCCGGGAAACTTGATGCCCAGTTCGAGTTCAACCCTGCGCAGGTCTTCAAGCGTTTGAACGTTGTACTTTTCGACCAGCCCGAGTGCACGGATGTCGTCGAGCACTTCGCCCATGCTTTGGCCATACACTTGCATGGCGCCGGCAAAGATCACCAGTTTGTCACTGACCGTCAGCAGGTCGGTGCGCAAAGGGTTCCACAGGCTGGCGTGGTCATGGACAAGTTTGAACGAGCTCTGGAAATCACGGGCTTCCAGACCTCGCCCTGCACCTGTTTCATAGCCCAGATACGCAATGACGTCTTTTAATTGGGTGGGCAGTGCCAGGCCTTTGAGCTCATAGCGCTTGAGGCTTTTTATCTGGTCCTTGGTCAGGATAAGACCGCTGTCCCGGGTCTGTTTGCCGGGTGTTTCCAGCGAGGAATTGAAGAGCAGCGCCGGACCAACGGCGGCATCGTCCACGATGCGTTGAATCGATTGAGGCATGATCATTAATCCTTTAATGACAGTTGTTTAATTGCCTGAAGCGTGCAGTCATGGATTCCTGTTTGGAGATTGACTGCACGCTTGAAGACTAAGTTGTCATTCGATTAACGTCAAAGTGGAAAGATGGTTTTGTTCTGTAGGAAGTTTCCAGTACAAAAAGTTACGGATGCCCGGAGTCTTGAATTACAAGACCGGAAAAAGGTATTGAAACATCTGCTTAATTAACTAAAAAAAGTTGCTCTATAACATTAAATTTCGAGCGACTGATTTGATCTATCAGTTGTCTTGTAAAAGCCGGGCATATTCAGCCTTGTCGCTGCCGTCACCCAATTGCGCAGCGCGCTCGTGATAATTCATCGCCATTGCACGAATATCAGGGTGGCTGGCGTCCAGCAGCGCCTTGCAACTGACGCGAAGGAAATTGAGGTTGCCGATGCGCAGGGCGGTTTTGAGCCACATGAGCGCCTGTTCGATACGCCCCTGATCCACCAATACAGCAGCGTGGCTGAACTGGCCACGGAAATCCCCGCCTTCAGCGGAGCGTCGATACCAGTCATGGGCCGCTGGCAGGTCGCGCTCGCAGCACACGCCTTCTTCCAGATAGCGACCCAGCATGTTCATCGACTTGGCATGCCCCAAGTGCGCGGCCTTGGTGTAGCAGGCCAGCGCCCGTGCCTGGTCCTTGTTGACCCCCCGTCCGGTGGCCAGCAGGTTGCCATAGTTGTAGAAGCCCCAGTCCAGTTCGGCCTCCGCCGCCTGGCGGTAGAATTCGGCGGCCCTGGCGGCGTCGGGTTCGCAGCCCCAGCCATGCTCATGGCAACGCCCGGCCATGTTGGTGGCCATGGCATGGCCGTTACGCGAGGCGATCTGGAACCAGGTCAGGGCCAGTGCGGCGTCCTGTTCGATGCCAGTGCCGTCCAGCAGGATCTGCCCGAGCAGGGCCTGGGCATCGGGGAGGTTCTGTTGCGCCGCCATAAGGATCGCCTTGGCAGCATTGGCAGGGTTGTCTTGGAGCATGGCGCGCAGTTGGTCGCCATCGAGTACATCGTCACGTCGCAGCGTCCAGCTCATCGATCAGACCTCGACCCATTGGCGCAGCAGGTTGTGGTAGGTGCCTGTTAGTTGAATCAACGAGGGGTGATCGGGCACGTCGCGGCTCAGTTGCTGGATGGCACTGTCCATTTCAAACAGCAGTGTGCGATGGCCATCGTCGCGCACCAGGCTCTGGGTCCAGAAAAACGAGGCGTAACGCGCACCACGGGTCACTGCGTTGACCTTGTGCAGGCTGGTGGCGGGGTAGAGCAGCATGTCGCCGGCGGGCAGTTTGATCTGGCGGGTGCCAAAGGTGTCCTGGATCACCAGTTCACCGCCGTCGTAGTCGTCGGGGTCGCTGAAGAACAGCGTCGAGGAGAGGTCTGTCCGCACCCGCTCAATGTTGCCCCTGGCCTGGCGCACGGCGTTGTCGATGTGGAAGTCGAAGCTGCCGCCGCCGGTGTAGCAGTTGAGCAGGGGCGGGAACACCTTGTGCGGCAGGGCGGCGGACATGAACAGCGGGTTCTGCCACAAGCGTTCGAGCATCGCCGCGCCGATTTCCTTGGCCAGCGGGTGGCCCTCGGGCAATTGCAGGTTGTGCTTGGCCTTCGCCGACTGGTGGCCAGCGGTGATCTTGCCGTCGGCCCAGTCGGTCTGCTCCAGCGCTTCGCGGATGCGCAGCACCTCCTCGCGGGTAAACAGGCCAGGGATGTGTAGGAGCATGACGACGCGACTCATTATCGAAAAGGTAGCGAATGGTAGTGATTCTTATTGGATGTGTAAAACCCGCGCGGACGCGTGGACGTACGAGCGTGAAAAATGCGTAAAGCGAAATTGTAAAGAATGTAAGTTATCTGCAAATACAAATTACTCTCATCTATATTCCGCGGCCTCTACATTCCTTGGGGAAGGAAAATCACGATGTCGCGCCTCTCGCTCCAACCGTCTGTCAGCTCACCACGACTTCTCGTTTCGGCGATTGGCATGGCCGTCACCGCAATGTCCGTATCGCAGATGGCCCACGCCGTCGATGACGCCGAGAAAGCCAAGGGCGGCGCCATCTCGCTGGGCGCGACGAGCATCACCGGCGAAGCCCAGGAGTCCAAGGACTACAAGACCGAGAAGAGCGCATCGCAGAAATACACCGCGCCACTGTCGGACACCCCGCGTTCGGTCACCGTGATTCCTCAGCAGGTACTGAAGGACACGGCGGCCACTTCCCTTCAAGATGCGCTGCGTACCGTGCCTGGCATCACTTTCGGTGCCGGTGAAGGCGGTAACCCGCAGGGCGACCGTCCGTTCATCCGCGGCTTCGACGCCCAGGGCGACACCTACCTCGACGGCGTGCGCGACACCGGTGCCCAGAGCCGCGAGATCTTCGACATCGAATCGATCGAAGTGAGCAAGGGCCCGAACTCGGCCTTTGGCGGACGCGGCTCGGCGGGCGGCAGCATCAATCTGGTCAGCAAGTTGCCCAAGGCCAACGACTTCACCGAAGGCAGCTTCACCTACGGCACCGACCAGACCCGCCGCTACACCCTGGACGTCAACCGCAAGTTCCTCGACACCGCCGCGTTCCGCCTGAACCTGATGAGCCACGAGCAGAACGTGGCCGGTCGTGACGCGATCAACTACGACCGTTGGGGCGTGGCACCGTCGGTGACCTTCGGTCTGGGCACCGAAAACCGCCTGAACCTGAGCTACTACCACGTCGAAGGCAATGACCTGCCGGATTCGGGCATTCCCTACGGCTACGGTTCGACCTCGGCCACGGCTGTGCATGTGCACGACAAGCCCACCGATGGCGGCAATAGCAATAACTTCTATGGTCTGAAGGACCGTGATTTCCGCAAGACGCGCAGCGACATCTCGACCATCAGCTTCGAGCATGACTTCAACGAAGACATGACGCTGAAAAACACTTTCCGTCACGGCAACGTCGGCCAGAACTACATCCTGACCCAGCCGGACGACAGCCAGCACAACGTCAATGCCCGTGGCACTGTCTGGCGCCGTGCCAACGCCCGGGTCAGCACCACTGAAACCACGACCAACCAGACTGACCTGTTCGGCCAGTTCCAACTGTTGGGCTTCAAGAACAGCTACTCCACCGGTATCGAGCTGACCCGTGAAGTGAGCAAGGTCAGTGGCTACACCTTCGCCAACCCGGCCAACAGCAACCCGACCGCAGCTTCCCCGGGCGGCGTTGGATGCCAGGTGGGTGAAGTCTACGGCGGCACCTGTACCTCGCTCGCCAATCCGAATCCGGATGACGACTACACCGGCACGATCGCGCGTAACTACAAGGGCACCAACACCATCGGTTACACCCGTTCGGTCTATGCCTTCGACACCATCGAGCTGAGCCCGCAGTGGCAGGTCAACCTGGGCACACGTTTCGACAACTTCGACACCTCTGCCAAGACCGACAGCCTCACCGCCGCGACCACTCGCAGCAAGAACAACAGCAACTTCTGGAACTGGCAGGCGGGCGTTGTCTACAAGCCGGTTGAAAACGGCAGCATCTACACCTCGTTCGCCACCTCGGCCACCCCGCCGGGCGGCATGCTCAACGAAGGTACGGACGGCAACGGCTTGATCGCCGACGGCAGCACCCTGACCAGCGACCTGGAACCGGAAACCACCAAGAACTACGAAGTGGGTACCAAGTGGGACTTCTTCAACGATCGTCTGTCGCTGACCGCGGCGGTCTTCCGTACCGAGAAGGACAACACCCGCGTACTGGTGAGCACCAATACCTACCAGAACGCCGGCAAGTCTCGCGTCGATGGCGTCGAGCTTTCGGCCAGCGGCAAGCTCACCGACCAGTGGCAACTGTTCGCAGGCTACAGCTACCTGGACAGCGAGCTGGTCAGCTCCGGTCTGGTCGGTCGTAACGGTGCGGTGACAGCAGGAGCTGCCTCGCAAGATGGCAACGAAATGCCCAACACCGCCAAGCACAGCGCCAGCCTGTGGACCACCTACGACATCACGCCGAAGCTGACCGTTGGTGGTGGCGCGTTCTACGTCGGCGAAGTCTGGGGTGACACGGCCAACACCGTTTACGTACCGTCCTACACCCGTTACGACGCCATGGCTTCATACAAGCTGACCAAGAACATCGACCTGCAACTGAACGTGCAGAACCTGACCGACAAGACCTACTACGACAAGGCCTATGCGGCGCACTTTGCCAACCAGGCAGCCGGTCGTACGGCGTTGCTGACCACCAGTTTCCACTTCTAACAAGGAAGCGGAACGGGAAGCCCCACTTGCCATTGGTGAGTGGGGCTTTTGTCTGTAGGCATGGTTGCGCTTTTGATTCTGGCCGAAGGCCGTAGGAGCTGGCTTGCCTGCGATCTGCTGCGCAGCGGCAGTGGAACCGGATAACGCGGTGTGTCAGGTATACCGCGTCTGGAGGATTTGCTGACGCTTCGCGGCAGATCGCAGGCAAGCCAGCTCCTACGGGCTCCGCCCAGAATCAAAAACAGAGCGTGCGGTCTGCGGGCGGAATCAAAAACAGGTTTTGTGTCGAGTGTGTGACCGAACAAAGAATCAGACACGGATGAGAATGCATTCCGTTTGTGCGCATAATGCGCGTCGCTGCGGGTTATCGAGGTGATTGAGGGTGTTGAAGAAAGTCCTGTTTCAAGTGCATTGGTTCTTCGGGATCACGGCAGGTCTGGTGCTGGCCCTGATGGGCATCACGGGCGCGCTGTATTCATTCGAAGACGAAATCATGGATGCGCTCAACCCCGATGCGCTGTTCGTCCAGCCTGGCGAGCGTCAGCTGTCGCTGGCCGAGATGGTCAGCAAGCTCGAAGCCCAGGGCAATGACACTGTCTCGATGTTTCGCATCGAAGCCGGAGGTGACCGGGCTGCGCAGGTCTGGTTCAAACCTGCGCCAGGTGAGCGTCGTGGCCAGATGCACAACTTCGATCCCTACACCGGCCAGTTCAAGCCCGACGCCACAGGCCAGGATTTCTTCGGCTTCATGCTCAACCTGCACCGCTTCCTTGCCGCCGGTGAATACGGCAAGCAGGTGACAGCGGCCTGTACCCTGATCCTGGTGTTCTTCTGCCTGTCGGGCCTGTATCTGCGCTGGCCGCGTCAGGCATTGAACTGGCGCGTGTGGTTGACGCTGGACTGGGCGAAGAAGGGACGCAGTTTCAATTGGGACCTGCATTCGGTGTTCGGCACCTGGTGCCTGATCGTCTATCTGTTGCTGGCCGTGACCGGGCTGATGTGGTCCTACGACTGGTTCAACAATGGCATGAACAAGCTGATCGGCGACCCGCCAGTGCCCGGCGAACAGCGCCGTGGTGGCGGTGGTCCGCGTCCTGGACCCGGTCCTCGCGATGCCGCGCCAGAGCAGGCTGCTGCCACCGACTACGCCGCCATCTGGGACACGATCCATAAAACCGCAGGGCCCGAGCTTAAAGCCTACAATCTGCGCCTGCCTCAGGGGCCGGGCCAGATGGCGACGGTGTTCTACATCCTCAAGGATTCACCACACCCGCGCGCGCTGAACCAGATCACCCTCGACCCGGCCAACGGCAAGCTCAAGGCGGTTTCGCGCTACGCCGACAAAGGCTATGGCGCGCAGCTGCTGGTCAGTAATTACTCGTTGCACACCGGCAGCTACTGGGGGCTGATTGGCCGAATCGTGATCACCGTGGCGGCGGTACTGATGCCGTTGTTCTTCATCACCGGTTGGCTGTTGTATCTGGATCGCCGTCGCAAGAAGCGGGAGGTGCGGGCTGCCCGCAGCGATGTCTCCGTCAGCAACAGCGCCTATGGCAGCCAGGGCCCGGCGTGGCTGATCGGCTTCGCCAGCCAGAGCGGTTTCGCCGAGCAGCTGGCCTGGCAGACCGCCGGGCAATTGCAGTCGGCGGGTTTGCCGGTGCGCGTGCAGCGCCTGGCGGACATGACCGAGCAGGACCTGAATCAGAGCCGAAACGCGCTGTTCGTCGTCAGCACCTTTGGCGACGGTGAAGCACCCGACAGCGCCCGTGGTTTCGAGCGCAAGCTGCTGGGGCAGCCGTTGTCACTGCAAAACCTCAACTACGCGGTGTTGGGGCTGGGGGATCGTCAGTATCAGCACTTCTGCGGATTCGCCCAGCGCCTGCACGACTGGCTGGCCGAACGCGGAGGCAGCACGCTGTTCGCGCCGGTCGAAGTGGACAGCGGTGACGCAGGCGCGCTGCAACACTGGCAACAGCAATTGGGCGAGGTCACCGGATCGACACCGGCGACGACGTGGGTTGCCCCCGAATATGAAAACTGGGTCCTGGCCCAGCGGGACTGGCTGAACCCTGAGAGCGTTGGCTCGAAGGTGTTTTTGCTGGGGTTGATTTCGGCCTCCGACACCCAGTGGGAAGCCGGCGACCTGGTCGAAGTATTGCCTCGCAACTCTGCATTCGCTGTGGAGCAGTTCCTCGCCGGGTTGGGGATTGCCGCCGATACGCAGGTCACCGTCGACGGCCTGAACGAAAGCCTCGCCCAGGCCCTGGGCAGTCGCCAGTTGCCCGCCAACCGCAGCCACCTGGTCGGGTTGCATGCGCAAGCGCTGGTCGATGCGCTGGTTCCGCTGGCGATGCGCGAGTATTCGATCGCCTCGATGCCCCAGGACGGTTCGCTGCAACTGATCGTGCGTCAGGAACTGCACCCCGATGGCAGCCTCGGCCTGGGTTCCGGCTGGCTGACCGAGCATGCGTCATTGGGCAGCGCGATCAGCCTGCGGGTTCGCCGCAACAGCAGCTTCCACCTGCCGAGTGAGCCAGCGCCGATGATCCTGATCGGTAACGGCACGGGACTGGCGGGCCTGCGCAGCCTGCTCAAGGCACGAATCGTTCAGGGCGAGCAGCGCAACTGGCTGCTGTTCGGCGAGCGCAACGCCGCCCACGACTTCCACTGCGGGGCCGAGCTGCAAGGCTGGCTGGCATCAGGTGACCTGGCACGGATGGATTTGGCGTTTTCACGGGATCAGGCACAAAAAGTCTACGTACAGGATCGCCTGCGTGAAGCCGCCGATGAACTGCACCACTGGCTGGCCGATGGCGCCGTCATCTACATCTGCGGCAGTCTCGAAGGAATGGCCGCCGGAGTGGATGCGGTGCTCGTTGAGCTACTGGGCGAGAAGGGCGTAGAACGCCTCATCGAACAAGGCCGCTACCGCCGCGACGTTTACTGAACATCCGCACCCGTAGCAGTCCGGCTTGCCGGCGATTGCGACCTTGAGAACGCCGTCGCGGGCAAGCGCGCTCCTACAGGGCTAGGTATTCCACCCGTAGCAGTCCGGCTTGCCGGCGTCGGCGATTTTGGGGGCGCTGACGCCGGCAAGCCGGACTGCTACGGGGCGGGGTTAAGCCAAAGATTTTGATCTTGATCTTAGTGCGCGATGGTGCAGGCGGCGCAGGGCGCGACGTAAAGGCGCCAGGCCGAGCGCAGGTGTCGTGGAGGGGGATGAGCGGCAGGAAGCCGCGAAAGCCGTGCGGGCCATGGATGGCCCATCATGGCGTGCCCCCGGAGCGGCGCCGGAGTCGAGGGAAGTCCGAAGGACCCTAGCCAGGAGCAAATGGTTTGCCTACTTTCCCGAAAGAAAGTAGGTCGCCCGTAAGGGGCGAAACCCTATGCCAAGACCACCGCGATAACGGATATACACCCGACCCCGGCGTCGTCACCCGTAGCAGCACGGCTTGCCGGCGGGGGCGATTTCAAAGACGCCCCCGCCGGCAAGCCGTGCTGCTACGTCACCCATCAATCACGCCACAAACTGCTCCGCATAGTGGCAAGCCACCTGACGGTTATCCACAGTCCGCAGCTCCGGGATCTCTGCACTGCACCGCTCCGTCGCATACGGACAACGCTTGTGGAAAGCGCACCCCGAAGGTGGGTTGAGCGGGTTAGGCAACTCACCGACGATCTTGATCTTCGGCTTCAGCGGATCCGGATGGATCGCCGGCGTCGCCGACAGCAGCGCCTGAGTGTACGGGTGCAACGGACGGCTATAGATCTCATCCTTGGGACCCATCTCCGCCGGGCGGCCCAGATACATCACCAGCACCGTATCGGCCACATGCCGCACCACCGCCAGGTTGTGCGAGATGAACACATAACCGGTGTTGAACTCCTGCTGCATGTCCATGAACAGGTTCAGCACCTGCGCCTGAATCGACACGTCCAGTGCCGAGGTCGGCTCGTCCGCCACCAGCACCTTGGGCTGCAGCATCATCGCCCGGGCCAGGGCGATACGCTGGCGCTGGCCACCGGAGAACATGTGCGGATAGCGCTGGTAGTGCTCGGGACGCAGGCCCACCTGACGGATCATCGCCTGGACCTTCTCCCGGCGCTCGGCCGCAGACAGGCTGGTGTTGATCAGCAGCGGCTCGGCCAACTGGTCGCCGATCTTCTGCCGTGGGTTGAGCGAGGCGTACGGGCTCTGGAACACCATCTGCACGTCTTTGCGCAGTTGCTTGCGCTGGGCCTTGGTCGCGCCGGTCACTTCCTGGCCGGCGATTTTCAGCGAGCCCGAAGACGGCTCCTCGATCAAGGTCAGGGCGCGAGCCAGTGTGGACTTGCCACAGCCGGACTCACCCACCACCGCCAGCGTCTTGCCGGCTTCCAGTTCGAAGGACACGCCGTTGAGCGCGCGCACGGTGGCAGTCGGCTTGAACAAGCCACGGGATACATCGTAGTGACGGGTAAGGTCACGGGCGGTCAGTACGATATCGCTCATCACGCCACCTCCTGATTAAGCGGATAGAAGCAGCGCACCAGGCCGTGGACCTGCGGGTCCAGGGTCGGGCGTTGCTGGCGGCATTTGTCCTGGACGTACGGGCAGCGCGGCGACAGTAGACAGCCAACGGGCCGGTCATACCGACCGGGTACGATACCCGGCAGCGTGGCCAGGCGCTCGGCGCCCATGCTGTGCTCGGGGATCGCCGCCAGCAGTGCTTCGCTGTACGGGTGTGCCGGGACGTCGAACAGCCCTGGAACCTGGCCGACTTCAACGGCCTGGCCTGCGTACATCACGCACACGCGCTGGGCGGTTTCGGCAACCACAGCCAGGTCGTGGGTAATGAGCACAAGTCCCATGTCCTGCTCTTTCTGCAGGGCCAACAGCAGGTCCATGATCTGCGCCTGAATGGTCACGTCCAGAGCCGTGGTCGGCTCGTCGGCGATCAGCAGTTTCGGCTCGCCGGCAATGGCCATGGCGATCGCGACGCGCTGGCTCATACCGCCGGAGAGCTGGTGCGGGTAGGCGTCCAGACGCTGTGCGGCGCCCGGAATTTCAACCTTCTGCAGCAACTCCAGGGCACGCTGGTGCGCAGCCTTGCCCTTGAGGCCCAGGTGTTGCTTGAGCACTTCCTTGATCTGGAAGCCCACGGTGTAGCTCGGGTTCAGTGCGGTCATCGGGTCCTGGAAGACCATCGACAGATCCTTGCCGACGATCTTGCGACGTTCCCGTGCGCTGAGCTTGAGCATGTCCTTGCCGTCGAAGCTCAGGGAGTCAGCGGTGACGATGCCGGGGTGATCGATCAGGCCCATCAGCGCCATCATGGTCACGGATTTGCCCGAGCCCGACTCGCCGACGATTGCCAGTACTTCGCCCTTTTCCACGCGCAGGTCCAGGCCATCGACCACCGGAGTGGCGTTGGCGTCGCCGAAGCGCACATTGAGGTTTTTCATTTCTAACAAAGACATTGGATCGTCCTCAGGCGGCGTTCTTGAGTTTCGGGTCCAGCGCATCGCGCAGGCCGTCGCCCATCAGGTTGATTGCCAGCACGCTGAGCAAGATGGTCAGACCCGGGAGGCTCACCACCCACCAGGCACGTTCGATGTAGTCGCGGGCCGAAGCGAGCATGGTGCCCCACTCAGGCGTTGGCGGTTGTACACCCAGACCCAGGAAGCCCAGCGCCGCGGCGTCGAGGATTGCCGAGGAGAAACTCAAGGTTGCCTGCACGATCAGCGGTGCCATGCAGTTAGGCAGCACGGTGATGAACATCAGGCGCGGCAGGGTGGCGCCGGCCAGACGGGCAGCGGTCACGTAGTCGCGGTTCAGTTCGCCCATGACCGCGGCGCGGGTCAGGCGCACGTAGGAGGGCAGGGACACGATGGCGATGGCGATCACGGTGTTGATCAGGCCAGGGCCGAGGATCGCGACGATGGCCACAGCCAGCAGCAGCGACGGCAGGGCCAGCATGATGTCCATCAGACGCATGATGGTCGGGCCCAGAACCTTGGGGAAGAACCCGGCCAGCAGGCCCATGAGGATGCCCGGAATCAGCGACATCACCACAGAGGAAAGGCCGATCAGCAGTGAAAGGCGCGAACCCTGGATCAGGCGCGACAGCAGATCGCGGCCCAGTTCGTCGGTACCCAGCAGGAACTGCCACTGGCCGCCTTCGAGCCAGACCGGCGGGGTCAGCAGGAAGTCGCGGTATTGCTCGCTCGGGTCGTGAGGTGCAACCCACGGGGCGAAGATGGCGCAGAACACAATCAGCGCCATGAAGGCCAGACCGGCCACGGCGCCCTTGTTCTTCGAGAAATGCTGCCAGAACTCTTTGTAAACGGATGGGTAAAGCAGGCTTTGATCGACTGCTACCACAGGAGTAGGTGTATTCATGGTCGTGATCTCAGCGCTGGTGACGGATGCGTGGGTTGGCAAAGCCGTAGAGGATATCCACCACGAAGTTGACCAGGATCACCAGGCAGGCGATGAGCAGGATGCCGTTCTGCACGACAGGGTAGTCACGGGCGCCGATGGCTTCGATCAGCCATTTGCCGATACCCGGCCACGAGAAGATCGTTTCGGTCAGGACCGCACCGGCGAGCAGCGTGCCGACCTGCAGGCCGAACACGGTCAGCACCGGGATCAGCGCGTTGCGCAGGCCGTGGACGAACACCACGCGAGCCGGCGACAGGCCTTTGGCGCGTGCGGTACGGACGTAGTCTTCACGCAGCACTTCGAGCATCGAGGAGCGGGTCATCCGGGCGATAACCGCCAGCGGGATGGTGCCCAGCACGATGGCCGGCAGGATCAGGTGACGCAGGGCGTCGATGAACGAGCCTTCTTCATCGCTGAGCAGGGTGTCGATCAGCATGAAGCCGGTTTTCGGCGGGATGTCATACAAAAGGTCGATACGGCCCGACACCGGGGTCCAGCCCAGGGTCACCGAGAAGAACATGATGAGAATCAGGCCCCACCAGAAGATCGGCATCGAATAACCCGCGAGGGAGATGCCCATCACGCCATGGTCGAACAGCGATCCTCGCCTGAGGGCCGCGACGACCCCGGCCAGAAGCCCGAGAATGCCTGCGAAGATCAGCGCCGCAATCGACAGTTCCAGGGTGGCCGGGAACAGCGAAGTGAATTCGGTCCACACGCTAGTGCGCGTACGCAGCGACTCGCCCAGGTCGCCATGGGCGAGCTTGCCGACGTAGTCGATGTATTGCGCATACAGGGGTTTGTTCAGGCCAAGACGTTCCATGGCTTGGGCGTGCATTTCCGGATCGACCCGGCGTTCACCCATCATGACTTCGACCGGGTCGCCCGGAATCAGGCGGATCAATGCGAAGGTCAGCAAGGTGATGCCGAAGAAGGTGGGTATGAGCAACCCCACTCGGCGAGCGATAAAACTAAACATCTTCTCGTGTACCTCATCAGCCGGTTAGGCGTGTACCGGCGGGGTTCTTTTTGGAACCCGCCGGATTGTTCTTCTACTTCACTTGGGTGGTAGCGAAGTTATTCGTGGTGAGGGGGCTAATGTGATAACCCTCTACGTTCTTGCGCATTGCAGTGAACATTTTAGTGTGCGCCATGCTGATCCATGGCTGATCCTGATTGAAGATCGCCTGTGCCTGCTCATAGAGCGCAGCACGTTCGGCCGGGTCGGTTTTTTCCCGAGCCTGATCGATCAACGTCTGGAACTTCTGATTGCACCAGCGCGCGTAGTTTTCGCCGTTCTTGGCGGCTTCGCAGCTCAGGTTCGGGGTCAGGAAGTTGTCAGGGTCGCCATTGTCGCCTGCCCAGCCCGCCGACACCATGTCGTGTTCGCCGTTTTTGGCACGTTTGAGCATTTCGCCCCATTCCATGACGCGAATATCTAACTTAATGCCGACTTTCGCCAAGTCGGCCTGCATCATCTGCGCGCCGAGCAGCGGGTTCGGGTTGGTCTGGCCGCCACCGTTGCGGGTGAACAGGGTCAGCACGGTGCCGTCCGGAACGCCTGCTTCCTTAAGCAAGGCACGTGCCTTGTCCAGGTCGTGGGCGGGGTTCTTCAGCTCCTTGTTGTAGCCGAGCAGGGTGTCCGGGTACGGGTTGACGCCCACCGTCGCGTTGCCCTTGCCGAACAGCGCGTTGACGTAGGCTTCCTTGTCGAAGGCGATGTCGATGGCTTTGCGCACCCGCACGTCGCTCATGTACTTGTGGGTGGTGTTCATGGCGATGTAGGCGGTGGTCATCGAGTTCAGCTCGTCGACCTTCAGGTTCGGATCCTTGCGGATGCTCGGGATGTCGTCAGGCTTGGGATACAGCGCGACCTGGCATTCGTTGGCCTTGAGCTTTTGCAGGCGCACGTTGTTGTCGGTGGAAATGGCCAGAATCAGTGCATCGGCGGGCGGCTTGCCACGGAAGTAGTCCGGGTTGGCCTTGAAACGTACCTGGGCGTCCTTGGCGTAACGCTGGAAGACGAACGGGCCGGTGCCGACAGGCTGGCTGTTGAGGTTGTCGGTCTTGCCTGCCTTGAGCAACTGGTCGGCGTATTCGGCCGAATAGATCGAGGCGAAGGCCATGGCCACGTCGGCCAGGAACGGTGCTTCGCGGCGGGTCAGGGTGAATTTGACGGTGTTGTCGTCAACCTTCTCGACGCTTTTGAGCAGCTCTTTGAAGCCCATGCTTTCAAAGTACGGGAAGCCGACCGTCGATTGCTTGTGCCACGGGTGGTTCGGGTCCAGTTGGCGCTGGAAGCTCCAGACCACGTCGTCGGCGTTCATGTCGCGGGTCGGTTTGAAGTATTCGGTGGTGTGGAACTTGACGCCCTTGCGCAGGTGGAACGTGTAATTGAGCCCGTCTTCACTGATGTCCCACGATTCGGCCAGTGCAGGCTCGATGTCCGTGGTGCCCGGCTTGAAATCCACCAGCCGGTTGAAAACGGTTTCTGCCGCAGCGTCGGCGGTGACGGCGGTGGTGTACAGCGCCGTGTCGAAGCCTTCGGGGCTGGCTTCGGTGCAGACCACCAGCGGCTTGGCCGAAACGCCGACCGCGACGCTAAACAGCGCCAGTGCTACCGCGTTGCGCAATGTTGCGAGTTTGAATGTCGATTTCAAGTAAACGCCCTCGGCAAAGTGATGAAGCCAATACTGAGTGGGTGTTTCGGGCCAGTAAGTTCTAGCCCGAAACCTGTCCATCTGCTGTATCAGAGGATGTTGAACGGAATGGTGGTCACCAGGCGGAACTCGTTGATGTTGCCATCAGCCTGGTTGGCACTCGCGCGGTGGGTGGTGTAGGTGCCGCGCATGGTCGAGGCCTTCAGCGGGCCGGACTGCAGGGTGTAGGTCGCGCCCACGCCGTATTCGTAGTGGGTTTCGCCGTCCATGCCGCGCACGTCGTAGGCAGTGCCCTTGTAGTGCGTACCGTCGATGTCGAAGCCGCGCGCCTGGTAGATGTTGAACTTCAGCCCTGGCACGCCGTAGTCGGCCATGTTCAGCAGGTAGCTCAGTTGTACCGACTTCTCGTTGGGTCCGTTGAAGTCCGAGAGCAGGGAGTTGGCCAGGAAGATGGCGTTGCTGTCGTGGACGTAGTCGAAGTAGGTGTCGCCCTCGACTTCCTGGTAGGCGATGCTGAAGCTGTGCGCCTTGTGGGTCGCTGTCAACGACAGGGAGTAGGTGTCGTTGTCGATCGGGCCCATTTTCTTGGCGCCCGAATCCTTGGTCTTGTAGTAGTTCAGGTTGGTCGACAGGCCCAGCACGTCGGTGTCACCCAGCTCGTGCAGGAACGAGAAGTAGTACTGGTGCCAGAAGTCTTCGACGTTGGAGGCGTAGAAGCTGGTGGTCAGGCTCTTGAACGGCTTGTAGTCGACGCCGGCCATGTCCACGCGATCGGCTTCGATGTTGGCGTTGGCGGTGTACTCGGAGCGGAACTTGGTCAGGCTCTGCTCGGAACGTGGCGAGACGCGGTCGAAGCTGCCGGCGGTGAACGACAGGTTGTTGAATTCTTCGCTGAGGATGCTCACACCTTCGAAGCTCGAAGGCAGTGCACGGTTGCCGATGTAGGCCAGCACCGGGGTGTTGAGCGACTGACGGCCTGCGGTCAGGGTGGTGTTGGAGATGCGTGCCTTGATGTTGCCCAGGCCCAGCTTGCTCCACTGGCCGACTGCGTCACCGTTGTTCTTGGTGAGGGTACGGTTGGCGCCGCCCATCAGGTCGTCCTTGTCGCGGTCCAGCGCGACGGCGTTGTAGATCGCCATCTCGGTGGCGAAACCGACTGTGCCCTGTGTGAAGCCCGAGCTGTAGTTGACGATGGTGCCTTGCACCCAGTTGATCCGACGCGGATCGCGATCGACCACGACGCCGTTCTCGCTGCGGCTGAAGGTGCCGCCACGACGCAACAGCTCGTTGGCGTACCAGTTCTTGGTGGAACCGGTGATCTTCGAGTCTTCCAGAAAGCCCTTGGCTTCGCTCTGGGCGTTGGAGGTGGCCAGGGTGGTCGGAACGAATTCCTGACTGGTTGGCTCTGCCTGTGCGGCCATGCTCAGGGTGAGCATGGACAAGGCGAATACAGCGGTGCTGGCTTTTTTCACGTTTTGAAGCTCCCAATTACTGCTTTTTTTAAAGGCCGGCTTTTATGGGTGGCCGGCTTGGTGTTCAGCCTTGTGGGCCTCTGCGAAATGTCCTGACACTCGGTGATGCTGCGTTGAAAGCAGCCTGACCTTCGCGTCAGAACATTTCCTTCAGATCGTTTCTCATGGTTCGGATCAATCGGCGACGGTCACGCCGGAGAAGTTGTTGCGCCCGAAGGGGCTCACCTGGAAGCCCTCGACTTCAGCCCGCAGCGGCTGGCTGACGGTGGAGTGGGCAATCGGGGTGATGGGCACCTGTTGCTTGAGGTAGTGCTGGGCCTGTTTGTACAGGTCGATGCGTTTTTCTTTGTCTACGGTGGCGACGGCGGCTTTGACCAGCGCGTCGTATTTCTCGTCGCACCACATCGAATAGTTGTTGCCGCCGATGGAGGCGCAGCTGTAGAGCGTGCCCAGCCAGTTGTCCGGGTCACCGTTGTCGCCGGTCCAGCCGATCAGCGAGATGTCGTGTTCGCCGTTCTTGCTGCGCTTGAGGTATTCACCCCACTCGTAACTGACGATGTTGACCTTGATCCCGACCTTGGCCCAGTCCGACTGGAGCATCTGCGCCATGAGCTTGGCGTTCGGGTTGTAAGGGCGCTGTACCGGCATCGCCCACAGGTTGAGCACGGTGCCTTCCTTGACTCCGGCGGCACGCAGCAGCTCCTTGGCCTTTTCCGGGTTGTAGGGTGCGTCCTTGACGGTTTCATCGTAGGACCATTGGGTCGGTGGCATGGCGTTCTGGGCCAGCTGGCCGGCGCCCTGATACACCGCCTTGATGATTTCCGGCTTGTTGACCGCCATGTCCAGCGCCTGGCGAACCTGCAGGTTGTCCAGTGGCGCGTGGCGCACGTTGTAGGAGATGTAGCCGAGGTTGAACCCGGGCTCCTGCATGACCTTGAGCTGCTTGTCGGCCTTGAGCGCGTCGACATCTGCCGGACGCGGGTTGAGCGTGACCTGGCACTCGTTGCGCTTGAGTTTCTGCGCCCGCACCGAGGCGTCGGTAATGATGGCGAAGATCAGTTGATCGACCTTGATGCGGCTTGGGTCCCAGAACTGCTTGTTGGCCACGTAACGGATTTGCGAGTCTTTCTGATAACGACCAAAGGCAAACGGACCGGTGCCGACAGGCGCCTGATTGATATCCTGCAGATTGCCGGATGCCATCAATTGGTCAGCATATTCAGCCGAAAGAATCGAGGCGAAGTTCATCGCAATATTTTGAATGAATGCTGCATCAACTTTATTGAGAGTAAATACAACAACCATTGGTCCGGTTTTTTCAACGGACTTTATATTCTTGTCCAACCCCATACTGGTGAAGTAGGGAAATTCTGTCGGATAGGCGACGCGGAATGGATGATCCTTGTGCAGCATGCGGTTGAACGTGAACAGCACGTCGTCCGCGTTGAAGTCCCGAGTGGGTTTGAACGCCTTGTTGCTGTGGAATTTCACGCCTTCGCGCAGATGGAAGGTGTAGGTCAGGCCATCCGGGGATACGTCCCAGCTCGTCGCCAGCGCAGGCACCACGCCGGTTCCGCCCTGTTCGAATTCGGCCAGGCGGTTATAGATCGGCTCGGCGGCGTCGTTATCGGTGCCGGACGTGTACTGCCCGATATCAAAACCTGCCGGGCTGCCTTCGGAGCAAAACACCAGGCTTTTGCTCGCCCCGTAGGACGGGGAAGCGGCCAGAATCCCGGCCGCCAATAGTGATGGCAAAACAATACTCTTATTCATGACAATCCTTATCGTCTGGGGCATGAACGAATCCTGTGGCGGCTTGAAACTCTTTTCCGCAATCGTTTGCGCAAATGAAGTTTCCACCGCGGGGAAATCCCGACCGGACAGATAGACAACGCATACCAAGTGCGGGATCTCAAACGGTATGTCCGCTGAGATGCACAGTAAATAGTTCTAAGTGCGGCTGTGTATGTAGGAAAAATGACTATTGTTAGTAGGCAAGCTCTTTTGAAGTTCTACTCGTCTAACGATATTCATTTTCATGCATGGATCGCGCACGCGACGACACGCCCGCATTACCCGTAGGTAATGCGGCCGTGCAGCCACTTTGAGGTTTTACTTGCCGCTGACGCTGACGCCGTAGAACGAGTTCAGACCGAACGGGCTGATCTTGAAGTCCTGAACCTCTTTACGCATCGGCTGGTAAACAGTCGAGTGGGCAATCGGGGTCATCGGGACCGCGTCTTTGAGCAAGTGCTGAGCCTGTTTGTACAGCTCGGTGCGCTTGGCCTGGTCGGTGGTTTCCTTGGCCTGGTGGATCAAGGTGTCGAAAGGCTTGTCGCACCATTTGGCAAAGTTGTTACCGTTGATGGCGTCGCAACCGAACAGGGTGCCCAGCCAGTTGTCCGGGTCACCGTTGTCGCCGCTCCAGCCAATCAGCATCGCGCCGTTTTCGCCGTTCTTGGCGCGCTTGATGTACTCGCCCCACTCGTAGGAAACGATCTTGGCGTTGATGCCGATCTTCTTCCAGTCGTTCTGGAGCATCTCGGCCATCAGCTTGGCGTTCGGGTTGTACGGACGCTGAACCGGCATCGCCCACAGGGTGATTTCGGTACCTTCGGCCACGCCTGCCTTCTTCAGCAGTTCCTTGGCCTTGGCGACGTCGTACGGCGCATCCTTGATGGTGGTGTCATACGACCACTGGGTCGGCGGCATGGCGTTGGTGGCCAGTTGGCCTGCGCCCTGGTACACCGCACCGATGATGGCTTTCTTGTCCACAGCCATGTCCAGCGCCTGGCGCACTTCCAGCTTGGCCAGCGGGTTAGGCCTGGTTTCGCCCTTGATGGTCGGCATCACGTTGTAGGCGATGTAACCCAGGTTGAAGCCCGCCTGGTCTGGCATCTTCAGCGCAGGGTCGGCCTTGAGTGGCTGAAGGTCTGCCGGACGTGGGTAGGCGGTGATCTGGCACTCGCCTTTCTTCAGCTTCTGCGCGCGTACCGATGCGTCGGTGGTGATGGCGAAGATCAGGTTGTCGACCTTGACGTCTTCAGGCTTCCAGTAGTCCTTGTTGCCGGTGAAACGAATGTTGGAGTCTTTCTGGTAGCTCTTGAACACGAACGGGCCGGTGCCGATCGGCTTCTGGTTGATGTCTTCGGCCTTGCCTTCCTTGAGCAACTGGGCGGCGTATTCAGCGGACTGAATAGAGGCGAAGCTCATGGCCAGGTTCTGGATGAATGCAGCATCGACAGTACCGAGGGTCATCTTGACGGTGTGATCGTCGACCTTCTCGATATTCTTGATGTTGGTATCCATCGCCATATCGGTGAAATACGGGAATTCGGTCGGGTACGCCTTACGGAACGGATCGTCCTTGTTGATCATGCGGTTGAACGTGAACAGCACGTCATCGGCATTGAAGGTACGGGTCGGCTTGAAGTACGGCGTGGTGTGGAACTTGACACCTTCACGCAGGTGGAAGGTGTAGGTCAGGCCATCCGGGGACACATCCCAGCTGGTGGCAAGACCTGGAATAACGGCGGTGCCGCCACGTTCGAACTGGCTCAGACGGTTGAAAACGGTCTCGGCCGAAGCGTCGAAGTCGGTGCCGGTGGTGTACTGACCTGGGTCGAAACCAGCGGGGCTGCCTTCGGAGCAGAACACCAGGTTCGATGCTGCTTGAGCGAAGGGAGCGCTGGCGATCAAACCTGCGCCGAGAAGAAACGGAATGACCGCTTTTTTGAGCATGGTGGCCTCAGTTGTTGTCATTTTTTAGTTGAGGGTAGCGACCTTGTGGGTCGGTCCCGCGGATACTTATGCAGGCGCCATACCCAAAGCAAGATGCTGGCGCCAATCAAGTGACAAAGAGTGGCACGAACGTACACGAATGTCGCAAAACTATAATTTCTGACGCGGTTGAACGTTTGCGTGTCGCATATCGGTACATTTAGTGCGCAATTTTGGTGCATTGCATCGTTGCGAATGCACCCGTTTGTGTCTCAAGTGTTACTTCGCTGTTGAAATATCGTGGGCTACTTCGCCAGGCTCACCCCATAGAACGGCGTCAGGCCGAACGGGCTGAGCTTGAAGTCCTGCACCTCCTTGCGCATCGGCTGGAACACTTTGGAGTTGGCGATCGGCGTGATCGGCACGTCGTTCTTCAGGATAGTCTGCGCCTGCTGGTACAGCTTGATGCGCTCGTTCCTGTCGCTGGTCAGCCTGGCCTGGGTCACCAGTTTGTCGTAACCGGTATTGCACCATTTGGCGTAGTTGCTGCCCTTGACCGCCGCGCAGCTGTACAGCACGCCGAGCCAGTTGTCGGGGTCGCCGTTATCACCTGTCCAACCATAGATCATCGCATCGTGTTCGCCAGCCTTGGCGCGCTTGATGTACTCGCCCCATTCGAAGCTGACGATGTTGGCCTTGATGCCGATCTTCGCCCAGTCGGACTGAATCATCTGCGCCGACATGCGCGCGTTGGGGTTGGAGGCGCGCTGGACAGTCATCGCCCACAGGTTGATCTGCGTGCCCGGTGCGACGCCCGCTTCCTTGAGCAATTGTTTGGCCTTCTCGATATCGTGGGGCGCGTCCTTGATGTTCGGGTCGTAGCCCCACTGCGCAGGTGGCAGGGCGTTCTGCGCCAGTTGGCCTGCGCCCTGATACACCGCCTTGATGATGGCCGGCTTGTCGATGGCCATGTCCAGCGCCTGACGCACCCTGAGCTGGTCCAGCGGCGGATGGGTCACGTTGTAGGCCAGGAAGCCCAGGTTGAAACCTGCCTGGCTCAGCACCTTGAGGTTCGGGTCCTTCTGCGCTTCTTCGATGTCTTGCGGGCGCGGGTAGCCGCTGACCTGGCATTCGCCGGCCTTGAGTTTCTGCAGGCGGGTGGCGGCGTCGGTGTTGATCGAGAAGATCAGGTTATCGAGCTTCACGTCCTCAGGCTTCCAGTACTGGGTGTTGCCGACGTAACGGATCTGCGCGTCCTTCTGATAACGCTTGAACACGAAGGGGCCAGTGCCGACGGGCTTCTGGTTGATGTCGGCGGCCTTGCCTTCCTTGAGCAACTGGGCGGCGTATTCGGCGGACTGGATCGAGGCGAAGCTCATCGCCAGGTTCTGCACGAACGCGGCATCGATGTTGTTCAGGTGAAACCTGACGGTCTGATCGTCGACCTTTTCCACCTGCTTGATGGTGGTGTTCATGTCCATGTCGTTGAAGTAGGGCGACTCGGACGGATACGCCTTGCGGAAGGGGTCGTCGGCGTTGAGCAGGCGATTGAAGGTGAACAGCACATCATCTGCGTTGAAGTCGCGTGTGGGCTTGAAGTAATCGGTGGTGTGGAACTTGACGCCGGGCCGCAGGTGGAAGGTATAGGTCAGGCCGTCGTCGGACACATCCCATTTGGTTGCCAGCCCCGGTTCGACTTCGGTGCCGCCGCGCTTGAACTGGGTCAGGCGGTTGAAGACGGTTTCAGCCGAGGCGTCGAACTCGGTACCGCTGGTGTACTGGCTGGGATCGAAACCTGCCGGGCTTGCTTCCGAGCAATACACCAGGGTGCTGGCGGCGTGAACCGAAGGCGCGCAGAGCGCCAGCGCGGTCGCCAGAAACAGGGGCTTTAAGGTGTTTTCCATGTGGACCTCGAACAAAGCGGCATTCGTGCCTGGGATCATCGGCTGATGATGGACAGGGCAGAATGCCGCAGTGCCGTGAGTGTTCACAAGTGGCCCATGAGGGAGCGTCCGGGCTATTGCGCCAGGTTCTGCAGCTCCTTGAACCAGGCTGTGCTGCCAATGGCTTTCAAGAACGCTTTCTCCACCCAACCCAGCGCCAGCGATGACTGTTCCTTGTCCCCGAAGACGTAATCGATATAGGCATTGCTGTCGGCTATCAATTGGCTGTACACATTCTGCAGCTCGCGGATCGACTGATGATGCACTTCATCCAGGTCCGATCTGGATTGCGCTTGCTGCACCCGGTCAGGATTGTCCTTGGCCCATGATCTCACGAGCGTCTGGTGCCATTGCGTGTCGTCGGGATGACAGAAGAAGGCCGTGGCGACGGCGATCGGGTCGGGCCCCTGCTTGCCGTCCCAGTGATCGACCATCGCCTGGGCCACCTGGCGGACGGCGACGCTGGCGAGTTGGGCGCTGAGGTCGTGCAGAGGGTGCTCGGGGTGGTCCTTGGAGAGCTGCGAATGGCTTGGCTCGACCGCCGAATCGAGGTTCGGATCGCTGCCCAGCGCCAGTTGGGCATCGGCGACACTGTTGCCGACCCAGGTCAGCAGGCCCTGCGCCGCACTGTCGTAGGCATTGAGCAGGATCGCGGCGGGGGTGTTTATGAGCCAGCGGTAGAACCGCACTGTATCCAGGCCTGCCTTTTGAGCCAGACCGACCAGACCGTCTCGCGCCTTGAGTAGCGTTTCGAATGCACTGAGAAGGTTCTGATCGGGATGCTCGCTCAACAGGATCAGCATCACTTTATCGCGTTCGGAACGGAAACCCGGCTGGGACAGCTCGAACTCCAGTTCCCGGGTGGAGAACAGGATCTTGCCCAGCGGCGCGGCGAGGCTGGCGACCACGTCGCTGCCGCCAAAAGTACCGGTTACCAGAGGCAGGTTGCGCGTGACGTTTGCCGGGGTGGTCCAGGGCAGAACCCTGGTGTGACCGGCAGAAATCAGGCTGAGCTCGGCGAAGTTGGAGTGGGCGAACAGGTCCTCCAGCACGTGCAGCGCTGCGCCGAAACCACGCAAGCCGGTGAGCGAGCGCTGTTCGGTCATCGCCAGCCTCAGTTGCCTCTGCATGTAATCGACGGCCCCGGTCATATAGTGCTTCATCGATGTGACGGGGTCTGCGATCAGCACAGGATCGCCAGGAAGAACCCAGGGCGCAAAGTCCGGGTCACGCACTCTCGGGTCCGGGAAGGCCGGGTCGATGGCCATGGGATTGTCGATGTGTTCGTTGGGCAGGTAGACCCCGAGTTTGTCGAGCGTCACTCGCATGTCCCGCGGGTAGCGCATCCGCAGATCAGGGAATTTCTTGACGGCAAGGATATCCACCAGGTCGGTCCAGGCTTGCCGGGACACGTAGGCGGGAAACTCCTTGGGCATGTCGACGCCTCGGGTGATCTTGGGGTCGACGATCTGCGAGTAGTCGCGCAGCCAGTTGCCGAAATAGACGGCGTCGACTTGTTCGCGAGTGAAACCGACTTCCCTCAGTACCCAGCCGATGGTCTGGTGGGTATGTCCCCCTGCTTCTTCGCTGCCCGCCTCGAAGGCTTCGCGGTCATCGATGGGATGGACGGGATCGACAGTGTCGTCGACCCCGCTCTGGAACGCGCGCAGGCGTTCGCTTAGCTGCTGCCAGGAGGCACTGTACTCGCGGTACGAGTCCGGGTCGCTACTGGCCATGTAGCTCGCTAGTTGCAACTGATCGTGTGGTGGCGCCCCCCACTCGGCCAGCCAGGCAGTGAAACGATGACCTTCCTCATGCGGCGCGTCTGCTGCTGTCAGATGCCGGTCATCGATAGCCTGGTTGCTGAAGTCCCGGCGCAAGACATTATCGATGTGATGGCCGAACTCGTGCAGCAGTACTGATGCCAGCGACCAATACTTATCGTTCTGTTGAGTGATCGAGAAGAAGAAACTCCTGTCGACACGTATCACCCTCTCGCGGTTGTCGTAGTCGGCTTCGTAACCGAGAAACTCGGTCAGGACGATGGGAGGGTTAATCAGCTCGCCCGATATCAGGCTTGTCCAAAGGCTGGCGCAGGCGGCATGGGCGATGTCTTCGCCGAAGACGACTTGCAGAGCCTTCGCGAAGTCATGTTGCCCGAGCGCACCGGCTACCTGCGTCAGCATTTCCAACGCGAAGGTGCTATGCAACTGTTCGTGTGACAGTTCTGCGGGCCAATCAAGTTTAGCGATGTGAATCATATCGAATTTCTTCCATGAATAAGGGTGTTAGCCACGTATGACTGGCGGTGTTGAAATCATCTGCAATCATTGCTCAGGCGCTACCTGAAGAATCCGAGCTCGTGCAGGGCTGCGTACAGCAAGGTCCCTGAGGGTGACAGGAGGAGCGCGTGCCATAGCGGTGAGTTTTTGTCTGAAAGCTCCCCGTGCATGAAGCTCAGGTATGCCAGACTGTCTTTGCCCATTTGTTGCAGTGCATCGCTGCCAATTCGTGCGATTTGGTTGTGAATGTCCTCGAGTTCGATCAACGAGCTGCTGCGGCGTACTGCTTCCGGGTTTGCCTTGGCCCAGGCTCTGACCATCCAGTCCTGCCAGCCAGTGTTCTCGGGGTGCGCGAAGAACGACCTGGCGACGCCAATCGGGTCAGCATCCGGTTCGTCGTTCCAGTAGTCCACCATGGCCCTGCCGACTTCTTTGACCGCCTCTGACGCCAGGGACGCCGCCAACAGATGCAGGGGATGTTCGGCATGATCCTTGGACAGTTGCGAATGGGTAGGGTCGGTTGAGCCATTCTTGTGCGGATCCAGTCCATTGCTCGTCTGCCAATCGGCGATGCTTGCGCCGAACAGCTTGAGAACGTCTTTCATGACCACGCTCAAGACGTTGCCGGTAAGAGCCGATGGACCGTTCAGGTAAGCGGCGCACCGCTGCAGGTACTCCGAAAAGGGCAAATGCGTCCATGCATCGCGGGCAACGAGGTAGGCCTGGAAGGTCTTCAGGTAAGCGGGATCAGGGTGTTCTTCGAGCAGAATAAGCAGGATCTGCTCCCGCTCGCTGCGATCCCCGGGCTTGGCGGGCTGATAAGTCACGTCATTGATCGAGAACAGGATCTCGCCCAGTGGGCCTGTGATGCTGGCCAGTGCGTCGCTGGCGCTGAACATTCCGGTCACCAGCGGTAAGCCTGCCTTGCATTCGGCTGGGGATGTCCACGGCAGTACGTCGCGATAGCCGTTCTTGATCAGTGCGAGTTCAACGAAGTTGGAGTGTGCGAAAAAGTCTTCCAGCACGTGCAGCGCCGAACCGAAGGCTCGCAAGCCGGTGGGGTTGTGTTTTTCATTGAGGGTGGCCTGCAGTTCGCGCTCCATGAAGTCCACGGAGCGCATGATGTAACGTTTCATCGAGGTGTCGTAGTCGATGTCGAGCAATGGGTCACCCGGCGCAACAACCGGCTCGAAGTCCGGATCCCGCAGCTGCGGGTCCAATGGCCTGGCGTCGGTATTCCTGGGATTGTCGATGTGTTCGCTCGGACGATACACCCCGAGTTTATGTGGCGTAACGGTGAACGCTTTCGGGTCGCTCTTGCGCAGTTCGGCGAACTGTTTGATCGACATCACATCGACGATCCGGGTCAGGGCGTCACGGGACAGAACGTCGGGAAAGCCCTTGGGCATGCTGGTCGCCCGGACAATCTTCGGGTCCAGTACCTGGGAGTAATCCCGCAGCCAGTTGCCGAAATAAACCGATTGACGCTCCTCCTCCGAGAAGCTGGCCTCCCTCAGAATCGTCTCGATCTCGAAGTGGGTCATGTGGTGACTGTCACCGTCTCCCGCCTCGAAGGCTTCGAGATTCGGGTGGTCGTGGCTCTGAACCGTGCTTTGGGAGTTGCTGTCGTAGCGCTGGACGATGATCTCGTACGCTTGTTCCCAGTGCGCGATGATAGCCTGCGGGGGCTCTTCGAGCGTCTGTTGGCAGGTCGCGATCAGGACGTGATCGCTGTCGAATCTGCCGAGGGTCACCATCCAGAAAGAGAAGCGGGCGCCTTCCTCACCCGCGGTGTCCGGGGGCAGCGGCGTCCAGGACTGGCCCAGTTCGTTGGCGAAGTCCTGACGCAACACGTTATCGATGTGGTGACCAAATTCATGCAGCAGGATATCCATGAACTCGATCGCACGCAGGGTGCCTTGAGCGTTGTCGATCACTGAAGAGTGAATGCGGATTACCCGTTCGGCGTTGTCGTAGTCGGCCAGGTGCATGCCGTCTTCTACCAGAATGACGGGATTTTCGACCTTCCTGGCAATCAGTCGTGCTTGCAGGGCACGGTAGACCTTTTCGGGAATGTCTTTGCCGAAGATGCGTGCCATTACCTCTGAAAAGTCCGCGACGCCGAGTGTCGTCGCCACCTGGGTCAGTAGGTCCAGGGCAAATGTGCTTTGGACGCGGGCTGGGGATACATCCAAAGACGTTGGTCGGGAGTTGAAAGCCATGATGGATTCTTCCTTGAATCAGTAAAGGCGGCCGGTCGGGCGTTGCGCTGCCAGATAAGAACCGGTCAGTCGACGCTCCAGCCGCTACAGGGTTGGGGTGTTACAGCTCGATTGTATGGATCACGCAGGCATTGAAAATCAGACAGGGCCTGGTGCGATGTAGGACGCGGTGGCGCGTCGAACGGGAAGGGGTGGCGAAGAGGATGGAAACGATGCCGGCGGCATGAGGGAAGCCGCGGCAGCCCAAGGCTGCCGCGGCGCTGCATCAAGGGATGGCGACTTCGATCACGCCGTCTGCGGTGACGCTGACCTGGCTGGTGCCGGCCTCGACCTCCGGGGTCGGCGCGGCATCTGCACGGGCGGCTTTCATCATCATCACCGGTGCGCGCATGTAGGGCTGTGGATAACCCGAGGTGTTCAGGTTGAGGTTGACCAGCTTGTAGCCGCTGCCCCCCAGCGCATCGGTGACCAGTTGGGCGCGGGCCTTGAACGCGGTGACGGCGCTTTTGAGCAGGGTGTCTTCGCTGGCCTTGCGCGAAGGGTCGGAGATGGAGAAGTCCATGCCGCCCATTTTCATGTCGCTGCCCAGAAGCTCGCCGGTGAGGCCGGAGAGGGCGGCAAAGTCAGGGCTTTCCAGACGCAACTCGGCACGCTCGCGCCAGCCGGTGATTTTCTGGCCCTTGTCGTCGTAGATCGGATAGCTGTTGCGGCTGCCCTGGCGAATAGTCACGTCCTTGACCTGACGCGCCTGGCCCAGCGCCTTGTTCAGGGTAGTGGTAATCTCGGCGGCGAGTTTGGCGGGGTCGGTATTTTGCGCTTCGGTGTAGACGGTCACTGTCATCAGGTCGCGCTGGACTTCCTGGTTGACCTCGGCACGGACCGACACCTGGTTGTAATGAACGTCATCGGCCAGGGCCGGAGCGCTTGCCAGCGCGAGGGTGCTCAGGGCGAACAGGGTAGCGGTGGGACGAAGGCTGAACATGAAAAACTCCTTGTTGGGCAGGCCGTCTGTGGCGCATTCCAGTATGGCCCGTAGGACGGATGCCCATGAGACTGAAAATCCGCGATCTTGTTCCGAACCTCGCTTTTATGAAGGCCCCGCACCGCCCAGTAGCAGTCCGGCTTGCCTGCGTCGGGGTTGTAAGATTGCTGTCGCCGGCAAGCCGGACTGCTACGGGTGGGCGTTGCCGGGCGCCAAGCGCGGGCATGATCCCGTAGGAGCGCGATGGCGTGTGGCGCGTTGACGCACTTTCAAGGAAAGCCGGGCCGCATTGGTTATACTCCTTGCGATTCGCCAGGAGCGCATCAGGAGAGCTCATGCTCGCCCCCGTCCAAGTACTTTCCGCCACGCGCCAGAACCTCTGGCGACTGACTTTCGTCCGCATTCTGGTGCTCGGTGCCCAAGCCGGCTCAGTGGGCTTCGCCTACCTGTTCAATCTGCTGCCGTTACCCTGGCTGCAACTGGACATCACCCTGGGCTTCTCGGCCATCGTCTGCCTGCTCACGGCCATCCGCCTGCGCACCTCGTGGCCGGTAACCGAACTCGAATACGCCGTGCAACTGGCCTTCGACCTGTTTATCCACAGCGCGCTGCTGTTCTACTCGGGTGGCTCGACCAACCCGTTCGTGTCCTATTACCTGGTGCCGCTGACCATCGCCGCGGTGACGCTGCCCTGGCGCTATTCGCTGATTCTGTCCGGCATCGCCCTGGCGCTGTACACCTTGATGCTGGCCAATTTCTATCCCATCGACACCGTCGCCTTCGCCCGCGAGAAGCTGCAGATCTACGGCATGTGGCTGAGCTTCGCGCTCGCGGCAGGGGTCATCACCTTCTTTGCCGCGCGCATGGCCGAGGAGTTGCGTCGTCAGGAGCAGATGCGTGCCTTGCGCCGTGAAGAAGGCGCGCGGGACCAGCAATTGCTGGCCGTAGCCACCGAAGCTGCAGGCGCGGCCCATGAACTGGGCACGCCACTGGCGACCATGAGTGTTCTGCTCAAGGAGATGCGGCAGGATCACAAGGACCCGGCGCTGCAGGAAGACCTTTCGATCCTTCAGGACCAGGTCAAGCTGTGCAAGGAGACGCTGCAGCAACTGGTGCGCGCCGCCGAGGCCAATCGCAGGCTCGCCGTGCAGGAACAGACGGTCACCTATTGGCTCGATCAGGCGCTCAACCGCTGGCACCTGATGCGCCCCGAATCGACCTACCGTTTCCAGCGACTGGGGCAGGGCGAAGTACCGATGGTCGCGCCGCCACCCGATCTCACCCAGGCGCTGCTGAACTTGCTCAATAACGCCGCCGATGCCTGCCCCGAAGGGCTGGAGGTGAGTCTGGACTGGACCCCGCTCGAGATCCGCATCAGCATCCGCGATCACGGCGCAGGCGTGCCATTGGCCGTGGCCGAGCAGATCGGCAAACCCTTTTTCACCACCAAGGGCAAAGGCTTCGGCCTGGGCCTGTTCCTGAGCAAGGCCAGCGTGACTCGCGCAGGCGGCTCGGTAAAACTCTATCCCCACGAGGAAGGTGGCACGCTCACCGAGCTGCGCCTGCCCCGTCAAGCACCAGGAGAAGAAGCATGACTGACGAAATCCAGGTCGAAGGCGAAGAACTGCCGCACCTGTTGCTGGTGGACGACGACGCCACCTTCACCCGCGTGATGGCCCGCGCCATGGCTCGCCGAGGCTTCCGCGTCAGCACCGCAGGTTCCGCCGAAGAAGGCCTCATCCTGGCGCAGCAGGACCTGCCTGACTACGCCACGGTCGACCTCAAGATGGAAGGCGACTCGGGGTTGGTCCTGTTGCCACGGTTGCTGGAACTGGACCCGGAAATGCGGGTCCTGATACTGACCGGTTATTCAAGCATCGCCACCGCGGTCGAAGCGATCAAGCGCGGCGCGTGCAACTACCTGTGCAAACCCGCCGACGCTGACGATGTGCTGGCAGCGCTGCTGTCGGAACACGCCGACCTCGACACGCTGGTGCCGGATAACCCGATGTCGGTCGACCGCCTGCAATGGGAGCACATCCAGCGGGTGCTGACCGAACATGAGGGTAATATTTCGGCCACAGCGCGGGCGCTTGGCATGCACCGACGCACGCTTCAGAGGAAGTTGCAGAAGCGGCCGGTCCGCCGATAAGCAGGGATCGCTGTTTAAAGATTTATTCATGGAAGACCGGAGGTGGCGTCTGGCACATTGTGCGGACGCTACTAAATACCTGCCATTGAGCCATTTCCATGAATGTTGATATCGATGAATCCAGGGTCAATGACGCTGTGACCGGGAGTTTCTTTTCCCGGGTCTGGAAGCTGGTCACGCCGTACTGGCGCAGCGAAGAAAAGGGCATGGCCTGGGTGCTGCTGATTGCAGTGATCGTGCTTTCGCTGTTCAGCGTGTTCATCTCGGTGCTGGTCAATAGCTGGTACCGCGACTTCTATAACGCGCTGCAGGAAAAGAACCTGGCCGCGTTCACTCACCTGATCCTGTACTTCTGCGGGATTGCCGCCATCGCCATCCTCGGCGCGGTGTACCGGCTGTACCTTACGCAAATGCTGACCATCCGCTGGCGTCGCTGGCTGACTGAAAAGCACTTCACCAAGTGGCTCGCCCACAAGAATTACTACCGGCTAGAGCAGGGCGGTTACACCGATAACCCTGACCAACGTCTGTCTGAAGACCTCAACAACTTCACCTCCGACACGCTCAGCCTGAGCCTTGGCCTGCTGCGCACGGTCGTCAGCCTTGTGTCTTTCTCGGTGATCCTGTGGGGTGTGTCCGGCAGCATCGAGCTGTTCGGCATCACCATCCCCGGCTACATGTTCTGGGCTGCGCTGCTTTACGCTGCGGTTGGCAGTTGGCTGACCCACCTGATCGGCAGGCGTCTGATTGTGCTCAGCAACCAGCAACAGCGCTATGAAGCCGACATGCGTTTTGCGCTAGTGCGGGTGCGTGAAAATGCTGAAAGCATCGCCCTTTCCGATGGCGAAGCCAATGAGAATCAGCGCCTGAGCGCGCGGTTCGGCATGGTCTGGAGCAACTTCTGGACAATCATGAAGGTGCAGAAGCGCCTGACATTCTTCACCGCCGGGTATTCGCAGATCGCCATCGTCTTCGCCTTCGTCGTGGCGGCGCCACGCTATTTTGCCGGCAAGATCGAGCTTGGCGAGCTGATGCAGATCAACTCGGCCTTCGGCAATGTGCAGGAGAACTTCAGCTGGTTCATCGATGCGTATACGCAGTTGGCCTCGTGGCGCGCCACCTGTGATCGTCTGCTCAGCTTCCGCCAGGCCATGGACGAGAACGAGGCTCGCGTGCCGGCCATTCAGGTCAGTCACGACAGCAATGCGCTGCATGTGCAGGGGCTGGATCTGTCCCTGGTGGGCGGTCGTCAACTGCTGCACAACGCCAACATCGACATCGCGGCAGGCGAAAAAGTCATGCTCAGCGGCCGCTCCGGCAGCGGCAAGAGTACGCTGCTGCGTGCCATGGGCGGCCTGTGGAATGAAGGCCATGGGGCAGTGAAATTGCCTGCCAAACGGGCGTTCTTCCTGCCGCAGAAACCCTATCTGCCGATTGGTACACTGCGTGAAGCCTTGAGTTATCCACAAGCCCCCGAGGTGTATCCGGCCGAGCGTTTCGCCCAGGTACTGGAAACCTGTCGGCTGGGCCACCTGGTGCCACGTCTGGACGAGAGCAATCACTGGCAGCGCATGCTGTCACCGGGAGAGCAGCAGCGGGTGGCATTCGCCCGTGCGCTGCTGTTTGCACCTGACTGGCTGTACCTGGACGAAGCGACCTCGGCCATGGATGAGGAAGACGAAGCTGTGTTGTATCAGGCGCTGATCGACGAGCTGCCGGGCGTGACCCTGCTCAGCATCGGCCATCGCAGCAGCCTGAAACGCTTCCATCGCCGTCATGTGCGCATCGAGGGCGGTCAATTGCGCGAGCAACCCCAGGCTGAAACGGTGATTTAGCAGCACGATGCCGCAAAAACCTACGAACTCGCCGGGTTTGTTATGTGATCGTACAACCCGGTGAGCTATGATGAGACTTTCACCGTATTTAGAGACGCATGTTGGATATGGAAAATCAGAGTGCTCCGCCTCGCGCACGTAGAAAGCACCGCAGCCTCGCCCAGGAGTTGGTTACCGAACTCTCCGAGCGGATTCGCACCGGCGCGCTGAAGCGTGGCGACAAATTGCCCACCGAATCCGCGATCATGGAAGAGCAGGGTGTGAGCCGCACTGTCGTGCGTGAAGCCATTTCCCGTCTGCAGGCCTCGGGGTTGGTGGAAACCCGTCACGGTATCGGTACGTTCGTGCTCGACACGCCGAGCCCCAGCGGTTTTCGCGTCGATCCGGCGACCATTGTCACCCTGCGTGACGTCATGGCGATTCTCGAATTGCGCATCAGCCTGGAAGTCGAATCGGCGGGCCTGGCTGCGCAACGGCGTAGCGCCGAGCAACTGGCCGACATGCGCGCGGCACTCGATGCCCTCAATGAAAGTGCGGCCCACGCCAGCGATGCGGTAGGTGCCGACTTCCAGTTCCACATGGCCATTGCGCTGTCCACGGGCAACCGCTATTTCACCGACATCATGAATCACCTGGGCACCAGCATCATTCCGCGGACCCGTTTGAATTCCGCGCGCCTGGCCCATGACGATCAGCAGCACTACATGAGCCGCCTGAGCCGCGAGCACGAAGAAATCTACGAGGCCATCGCCCGTCAGGACTCCGACGCCGCCCGCGCCGCCATGCGCCTGCACCTGACCAACAGCCGCGAACGCTTGCGCCACGCCCATGAAGAGGCGGAGTCGCAGCGCGCCTGAGGTCGTATGACCTCATTGAGTTAATGCGCCGACTCCCTCGGTTAAACGATCCGTAGCAGTCCGGCTTGCCGGCGTCGGCGATTTCAATGACGCCGACGCCGGCAAGCCGGACTGCTACGGGATTGGGCGCATCCCAATCCGCCCCCATGACCTGAGCAACCACCGCTCATCTCCTTCCCCGATAAATAATTCGTCCCCCCTATTGAGAGATGTCATTCCTAGTTGTACGATGACTTACGACATCAGCGCAGGTCTGGTGATCCATTCATACAATTAGCTTCCCAGGGTGTTCGAATAATGAATCCACAAGAACTGAAGTCCATCCTTTCCCACGGTCTGCTGTCCTTCCCGGTTACCGATTTCAATGCCCAGGGCGACTTCCATCGCGCTGGCTACATCAAGCGTCTGGAGTGGCTGGCCCCTTACGGCGCCTCCGCGCTGTTCGCCGCCGGCGGTACAGGTGAGTTCTTCTCCCTGACCGGCGACGAATACTCCCAAATCATCAAGACTGCCGTTGACACCTGCGAAAAGACTGTGCCGATTCTGGCCGGTGTAGGTGGCCCGACCCGTCAGGCGATCCAGCAGGCTCAAGAAGCCGAGCGTCTGGGTGCCAAAGGCCTGCTGCTGCTGCCTCACTACCTGACCGAAGCCAGCCAGGACGGCGTTGCCCGTCACGTTGAAGAAGTGTGCAAATCGGTCAAGATCGGCGTTGTCGTCTACAACCGTAACGTTTGCCGCCTGACCGCGCCGCTGCTGGAACAACTGGCCGAGCGCTGCCCGAACCTGATCGGCTACAAAGACGGCCTGGGCGATATCGAACTGATGGTTTCGATCCGCCGCCGTATGGGCGACCGTTTCTCGTACCTGGGCGGCCTGCCGACCGCTGAAGTCTACGCCGCTGCCTACAAGGCGCTGGGCGTGCCGGTCTACTCCTCGGCCGTGTTCAACTTCGTGCCGAAACTGGCGATGGATTTCTACCACGCGATCGCCAAAGACGATCACGCCACCGTTGGCAAGCTGATCGACGATTTCTTCCTGCCATACCTGGACATCCGTAACCGCAAATCCGGTTACGCCGTCAGCATCGTCAAGGCAGGCGCGAAAATCGCCGGCTACGACGCAGGTCCAGTCCGCGCTCCGCTGACCGACCTGACTGCAGAAGAGTTCGAAATGCTCGCTGCACTGATGGACAAGCAAGGTAAGCAGTAACAGCTACCTGCCGGAGAACCGCTGAGCGATCAGCGGTTTTTTGCCGTCAGAGCACTGTTTATCAAAACGCTGCATTGCGCAGCGTTTCGCGCCGGCAGGGCTGCCGTTCGCGTGAGTTCTACCCCAGGCATCACCGTGGCCGCATCTTGAAACAACGCTTCAATCGCATCTGGTTTTAGGGGCAGAGGCGAGCGACACACACATAAGATCGTTTTTTACCCGCGCAAAAAAATAATTAGTGGGAGTTTCGAACATGCAAAAAACCAAGCCGACTCACGTCCGCTATTTGATCCTGCTCATGCTGTTTCTGGTGACCACGATCAACTATGCCGACCGTGCCACCATTGCCATCGCCGGTTCCAGCCTGCAAAAAAGCCTTGGCATCGACGCAGTAACCCTCGGATACATCTTCTCCGCATTTGGCTGGGCCTACGTGGCCGGCCAGATCCCTGGCGGCTGGCTGCTCGACCGCTTCGGTTCGAAAAAGGTCTATGCACTGAGCATCTTCACCTGGTCGCTGTTCACCGTGCTGCAAGGCTACGTCGGTGAATTCGGTCTCTCCACCGCCATCGTTGCACTGTTCATGCTGCGCTTCCTGGTGGGTCTGGCCGAAGCGCCTTCCTTCCCTGGCAACGCCCGCATCGTCGCCGCCTGGTTCCCGACTTCCGAACGCGGCACAGCTTCGGCGATCTTCAACTCGGCGCAATACTTCGCCACCGTCCTGTTCGCCCCGATCATGGGCTGGATCGTCTACACCTTCGGCTGGCAGCACGTGTTCGTGGTGATGGGCGGTATCGGCATCGTGTTCTCGCTGATCTGGCTGAAAGTCATCTACAGCCCGCGCAATCACCCGAGGATCAACAAAGAAGAACTCGATCACATCGCCAACAACGGCGGCATGGTCGACATGGACAACGACAAGGGCAAAGGCAAGAGCGGCGGCCCGAAATGGGACTACGTCAAGCAACTGCTGACCAACCGCATGATGCTGGGTATCTACCTGGCGCAGTACTGCATCAACGGCATCACCTACTTCTTCCTGACCTGGTTCCCGGTGTACCTGGTGCAGGAACGCGGCATGACCATCCTCAAGGCCGGTTTCATTGCGTCGTTGCCCGCGATCTGCGGCTTCATTGGTGGCGTACTGGGCGGGATCATCTCTGACTGGCTGCTGCGCCGCGGCAAGTCCCTGACCTTCGCCCGCAAGGCGCCGATCATCGGTGGCCTGTTGCTGTCGACGTCCATCGTGACCTGCAACTACGTCGATCTTGAGTGGGTCGTGGTGGGCTTCATGGCACTGGCCTTCTTCGGCAAGGGCGTGGGCGCACTGGGCTGGGCGGTGATGTCCGACGCCTCGCCGAAACAAATCGCAGGTCTTAGCGGCGGTCTGTTCAACATGTTCGGTAACATCGCTTCGATTACCACCCCGATCGTGATCGGCTACATCATCAGCTCCACCGGCTCTTTCAAATGGGCACTGGTGTTCGTCGGCGCCAACGCGCTGGTGGCGGTGATCAGTTACATCTTCATCGTGGGCGAAATCAAACGCGTGGAATTGAAAGACACCCCAACGCAGGGTGATTTGCGGGCCAGCGACGTCGGCGAAATTTCCCAAGCCAAAAGCTGAGTCCAAGAAAAATCGAGGAAAACCGTGATGAACTTGATCCAACATGCCGACTCGCCACGTTACATCCGCCTGCATGAGCGCGATAACGTTGTCGTCGTGGTCAATGACCAGGGCGTACCGGCGGGGACTGAATTCGACAATGGCCTGGTGACCATCGATAACGTGCCGCAGAGCCACAAGGTCAACACTGTGGACATCCCCGAGGGTGGGGAAGTGATTCGTTATGGGCAGACCATCGGTTATGCCCTGCAGCCGATTCCGCGCGGCAGTTGGGTCAAGGAAGATCAACTGCGCATGCCGAGCGCGCCGCCGCTGGACAGCCTGCCGCTGTCAACCGAGGTGCCGGGCCGGGGCGAGCCGCTGGAAGGCTTCACCTTCGAAGGCTACCGCAACGCCGACGGTACGGTTGGCACGCGCAACATCCTGGGTATCACCACGACCGTGCAGTGCGTCACTGGCGTGCTGGACTTTGCGGTCAAGCGTATCCGCGAGGAACTGCTGCCGAAGTACCCGAACGTCGATGACGTGGTGGCCATCACCCACACCTACGGCTGTGGCGTGGCGATCACCGCCAAGGATGCGTACATCCCGATTCGCACCGTGCGCAATCTGGCGCGCAACCCGAACCTGGGTGGCGAGGCGCTGGTGATCGGCCTGGGCTGTGAAAAGCTGCAGGCCGAGCAGGTGATGCATCAGAACGATCCGTCGGTCGATCTGAGCGATGAGTGGATGTACCGCTTGCAGGATTCGAAACACGGCTTCAACGAAATGATCGAGCAGATCATGGAGTTGGCCGAGGTGCGCTTGAAAAAGCTCGACCAGCGTCGTCGCGAAACTGTGCCGGCGTCCGAGCTGATTCTGGGCATGCAGTGTGGCGGCAGCGATGCGTTTTCCGGCATCACCGCCAACCCGGCGCTGGGCTACGCCTCCGACCTGCTGTTGCGCGCAGGCGCAACAGTGATGTTCTCGGAAGTGACCGAAGTGCGTGACGCCATCTATCTGCTGACCTCTCGCGCCGAAACCACGGAAGTGGCTCAGGAGCTGGTACGCGAGATGGACTGGTACGACCGCTATCTCGCCAAGGGCGAAGCAGACCGCAGCGCCAACACCACGCCGGGCAACAAGAAGGGCGGGTTGTCGAACATTGTCGAGAAATCCCTGGGATCGATCGTCAAATCCGGCAACAGCGCGATCAACGGGGTGCTGGGCCCTGGCGAGCGGGTCAACCGTAAAGGCCTGATCTTCTGCGCAACGCCGGCCAGTGACTTTGTCTGTGGCACGCTGCAACTGGCGGCCGGCATGAACCTGCACGTGTTCACCACCGGACGCGGCACACCTTATGGCCTGGCGATGTCACCGGTGGTCAAGGTGTCGACCCGTACCGAACTGGCCCACCGCTGGCCGGACCTGATCGACGTTGACGCAGGCCGCATCGCGACCGGTCGCGCCAGCATCGAAGAGCTGGGCTGGGAGCTGTTCCATTTCTATCTCGATGTCGCCAGCGGCAAGAAGAAGACCTGGACCGAGCATTATCGTCTGCACAACGACATCACCCTGTTCAACCCGGCGCCGATTACCTGATTCGAAGGCCCTTCTGCGTGGCGCCTGTTTTGTGGGTGACGCACAGAACTGTGGGAGTGAGCTTGCTCACGAATGCGGCAGCACAGTCACATCTGCAGTGACTGACAGGACCTCTTCGCGAGCAAGCTCACTCCCACAGGGATTTGGGTTCGGCAGCAAAATCGGCATGTCTTCAGCGCTTGAATCAATGCCGCCCATGCTCCTTATGGTGCGCATGCTCCCCGCAAAACCGCGCCAACGTCAGCACGACCCTCGTGATCGGCATCGGGATGTTCACCTTCGCCGCCAGCTCCAGCACTGCATCGCCAATCGCCGCCAGTTCCAGCGGCAATCCCTTGTCGAAATCCTGCAGCATCGAGGTGCGGACCGGGCCCATGCTCGCGCCGAACTGCATGAAGGTCGTCGGCTCCATGCTCAGTTTCGCGTCGTAGGCTGCGGCCACTTGCATCGCCTCGTTGAAGGTCGCCAGCGCCAGTTCGCGCATGTCCGGCAGGCCGTAGATCTGCTCCAGCGTCGCACCGGTCACCACCGACACCGGATTTGAGGTGAGGTTGGCGATGATCTTGGTCCACAGCTGATCGCGAATGCGGTCGGTGCCCTGGGCTTCGATACCGGCGCTTTCGATCAGCTTCACCAGGCTTTGCAGGCGCGGCGTCAGGGCGTTGTTCAACTCGCCGAAGATGATGCGATACGGGTTGTGGGTCTTGACCACTGCGGGTGCCGAACTTTGGGCGGTGATGAACACTACGCAACCGATGACCTTGTGCAGGTCGAGGGTGTCGGTGATGCGGCTGTCCGGATCGACCGTTTCCACCCGATTGCCCTCGAACGGGCCACCTTCGCCATGGAAATACCACCATGGCACGCCGTTGATCACAGGTACCACCACCGTCTCGGGGCCGATCAGCGCAGCGATGTTCGGCAGCAGGCCGCTGAGCGACGGCGCCTTGGTGCAGAGGAACACAATGTCCTGCTCGCCGAGGGTCTGGGCGTTGTCGCTGGCATTGACCTGGACGTGGTGGCGGCCTTGCAGGTCTTGCAGATGAATGCCGTTGCGCTGCAGGGCAGCGAGGGTGCGGCCGCGGGCGAAAACGTTGACGGCATGCCCGCTCAGCGCAATACGCGCCGCCAGCGTGCAGCCAATGGCACCCGCGCCGGCAATACAGATACGCAAGGAGGAAGCACTCATGATGACTCCGGGACTGCCAGATACGTTTCAGGTGGTTTCTGCAATCTACACGATACCCGTTGCAGCGCTACCGCCCTGTAGCAGTCCGGCTTGCCGGCGTCAGCGATCTCGAACACGTGATGAAGCGCAGTAGAGGCGTGCCTCGCAGGTAGGCATAATCATGCTTTTGGAGGACAGCGGCCATGGCCACTTCTGCGCCTGCTTCATTCAATCAGCCCCGCACGGTGCTGTTTCTGGCTTATCCGCAGATGGGGCTGCTGGACCTGACCGGGGCGCAGACGGTGTTCTGGGCCGCCACCAAGGCCATGAACCACCGTGGCCTGGCCGGTTACCTGCGCCCGACCGCCAGCATCAGCGGTGGCCTGACCCTCACGGCCGAAGGGGTGGAGGTCAACTCCGAAACCCTGTCCTCCCTAGCAGGCAGCGTCATCGACACGGTCATCGTCCCCGGTGCGCCGGAAATCCTTCAGGCGCTGGACAATAATCCCGACACCATCGAGTGGCTGCGCAGCATCGCGCCGCATGCAAGGCGCACGGCGTCCGTTTGCAGCGGAGCCTTCCTGCTGGCGCAGGCCGGTCTACTCGACGCGAAACGGGTGGCAACCCACTGGGCCATGTGCGACATGCTCAAATCGCGCTTTCCTACAGTCGATGTGGATCAGGATGCGATTTTCATTCAGCAGGGCACGGTCTGGACGTCGGCCGGTGTCACCGCCGGGATCGACCTGGCACTGGCGCTGGTGGAAGCTGATTGCGGGCGGGATGTGGCCATGGAGGTCGCGCGGGAACTGGTGGTGTTCATGAAGCGCCCGGGCGGGCAGTCGCAGTTCAGCACCATGCTTCAGGCCCAGATGCAGGATGGCGATGTCTTCGCTGACTTCCACCTATGGCTGACCCGCAACCTGCACCGCGCCGAACTGGACGTCGAGCAACTGGCGCGTCATGCCAACATGAGCGTGCGCAATTTCAGCCGCGTGTACAAGCTCAAGACCGGTCGCAGCCCGGCCAAGGCGCTGGAGTTTTTCCGCCTGGAAGCGGCGCGGCGGATGCTCGAGGATTCCGACCGGCACATCGATCAGGTCGCTCAGGAATGCGGCTTCGGCGACGAAGAGCGCATGCGCGTCACCTTTCACCGCAATCTGGCGACGTCCCCCCGGGACTACCGCAGTCGCTTCGCCCGCTGAGCTTCTGCCCGCCGTCCCAAGGGAAAGCGGGCAGCCTGAGCGGGTCAGAAGTCCCAGAACCCGGCGATCCAGCGGAAACTGTCGCCATCCACGGCAACCCGGCCCACCGACGGGAAGGGCAGGTGAGTGGCGATGAACAGCTCGCCGCTGGCCGCTGCTTCCTTGAGCAGGCGCACGCGCACATTCACCGACTCTTGCGGGTCGTGTTCAAAGCCGTTTTGCCAGTCGGGGTGGTCGAAGGCCACCGGGAACAGCGCGTCCCCGGCGAACGTCAGTTTTTCGTTGCCCGACTTCACGTAGACCACGCAGTGCCCTGGGGTATGGCCGCCGGTGAGTTTGGCGACCACGCCAGGGGCCACTTCATATTCGTCGTCGAAGGTGCGCACGTTGCTGCGGTAGGCCGCGATGAACTGGTTGGCGGTGGCGCGCAGGACGTCCGGCACTGGCGAAGGCATGGAGGTCATGGAGAAGTCCGGATCCTCCCAGAACTGCACCTCGGTGGCCGTCACGTGAATCCGCACGTCAGGGCTCAGGCGACTCTTCACGTCCTCCACCAGCAACCCGCCGATGTGGTCCATGTGCATGTGCGTGATCACGATGTCGGTCACCGACGCCAAGTCGATGCCGGCTGCCTTCAGGCGCTTGGGAAACTGCCCGGCCCGAGGGAAGCCCGGAAACTGTCCGCCTAGCCCGGCATCGACCAGAATGATCTGCTCGCCCGAGCGCACCACCAGCACGTTCAGGGCCCAGTCGAACATGTCCGGCCCCAGGAACATGTCCTTGAACCAGGTGGCGCGTGCCTCGGGGGTGGCGTTGGTGGACATGGTTTCAGTGGGCAGCGGCAGTACACCGTCGCTGACCACCAGCACGTCGATGTCACCGACTTTCAGTGCGTAACGTGAAGGCACGAGTTCTTCGACGAATCCTTGCGGGGCGAGTTCGAGGGGCTGATTCATGGCGGCGTTCCTGTTGTTAGGGGAAGTGGTCTCAGGCGTCTGTGGCTCTCGATCAGGAGAGTGCAAACAGTCTGCGAGCCGCCACAGGCGATAACTATCACCCCTGACGAACATGCTTTTCATACTTAGGTGTGTAAGAACAAAACCTAATAAGTAAATCCCGAAAACCCCATGGAAAACAGCCCGTACGGATAAAAACGTGCCAGAAAATAGCTGGTTGGATTGATATATACCCAAGTATGAGTTGCTACAGCTTTAACATTATTTTTCCCAACTTTTGCAGCAACGACAGCGCGTGGGCTCGGGATTAAAGTGTGTAACGACTCCTCGCCGATGCGAGACATTACTGCCCACTGGAGAACAACATGAGCCAACATATCCTGGTCCTTGGCGCGGGTTTCGCGGGTGTCTGGAGCGCTCTGGGCGCTGCCCGCCAACTGGATCTGCAACAGCGCACCGACATCAAGATCAGCGTGCTGGCGCCGCAGCCCGAACTGCGCATTCGCCCACGTTTCTACGAATCGAACGTGCATGAAATGAAAGCGTCACTGCTGGAGTTGTTCGCGGCCACCGACATCGATTTCGTGCAGGGCGCCGCCGAGAAAATCGATGTACAAAGCAAGCGCGTGCATTACGTCACGGCGCAAGGCGCGCACACCTCGCTGACCTATGACCGACTCGTGCTGGCCACCGGCAGCCATCTGAACCGCCCTGAACTGGAAGGCGTCCGGGAGTTTGCGTTCGACGTCGACACCATCGAGGCGGCGGCCCGTCTTGAGCAGCACGTCAAGAGCCTTGCCAGCCAGCCCGACTCTGTTGCCCGTAACACGGTGGTGGTCTGCGGCGGCGGGTTCACCGGCATCGAAACCGCGACTGAAATGCCTGCTCGCTTGCGTGAAGCGCTGGGCGCGAACGCCAGCGTCCGGGTGATCGTGGTGGACCGCGGTGCAACGATTGGTGCCGCATTCGGAGAAGGCATCAGCCCCTCGATCGCAGAAGCCAGCAAGCACATGGATATCGAGTGGCGCCTTGGCGCGACGGTCGCCAAGGTCGATGCCAATGGCGTGACACTGGCCGATGGCGAGCACATCGAATCGAAAACCGTGATCTGGACCGTTGGCTTCCTGGCCAGCCCGTTGACCCGGCAGATTCCGGGCGAGATGGATCATCAAGGTCGTCTGTACGTTGACGAGAACCTCAAGGTCATCGGCCAGGACGCTATCTATGCAGCCGGTGATGTGGCTTATGCCGCAAGCGACGATCTGGGCAATTACGCCGCCATGTCCTGCCAGCACGCGATTCCCCTGGGGCGCCACGCCGGCAACAACGTGGTTGCCGACCTGCTGGGCATCGCCCCCCGGCCTTACAGCCAGCCTAAATACGTGACCTGTCTGGACCTGGGCGAGTGGGGCGCGGTGTACACCGAGGGCTGGGACCGTCAGGTCAAACTGATTCGCGAGGAGGCCAAGGAGCTCAAGCACAACATCAACTCGGTGTGGATCTACCCGCCCGTGGCTGATCGTGCGGTAGCGCTGGCCGCAGCGGATCCGTCGATCCCTGTCGCCTGACGACTGCGAGTCATCCTTTGCCTGTTCCGGCTTGCCGGCGCAGGCTTTTTTTCAGACAGGGAGCAGCCATGTTCGGTATCACGCAGGCAGGATCGCTCATCCCTGGTTTTGCCGTGCTGGCCGTGGACCTGCTGGCCTGGCACTTTACTGATCCTGTTCGCAAACGCCAACGCATGCTGGTGCGCATGTCGCTGTTCCTGCTGTTTACCTGGCTGCTGGTCGCGTTCGACATCAGCCCGTTGCAGCCATCGCCCTGGCCCGATGACGTCACCCTGAATCTGCTCAGTACCCTGCTGGCGGTGGTGTGGTGGGTGTTTGCCGCACGCATGCTGACGGTGGTCATCAACGGGATGTTCTTCCGTCGCGCCGATCATGGCGGGCGGCTGGTTCAGGACATCGTCGGCGCCGGGATCTTTCTGGCAGCCGGTGTAGCGGCAGCCGGCTACGTCATGCAGTTGCCCGTCAAGGGCCTGCTCGCCACCTCTGGCGGTATGGCCATCGTAGCGGGTCTCGCTCTGCGCAGCACCTTGAGCGACCTGTTCAGCGGCGTCGTGCTCAACACCACCAAGCCGTATCAGGTCGACGACTACGTGCAGATCGGCAGCCTGGAAGGCAAGGTCACCGACATCGACTGGCGAGCCACGCACCTGATGACTTCCCTGGGCAGCATGGCGGTGATTCCCAACGCGCTGGTAGCCAACGCCCAATTGCTGAATTTCAGCCGCCCTTCGGACATGCACGGCGTTTCAGTTGTGCTTCAGGTGCCCTCCCGGGTTCGTCCGGGGCGGGTGATCGAAGCGCTCGAGCGTGCGATGCAAGGCACCCGGCAACTGTTGGCGGTGCCGGCGCCCAAGGCGTTCGTCAGGGCTTCGACCCTGGAGTATCGGGAGTATGAAATCCGCGGGTTCATCGATTCCATGGCGCAACGTTACGATGTGTGTAACCAACTGTCGGACCTGGCTCATCGTCATCTGGAGGCTGCCGGGGTGTTGTTCGGCAGCGAGGCGCAACCCGAACCCACGCCAGGCTGGACCCGGCAACGGCTGCTGCTCGAAGACGTGAAAATCTTTCGCTCGATGAGCCGCGAAACCCGCGATCAACTGGCGCAGAGCATGACTGCCATCGAGTACGCCGCCGATCAGGTGGTACTGGAACTCAACGAGGTCTCAAAGCACTTGCTGGTGATCAGCACCGGGGTGATTTCCTTGTCCATGCACAACGGCGAACGTCTGGTCGAGGGCACACGCATGGGGCCGGGAGAGGTGATGGGCGAGGAGGGGGTGCTGGCGGGCGCGCCGTCTCGCGGGCAATTTCGCTGCATCACCAGTTGCGTGATCTTTCGCATCGATGAAAGTGTCTTGCAGCAATACTTGCAGCCCGGCGGCGAGTTGCAGACGGCCCTGAACAAGTTGCAGCTGTTTCGTCAGGGCGTGCGTCAGTCTTTACTGTTGCAACGGCCTGTGGAAATCAAGAAGGGTGGCTTCCTGCGCTGGCTGAAAACGTCGGCGATCTGATCGTAGAGTGAGTTTCACGAGCGCCTTGAAGTGGCACAAATTCAGGGTTAGTTGGCTTATCGTTTGAACCCCGTCGGCGTTTAGACTCTGGTTCTCTATTGCCCAGTTGATAAAGGATGGCGCAGGCGCATGAGCATCCCGGGGTCCACCAGCAAGAACAAGTTCGATTCGGCCTCCTGTTTCAATCCGTCGGCGCACCATGCCGGCACATCCGCGCGTCAGCCGTTGATCGACCTCAGCAAGCGGCGCCACGAACAGTGGCTGGTCTGGGGCATCGGTCTGGTGGTGGCTGTCGGCATCGTGATCATCAACACGGCGGCCCATCATCGCGACATCGCGGCCACAGTGATCTACCTCACGTTGTTGCTGATGGCGGCCAATGTCGTTTCCATTCGCGTGGTGATCGGCGTCTCGCTGGTGTGCATGGGCATGGTCGTGGCGATGTTTTTCATCGACCACGGCTATCAGGACTGGGATTCGGTCACCAGCTTCGTGCGCTGCCTGACCGCATTGTCGGCGATTGCCTTTCTGGCCATGCGCGGCAAGCAGGCGGCCGACACCCTGCGCCAGAACGAGATCTACATGACCGGCGCCCAGCGCCTGAGCCAGACCGGCAGCCTGGGTTTGAGCGCCGATTCCGAGCGCATGAGCTGGTCGCCGGAAACCGCGCGGATCTTCGAATACCCGCTGGACATGCCCGTGACCCGCGCGATGATTCTGGCTCGCACACCGGCCGAGGAACATGCGCTGGTGCACGACCTCTTCGAGCGCGCCGCTCGTCATGAGCCGCAGATCGAGGCGCGTCATCGGCTGGTCATGCCGGACGGGCGCATCAAGCACATTCACCTGATCGCGATTCCGATCTTTGCTCAGGACGACCGCTTCGAATATCAGGGTGCGCTGTCGGACATCACCGAGCGGGTGCTGGCCGAAGAGATGCTCTATCGCACCCAGTCGCAATTGACCCACGTCTGCCGAGTGACCACCCTGGGCGAGCTGACGGCCTCCATCGCTCACGAGGTCAAACAGCCGCTGACGGTCATCAACAGTGGGGCCGATGGTTGCCGACGCTGGCTGGACCGCGCCGAGCCGGACATACCCGAAGCGCTCGCAGCGTTGCAGCGGATCAAGGACAGCGCCTGGCGCGCCAGCGAGGTCTTGAGCCGGGTTCGCGACCTGTCACGCAAGAGCGATCCTGTGCGTCGCGTCGAGCATCTGAACGACATTGTGAGGGAAACAATTTCAGTGGTGCAGTACGAGATCAATCACCATCACATCGTTCCGACCGTGACCCTGTGCCCTGACAACCCTGCGGTGCTGGCCGACCGCATCCAGTTGCAGCAGGTCATCATCAACCTGCTGATCAATGCGTGTCAGGCCATGAACGGGCTTGACCGCCACCAGCGCCAGTTGCACATCAAGAGCTGGGTGTCGGGCCGCGAGATCATCCTGGAAATCGCCGACCACGGGCCGGGTATCGATCCTGAGGTCTTGCCGTCGCTGTTCATTCCGTTCTTCACCACCAAGGCCAGTGGCCTGGGCATGGGCCTGTCGATCTGCCGGTCCATCATCGACTTCCACGAAGGCCGGATCTGGGCGCAAAACACTGGGCACGGCGCGTCGTTCTTCTTTGCGCTACCGCTGTTCGATGAAGCGCAGCCGGCCCCGGCTCAGGAATATTCCGCCGAGTGATGGGGGTAGTCCACCAGCCGCGAGCCAATGACCATTTCGCTGATCCAGTCGGTCAGCAACGTGGTGTAGGCGTGCTGGCTGGTGTCGCTGCTCAGGCCGTGGTCGGCGCCGTCCAGCAGGCGGTAGGTCAGCGAGTGGGCCAGGTCGAAGGCGGTGCGATAGCTCATCAAAGTGGCGTGGGGCACGTAGTCGTCCTGCTCGGACTCCACCAGCAGCACATCGCCCTTGAAGTCCTTGCAGGCGGCCAGCGCGCGGTTGTCGGCGGCGGTCACGGCGGAGCGGCGATAGTGCGCCAGTTTGTCCCGATCCAGCGCCTGTTTGGGCATGTCCCAGTCGGCGTCCCAGTACAGCGCGGGCACCCGCAGGGCCAGCCAGCGCACCGGGCGCATGGCGCTGAGAATGGCCCCCAGATAGCCCCCGTAGCTGCTACCGATCACCGCGATAGCGTTGTTATCCACAGCCGGATGGCTGGCCAGCCGGTCGTACGCGGCCAGCAGGTCTTCCATGCTGTGCTCGCGAGACACCAGGGTGCGCATCTCATGGGTGCGTTCGTGGCCGCGCAAATCGAAGGTCAGGCACACGCAGCCAAGGCCCGTGATGTTCTTGGCCCGGGACAGGTCGCGTTGCTGGCTGCCTCCCCAGCCGTGGACGAAGAGGATGCCCGGCATTTTTGCGCCGGGGGTGAGGATGGTGCCGCTGATGTATTGATCGCTGACGCTGATGTCGATGGTTTCACTGCGAACGGTCATAAGGCTGGACCTGTGTGAATTTGCTGATAAGGCCGACGTCGGGGTCGTCGCCTTCGTAGAGAACATGGGCGTGGGCGGGCAGGGTGGTCGGCCCGTAGATTTCGTGGCTCGAGGCCTTGATGCGTTGCAACTGCGGGTCGGCGGCGAACGCCACCAGTGCCTCGACTTCAGCGGGGCTGGCACCGCCGATTCGCCAGGATTGCTCAAGCACCCCGGAACACACCTGGCCTCGGGCGTTGGTGCCGTGGGCGATGTCGTAGTTGCGGCGCGAGGCGAGAAAATCAGGGAAGCAATCCAGTGCGGCGTTTTCGTAGGTCATGGCCTGGGTGACCGAGCGGCGCACGTCGTCATCCAGATCGAGCTTGAGCAATTCGTCGTAGCCGCCGCGCACCAGCCACAATTGCGAGCCGCCATAGACCTGCTCGCCATTGTTGTCCTCGGTCAGGCTCTGGGTGCCGTGGTAGCTGACGATTATGCCCGCGACCTGCACCTGGCCAACGCTGTAGGTGATCACATCCTTGAGATCTTCCTCCAGCACCAGCCCCCATTCTTCGACCTCGCTCATGTCCTGGGCGTCGATGGCCTTTAGCAGTTCAGCCTCGGAGGTGACTACCACTTGCCCGCGTCCGGCGGTTGCCAGCACCGGCTTGACCCGGACCGGGCCTGCCTTGAGCAATTCGCGGCCAGCGCGCTGGGCATCGGCTTCGTTGAAGACGCTGAAACCTGTGAGCACGGCGTCGGCGGCATCCTCGAAGAACCGCTCGGACCAGCCATCAGGCCTTGCAGTGGCATCCTTCAGTAGCGGGTGGGAGATGGCCTTGGTGGCCATGAAGGGGTAGTCGATCAAGCCGCCGAAGAAGTCGTCGGCGGTGCGAATGTTCAGCGCATCGCCCGAGTGTTTGCCGATCAGCGTGTCGGACGGGATGTAGTACAGCGCGTGCCCCTGATGCAGGGCCGGATCGTAGGCACCGACAAATTCAGCGCCCAGCAGTTTGGCAATACGCCTGGCCAACGCCTGCTGCACCACGGTTTCGTGGGTCGCCAGTTTCTTGTGGGTCGCCAGCAGAACGACTTCAGACTTTGCAGTGCTGCGTGATCCGCTCATGGGTGAGCTCCCTGTGCAAACTCATGGTTGACCCCGGTCCCGTAGCAGCACGGCTTGCCGGCGGGTGGGCCTCAAGATAGCTCCCGCCGGCAAGCCGGGCTGCTACGACGGGAGCGTGAGTGCTCCTGCCAATCGGACGCCGGACTCAAGATTAAGAAGGCCGTCGCACCTGTGAGTTCCTTGGGTATCGATTATTGGTCCGCCACAGTTCGATCTGCATCACAGGTCGGAAACGGCTTGGTGTGATCGGCCTCTTCACGGTCGCCCATGGCCTTGTACTTCTTGCGCAAGGCTCTGAGTTCGTTCTGATCGAGGTTGTCCAGGCTCAGCACTGCGTTCTGCGCGTCCTTGGTCACGCGCAGCAATTCGTCGATCTTGATGTGCAGTTCATCGGTGTCGCGGTTCTGGGTGTTCTGGATCAGGAACACCATCAGGAAGGTAATGATGGTGGTCGAGGTGTTGATGATCAGTTGCCAGGTGTCGTTGTAGTGAAACAACGGGCCGGTGGCGGCCCAGATGCAGATCAGCGCCACCGCTACCAGAAATGTCCGGGGGCTGCCAGTCCACTTCGACAAGGCCTGGGCAAACTTTGAGAATTTCATGACCGGTGTCCTTTGCGAATTCAGGAATGAGATAAGCAAGGGACCGCACGGGATCTTTGAAATTTCTTTTTACAATTTAGCGGAGTGCAAATTGTTTCAGCTCCAGCCGAACAGCTCACAGGCGTTGGCGGTGCTGGCCTGCGCCAGTCGGTCAGGTGCGATGTTCATGATCTGGGCGAGTGCCTGGCAGATATCCGGCAAATGCTCCGGGCTGTTGCGCTGGCCTGGGTGCATGGCAGGCGCCATGTCCGGAGAGTCGGTTTCCAGCACCACGCACTCCAGCGGCAACTCCTTGAGTACCCGGTGCATGCGCAGTGCCTGGGGCCAGGTGGCGGCGCCGCCAAGGCCGAGCTTGAAGCCCAGCTTGAGGTATTCCCTGGCTTCTTCACGGCTGCCGGCAAAGGCGTGGATGATCCCGGCGCGCTTGAGCTTGAAACGCTTGAGCGTGGCGATCGTGTCGGCGTGGCTGCGGCGCACATGGAGCAGCGCTGGCAGGTTGAAGTCGGCGGCCATTTGCAGTTGGCTGTCGAACACGGCGTGTTGCCGTTCCCGGTCCAGGGTTTCAACGTAGTAATCCAGGCCGATCTCGCCCACCGCGCAAAGTTTGGGATGCCCCGCCAGGCGTTCCAGCCAGCCGCGCAGCTCCTGCAGGTGCTCGGGGCGATGCTCGTCCAGATAGACCGGGTGCAAGCCGAGCGCCGCGTAAACTGAGGGTTCGCTCAAGGCCAGGTCCCACACCCGTTGCAGATTGCGCTGATAGACCCCCAACACCACCATGCGCTCGACACCCAGCTGCTTGCAGTGCTGGAGCACGTTCTGGCGGTCGGCATCGAAATCGTCGAAATCCAGATGCGTGTGGGTGTCGATCAGTTGCACGCTCAGGCCTCGTGAATGCGCTGCTTGAAGGTACGGACGATGGCGTGCACGCCCGGTTGGTAGTCGTCCTTTTCCACGGCATTGAGGGCCAGGGCCAAGGCTTTTTCGGCGATCAGGTGATGCTGTTGGGCCATGGCGTTGACTGGCAACGGCAGGAAGTCCAGCAACTGGGTATCGCCGAAGGTGCCCAGGTGCAGTTGCTGCGGATTCAGACGACGCTCGTGCAAAAGGTCGAACACACCCTGGAGCAGCACGTAGGAGGTGGTGACCAGCGCATCCGGGAAATACCCCAGGCGATCGAGCATCTGCCCGGCGATCTCAAGGCCGGTGTCGCGGCTGAAGGACTCGCCGTGCTCGATGATGACCGAACCCTCGAAGCCTTCCAGCGCGTCTTCGAAACCGCTGGCGCGGGCCTTGCTGACGCTCAGTTCAGGACGCGCGCCGATCAGCGCGACATGCCGTGGGCGGGTTTGCAGCAGGCTGCGGGTCAGTTGCTGGCTGGCGTCGTGGTCGTCGCTGACCACCGAGCAGAAGTGCGCCGGGTCCATCTCGCGGTCGATGGCAATGACAGGGATGCCATGCTTTTGCAGCTCGCGGTAACTGTCGTCACTGGCTGGCAGGCAACTGGCGACGAACAGCGCATCGCAGCGGCGGGCACGGAACAGCTGCAGCAGTTGTAACTCACTGATGGGATCGTCGTCGGAACTGGCGATCAGCAACTGATAACCTCGGGCGCGGGCGCCTTGCTCCAGCTGTTTGGCGATGCGTGCGTAACTGGGGTTTTCCAGATCCGGCAGGATAAAACCCAACGTGCGGGTGTGGCGGCTGCGCAGGCCGGCCGCTTGCGGGTTGGGCCGAAAACCGTGGGCCTCGACCACCGCGCGCACGCGCTCGACCGTGGCATTGCTGATGCGCTGCTGTTCGGCCTTGCCGTTGATAACGTAGCTGGCGGTGGTCACGGAGACGCCAGCCAGACGCGCAATATCACTGAGTTTCAAGCCAGGCTTTCCTTGTGTGATGGCATGCGCCGGGATTTTCGCTGATTCGCGGTCATCATTACAGCAGACAGTGGTAATCCAGGAAGCTTCCACGTTTTTTAAGGAGCCTTCCCACACCAATCGATGAGATGAGCTTCAATCCGCAGAGATTATCGAGTAACGTGCCCGGCAAGTTAGATTAAACGATTCAGCAAGCGTGTTTCTGGCTGTAATCGAGCTCAATCGCTGGTCACATGCCAAGACGTTGTACAGCGATATCATCGGGCCGCCACCGGCCCTAAAACAAGAATCAGGGCGCAACCGTGCGCTGCGAAGGAGAAAGGCATGCTCGAACTCACCGTTGAGCAAATTTCCATGGCCCAGTCGGCTGTGGATAAACCCGCCGCGCTGCAACTGCTCGCTGACCTGTTGGTGGCCGACCAATTGGTTGCACCCGGTTACCTGCAAGGCTTGCAGGCGCGGGAGCAGCAAGGCTCGACCTTTCTCGGCCAGGGCATCGCCATCCCCCACGGCACCCCGCAGACCCGCGACCAGGTGTTTGCCACCGGCGTGCGCCTGATGCAATTTCCCGAAGGCGTGGACTGGGGCGATGGGCAAATGGTGTACCTGGCCATTGGCATCGCCGCCAAATCCGATGAGCACCTGCGTCTTTTGCAACTGCTCACCCGTGCGCTGGGCGAGACCGACCTTGGCGAAGCGTTGCGCCAGGCCAAGACGCCAGAAGCTCTGCTCAAACTGCTGCAAGGCGCGCCTCAGGAACTGGCGCTGGATGCGCAGATGATATGCCTGGGTGCGTCGGTCGATGACTTCGAAGAACTGGTGTGGCGCGGTGCCCGTCTGCTGCGCAAGGCTGAGTGCGTCAGCAACGGTTTCGCTGCCATCCTGCAGCAGGCCGAACCGCTGCCGCTGGGCGACGGTCTGTGGTGGTTGCACAGCGAGCAGACGGTCAACAAGCCGGGCCTGGCGTTCGTCACACCGGACAAACCCATGCGCCATCTGGGGCAGCCGCTCAATGGCCTGTTCTGCCTGGCCAGCCTTGGCGAATCCCATCAGGCCCTGCTCGAGCGCCTGTGTGCGCTGCTGATCGAAGGGCGCGGCAGTGAGCTTGGGCAGGCCACCAGCAGCCGTGCAGTGTTGCAGGCTTTGGGCGGCGACGTGCCACCAGACTGGCCCAGCGCGCAGGTCAAGCTGGCCAACGCCCACGGCCTGCACGCCCGCCCGGCAAAGGAACTGGCGCAACTGGCCAAGGGCTTTGAGGGCGATGTGCGGGTGCGGGTGGTCGAGTCCACGGAAAACCCGGTCTCGGTCAAAAGCCTGAGCAAGCTGCTGAGCCTGGGCGTGCGTCGCGGTCAGACCCTGGAATTCATCGCCGAGCCCGGTATTGCCGCTGATGCGCTGCCTGCTCTGGTGGCGGCGGTGCTGGACGGCCTGGGCGAAGACATCGAGCCGCTGCCTGCCAAGTCTGCACCCGCGCCTGCCGCTGTTGTCGTGGCGAAGAGCGCCCCGGCTGCCGGTTCGCAGATCCAGGCGGTGCCTGCTGCTCCCGGCATCGCGGTCGGGCCCGCCCATGTGCATGTGCTGCCGGTCTTCGATTACCCGCTCAAGGGCCAGTCCCAGAGCGTCGAGCACGAGCGTTTGCTGGCGGCGTTGGCGCAGGTGCGCGAAGACATCGGCGAGCTGATCCAGCGCAGCACCGCCAAGGCCATCCGCGAGATTTTCATCACCCATCAGGAAATGCTCGACGATCCTGAGCTGGTTGACGAAGTGATCCTGCGCCTCAAGCAGGGCGAGAGTGCCGCAGCGGCCTGGATCAACGTGGTCGAGGCGGCGGCGGTGCAGCAGGAACAACTCAAGGACGCGCTGCTGGCCGAGCGCGCTGCCGATTTGCGTGATGTGGGCCGTCGCGTGCTGGCACAGATCTGTGGCGTCGACGATCTGGTCGAGCCCCAGGAGCCGTACATTCTGGTGATGGACGAAGTGGGGCCGTCGGATGTCGCGCGTCTGGACCCGGCCCGTGTCGCCGGCATTCTCACAGCGCGCGGCGGCGCCACTGCCCATAGCGCTATCGTTGCGCGGGCGTTGGGCATTCCGGCGCTGGTGGGGGCGGGCGATGGGGTGCTGCAGATCAGGTCCGGCACGCTGCTGTTGATCGATGGCCAACGTGGCCGGCTCGACGTCGCGCCGGACGAGGCGACTCTGCAACGCGCGCTGCTCGACCGCGACACCCGCGAGACACGCTTGAAGGCGGCGGCGGCACTGCGCATGGAACCGGCGGTTACCCGTGACGGCCATCAGGTGGAGGTCTGCGCCAATATCGGCGACAGCACCGGCACCGCCAAAGCGGTAGAGCAGGGCGCCGAAGGCGTGGGCCTGCTGCGCACCGAATTGCTGTTCATGGCCCACAGTTCTGCCCCCGATGAGGCGACCCAGGAAGCCGAGTACCGTCGCGTGCTGGATGAGCTTCAAGGCCGGCCGCTGGTGGTGCGCACCCTGGACGTGGGCGGCGACAAACCCTTGCCCTACTGGCCCATCGACAAGGAAGAAAACCCCTTCCTCGGTGTGCGTGGCATTCGCCTGACCCTGCAACGCCCTGACGTCATGGAAAGCCAGTTGCGCGCCTTGCTGCGCGCCGCCGACAGCCGTCCATTACGGATCATGTTCCCCATGGTCGGCACCGTTGAAGAATGGCGGCAGGCGCGGGACATGACCGAGCGGCTTCGGGCTGAAATCCCCGTGGCGGACCTGCAACTGGGGATCATGATCGAGGTGCCGTCGGCCGCGCTGCTGGCGCCGGTGCTGGCCAAAGAGGTGGACTTCTTCAGCGTCGGCACCAACGACCTGACCCAGTACACCCTGGCCATCGACCGTGGCCACCCGACGCTCTCGGCCCAGGCCGATGGCCTGCACCCGGCGGTGTTGCAGTTGATCGACATCACCGTGCGGGCCGCCCATGCCCACGGCAAGTGGGTCGGCGTGTGTGGCGAGCTGGCGGCCGATCCGCAGGCCGTGCCGGTGCTGGTGGGCCTGGGCGTGGATGAATTGAGTGTCGCGGCGCGCAGCATTGGCGAGGTCAAGGCCTGCGTGCGCGATTTGAGTATCAGCGGGGCCCGCACGCTTGCGCAAAATGCGCTGGCGGTCGGCAGCGCCGCACAAGTACGTGCCCTCGTGGAGGGGCTGTAATGGCTAAGATTCTGACACTGACCATGAACCCGGCGCTGGATTTGACCGTGCAACTGGGCCATCTGGAGGCCGGGCAGGTCAACCGCAGCGAAGGCATGCTCACCCATGCCGCGGGCAAGGGGCTGAATGTCGCCCAGGTGTTGGCCGACCTCGGACACCAGGTGACCGTGGCCGGGTTTCTCGGCATCGACAACCAGCAACCCTTCGAGGCGCTGTTTGCCCGGCGAGGTTTTGTCGACGAGTTCGTGCGCGTGGCAGGGGAAACCCGCAGCAACATCAAGCTGGCGGAAACCAACGGTCGGATCACCGATCTGAACGGCCCTGGCCCGGACGTCAGCGTTGAGGCGCAACAGGCGTTGGCGGCACGGGTCGAGCAGATCGCCGGGGAGTTCGATGCGGTCGTCGTGGCGGGCAGCCTGCCGCGTGGTGTCGATGCGCAGTGGCTCAAGGCGTTGTTGCAGATGCTCACCGGCAAGGGCCTGAAAGTGGCGCTGGACACCAGCGGTCAGGCCTTGCGCGCAGGCCTCGAAGCATCGCCGTGGCTTATCAAGCCCAATACCGAAGAGCTCGCCGATGCGCTGGACGCCCCGATCATTTCCATTGCCGCCCAGGCTCAGGTCGCCGAGGACCTGCGCCAGCGCGGCATCGAGCACGTGGTGATTTCCCAGGGTGCCGAGGGCGTGCACTGGTTCAGTTCGCAGGCGTGCTTGCAGGCGCTGCCGCCCAAGGTCAGCGTGGCCAGCACGGTGGGCGCCGGTGATTCGTTACTGGCAGGCATGGTTCACGGGTTGATCAGCGGGCACACGCCCGAGCAAACCCTGCGCACCGCCACGGCCATTGCGGCGATGGCCGTGACCCAGATCGGTTTTGGCATCAACGACAAGGCCCAACTCAAGCGGCTGGAAGGCGGCGTCAGCCTGCGTGCCTTGTAGTCCGTAGCAGCACGGCTTGCCGGCGTGGCGTCCGTGAGATCGCTGACGCCGGCAAGCCGGACTGCTACGGGGAGAAGTGATGGTGCCGAATGCATATATTTATAAGAGAGGAAGTGTGATGAAGTTAGCCATCGTTACGGCCTGTCCGAACGGCAAGATCAGCAGCGTCCTCAGCGCCCGCCTGCTCGATGCGGCGGCCCAGCGACAGGGCTTCAGTACCTGCGTGGAAGTGCATGACCCGCGGCATCCCGAGAAGCAAATCTCTGCCGCTGATATCCAGGCCGCCGATTGGGTGCTGGTGGTCAACACCGGTCCGCTGGACCTTTCGCGTTTTGTCGGCAAGCGCCTGTTTCAGTCGACACCGGCCCAGGCGTTGCAGGACGTCGACGCTTTCCTGCGTTCGGCCAGCGAGCAGGCTCGCGTGCATACCGCCAGTGCCCCTGTCGAGGCGCAAGCAGCGGTGGGCAAGGTGCCGCGTCTGGTGGCAGTGACGGCCTGCCCGACCGGCGTGGCGCATACCTTCATGGCTGCCGAGGCGATTGTCCAGGCCGCGAAGAAACTCGGGTTTGAGCTGCAGGTGGAAACCCAGGGCTCCGTCGGCGCGCGTAATCCGCTCAGCGCCCAGGCCATCGCCGAGGCCGACGTGGTGCTGCTGGCGGCCGATATCGAGGTCGCGCCCGAGCGTTTTGCCGGCAAGCGCATCTATCGCTGCGGTACCGGGATTGCGCTCAAGCAGCCGGAAGCGACGCTGAAAAAAGCCCTGGCAGAAGGGGAAGTCGAGTCATCGGCTTCTGTCGCCAAGGCGTCAGGAAAGAAAGAGAAAACCGGCGTCTACAAACACCTGCTGACCGGCGTGTCGTTCATGCTGCCGATGGTGGTGGCCGGCGGTTTGCTGATCGCGCTGTCCTTCGTGTTCGGCATCACCGCCTACAAGGAACAGGGCACGCTGGCCGCCGCCTTGATGCAGATCGGCGGCGATGCGGCCTTCAAGCTGATGGTGCCGCTGCTGGCGGGGTACATCGCCTATTCCATCGCCGACCGGCCCGGCCTTGCGCCCGGCATGATCGGCGGCCTGCTGGCGAGCACCCTGGGGGCCGGGTTCATTGGCGGCATCGTGGCAGGCTTTCTGGCCGGGTACAGTGCGGCTGCGATCAACCGCTACGCGAAGCTGCCTGCCAGCGTCGAGGCGCTCAAGCCGATCCTGATTATCCCGTTGCTGGCGAGCCTGTTCACGGGGCTGGTGATGATTTACGTGGTCGGCAAGCCGGTGGCGGGCATGCTCGAAGGGCTGACCCTGTTCCTCGACAGCATGGGCACCACCAACGCGATCCTGCTGGGGGTGTTGCTGGGCGCGATGATGTGCGTGGACCTCGGCGGGCCGATCAACAAGGCGTCCTATGCGTTTTCCGTGGGGCTGCTGGCCTCCCAGAGTTATGCACCGATGGCCGCTGCGATGGCCGCCGGCATGGTGCCGCCGATCGGCATGGGCATCGCCGCGCTGATCGCCCGCCGCAAATTCGCCCAGAGCGAGCGTGAAGCGGGCAAGGCGGCGTTCGTGCTGGGGCTGTGCTTCATCTCCGAAGGCGCGATTCCGTTTGCTGCGAAAGACCCGCTGCGGGTGATTCCCGCCAGCATTGCCGGCGGTGCGCTGACGGGGGCGCTGTCGATGTTCTTCGGCTGCAAACTGATGGCGCCCCACGGCGGGCTGTTCGTGCTGCTGATCCCCAATGCGATCAATCATGCGTTGCTGTATCTGCTGGCGATCGTGGCGGGCAGCGTGGTGACGGGGGTGTTGTATGCCGTGTTGAAGCGGCCTGAGGTTGTCGAGCTGGATGCGGTGCCCGCTGGCGCCTGAGATCTACGCTGCCCGTAGCAGTCCGGCCGGGCGGCTACGGATGGGTTGTGTTGATCTGGCTGTTGTCACATTCATCCAACATTCGGTTGTTAGTTTCCCTGCTTTGGCATTCGCTCGAGAGGGATCAAGATGACGCAGTTCGACCTGACACGCCGCCGAATCATTCAAGCCGCTGGCGCCGGATTGCTGTTGCCGGGGCTGGCGCCTGCGGTCATCGCCTCGGTCAAGGACCGCCCGAAAATGACCGACGGCGTGCAGTCCGGCGACCTGCTCGGTGATCGCGCCATGGTCTGGAGCCGCAGTGACCGGCCCTCGCGCATGGTGGTCGAGTGGGACACCCGCAGCATGTTCAGCAACCCGCGCCGCACCGTCTCGCTGTTGGCCGACCAGCGCACCGACTTCACCGCACGTGTCGAATTGACCGGCCTGCCCACCGATCAGGCGATTTTCTACCGCGTGTTTTTTGAAGACGCTCAGACCGGCGTTGCCAGTGAACCCTGGTTCGGTCATCTGCGCAGCGTGCCGCAGACACGCCGCGATATCCGTTTTGTCTGGAGTGGCGACACCGTCGGCCAGGGCTTCGGCATCAACCCGGACATCGGTGGCATGCGCATCTACGAGGCCATGCGCCTGCGTCTGCCGGACTTTTTTATCCACAGCGGCGACACCATTTACGCCGACGGCCCGGTGCCAGCCGAAGTGGTGACCGAGGGCGGCCGCATCTGGCGCAACATCACCACCGAGGAGAAGAGCAAGGTCGCTGAAACCCTGGACGAGTACCGCGGCGCCTACCGCTACAACCTGATGGATGAAAACCTGCGCCGCTTCAACGCCGAAGTGCCGCAGATCTGGCAATGGGACGACCACGAAATCACCAACAACTGGTCGCCGAGCAAACAGCTGGACGACCGCTACAAGGTCAAGGACATCAAGGTGCTCACGGCCCGGGGCCGACAGGCATTCCTGGACTATGCGCCGATGCGCCTGCAAAGCGCCGACAGCGGCGGGCGGGTCTATCGCAAGCTCAGCTACGGGCCGATGCTGGATGTGTTCGTGCTCGACATGCGCAGCTATCGTGATGGCAACGATGCGAACCTGGCCGAGAAGCCCGGGCCGACCACGGCTTTCCTGGGCCGCGAGCAACTCGACTGGCTCAAGCGAGAACTACAGGGCTCGCAGGCGCAGTGGAAAGTCATCGCCGCCGACATGCCCATCGGCCTGGGTGTACCGGATGGTGAAATCAGCCCCGGCGTCATGCGCTGGGAGGCCATCGCCAACACCGACAATGGCGCACCCAAGGGCCGGGAACTGGAAGTGGCCGAGTTGCTGGGCTTCCTGCGCCAGCAGAAGGTTCGCGACACCGTGTGGCTCACGGCCGATGTGCACTATTGCGCGGCCCATCACTATCACCCGGACCAGGCGGTGTTCCAGGATTTCGACCCGTTCTGGGAGTTCGTCGCAGGCCCGCTGAACGCAGGCAGTTTCGGGCCCAACACCCTGGACAAGACCTTCGGCCCGGAGCTGGTGTTCCAGAAGGCGCCGCCTGCACAGAACACCTCGCCCTTTGCCGGGTTCCAGTTTTTTGGCGAGGTGAACATCGAAGGGCAGAGCGGCGAGATGACCGTGACCCTGAGGGATCTGGATGGGGTTGCGGTGTTCGAGAAGAAATTGCAGCCTTCGGATAACACCGCCTAACACGTAGCATCCCGGCCGGGCTGCTACGGAATATCCGACATCCGTTGTGGTTGTACGATAACTCTTCAATTGCCTGTAACACTTGCCTCGCCGCTGGCCTATCATTAGCCACCTAACGACGGGACAGGGTTGAGCGTGCATGCTGGCAATTTTCTGGGAAACCCTGAGCATCACCGCGCCGGTGTTCGCCATGCTGTTTCTGGGCGTGATGCTCAAGCGCGTCGGCTGGATCGACGACGGCTTCATCCACACTGCCTCAGCGCTGGTGTTCAACTGCACGATGCCGGCCTTGCTGTTCCTGGGCATCATCCACGCTGATCTGCATGCTGCGCTGCAACCGGGCGTGCTGGTCTATTTCATCATCGCAACGCTTGCCGGCTTTGCACTGGTGTGGGGCTGGGCGATCTACCGGGTGCCTTTCGTCGAGCGCGGCATCTACGTCCAGGGAGCGTTTCGCGGTAACAACGGGGTGATCGGCCTGGCGCTGGCCGCCAGCATGTACGGCGACTATGGCATCTCGCTGGGAGCGATTCTCGCGGCGCTGGTAATCCTGTTCTACAACACCCTCTCCACGGTGGTGCTGGCGGTGTACAGCCCGGTGATCAAATCCGACCCGTGGAGCATCTGCAAAAGCGTGGTCGCCAACCCGCTGATCATCAGCATTGTCGCGGCCACGCCCTTTGCCTATTTTCAGATCGGCCTGCCGAAGTGGCTCGATACCTCCGGCAGCTACCTGGCGCAAATGACCCTGCCGCTGGCATTGATCTGCATCGGTGGCACGCTGTCGCTCAGGTCACTGCGTGAAAGCGGCTCGCTGGCCATCGGCGCAAGCATGATGAAGATGGTCTGGCTGCCGCTGATCTGCACCTTCGGCGCCTGGCTGTTGGGGTTCCGCCACGCTGAGCTGGGGATCCTGTTCCTGTACTTCGGCGCCCCGACGGCGTCTTCGAGTTTCGTCATGGCCCGCGCTGCGGAAGGTAACCACGAACTGGCCGCGTCGATCATCGTCATTACCACCCTTGCGGCGGCGGTGACGACGAACATCGGGATATTCATTTTGCAGTGGGGCGGATGGATCTAGTCAGAGATCTTGAGATCGACTCAATTTCCGTAGCAGTCCGGCTTGCCGGCGTGGCGTCAGTTGAATCGCCACCGCCGGCAAGCCGGACTGCTACAGGGTCTAGTGTTGCCGACGCCATGCGCGAACGGTGCTGTACAAAACCGCCACCGCCAACACTGGCAAGGCGTAGTGAATCATCAAACGCTCCAGGCGTTCGGCCAACGGCATGCCGGTGGTGAACGAGACGATGTGCAGCCCGTACACCGCGTACAGCCCCAACAGCAACAGGCCTTCGAGGCGGGTGATGCGATAGCCCGAATAGAACAGCGGCAGGCATAGCAGAGCGACGCCCAGCATCACCGGCAGGTCGAAATCCAGTGCATTGGGCGAGATCGACAGCGGACCCGTGGCGATCAGCGATGTAATGCCCAGCACGCCGAGCAGGTTGAACAGGTTGCTGCCGATGATATTGCCCACCGCGATGTCACGTTCGCCGCGCACGGCAGCGACCAGCGAGGTCATCAGGGCGGGGAGTGAGGTGGCCCCGGCGATCACCGTCAGGCCAAACACCCGTTCCGACAGCCCAAGGTCGGTAGCGACCACCACGGCGGCGCCTACCAGCAAATGGCTGCCCAGAATCATCAGCGTCAGGCCCGCGCCCATCATTGCAAGGCGCAGGATGATCGGCCAGGTCCGGCGCCGGGGCAGGTCGTCGGTGCTGGCGGTGTGGCGAACGCCGTGGGCGAACTGGCGGGACACCACCAGCAGATAGCCCGCCAGCGCGATCAGCAGAATCACGCCGTCGACGTTGCTCAGTTCGCCATTCCAGGCCAGTCCGGCGACCAGCACCGTGGCGCCGATCATCAGCGGCAGGTCCACCCGTACCAGTTGCCGGGCCACGCGCAGCGGAATAATCAACGATGACAGGCCGAGGGTGACCAGCACGTTGAAGATGTTGCTGCCGATGACGCTGCCCACGGCGATGTCGGTGCTGTCAGTCAGCGCCGCCTGCAGGCCGACGGCCATTTGCGGGGCGCTGCTGCCCAGCGCGACGACGGTCAGGCCCAGGAACAGCGGACGGGTTTTCAGCAGGGCAGCCAGGATCACGGCGACACGCACCGACAGCTCAGCGCCGACGATCATCAGCACAAGGCCACAGGCCAGCTCGATCAGCGTGGGCAGTGGCAGGGTCGACAGGGCAGGAATTCAGGGCACCTTCAAATCGGTCAGGGTCAGTCGTCGAGGGCTTGCACCCGCACTTGGGCGGTTCCGCTGCGCAGCATACCCAATTGTTCGGCAGCCCGGCGCGAGATGTCGATGATTCGGCCCCGGGTATGCGGGCCGCGATCGTTGATACGGACGATGACCTTGCGGTCGTTGTCCAGGTTGGTGACCTGCACCCGGGTGCCGAAAGGCAACTGGCGGTGGGCGGCAGTCAGGGAATTCTGGTCGAAGCGTTCACCGCTGGCGGTGCGCTTGCCTTGATGGCGCGAGCCGTAATACGACGCGCCGCCGGTGGCGTTATAACCGTGTGGATCGATGATGCCTTCGCTGGCGCAGCCGGCCAGCAGGGAGAGCAGGGCGCAAGCGCCGAGGAGCCGCCACATGAGTACAGTCCTTTTCGTGGTGGGGAAGCGACGAGGCAGTCCGGGCGTCGTGCAGTCCCGTAGCAGTCCGGCTTGCCGGCGACAGCGCCGGTAAAATCGCTATCGCCGGCAAGCCGGACTGCTACGAGACAGGCGGTGGATTCACCCGAGATGATGTGTCAGACACATCGATTCTCGGATAAATCCGCAGCAACGCTTTGCGCTTATCCTTCCAGCTTGCGCTTGAGCAGCTCGTTGACCTGTGCCGGGTTGGCCTTGCCCTTGGAGGCTTTCATGGCCTGGCCGACGAAGAAGCCGAACATCTTGCCGCGCTTGGCTTCATCGGCGGCGCGGTACTGCTCGACCTGCTCGGCGTTGGCGGCCAGCATGTCGTCCAGGATCGACTCGATGGCGCCGGTGTCGGTCACTTGCTTGAGGCCGCGCTTCTCGATGATCTCATCGGCGCTGCCTTCACCATTGGCCATCGCCTCGAAGACCATCTTGGCGATCTTGCCGGAAATGGTGTTGTCGGTGATGCGCTTGAGCATGCCGCCCAGTTGCTCAGCGCTGACCGGCGATTCGTCGATCTCCACGCCCTGCTTGTTCAGCAGCGAGCCCAGTTCCACCATCACCCAGTTGGCCGCCAGCTTGGCGTCACCGGCGATACCGACCACCTGCTCGAAGTAATCCGCCTGTTCGCGGCTGGAAGCCAGCACGCTGGCGTCATACAGCGACAGGCCGAATTGCGACTGGAAGCGCTCGCGTTTCTGCGGTGGCAGTTCCGGCAGGCTGGCGCGGGTCTGTTCGAGGAACGAATCCTCGATAATCACCGGCAGCAGGTCAGGGTCGGGGAAGTAACGGTAGTCGTTGGCTTCTTCCTTGCTGCGCATGGCGCGGGTTTCGTTGGTGTTCGGGTCGTACAGGCGCGTCTGCTGGATGACCTTGCCACCGTCTTCGATCAGGTCGATCTGGCGCTGGATCTCGCTGTTGATCGCCTTCTCGATGAAGCGGAACGAGTTGACGTTCTTGATCTCGCAGCGGGTGCCGAACTCGACCTGGCCAACCGGGCGAATCGACACGTTGCAGTCGCAACGCAGCGAGCCTTCGGCCATGTTGCCGTCGCAGATGCCCAGGTAGCGCACCAGCGCGTGCATCGCCTTGACGTAGGCCACCGCTTCCTTGGCCGAACGCATGTCCGGTTCGGAAACGATTTCCAGCAGCGGGGTGCCGGCACGGTTCAGGTCGATACCGGTCATGCCGCTGTAGTCTTCGTGCAGGCTCTTGCCGGCGTCTTCTTCAAGGTGGGCGCGGGTCACGCCGATGCGCTTGATGGTGCCGTCTTCCAGGGTAATGTCCAGGTGGCCCTTGCCGACGATCGGCAGTTCCATCTGGCTGATCTGGTAGCCCTTGGGCAGATCGGGGTAGAAGTAGTTCTTGCGGGCGAACACGTTGTGCTGGCCGATCTCGGCGTCGATGGCCAGGCCGAACTTGACCGCCATCTGCACCGCTTCCTTGTTCAGCACCGGCAGCGTGCCGGGCATCCCTAAGTCGACCAGGCTGGCCTGGGTGTTGGGCTCGGAGCCGAACGTGGTGGCGCTACCGGAGAAAATCTTCGATTGGGTGGTGAGCTGGGTGTGAATCTCCAGCCCGATGACGACTTCCCATTGCATGTGTTTTCTCCTTAGAAGCCCGCTGGCGCACGAGTGTGCCAGTCAGTGACTTGCTGATACTGATGGGCAACGTTGAGCAGGCGGCCTTCCTGGAAGTACGGCGCGAGCAGTTGCACGCCCACCGGCAAGCCATCGGCAAAACCGGCTGGCATCGACAGGCCCGGCAGGCCCGCGAGGTTGGCGGTGATGGTGTAGAAGTCTTCCAGGTACTCGGCGATCGGGTCGGCGTTCTTGGCGCCGATCTTCCAGGCCGGGTTCGGCGTGGTCGGGCCCAGGATCACGTCGACGTCCTTGAACGCGTTCATGAAGTCGTTCTTGATCAGGCGACGGATCTTCTGCGCCTGCAGGTAGTAGGCGTCGTAGTAACCGGCGGACAGCGCGTAGGCACCGACCATGATCCGGCGCTGCACTTCAGGGCCGAAGCCTTCGCCACGGGAGCGCTTGTACAGGTCGGTCAGGTCTTTCGGGTCTTCGCAGCGGTAGCCGAAGCGCACGCCGTCGAAACGCGACAGGTTGGAAGAGGCCTCTGCCGGTGCGATCACATAATAAGCAGGGATCGCGTGTTGCAGGTTCGGCAGGCTGACTTCCTTGACCACGGCGCCGAGCTTTTTCAGCTCTTCGACGCTTGCCATGACCAGATCGGCGATGCGTGGGTCCAGACCCGCGCTGAAGTATTCCTTAGGCACACCGATGCGCAGACCTTGCAGCGAGCCATTGAGGCTGGCGCTGTAGTCCGGGACCGGCTCGTCGATGCTGGTGGAGTCATTGACGTCGAATCCGGCCATGCCTTGCAGCAGCAGGGCGCAGTCTTCGGCGGTGCGGGCCATGGGGCCGGCCTGATCCAGGCTCGACGCGTAGGCGATCATGCCCCAGCGCGAAACACGACCGTAAGTCGGTTTCAGGCCGGTGAGGTTGGTCAGCGCAGCAGGCTGGCGGATCGAACCGCCGGTGTCGGTGCCGGTCGCGGCAGGTAACAGACGAGCGGCAACGGCCGCCGCCGAACCACCGGACGAGCCGCCTGGCACGTGCTCAAGGTTCCACGGGTTCTTCACCGCGCCGTAGTGGCTGGACTCGTTGGCCGAACCCATGGCGAATTCATCCATGTTGGTCTTGCCCAGGGTCACGGTGCCAGCGGCAGCCAGCTTGGCGACGATGGTGGCGTCGTACGGGGCCTTGAAGTTGTCGAGCATCTTCGAGGCGCAGCTGGTGCGGATGCCCTTGGTGCAGAACAGGTCCTTGTGCGCCAGCGGGGCGCCCAGCAACGCGCCGGTTTCGCCAGCGGCGCGGCGGGCGTCAGCGGCCTGGGCCTGGGTGATGGCCAGGTCTTCGGTGACCGAGATGAAGCTATTGAGCTGCGGGTCCAGCTGGGCGATGCGCGCCAGCAGGGAGCGGGTCAATTCTTCGGAAGAAAACTTTTTGTCGGCCAGACCGCGAGCGATCTCTGCCAGAGTCATTTGATGCATTGCAGGCTCATTCCCTTAGTCGATGACTTTCGGAACCAGATAAAGGCCGTCTTCGACCGCTGGTGCGATGGCTTGATAGGAATCGCGATGATTGGCTTCGCTGACCACGTCTTCACGCAGGCGTTGCGAGGCTTCGAGCGGGTGCGCGAGTGGTTCGATGCCGGTAGTGTCGACCGCCTGCATCTGGTCGACCAACCCGAGAATACTGTTCAGTGCTTCGGTAGTACGCGGGATATCGGCGTCATTAAGACCCAGTCGGGCCAGATGAGCGATTTTTTCCACGTCGGAGCGATCAAGCGCCATGGGGGTTTCTCCAGTGGAATGCGTACGGACTTAACCGTACGTCAGATTGCGGAACACTTCGCGATCTAGACGGTCTTAACGCCGCGATCTTCGAGGGTAGTGCTCGGAAAAACAGCCAATTTAACATATTGGCTCCTTGCCCAAAATCCCTGTCGTTGTTAGAGTTTGCCGCACTTTTTTACCCACGCGTTCCCTAGGGTCCTTTTCCCATGTTCAAGAAACTGCGTGGCATGTTTTCCAGCGATCTTTCCATCGACCTGGGCACTGCCAACACCCTTATTTACGTGCGTGAGCGCGGTATTGTCCTGAACGAGCCATCGGTTGTGGCCATTCGGACCCACGGAAATCAGAAGAGCGTCGTTGCTGTCGGGATGGAAGCCAAGCGTATGCTGGGCCGTACCCCGGGCAACATCGCTGCCATTCGTCCGATGAAAGACGGCGTGATCGCCGATTTCAGCGTGTGCGAAAAGATGCTCCAGTATTTCATCAACAAGGTTCACGAAAACAGCTTCCTGCAGCCTAGCCCTCGCGTGCTGATCTGCGTTCCGTGCAAATCCACCCAGGTTGAGCGTCGCGCGATTCGCGAATCGGCCCTGGGCGCCGGTGCACGTGAAGTGTTCCTGATCGAAGAGCCAATGGCCGCTGCCATCGGTGCCGGCCTGCCGGTCGAAGAAGCCCGCGGCTCGATGGTCGTCGATATCGGTGGTGGCACCACTGAAATCGCCCTGATCTCGCTCAACGGTGTGGTTTACGCCGAATCCGTACGTGTGGGCGGCGACCGTTTCGACGAAGCGATCATCACCTACGTGCGTCGCAACTACGGCAGCCTGATCGGTGAATCCACCGCAGAACGCATCAAGCAGGAAATCGGTACTGCCTACCCGGGCGGCGAAGTGCGTGAAGTCGATGTACGCGGCCGTAACCTGGCCGAAGGCGTGCCACGTGCCTTCACCCTGAACTCCAACGAAGTGCTGGAAGCGTTGCAGGAATCCCTGGCAACCATCGTTCAAGCCGTGAAAAGCGCGCTGGAGCAGTCGCCTCCGGAACTGGCTTCGGACATCGCCGAGCGCGGTCTGGTGCTGACCGGTGGTGGTGCGTTGCTGCGTGACCTGGACAAACTGCTGGCCCAGGAAACCGGTCTGCCGGTGATCGTCGCCGAAGACCCGCTGACCTGCGTCGCTCGCGGCGGTGGCCGTGCGCTGGAAATGATGGACAAACACACCATGGACCTGCTCTCCAGCGAATAAGTCGCCGGATTGCACCATGATGTCGAACGGGTGGCGCTTATGGCGCTACCCGTTTGTGCCTGACCTGTTGACGTCCTGCTCTTGTATTGAGAGCTTGACGCTGCAAGGCTTGCACACCTTATTTCCGTCAACCCGCACCAGGCCGGTTTCATGTCCCATGAATAAGCACAGCCAAACACAAGCATCCCTGGAAGGAGCGGCCCATTAAACCGCTTTTTTCAAAGGGCCCGTCGCTGGGCGTTCGTCTGTTGGTGCTGGTCGTCCTTTCCGTGGCCGTCATGGTCGTGGATGCGCGTTTCACCCTGCTCAAGCCTGTTCGCAGCCAGATGTCGCTGGTGCTGATGCAGTCCTACTGGATCGCCGACCTGCCCGAACGTTTGTATCAGGGCGTTGCCAGCCAGTTTGGCAGCCGCACTGAACTCGCCGCCGAGAACGAAAAACTCAAGACCGAGAACCTGCTGCTCCAGGGCCGCCTGCAAAAGCTGGCTGCGCTGACCGAGCAGAACGTGCGTCTGCGCGAGTTGCTCAATTCCTCGGCGCTGGTCAACGAGAAGGTCGAAGTCGCCGAACTGATCGGCATGGACCCCAACCCCTTCACCCATCGCATCATCATCAACAAGGGTGAGCGCGACGGCGTGGTGCTCGGGCAGCCGGTGCTCGATGCCCGTGGCCTGATGGGGCAGGTGGTCGAATTGATGCCGTACACCTCCCGCGTGCTGCTGCTGACCGACTCCACCCACAGCATTCCGGTGCAGGTGAACCGCAACGGCCTGCGTGCGATTGCCAGCGGCACCGGCAACCCGGAGCGGCTTGAGTTGCGTCACGTGGCCGACACCGCCGACATCAAGGAAGGCGACCTGCTGGTGAGTTCCGGCCTGGGCCAGCGCTTCCCCGCGGGTTACCCGGTAGCGACGGTCAAGGAAGTGATTCATGACTCCGGCCAGCCGTTTGCGATCGTTCGCGCCGTGCCGACCGCAGCGCTGAACCGCAGTCGTTACCTGCTGCTGGTGTTCTCCGATGGCCGCTCGCCCGAAGAGCGCGCCGCCGACGCTGCGCAACAGCAGGAATCGCTGGACCGCCAGGCCGCCGATCCGTCTGCGGTGCCGTCAGCCACCGTGCCGGGCGCTGCACCTGCGGCGACGCCGAACAAGCCAGTGGTTCCGGCCACCGTGCCCAAACCTGCCCACAGCACGTCTACGGCCCCGGCTGCCGCTCCTGCCGCTGCACCGGCAAGCAGCACGCCTGCGGCGACGCCGGCCAAGCCTGCGGCGAGCAAACCGCCTGCCCATCAACCGGCCAAGCCCGCTGCGCCCAAGCCTGCAACGCCTGCGCCGGCCCCTGCGGCAACGCACGAGAGGGAAGAATAATGGCTCGTCACGCTCCGGCGCGAAACGGCTGGGTGGTCTGGCTGACGTTCGTCATCGGCCTGTTGCTCAGTGTTTCTCCGCTTCCGCAATTCATGGAAATCTTCCGCCCGCTGTGGCTCGCGCTGCTTCTGGCGTTCTGGGCGTTGGCATTGCCGCACAAGATCGGCATGGTCACCGCCTGGATGCTGGGGCTTGCCGAAGACGTGCTCTATGGCACGCTGCTTGGTCAGAACGCGCTGATCCTGACGCTGATTACCTTTCTGGTGCTGTCGTTGCAGCAGCGTCTGCGCATGTTCCCGATGTGGCAGCAATGCCTGGTGATTCTGGTGATCTTCGGCCTGGCGCAGTTGGTACAGCTGTGGCTCAGCGCCCTGACCGGCAATCGCCAGCCGACGCTTGCGCTGGTGTTGCCGGCGCTGGTCAGTGCGCTGCTGTGGCCGTGGGTCAGTTATGGCCTGCGTGGATTGCGGTTGCGCTTGAAGATCAATTGAACTGAATGCTTGATGCACCCGTAGCAGCACGGCTTGCCGGCGGGGGCGTCCGTAAGATCGCCCCCGCCGGCAAGCCGTGCTGCTACGGGTGCATCAACAGCGGTAAGGTTCGCCTAAGCTTGTGATCACTGACACGGAGACGTCCCATGCCACAACTTCTGCTCGCCTCCGGCTCCCCGCGTCGTCGGGAACTGCTGACCCAGATCGGCGCGCCGTTCACCACGCTTGCCGCCGACATCGACGAAACCCCGCTTGACCATGAAACTCCGGCCGCCTATGTCGAGCGTCTTGCCCGTGGCAAGGCCGATGCCGGCCTGTTGCAACTGGCCAATGACCCTGCGTACCCCACCGCCTGCGTGCTCGGCGCCGACACCGCCGTGGTGCTCGACGGCCGCATCCTCGGCAAACCTGTCGATGAAGCCGACGCCCTGGCCATGCTCGCTGCCTTGTCCAACCGCGAACACGAAGTGCTGACCGCCATCGCCGTGGTCGACGAGCAGCATTGCGAGACGCGCGTCATCACCAGCCGCGTGCGTTTCCGCCCGATTTCCACTGAAGAAGCCCGTGCCTACTGGGCCAGTGGCGAGCCGTGCGACAAGGCCGGCAGCTACGGCATTCAAGGACTGGGCGCAGTGTTCGTGGAGCATCTGAGCGGCAGTTATTCGGCAGTGGTTGGCCTGCCTTTGTGCGAAACCGCAGAAATCCTGCAGCGTTTCGGCATACCCTGTTGGCAATGCCTGGAAGGTAACAAGCCATGAGTGAAGAGATTCTGATCAACATCACGCCGATGGAGTCGCGCGTGGCCGTCGTCGAAAACGGTGTGTTGCAAGAGGTTCACGTCGAGCGGACCCAGCGTCGCGGGATCGTCGGCAACATCTACAAAGGCAAGGTCGTGCGGGTGCTGCCCGGCATGCAGGCAGCGTTCATCGATATCGGCCTGGACCGCGCCGCGTTCATTCACGCCTCGGAAATTTCCATGCGTGAAGGCCCTGCGGTGGAGACCATCAGTTCGCTGGTCCACGAGGGCCAGAGCCTGGTGGTGCAGGTCACCAAGGACCCGATTGGCAGCAAGGGCGCGCGCCTGACCACTCAGCTGTCCATTCCGTCGCGCTACCTGGTGTACATGCCGCGTACGGCCCACGTCGGCATTTCCCTGAAGATCGAAGACGAAGCCGAGCGCGAGCGCTTGAAGCAGGTGGTCACCGACTGCGTGGCCAAGGAAGGGATCAAGGAGAAGGGCGGGTTCATTCTGCGCACGGCGGCCGAAGGTGCCGGCGCTGAAGAGATCATGATGGACATCCGCTACCTGCGCAGGTTGTGGGACCAGATCAGCGAACAGATCAAGACCATCAACCCGGCCAGTGTCATCTACGAAGACCTGGGCCTGGCCTTGCGCACCCTGCGCGATCTGGTCAGCCCGCGGACCGAGAAGATTCGTATCGACTCGCGGGAAACCTTCCAGAAAACCAACCAGTTCGTGGCCGAACTGATGCCGGAAATCGCCGACCGCCTCGAACACTATCCCGGTGAGCGGCCGATCTTCGACCTCTACGGTGTCGAGGACGAAATCCAGCGCGCCCTGGAGCGCAAGGTGCCGCTCAAGTCCGGCGGTTACCTGGTGATCGATCCGGCGGAGGCAATGACCACCATCGACGTCAATACCGGCGCGTTCGTCGGCCATCGCAACCTCGAAGAAACCATCTTCAAGACCAACCTGGAAGCCGCCACTGCTATTGCCCGCCAGCTGCGCCTGCGCAACCTGGGCGGCATCATCATCATCGACTTCATCGACATGGAAGACGGCGAGCATCAGCGCCAGGTCCTGCGCACGCTGGAAAAACAGCTGGAGCGTGATCACGCCAAGACCAACATCATTGGTATCACAGAGCTTGGGCTGGTGCAGATGACGCGCAAGCGCACCCGCGAAAGCCTCGAGCAGGTGCTGTGCGAGCCGTGCAGCAGTTGCCAGGGTCGGGGCAAGCTGAAAACCCCTGAAACCATTTGCTACGAGATTTTCCGGGAGATTCTGCGCGAAGCTCGCGCTTATCAGGCGCTGGGGTATCGGGTGCTGGCCAACCAGAAAGTGGTGGATCGTCTGCTCGACGAAGAGTCGGGTAATGTGGCGGAGCTTGAGGTGTTCATCGGCCGGACCATTCGTTTTCAGGTCGAAACCATGTATTCCCAGGAACAATATGACGTCGTGCTGCTCTGATCTGGCTCCAAGCGTTTCTTGAAAGAACACCGAGCCCGGACGGGCCGCTGGCATGGATGCCCTCCACAGAGATTGATGCGTGACAAATGAGCAAAACCCGGACGTACCCGCAACCGCACCAGTGAGCCGGATGCCATTTGCAGTCTCTGTGCACGGAGGCCCGTTGGCATGGAGCGTATGACCCGATTCCTTGCGGTCCTGACCCGTTGGGGCCTGAGCCTGTGTGCGTTGTTCGTGGTGCTGGTTGCACTGTACGTCAGCGTGGGTCGGCAGTTGGTGCCGATGGTGGCCGAGTACCGCGCCGACGTTGAAGTGAAGGCGCAGGCCGCCGTCGGCATGCCGGTCAATATCGGCCGCCTGGAAGGCAGCTGGAGCGGCTTTGCGCCGGTCTTCGTGGCCCGCGACGTGATGATCGGGCAGGGCGCAGGCACAGTGCGCCTGGATCACGTACGGGCAGTGCCGGACCTGTGGGCCAGCCTCAAGGCGCGGCAGGTGCGCATCGCCCGCCTGGAACTGGACGGCCTGCAGCTGTCGCTCAAGGAGGACAAGGACGGCCACTGGGCGCTGCAAGGGTTGCCGGTGCAGGATGACAAGCCGTTCGACCCCGAGCAGGCCTTGACCCAGATACGCATGGTTTCGCAGCTGTCGCTGTTCGACAGCCAGATCACCCTGCAACCTTACGAACAATCCCCGCTGACCCTGACCTACGTCAGCATGACCCTGCGCACCGGCAGCTATCACCATCGCCTGGATGCCCGGCTGACGCTGCCCGACGGCCAGCCGCTGTCGCTCAATGTGCGCTCGAAGATCCGCGCCAGCGCCTGGCGTGACGCCGAGGCCGAGGCGTACCTGAGCGTGCCCCAGAGCGACTGGTCCAAATGGCTGCCCAAGAGCCTGACCGGCAACTACAAGATCAAGGCCCTCAAGGCCGGTGGTGAATTCTGGTTGACCTGGGGCAAGGGCAACCTGCAAACCGCCGTCGCCCGGGTCAACGCCCCGCAGTTCAAGGGGGCCTACGCTGATCGCAAGTCTTCGAAACTGGACAACCTTGCCCTCAATGCCTGGTTTCAGCGTAGCGACACGGGGTTCAGCGTGGCCCTGGATTCGTTGGCGATGGACATCGCCAGCAAGCGCTGGGAAAGCCGGGTTCAACTGATGCAGACCGCGGCAACGCCTGACAGCGAAGAGTTGTGGCACGTACAGGCCGACCGGCTGGATCTGACACCTGTCACGCCGTTGCTTGACTCCATGGCACCGTTGCCTGACCCGCTCAAGGTGGCACTCGATCACCTGAACGTCACCGGCGGCTTGCGCAACGTGTTGCTCGACTACCGTCCCAAGGCCGAAGGTGCGAAGCGTCTGGGCTTTGCCGCGAATCTGGACAGGGTCGGTTTCGACGCCTACCACGGCGCGCCTGCGGCCGGAAACGTCAGCGGCGCCATCAGCGGTGACCTGGGCGGCGGCGAGCTGCGCCTGAATACCGATGATTTCATGCTGCACCTGGACCCGATCTTCAAGAACGCCTGGAATTATCGCCACGCCGAAGCGCGCCTGACCTGGGCGCTGGACGATCAAGGCTTCACCCTGATTGCGCCCTACATCAAGGTGCTGGGGGATGAGGGCAAGATCGCCAGCGATTTCCTGATTCGCCTGCACTTCGACCACAGCCAGGAAGACTACATGGACCTGCGGGTCGGGCTGGTGGATGCGGACGGTCGCTACACCGGCAAATACCTGCCCGCCGTACTGAGCCCGGCGCTGGATCACTGGTTGCACACGGCCATTGTGAAGGGCGACGTCCAGCAGAGCTTTTTCCAGTATCAGGGCTCGATCAATCACGATGCGCCGGATGTGGCGCGGGTCATCAGCCTGTTCTTCAAGGTGCACAACGCCACCCTGGACTTCCAGCCCGGCTGGCCGCAACTGACCGGCGTCGACGGCAACGTGTTCGTGGAAAACAGCGGCGTGCGGATCCGCGCCAGCAAGGGCCAGTTGCTCAATACTCAGGTGCGCAACGTGGCGGTGGACGTGCCCCATGTACCGTCTGGCCAGCCCAGCCATTTGCTGGTGGACGGCGATTTCGACGGCAGTCTGCAGGACGGCATGAAGATTCTGCAGGAAGCGCCCATTGGCACCGGCCAGACCTTCGCCGGCTGGCAGGCCGAAGGGCCGCTGCAGGGCCACATCAACCTGGACGTGCCGCTGGTCAAGGGGCAGGAGCCCAAGGTCGCGGTGGACTTCAACACCGACAGCGCGCACCTGAAGCTGCCTGATCCGGTGCTGGACCTGACCCAGCTCAAGGGCAATTTTCGCTTCGACTACAACAAGGGTTTGAGCGGCAAGAACATCAAGGCGATGGCCTTCGACAAGCCGCTGAACGCCGAGATTTTTGCGGAAGGCAAGCCTGGTGCACCGGTGACGCGGATCACTGCCAGCAGCCAGATCGCCACCAAGCGTCTGGCCGACTGGCTGGGCGTTACCCAGCCGTTGCCGGTGTCGGGCGATCTGCCGTATCAGTTGCAACTGACGCTCAACGGTGCCGACAGCCAGTTGCAGATCAACTCCAGCCTCAAGGGTGTGACGGTCGATCTGCCGGCGCCATTCGGCAAGGCGGCCGATGACACACGCGAAACCGACTTCCGGATGAACCTGCAAGGTGCCGAGCGACGTATCGGTGTGGGTTACGGCAACCTGGCCAATTTTGCCTTCGCGGCGCCGGCCGGCAAGTTCGCCGACGGGCGTGGCGAGTTGTTTCTGGGTGAAGGCGGGGCGGTGGTGCCGGACGCCAAGGGCCTGCGCGTGCGCGGTTCGTTGTCCGAACTTGATATCGCGCCCTGGCAGGCGATGGCGCAACGCTACGCCGGCAATGACCCAGGCGGCAGCGCCAAGCAGTTACTCAACAGCGTCGATCTGCAGATCGGCAAGCTGACGGCCATGGGCACGACCCTGGATCAGGCGGGCGTTCAGCTCAAGCGCAACGAAGCCAGTTGGGGCCTGGCCCTGGACAGCGCCAAGATCAAGGGCTCGGCGACCTTGCCGGACAACAAGGCCACGCCGGTCGATATCAACCTGCTCTACGTGCGCCTGCCGGCGCCGGATCCGAACGCCGCCGTGGTGGAAAACGCCCCGGATCCGCTGGCGGACGTCGATCCGCACAACATTCCGGCGATGAACATCAAGGTCACCCAGCTGTTCCAGGGCGATCAACTGGTGGGCGCCTGGTCGCTCAAGGCGCGCCCGACGGCCAACGGCATTCAGCTTTCGGACATGGACCTGGGCCTCAAGGGCATCTCGCTGGTGGGCAATGGCGGCTGGGAAGGCACGCCGGGTTCGACCAGCAGCTGGTTCAAGGGCCAGGTGGCGGGCAGGAATCTGGCCGATGTCCTGAAAGCCTGGGGCTTTGCGCCGACCGTCACCAGCCAGTCGTTCGAGATGAACGCCGATGGCCGCTGGCCGGGCTCGCCTGCGTGGGTGGGCTTGAAGCGCTATTCCGGCAGCCTGGACGCGACCTTGAAAAACGGCCAGTTCGTGGAAGTCGAGGGCGGCGCCCAGGCGTTGCGGGTGTTTGGCTTGCTTAACTTCAACTCCATCGGGCGGCGCCTGCGGCTGGACTTCTCGGACCTGCTGAGCAAGGGCTTGAGCTATGACCGAGTCAAGGGGCTGCTGGTGGCCAGCGATGGCGTCTACGTGACCCGCGACCCGATCACCATGATCGGGCCGTCGAGCAATCTGGAGCTCAACGGCACGCTGGACATGGTCCGCGACCGGGTTGATGCCAAGTTGCTGGTGACGTTGCCTGTGACCAACAACCTGCCGATTGCCGCGCTGATCGTGGGCGCGCCAGCCATTGGCGGGGCGCTGTTTCTGGTCGACAAACTGCTGGGTGACCGCGTGGCGCGTTTCGCCAGCGTGCAATACAAGGTCGAAGGCCCGTGGAAAGAGCCTAAAATCACCTTCGACAAGCCGTTCGAGAAGCCGCAGTAACGGGCTGGCTCCGCCCCCGCGATGGCCGACACCGATCCGCTTCTGGCCGCAGGCCGTGGGAGCTGGCTTGCCTGCGATCTGGCGCGAAGCGGCAGTAAAATCGGGCGACCGGGGCGTTTCAGGTAGATCTGATTCGCCGGGTTTACGACTGCTTCGCAGCCGATCGCAGGCAAGCCCGCTCCCACGGCCTGCGGCCAGAAGCGAACCGCGAACGTTCGGCCAGAAGCGGTTGGAGCCGCGTTGGAGTACAGTGCAGTTCTATCGATCAAGGAGCGTTCAATGTCCTTCGCTGTGATTCAGATGGTCAGCCAGAGCGATGTCCAGGCCAATCTGGCCCGCGCCCAGGCCCTGCTGGAACAGGCTGCCGCATCGGGCGCAAGGCTTGCCGTGCTGCCGGAGAACTTCACGGCCATGGGCCGGCGTGACGTCGCTGCCATAGGCCGCGCCGAAGCCCTGGGCGAAGGTCCTATCCTTCCATGGTTGAAACTCGCCGCCCGCGACCTCAAGTTATGGATTGTCGCCGGAACATTGCCGCTGCCGCCCCAGGGCCAGCCAGACGGCAAGGTCACGGCGTGTTCGTTGTTGATCGACGATCAGGGCCAGCAGGTGGCGCGCTACGACAAGCTGCATCTGTTCGATGTGGACGTGGCCGATTCCCGTGGCCGCTATCGTGAATCCGACGACTACGCTCACGGCAACAACGTGGTGGTGGCCGATACCCCCGTGGGCAAGCTGGGTCTGACCGTGTGCTACGACCTGCGCTTCCCCGAGTTATACACAGCCCTGCGAGAAGCCGGGGCCGAATTGATTACCGCGCCGTCGGCCTTCACCGCCGTGACCGGCGCGGCGCACTGGGAAATCCTGCTGCGCGCGCGTGCCATCGAAACCCAGTGCTATGTGCTGGCGGCCGCGCAGGGCGGGGTTCATCCGGGGCCAAGGGAAACATTTGGGCACGCAGCGATCATAGATCCATGGGGCCGCGTGCTGGCCGAGCAGGCACAGGGTGAAGCCGTGCTGTTGGGCCAACGAGACAGTGAAGAGCAAGCGTCCATACGGGCGCGGATGCCGGTTACCAACCACCGGCGATTTTTTTCGCAGGACGCCTTGCGGCCTGCCAATACCCCGGAGTGAATATGAGCGACTTGTCCTCTGTCAGCGAACACCTTCTGGCGCCAGGCGGCCTGAGCATCGACAGCCTGCAATCGGTGCTGGGAGAGCTTGCCGGCCCCGGGATCGACGCCGCCGACCTGTATTTCCAGGGCCAGATTTCCGAGTCCTGGGCGCTGGAAGACGGCATCGTCAAGGAAGGCAGTTTCAACCTTGACCAGGGCGTGGGCGTGCGTGCGCAATCGGGTGAAAAAACCGGTTTCGCCTACAGCAACGCGATCACCCCTGAAGCCCTTAGCCAGGCCGCTCGGGCTGCCCGCTCGATCTCCCGCGCCGGGCAGAATGGCCGGGTGCAGGCCTTCACCACTCAGGACGTGGCCCAGCTCTACGCGCCGGACAACCCGCTGGAAGTCATGACCCGTGCCGAGAAGGTCGAGCTGCTCAAGCGTGTCGACGCCGCCACCCGCGCGCTGGACCCGCGCATCCAGCAGGTCACCGTGAGCATGGCCGGTGTCTGGGAGCGCATTCTGGTGGCCTCCACCGATGGCGGCCTGGCCGCTGACGTGCGACCGCTGGTGCGCTTCAACGTCAGCGTGATCGTTGAACAGAATGGCCGACGCGAGCGCGGCGGCCATGGCGGCGGCGGGCGTACCGATTACCGTTATTTCCTCCAGGAAGACCGCGCCATGGGCTATGCCCGCGAAGCGCTACGTCAGGCGCTGGTCAATCTGGAAGCGATTCCTGCGCCGGCCGGCACGTTGCCAGTGGTGCTGGGCTCCGGTTGGTCCGGTGTCCTGCTGCACGAAGCGGTCGGTCACGGCCTGGAAGGCGACTTCAACCGCAAGGGCAGTTCGGCCTACAGCGGGCGCATGGGCGAGATGGTCGCTTCCAAGCTCTGCACCATCGTCGATGACGGCACCCTGGCCGGGCGTCGCGGCTCCCTGAGCGTGGACGACGAAGGCACGCCGACCGAATGCACCACCCTGATCGAAAACGGCGTGCTCAAGGGCTACATGCAGGACAAGCTCAACGCCCGCCTGATGGGCGTGGCGCGCACCGGTAACGGCCGCCGCGAGTCCTACGCGCACCTGCCGATGCCACGCATGACCAACACCTACATGCTGGGCGGCCAGAGCGATCCGGCGGAAATCATCGCGTCGGTGAAGAAGGGCATCTACTGCGCCAACCTTGGCGGTGGCCAGGTCGATATCACCAGCGGCAAATTCGTGTTCTCCACCAGCGAAGCCTACCTGATCGAAGACGGCAAGATTACAGCGCCGGTCAAGGGCGCGACGCTGATCGGCAATGGTCCGGAGTGCATGAGCCGGGTGTCGATGGTCGGCAACGACCTATCGCTGGACAGCGGCGTGGGGACGTGTGGCAAGGACGGGCAGTCGGTGCCGGTAGGCGTGGGCCAGCCGACCCTGAAGATCGATGCGATCACTGTGGGCGGTACAGGCGGGTAAGGAGATGTATCACGGACCTGTGGGAGCGAGCTTGCTCGCGAAGGCGGTGTGTCATTTTGAGACTTGGTGTCTGACACGCCGCCTTCGCGGGCAAGCCCGCTCCCGCAGGGGAGGAAGGCCGTGAAGCGGGCTTAACGCAATCCGCGCTTGGTTTCGTCCAGTTCGCGGATGTATTTGAAGATTTTACGGGACGCGGTAGGGGCCTTGTTCTGCTTGGCCTCGTGCTGGGCCTGACGGATCAGTGAGCGCAGTTGCTGGCGGTCGGCGTCGGGGTATTCGACCACGAACTGCTCAAGCGTCTCGTCGGTGCCGCCGGTCAGGCGATCACGCCAGCGTTCCAGGTTGTGGAAACGCTCGTTGTACTGACGCGTGGAGGCATCGAGCTGATCGAGCAGGACCAGGATTTCATCCAGGTTCTGGTCGCGCATCAGCCGGCCAATGAAGGAAATGTGGCGTTTGCGCGCGATATGCGCGGTGTGCTTGGGAGCATCGGCCAATGCGCGACGCAATTCGTCGGTCAGAGGCAGCTTGGCCAGCACATCGGGTTTGAATGTCGTCAAGCGTTCGCCCAGTTCTACCAGAGCGTGAAGCTCTTTTTTGACCTGGGTTTTGCTTTTCTCTCCGTCGAAGGAGTCGTCGTAAGAATCAACCATGGGGGCCGTCCGCAAATAAACGCCGCCATGATAACCAGTCAGGGACCAATTGTCCGGCCCGGCTGCCGAAATCGGAATTTGATGGAGTAAGTCATGAGTGCATCAGAAAGCGTCGGCCCACAGGCTTTGCCAGCCCTGCAGCAGCAGGTCGAGCAGATCGTCGCCGAAGCCAAACGCCAGGGCGCGAGTGCCTGTGAAGTCGCTGTGTCGCTGGAGCAGGGGCTGTCGACGTCGGTTCGCCAGCGCGAAGTCGAAACCGTCGAGTTCAACCGTGACCAGGGTTTTGGCATCACCTTGTATGTGGGCCACCGCAAGGGTTCGGCCAGCACCTCGGCCAGCGGCCCGGATGCCATTCGCGAGACCGTCGCGGCGGCACTGGCCATCGCCAAACACACCTCCGAAGACGAAAGTTCGGGCCTGGCCGATGCCGCGCTGATGGCCCGGGAACAACCGGATTTCGACCTGTTCCATCCGTGGGACATCACCCCGGAGCAGGCCATCGAGAAGGCTCTGATCTGCGAAGCGGCGGCATTCGATGCCGACAGCCGGATCAAGAACGCCGACGGCACTACCCTCAACGTGCACCAGGGCTGCCGCGTGTACGGCAACAGCCATGGCTTCATCGGCGGTTATGCGTCGACGCGCCACAGCCTCAGTTGCGTGATGATCGCCGAAAAAGACGGCCAGATGCAGCGCGATTACTGGTATGACGTGAACCGTCAGGGCGAACTGCTGATGGACGCCAAGCTGATCGGCAAGAAGGCCGCCGAGCGCGCCGCCAGCCGTTTGGGTGCCCGCCCGGTGCCGACCTGCGAGGTGCCGGTGTTGTTTTCGGCGGAACTGGCAGGCGGTCTGTTCGGCAGTTTCCTGGGGGCGATTTCTGGCGGCAACCTGTACCGCAAGTCGTCGTTCCTCGAAGGCGCCATGGGCCAGCGGCTGTTCCCGGAGTGGATGACCATCGACGAACGCCCGCATCTGATGCGTGCCATGGGCAGCGCAGCGTTCGACGGCGACGGCCTGGCAACCTACGCCAAGCCGTTCGTCGAAAACGGTGACCTGGTGTCCTACATCCTCAGCACCTACTCGGGCCGCAAGCTGGGCCTGCCAAGCACCGCTAACGCTGGTGGCGTGCACAACCTGTTTGTGTCCCATGGCACGGAGGACCAGGCAGCGCTGATCCGGCGTATGGGCCGTGGCTTGCTCGTCACCGAGCTGATGGGTAGCGGCCTGAACATGGTGACCGGTGACTATTCCCGAGGCGCAGCAGGTTACTGGGTCGAGAACGGCGAGATCCAGTTCGCCGTCCAGGAAGTGACCATTGCCGGCAACATGCGCGACATGTTCAAGCAGATCGTCGCCGTTGGCAGCGATCTGGAGATGCGCAGCAACATTCGCACGGGGTCGGTGCTGATCGAGAAAATGATGGTGGCGGGGAGCTGACGTTCCCGCCTCATTCGTCCAACGAAACCCGCTCACTCACGGTGAGCGGGTTTTTTATTGCCTGTGAACATGCACCCGTAGCAGCACGGCTTGCCGGCGGGAGCGATCTTGAGGACGTCCCCGCCGGCAAGCCGTGCTGCTACGGGAGGTGAGAGAATCAAACGAGATTAAATCTCATTACGACTTGTATTGAGATAAATACTCATCTAATAATAAAACTCATTTGCCAATCGGGCCTGGTTCATGAGTACTGTTCTGCAAGAATCGCCTTACCTGGAAAACTGGCGCGCGCTGAGCTTGCGCGTGCGCTGCGCCGTGGCGCCGGACGAGCCGCGTGGCATCGAGCATTACCTGGCCGAAGGCCGGTATCTTGCGCGTTTCACGGCCACCCCGCAGACCCTCATCGCCGAAAGCACCTTCCGCCTGCTGCTCGACACCGCCCGCGACACCGCGCTGCCCTGGCACTGGCGCTGCCTGTGCCTGGATCAGGCCTGGCGCCCGCTGCGCGACCTCAAGGTGCTCGCCCACAGCAATCATCAACGTCAACGCTGGCAGGCCTTTGCCCATCAACTGGCGACCTGCGTGTTGCAGCCTTCGATTTCTCTCGCTGAACTGATGCAAGGATCTCTTGATGAGTAATACCCGTATTGAACGCGACAGCATGGGCGAGTTGCAGGTCCCGACCGAGGCCCTGTACGGCGCGCAGACCCAGCGTGCGGTGAACAACTTCCCGATCAGCCAGCTGCGCATGCCGGCCCAGTTCGTCCGTGCGTTGCTGCTGGCCAAGTCCGCTGCTGCCCAGGCCAACCTCGAACTCAAGCAGATCAGCGAAGGCCAGAGCAAAGCCATCGTCACCGCCTGCAAGGAGTTGCTGGCCGGCGACTACATGGCGCATTTCCCGGTGGACGTGTTCCAGACCGGTTCCGGCACCAGCACCAACATGAACGCCAACGAGGTGATAGCGACCCTCGCCAGCCGCGTGCTGGGCGAGCCGGTGAATGCCAACGATCACGTCAATTGCGGCCAGAGCAGCAACGACATCATCCCGACCACCATCCACGTCAGCGCGGCGCTGGCGATTCATGAGCAACTGCTGCCAGCGCTGGCTCATCTGATCCAGGTCACCGAGAAGAAGGCCGAGCAGGTGCACCCGTTCGTCAAGACCGGCCGCACCCACCTGATGGACGCCATGCCGGTGCGCATGAGCCAGGTGCTCAACGGCTGGGCGCAGCAGCTCAAGGCCAACGTCGAACATATCGAGAACCTGCTGCCCAGCCTTCAAGCGCTGGCCCAGGGCGGTACTGCGGTGGGCACCGGCATCAACGCTCACCCTGAATTCGCCTCGCGCTTTGCCGGCCATCTGAGCCGCCTGAGCGAAGTTGGCTTCGTGCCGGGCAAGGACCTGTTCGCGTTGATCGGTTCGCAAGACACAGCCGTAGCGGTGTCCGGCCAGCTCAAGGCCACCGCCGTGTCGCTGATGAAGATCGCCAACGACCTGCGCTGGATGAACTCCGGCCCCCTCGCAGGCTTGGGCGAGATCGAACTGGAAGCCTTGCAGCCCGGCTCCTCGATCATGCCGGGCAAGGTCAACCCGGTCATCCCGGAAGCCACCGCCATGGTCGCGGCGCAAGTCATCGGCAACGATGCGGCGATCACTGTCGCAGGGCAATCCGGCAACTTCGAGCTGAACGTGATGCTGCCGATCATCGCCCACAACCTGCTGCAAAGCATCGAGCTGCTGGCCAACTCCAGTCGCCTGCTGGCGGACAAGGCCATCGCCACCTTCAAGGTCAACGAAGCCAAGCTCAAGGAAGCTTTGTCGCGCAACCCGATCCTGGTTACCGCGCTGAACCCGATCATCGGTTACCAGAAGGCTGCGCACATCGCCAAGACCGCCTATAGCGAAGGGCGGCCGATCATCGACGTGGCGCTGGAGCACACCGAGCTTGATCGAGCCCAGCTGGAAACCCTGCTCAACCCGGAAAAACTCACTGCCGGCGGGATCTGACCCGCCGTCGCCACCACCCACGCACCGTCTCAGGAGACGCGCCATGGAGCATTGGAAAAGCACCATTCTCAAAGGCAATAGCTGTTTCAACCGTGGCGACCTGATCGACGCGCGCGAGCTGTACCTGCAAGCGCTGGCGCTGGCCCAGGTGCTGCTCGAGCGCTGGAGCGACCCGGACGAGGCGGTGGCGGCGTTCGTGATTTCCCACCACAACCTGGCGGACCTGCACCTGAGCCTCAATCAGCCGGAGGAGAGCGCCGAGTACCTGTGCTCGGCGCACCAGCGGCTGTTGCAGGTGATCCAGAACCAGCGCCTGAGCGCGGGCTTACGTCAGGCCGCGTTCCGCCACAGCAACAAGACCTACAGCGAACTGTTGGGCTTCATCAACGAACACGGTGAATACCCACGCACCCATCGCCTGCTCAACAGCAGCGGCGAACACTCACGCTCGGCCCTACAGCGCAACGCCGCTGCCGCCGGCACCCTGTCCTTCGGAGTCCATTGATATGCCGTATACCTTGCCTGCATTGCCGTACGCCTACGACGCCCTCGAGCCGCACATTGATGCGCAGACCATGGAAATCCACTACACCAAGCACCACCAGACCTACATCAACAACCTCAATGCCGCCGTTGACGGCACCGAGTACGCCGAGTGGCCCATCGAGAAACTGGTGGCCAGCGTCGGCCAGCTTCCGGAAAAACTGCGCCCAGCGGTGATCAACCAGGGCGGCGGTCACGCCAACCACTCGCTGTTCTGGGAAGTGATGAGCCCTAAAGGCGGCGGCCTGCCGACGGGTGTCCTGGCCAAGGCCATCGACGAGCAACTGGGCGGCATCGAGGCGTTCAAAGATGCCTTCACCAAGGCTGCGCTGACCCGTTTCGGCAGCGGCTGGGCCTGGCTCAGCGTCACCCCCCAGAAGACACTCGTGGTGGAAAGCAGCGGCAACCAGGACAGCCCGTTGATGAACGGCAACACGCCGATCCTCGGCCTGGACGTCTGGGAGCACGCTTACTACCTGCGCTACCAGAACCGTCGCCCGGAATACATCGCCGCCTTCTACAACGTCGTCAACTGGGACGAAGTGGCCAAGCGTTACAGCGCTGCGATTTCTTGAATTCATAACAATAAGCAGGCGATCTATGCGCTCGGAATTCCTCACTATCGGCAGCGTCAGGCTGTTGCGTCTGGCCTTGGGTTCATTTTTGCTGTTGGCCGGCACAGGGCTGCTGATTGCCCAGGGTTTGTCCTGGTTGAGCCTCGAACCCAGGATGCTTCGAGCGCTGGAAGGCGGTGCGATGTGCGCCTTGGGCACTGCCCTGGGCGCGGTGCCGGTGCTGGTGATCCGCGGGATGCCGGTGGCGGTGTCCGACGCATTGCTGGGGTTCGGCGCGGGCATCATGCTCGCTGCCACGGCCTTTTCCCTGATCGTACCGGGCCTGGGCGCTGCCCAAGGCCTGGGCTTTACCCCATGGGGCGCAGGTGCGCTGGTCAGTGCCGGCATTCTGGCGGGCGCCGTGGGGCTGTTCATCGTCGACACCCTGGTTTCCCAGGGTCCGCACTTATCGGACGTGGCCGAAAAACCGGCCATTCCCTCGAATATCTGGCTGTTCGTCATCGCCATCATTGCCCACAACATTCCGGAAGGCATGGCAGTGGGCGTGTCAGCGGGCGGCGGCCTGGCCCACGCTGACAGCCTGGCGATGGGCATCGCATTGCAGGATGTACCGGAAGGACTGGTGATTGCGCTGGTGCTGGCGGCGGCGGGCATGTCCCGGCTTAACGCCTTCATGATTGGCGCGGCGTCCGGGCTGGTGGAGCCGGTGTTTGCCGTGCTGTGCGCCTGGCTGGTGGAAATCGCCGCGATGTTGCTGCCGGTTGGCCTGGCGCTGGCGGCCGGTGCGATGTTGCTGGTGGTGGTTCATGAAATCATCCCCGAGTCCCGCCGCAACGGCCACGACAAGATCGCCAGCTTCGGGCTGCTGGTGGGGTTCTGCCTGATGATGGTGATGGATACGGCGTTGGCGTAACCATGAGTGGGGAAAAACCCTTATAATCGCGCGCCTATTCCATTGTGATGCGAGATCCATCGTGAGCTTACCGCCGTGCCCCAAATGCAATTCCGAGTACACCTACGAAGACGGCGCCCAGCTCGTCTGCCCGGAATGCGCCCATGAGTGGTCCGCCAACGGCGCGGCTGACTCAGACGATGAGGTGAAAGTCATCAAGGATGCGGTGGGCAACACGCTGCAGGACGGCGACACGGTGACCGTCATCAAGGACCTGAAGGTCAAGGGCTCATCCCTGGTGGTCAAGGTCGGCACCAAGGTCAAGAACATCCGCTTGGTCGATGGCGACCACGACATCGATTGCAAGATCGACGGCATCGGCGCGATGAAGCTCAAGTCCGAGTTCGTGAAGAAGGGCTGATTCCTACCCGTAGCAGCACGGCTTGCCGGCGGGACATTCTTGAGGACGCCCCCCGCCGGCAAGCCGGACTGCTACGGATCGAGTAAAACCATCAAATCGGCAAATTGATGCCGAAGGTATTCACGCCCCGTTCGCTGCGGGCGAATACCGTGCCGCCGTGCATCAGCGCAATGGCCTTGACGATCGCCAATCCCAGTCCATGGTTGCCGCCGCTGTTGGTGCGTGAGGCGTCCACCCTGTAAAAGCGCTCGAACAGCTTGGGCAGGTGCTCGCCGGAAATCTGCGTGCCGGGGTTGGCGACGCCGATGCTCACATGATGACCTTCATCGCTGATGTCCACGTGAATGATCTGCCCAGGCAGCGTGTGCTGCACGGCGTTGTGCAGCAGATTGATCAGCGCACGCCGCAGGTGGGCTTTTTCGATGGGCGCGCAGGCGTCGCCCCTGACCTCAACCTGAACCTGGGCGTCCTCCAGAATGAAATCCAGGTAATCCAGGGTCTTGGCCACTTCCGCAGCCAGCGACACCTGGGTCAGTTCCGTGGCCTTGCTGCCTTGGTCGGCGCTGGCCAGGAACAGCATGTCGTTGATGATCGAGCGCAGCCGTTCCAGCTCCTCCAGGTTCGATTGCAGCACCTCGAAGTAGTGTTCCGCCGAGCGGCCACGGGTCAGCGCCACCTGGGTCTGGCCAATCAGGTTGGTCAGCGGCGAGCGCAGTTCGTGGGCGACGTCGGCATTGAACCCTTCCAGTCGCGCGTAAGCCTGCTCGACCCGCTCTAGCGTCGAGTTGAACGAGGTGACGAACTGGTCCAGTTCAGGCGGCAGGGCGGACAACTGCAAACGCCCGGACAGCCTGGGGGGCGCCAGTTTGCGCGCTTCCAGCGACAAGGCGTACAGCGGTTTCAGACCGATCCGCGTCACCCAGTAACCCAATGCCGACGCCAGCGCGATGCCAATCGCCGCCAGGCTGATAAGTGCGACCAGCAGCGAGTGCTGAGCTTGCCGAAACGTCTCGGTGTCGATGGCGGTAAGGAATCGCAGGGGCGGGCGCTGATCCTTGGCCGGGAATTCACTGACCAGCACCTTGAGCGGGTAATCGTGATCGCTCAGGGCAAGGTCGCGCATGCCCAACGGACCTCGGGCGAATTCGCGGATAGCAGGGCCAGGGTTACCGAATTCGTAAGATGGATTGTCGCTGACCACCCAGAAGCGCAACCGCTTGTCTTCCTCGCTGAGCAGTTTGAGTTTGGCGCTGAGTTTGCCCCAATGCTCAAGATCACCGAAACGCTGCACCTGTGATTCCAGCACGCTGTAACGGGCGTCGACCTCGGCCTGAGGCAGCAATCCAAGGTTCTTGCCCACCTGCAGGTACAGCGCCCAACCGATCAGCAGGAACACCAGCAGCGCCACCAGTGCGAACAGGCCCGACAGGCGCAGGGCGATGGAGTTGCTAGACACGACGGCTCTCCAGCACGTACCCCATACCGCGGATGGTGTGCAGCAGTTTCTGCTCGAACGGGCCGTCGAGCTTGGCCCGCAGACGCTTGATCGCGACCTCGACCACGTTGGCGTCACTGTCGAAATTGATGTCCCAGACCATCTCGGCAATCGAGGTTTTCGAGAGGATTTCCCCGTGGCGGCGGGCCAGCACGCTGAGCAGCGAAAACTCCTTGGCGGTCAGGTCCAGGCGAGCACCCGCACGTGTGGCCTTGCGGCTGATCAGGTCGATCCAGAGGTCGGCGATGCTGATTTGCACCGGCTCATGGCCGCCACTGCGACGGGTCAGGGCTTGCAGGCGCGCCACCAGTTCCAGAAACGAAAACGGCTTGCCCAGATAGTCATCGGCGCCTTCGCGCAGGCCGCGAATACGGTCGTCGACGTTTTCCCGCGCGGTGAGCATGATCACCGGAGTTTGCTTGCGCGCGCGCAGGGCCCGCAGCACGCCGTAGCCATCCAGGCCCGGCAGCATGACGTCGAGGATGATCACGCCATACTCGCTTTCCATCGCCATGTGCAGGCCCTCGATGCCATCGCGCGCGACATCGGTGGTGTAACCCTGTTCGGTCAGGCCGCGGTGCAGGTAGTCGGCGGTCTTCTCTTCGTCTTCGATAATCAGGACACGCATGGGTGCACTCTCAATCTATGGTGCTCACTTCTCTGGTGCTTACTTTTCAGCCACCAGCAGCGCGGCGGTCTTCTTGCCCGCTGAAGGTGCTGGCGGTGTGGCGGTCGGGTGCCTGCGATGGAAAATCCGTTCCAGTTGCAGGTAAATGACCGGCGTTGTGAACAGCGTAAGTGCCTGGCTCACCAGCAAACCGCCGACTACTGCAATCCCCAGCGGCTGACGCAGCTCTGCCCCCACACCATAACCGAGCATCAGCGGCAAGGCACCGAGCAATGCCGCAAGGGTTGTCATGATGATCGGTCGAAAGCGCGTCAGACACGCCTCGTAAATCGCATCCTGTGGCGACAGGCCGCGATGGCGCTGCCCCTCCAGGGCAAAGTCCACCAGCAGGATGCCGTTCTTCTTGACGATGCCGATCAGCAACACGATACCGATCAGGCCCATGATCGAGAAATCCTGGCCCATCAGCCACAGCAGCAACAGCGCGCCGATACCGGCCGAGGGCAGGGTGGAGATGATCGTCAGCGGGTGCACGAAGCTTTCGTACAGCACGCCCAGAATGATGTATACCGCCACCAGCGCCGCGAGGATCAGCCACGGCTGGTTGGCCAGCGAACTCTGGAAAGCCTGGGCCGCGCCCTGGAAGTTGCCGATGATCGAGGCCGGCATGCCGATCTCGTTCTTCGCCTGATCGAGCAACTGCACCGCATCGCCCAGCGCCACACCGGCCGACAGGTTGAACGACAGGTTGGCTGCCGGGAACATGCCGTCGTGGGCGATCGATAGCGGGCCCATCTTAGGCGCACCGACCTTGGCCAGCGCCGACAGCGGCACCATCTCGTTGGTCAACGGCGAGCGCAGGTAGAAGTAGTTCAGGCTTTCGGCCTTGCCGCGTTGCGACGGGTCGAGTTCGAGAATGACTTTGTACTGGTTGATGTCGGTCTGGTATTCGTTGATCTGCCGTTGGCCGAAGGCGTCGTACAGCGCCTGGTCCACGTCAGCGGTGGTCAGCCCGAAGCGCGCAGCGGCGCTGCGGTCGATGTCCAGGTGGGTCACGCTGCCGCCCAGTTGCAGGTCGTTGGACAGGTCGCGGAAGGCCGGGAGGGTCTTGAGTTTTTCCGTGAGTTTTTGTGTCCACTCGTTGAGCAGGGCGCCGTTGTTGCTCTTGAGCACGTACTGATACTGGGCGCGGCTGGGGCCTGAACTCAGGTTGATGTCTTGCCCGGCCCGCAGGTACAGGACGATGCCGGGAATTTTTGCAAGTTTGGGCCTGATGCGGTCGATGAACTGGCTGGCCGAAACGTCGCGGTCGCCACGATCTTTCAGGGCGATCCACACCCGGCCATTGGCGATGGTCTGGTTACTGCCGCTCACCCCTACCGAATGCGAGAAGGCTTTGACGGCCGGGTCCTCGGCGATGATCTTCGCCAGTTGTTTGTGCTTCTCGACCATGTCTGGATAGGAGATGTCCGCAGCCGCTTCACTGGTACCCAGTACCATGCCGGTGTCCTGCACGGGGAAGAAGCCCTTGGGAATCAGCACGTAGCCGGCCACCGCCAGCACCAGGGTCAGGCCGAAGACGCCCAGCATCAGGCGCTGATGGGCCAGTGCATAGCGCACGCCACGGGCATAGCCGGCGAGCAGTTTTTCGCCAAAGCCCGGGTTGGCGTGGGCGTCATGTTTGGGCGCGCGCATGAACAGCGCGGCCAGGGTCGGCGCCAGCGTCAGCGAAACAACCACCGAGATGAGAATGGTAGAGGTCGCCGTCAGCGCAAATTCCTTGAACAGCCGACCGACCACCCCGCCCATGAATAGCAAGGGAATGAACGCCGCCACCAGCGAGAAGCTGATCGACACCACGGTAAAGCCGATCTCGCCCGCGCCCTTGATCGCGGCGTCTCGCATGCTTTCGCCGGCTTCCAGGTGTCGGTGAATGTTCTCCACCACCACGATGGCGTCGTCGACCACAAAGCCCACGGCCACCACAATCGCCACCAGGGTCAGGTTGTTGAGGCTGAACCCCAGCACATACATCAGGGCGAAACTGGCCACCAGCGACACGCCAAGCACGGCGGTCACGATCAGCGTTGCCGAAAGCTGGCGCAGGAACAGCGCCATGACTGCGATGACCAGCCCGATGGCGATCAGCAGGGTCATTTCCACTTCATGCAGCGAGGCGCGAATGGTTTTGGTGCGATCGCTGAGCACCGAGACATCCACCGACGCCGGGAGCATTTCCTGCAAGCGCGGCAGCTCGCCGAGCACGCGGTCTACGGTCTCGACGATGTTCGCGCCGGGCTGGCGGAAGACCACGATGTTCACGCCCTGCTGATCGCCTGACCAGGCGTTGACGTAGGCGTTTTCCGAACCGTCGATGACCTTCGCCACATCACGCAGGTGAACGGGGGCGCCGTCCTTGTAGGAAACGATCAACTGATCGTAGTCCTTGGCCTGGAACAACTGGTCGTTGGAGGCCAGCGTAGACACGCTGTCTTTTCCGTACAGCGCACCCTTGGCCAGGTTGAGGCTGGTCTGTTGCAGCGCCCCGCGCAGGTCGGCGAGGGTCAGTCCGATGGACGCGAGTTTTTCCGGCGCCGCCTGCACGCGAATGGCCGGACGCCGCTGACCGGTGATCGCGACCTGGCCTACGCCGTTGATCTGGCTCAACTGACGGGCCAGCAGAGATTCGGTGACGTCACTGAGTTCCGTCGCCGGCATCAGGTTGGAGCTGACGCTGAGGATCAGCACCGGACTGTCCGCCGGGTTGACCTTGCGCCAGGTCGGCGCGGTCGGCAGGTCCGCGGGCAGTCGGCCCGAGGCAGTGTTGATCGCGGCCTGAACTTCTTGCGCTGCGGTGTCGATGCTCTTGTTCAGCACGAATTGCAGGGTCAGGTTGGTCGAGCCCAGGGCGCTGCTCGACGTCATCTGGGTCATGCCGGGAATGGCGCTGAACTGCACTTCAAGCGGCGTCGCCACCGATGAGGCCATGGTCTCGGGGCTTGCGCCTGGCAACGTGGCGCTGACCTGAATGGTCGGAAACTCCGCCTCGGGCAACGGCGCGACCGGCAGCCGCGGAAAGGCGATACAACCGAGCAGCACCAGGGCAAAGGTCAGCAGCACGGTGGCAATCGGGTGATTCACACACCAGGCGGAAATCGAACCATGGCCTTTCATTTCGAGGCCTCGGGAGTGTTTGCGTCGGCCAGCGTATCGACGGCACCGGCCTTGACCACTTCGATGCGGGCGCCGTTCTTCAGGCGCGACTGGCCATCACTGACCAGCACATCGTTGGCGTTGACGCCGCTTATCAGCATCAGGTTGCTATCTTGATACAGCACTTTGACTGGCACCACTTCGACCTTGTCGTCTTTGACGCGGTAAACGAAATGCTGATCGATACCGCGCTGTACCACTTGCAAAGGCACCTTCAGGGCATTGCGGTCGATCGCCGTCTGAATGCGCACGTTCACCAGCTGGCCGGGCCAGAGTTTTTCGGCGGCGTTGTCGAACACGGCCTTGGCGCGGATGGTGCCCGTAGTGGCCGCGACCTGGTTGTCGATCAGTGTCAGCGTGCCTTCGCCCAACGGAGCGCCGTTGCCTGCTTCGCCCACATAGGCGTTGACCTTGGCGGGCGCAGGGGACGCGAGCAGGTCGTGCAAGGTGGGCAGCATTTGCTGCGGCAGGGAAAACTCAACGGATATCGGGTCAATCTGGGTCACTGAAAACAGGCCCGTCGCATCGCTGACGCGCAGGAAGTTGCCTTCATCGACACTGCGAATGCCGACGCGGCCGGTCACCGGGGAGCGAATCTGGGTGTAGGACAGTTGCACCTGCGCTGCGTTGATCGACGCCTGATTGCCCTGCACCGTGGCCTTGAGCTGATTGACCAGCGCCTGCTGCTGATCGTATTGCTGTTTGGAAATGCTGTTGTCGACGGTCAGCAACTTGTAGCGATTGAGGTCCACCAGGGCCACGTTGAGTTGCGCCTGGCTCTGGCTCAGTTGCGCCTTGGTCTGTTCGAGGGCTGCGCGGATAGCGCGGTCATCGATAGTCGCCAGTAAATCCCCGACCTTGACCTGTTGCCCTTCCTTGACCATCAGCCTTGTCAGGATGCCGTCCACCTGGGTGCGAATCACCACGCTTTGCAGCGACAGCACCGAGCCGATCCCTGTCACATAGCGTGGCACGTCCTTTTGCTCGACATGAATCACCTGGACCGGCACTGCGGCCGGGGCGCTGACTTTCTTCTCGGCAGGGCGGGTCGCCATCCAGATACCCACTGCGATAAGCGCGAGCAATGCAGTAATGGCTATCACAGATTTTCTTTGTTTTTGCATACAGGAATAACGCCAGCGAAGGTGTGGGAACCGGAGAATCGAGAGCTTCCTTTATAACCCCTGGACCCGGTCAGCAAAATGACTGCTACCTGTCAATATTGTCAGGTGAACAAGAGCAGAGCATGGAGGTGGATAAAGAAAGGGCGAGGGAGGGCGATACAGAGGAAAGGCCGCAGGATCCCAGCGGGGCAGATGCCACTGACAGTGAAAAATCCTACAAGTGATATCGCGCTTTCTGGTCGACCTTTCCCAACTCGACTTTACTGCTACTTACAAGTCTTCACAGCGGAGTGTGGCGATGAGAACTAAAAAGACAGCTTCTGTGCTTTTTTCAATCGCATTTATCGGGGCCGGTGTGCTCACCGCGCCCTTGGCATGGGCGGTGGACAACGCCCTGATGTTCCACGGAGGACTCGTCAATGCCACCTGCGAAGCCCGGCTGGCCGAACCTGGCGACTCGTCCTCGCAGCTCAAACCGCTCAAGGTCAATGCGAAGCTGACCCTGCGCCTGGTCAGCCACGACGACGCTTGCGGTAAAGCCGCGTTGCCACTATCGATTGCGTACGTGGAGCGTACTTCGATCACCGCCGCCGCCCATGGCACGATCGTCACCCTGACCTACCAGTAACGTTCGTCCGACGCGCATCGACCTGCGCAGAAAACCGCCTCCACCGCCTCAGGGTCCAGGCGGTTTTTTTGTGCCCGAACAAGGGGTTTAGCGCTCCGCTGCCTACAAACGGGCTGCACAACCTGCCTGACCCTTTTCTTCTGGGGTTTTGTCCAATGCCGCGCGCTTTGTGGGCTGTAGGGCATACCGACCATGTCCTACGGAAATTCCTTACGTGCACCACTGACGTTTCTGCAGGCACAAGGTAGATAGCCTGACATCCGCGAATTGGCCCGCCGCTTATAGTTTCTCTCGTCCTTTGGGGCACACACGAATTGACACAAGGAACGTTGTTAACATGAAAACCATTTCTCTTTCTCTGGCTGTCGTGGCCGCACTCGGCCTGAGCGTTGCGTCCACTGCCAACGCTGCGAACAACGGAAAACTGATTCTCAACGGGACACTGACCAACATGACCTGTGACGTCGGCGCTGGCACCGGCGTAAGCCCGGGCACCAACCCTGGTGAGATCAATGTCGACCTGGGCAACGTCTCGTTCTCCGACATCGGTCGCTATGCCGACAACAAGCTCGCCACTGCAACGCCGATTCAGCTGCTGGTCAACTGCACGGCGGGTGCTTCGGCGTACGACACTGTGAACATGCGCTTCGTCGCGCGTCAGGGCAGCGGCCTGGATAACCTGGACAACAAACTGCTGCGCACCACAGGTGCCGCCGACGGTGTGGGCATCGGCCTGCTCAACTCCTCGTTCCAGCTCATGGACCTGAGCGGTAACGAGACCATCGACACGCCACTGGTCAAGGAGGGCGCCGATGGTGCGACCGCTGAAATCAATTTCGGTGCGGTGTACGTGCTCAACGGCGCTACGACCAATCCGGGGAATGCCGACGGCTTCCTGCCGTTCGTAATGGACTATCAGTGATGCCCGGGCGGGGAGGGCGTAGCTCGCCCCGCCTACCTATGGATTTCGAGGCGATCAGCGCATGTTTTCCACACTCCTCCGTTGCATGGCGTTCTGGCTCTGGCCAGGGCTGGCATTGACGCTGGCCATACCGTCCCAGGCCGGCATCGTGCTCAATACCACCCGGGTGATCTTTCCGGCGTCCGACAAGGAAGTCAGCCTGGTGGTGCATAACACCGGCACCGGCGACATCCTCGCCCAGTCATGGCTTGAAGCCGACGGCGCCAGCGGCGTTTCCGGCAGCCTGCCGTTTGCCATCACTCCGGCGCTGGCGCGACTGGGCGGCGATGGCAAGCAGCTCATCAGGATCCTCTACTCGGGTGAAGGCCTGCCAGACGACCGCGAGTCGGTGTTCTGGGTCAACGTCCAGGAGATACCGCAGACCGCCAAAGAGAACGAACTGCAGGTCGCAATCCGGCAACGCATCAAGCTGTTCTACCGGCCCAAGGGGCTGGTGGCCGAGCCACTGAAGGCTGCACAGGCATTGCAGTGGCAACTGCGTGACACCGGCCTTGAGGTCAGCAATCCGGGGCCGTATCACGTGTCGCTGATCAAGCTTGAGGCCCGGCGCCATGGGCAGGTGGTGCTCAAAGAGGACAGCCGGATGCTGGCACCCATGCAGCGGCTGCAATTGCCCTTGAACGCTTCAGGCGCTGGGGGTGCGCTGGACCTTGCCTTCATCAGCATCAATGACTTCGGGGCCCAGGAGCCCTATCACGCCAGCGTCTCTGGCGAGCGATCCATACAGGCCACCAAGGCCGAACAGCATCCTGACGAGTAAATCGTCGGGATGTCTTCGTTGACCCATTTTTCGAGTCGGAACTGTTTCCGACTTTGGCGTCGCACGCCTGCGCAATGACTCGGCAGGGTGTCGACACCCAGGACACGAGTGAAATCAGCTAATGGAACGGCGTAAGAACAAGACCAGGGAATGTATTTCAACAAACATTCCGGCCTGCACTCGCAAGAAAAAAGACGCAGGGCGCAAGGTACTCAAGCGCAGACCACTGTCCTCCTGTGTCGTCGCCACTGCATGGGCGGTGGGCTCCAGTGCAATGGCTATGGCAGACGTCGGCAGTGAAAGCAGCAGTCATGCACGGGTGAGATTCAACACCGCATTCATTCAAGGGACCGACCAGCCAGCAGATCTCAACAGCTTTCTTGAAGGCAACAGCGTGGTGCCTGGCACCTATCGGGTCGATATCTACGTCAACCGGACCCTGAGTGGCCGGCGCGACTTGAGTTTCGTGGCCAACCCTGCCACAGGCACCGTCGACGCCTGCCTGACGCTGGACATGCTGCAACAGTTCGGGATGGACATCGCCACGTTCTCAGGCAGCGAGGCGCAGTCGGGGACGTGCTTCGATCTGGCGGCGAACGTCGAATTCGCCCATGTCGAGTACCAGCCGGGGAGCCTGCGGCTAAACATCAGCATTCCACAGGCAATGATGTCGCGCAGCAATCGCGGCTACGTCGCTCCCGAGTTATGGGACCAGGGCCTGAACGCAGCTTTCGTCAATTACAGTTTCAGCGGTGCCCGGCGCACCCGGGGCAACCTGACGCAGGACCAGTATTACCTGGGCCTGCGCAACGGTGTGAACCTGGGCGCGTGGCGCCTGCGCAACGAGTCTTCGCTGGCCTATGGCAACGATCAGCCTTACCGGTTTCGCAGCAATCGCACGTTCGTCCAGCGCGACATCAGCTCGCTCAAGAGCCAGTTGACCCTGGGCGAGACCTACACCGATTCGCAAGTGTTCGACAGCGTGCGGTTCCAGGGCGCGACCCTGGCCTCCGACGACGGCATGTTGCCCGACAGCGAGCGCATCTATGCGCCGGTGATACGTGGCATCGCCGAAAGCAACGCAACCGTCGAGGTGCGTCAGAATGGTTTCATGCTGTACAGCGGCAACGTCTCGCCAGGGCCGTTCGAAATCAGCGACATCTACCCCAGTGGTTCGAACGGCGATCTGGAAATTACCGTGATTGAGGCGGACGGCCGCACGCGTGTCTCGACACAGGCCTACGCATCGCTGCCGATCATGGTGCCCAAGGGGGCGTTGCGCTACAGCCTGGCGGCAGGTCGCTACGACAGCTACATCGACGGTGGCCAGGCACCGAACTTCGCCAGCGCCACGTTCATCTACGGACTGACCGAGCGGCTGACCGCAGCCGGGGGCGGGCAAGTCGCCGAGGATTATCAGGCCGGGAATATCGGCGCAGGCGTCAATACCGGGCTGGGTGCAGTGTCGCTCGATGTGACCCAGTCGGTCAGTCGCCAGCGCGAGCAGACCCACAGCGGGCAGAGCCTGCGCCTGCGCTACGCCAATACCCTGGACTTGACTCGCACCACGCTGGCCGTGGCCGGCTATCGATATTCCACCGACCAGTACCGCACGCTCGATGACCATGTCCAGGAGCTCCAGGTGCGCAGCGTTACGACCACCGGCCGGGCAAAGGACCGCTTTGAGATCAACCTCACACAAGCGCTGCCCGAACAGTCTGCGTCGCTGAGCCTTACCGGATCCGAACAACGCTACTGGGACATGACCGGCAAGACTCGACAGCTTTACCTGTCGTGGAACGCGGCCTGGCGAAGCCTGAGCTACGGGATTTCCGTAGAGCGCAATCAGACGTTCGGGCGCGACGGACAAAGCCTGAGCGATAACCGCGTGGCACTGACCTTGAGCCTACCGCTGGGTGATAGCCCGGGATCGTCACGGGCGTTTTTAAATGGCGTGCGTGACAGCGCCGGCGACTACGACATGCAGGCCGGGCTCAACGGCCAGGTGCTGGACGACCGCAACTCGTTCTATTCGGTGCAAGCTGCGCACGACAATCGATCGGGCTCGGCAGGATTCGGCAAGCTCGCCACCACCACGCCCTACGGCCGCTTCGATGCCGGTTACGGCCAAGGCAGTGACTATCGCGCATTCAACCTTGGCGGGTCGGGTTCGGTGGTGGCACATGCCGGCGGCGTGAACTTCGGCCAGCCGCTGGGCGAAACCTTTGCCCTGGTGCAGGTCAAGGACGTCGCCGGTGCTCGGCTTGCCAGCAACAGCAATGTCGAAACAGGCCACAACGGTTACGCCATCGTGCCTTACGCCCAGCCTTATCGCGCCAATTGGGTCAGCCTCGATACCCGTCAATTGGGCGCCGACATCGAGCTTGAGAACGCAGTGACCCAAGTCGTGCCGCGCCGCGGCGCGGTGCCGTTGGTCAGTTTCAATGCCTCGACGGGGCGGCGAGTGCAGTTCGAATTGCTTCAAGCCGATGGCAGCCGCTTGCCCCTCGGTGCTGTGGTCGAGGACAGCCGGGGCAAGTTGCTGGCCGCCGTCGACCCCACCAGCCACGCGCTGGTCTTGAGTGAGCACGACAGTGGGGAATTGATCGTCAAATGGGCGGATCGACAGTGCAAGGCTATATACCAACTTCCCCCCAGAGCGCCCCAGCGCGCGTTCGATCGGGCCAAGGTGGTGTGCCAATGAAGTGGATAAGCATGCTGTGGGCCGCCGCCGCGGTCATCAGTGGCCAGGCGCACGCGGTGGTGTCATTGACCGGGACGCGGCTGGTGTTCGATGGACGATTTCATGAGGCGAGCATCGAGATCACCAACCACGACAGGACTGAGGCGCTGGTCCAGGCCTGGCTTGAGAACCCACGCGCCCAAGAGGTCGGGGCAGGGCACCTGCCTTTTGTGGTGACGCCGCATCTTGTTCAACTGCCGACGCAGGGCCGGCAAATGCTGCGGATTCTCTACGAGGGCATCGGCGTGCCATCTGACCGCGAGTCCTTGCTGCATTTGTATGTGCTGCAGGTGCCCCGGCGCAGTGAGGCTCGTCAGCAACTGAACATCGCCGTGCGTCAGCGCATCAACGTGTTCTATCGCCCGGTGGGCCTGGCGGGCGATCCGGCTGATGCCGCGCAGGGCCTTGTGTGGCAGTGGTCGCAATCGGATCGGCCATCGATTGATGTACGCAATCCCACGCCGTTTCATGTCTCGCTGCACAACGTCTCGATCAGCGGCCTGGCGCTCAGGGAGGATCTGATGATCGGGCCTTTTTCACAGCATCGCCTGCCTCTGCCTGCGGGCGCCACTGCCGCGCCAGGCCCATTGAATTTCACCGCACTGACCGACTACGGCGGGTCGCGTCCGTTCTGCGCAGATCCTGAGCCCGACGCGCCGTTCAATGCCCGGCCACGGACGGCGGGCACTCCATCATCCATAGGGAAATGCTGACCATGACGACTTCATCTATTACCCGCTGGTGTCCGACGTTTCTGCTGGCGGTGATACTGCCCCAGGCAGGCATGGCGATGACCTGCAAAACTCAGGGCGCAGGCGAAACCGTGGTTCGCGCCGACTTGAGCAGCAGCGTCGCGATCCCCGCCACCTTGCCCAACGGCACCGCCGTATGGCGTTCTGAACGCCTGAACCTTGCGGTTGAATGTGCCCGGGACAGGCCGGGAGCCGCCGAGGAGGTCTTTGCGTACCTCAACCCGGACAACTTGCAGATAGGGCAGGGGATTCGCGCCGGGATGACCCTCAACGGCACTGACTACCTGCAGAGCACCGGGCGCATTCCCACACAGCAGATAGTCCCCGCCTGTCATGACGCCAATCTGGCGGGATGTCCCAAGGCAAGTTTCAACCTGCCTTTTTCGGTGTTCATTCAGAAATATGGCCCCACACCGCCCTCAGGCGATGCCAGCAACCTGCTCGACTACCGCATGTTTCAGCTCGACAGCGGCAGCGGCATGAATCCAGTGCCGGACCACAACCTCAACTACGTCATCAACAACCTTGGCGGGCTGCGCTTTGTGGCGTGCAGCGCCGAGCTGCGGGTCATGCCCGAGACGGTGGAGTTCGGCGACGTGGCCATCCGCAATGTGCGAGTCGGTGAGGTGGCAACGTTCGAGCGCTTCGCGCTGGCGACCAGCCGGATCTGTGATTCACCATTCAGCTTGAATGCGCGATTCACGCCGGTGTCCGGCACCTTGTCAGGCGATCAACTGGTGCCGGTGAACAACGACAGCATCGGCATCCGCATCACCAATGCACGCACCAACGTGCCACTGCGTTACAACGAGCCGTTTCACGCCACTGACCTGCTGGGCGAAAACTATTCGGCCACTGCCGACCTGAATGCCGAACTGGTGTGGCGCAAGAACGCACCGACCCCAGGTCCGTTTTCGGCGGAGGTCATGGTGGACCTGTTCTACAAATAGCCGTTGCTCGGTTGTCACAGGCGTCGATTCAGGGTTTGAGGTATGCTGCGCGGCTTGCGGGCGCAGCCTGCCAAACCCTCGACCGATTCGAGATCCGGAAGCTTCCATGACCACCCCTGAACACACCCAAGCGCCAGACGTTGCCGTCGAAACCAGCGACGCCAGCACCGCGCCAGCCGAAAGCAAACCGGCCATCCCCTCGTTCCGTTTCCCGTTCAAACCGGGCGAACTGGGCCAGGCCAAAAACCAGCACAACTACCCCGGCGCCGGCAAATCCAGCCACGACAAACGCCCGGGTGTAGCCCCGTCGGGTACCCGTCGGTCGATGGGCAAGCGCTAGCCCCGATACGCCGTCGCGGGCAAGCGCGCTCCCGTAGCAGTCCGGCTTGCCGGCGATTGCGATCTTGAGGGCCCCGACGCCGGCAAGCCGGACTGCTACGGGGCGGGGTTCAGCCCAAGATTTTGATTTTGATCTACCTGCGCGATGGCACAGGCGCCGCAGAACGCGACGTAAAGGCGCCAGGCCGAGCGCAGGCGTCGTGTAGGGGGATGAGCGGCAGGAAGCCGCGAAAGCCATGCGGGCCATGGATGGCCCATCATGGCGTGCCCCCGGAACGGCGCCGGAGTCGAGGGAAGTCCGAAGGACCCCAGCCAGGAGCAATGGCTTTGCTTACTTTCCCCGAAAGGAAAGTGAGTCGCCCGTAAGGGGCGAAACCCGCCAGCTAAACCACCGCGACAACGGATATATCCCCAACCTCAGCGTCGCTAAACCGGTTACCACGCAGGGCGCGGGAACAATCATATGATCCTGCTCAAGCCTTCTTGCGAAAACTGTCCCGATACTGCGTCGGCGTCACCCCCAGCCTCTGGCTGAAAATCAACCGCATGCGCGCCGCACTGCCAAACCCACAGTGCCACGCCACCGCCTTGATCGCCATCTCACTGCCCTCAAGCAGATGCCGCGCCGCATCAATCCTGGCCCGCTGCACGAATTCAGCTGGCGTCACCTTCGCATCGCGCGCAAATACCCGGGCAAAGCTACGCGGGCTCATGGCAACCACCTCAGCCAGCCGCTCCACCGAGAAAGGCTCGCCAATGTGCTCCATGACATAGCGCTGAATCCTCGCCACTGGCGATTCATCATCCGCCGGCGCATTGAGGTACGGGCTGAACTGAGACTGCCCGCCCTGCCGCTGCGCCACCACCAGCAGGCGTTTCGCAACCGCTAGCGCAATGGCCGGGCCGTGATCCTCCGCCACCAGTGCCAGGGCCATATCGATTCCCGCGGTCACGCCCGCTGATGTCATCATCGCCCCGTCGCGTACATAAATGCGGTCGGCCTGAACCTGTGCATCAGGGAACAGATCCGCCAACTGCTGAGCATGGCTCCAGTGGGTCGCAACCTGTTTGCCATCGAGCAACCCCGCATGCCCCAGAATGAATGCCCCGGTGCAGATCGAACCGAAGCGTCCCGCCAGCGGTGTGGCCTGATGCAGCCAGGCCGACACATGGGGCATTTCCGGGCTTTCGGGCAAGGCAGGACCGCCAGGCACCAGCAGGATGTCGTACTGCAGGGGGGCGTCGGACAGGTCATATTGAGCGCCCAGAGGCATGCCGTTGGACGCGAGGATCGGGTAGGGCGCCGCGCCGATCGTGACGATCGTGTAGCCCTCGTCCTGGCCCACAAAGCGATTAGCCTCGCTGAATACGTCCAGCGGGCCAGCAACGTCCAGTGACTGGAGGTGTGGAAACAGCACGATGGCAACGCTTTTCATCGGAGGTACTCAGGCGCTCTGCAAAGGGATGAACATATAGCCCATCGCCTCGCCTGTCTCCAGTCTCGCACCGGCCTGTTGCAAAGAATGGGTCGCTGCATCACCCGCCACCCGGAAACGCCAGCCATTTTCACAGGCAGAAGGCAGCTCGCTAGTCTGGTAACGCCCAACGGCAGCGGTGAATGCATTCATGTCAGGAAGGTAGGCCACGAAGCCGTTGCCCTTGAGCGCGGTGATGTTGATGCCCAACGCCATGCAGATTGCCTGTTTGCGGGCGATATCGTCCCGGTCGGCCTGGCGGGAGCGTTCGATCAGGGTCATGAGTTGCTGATCCACCAACTGTCCGCCAACGATCAGATCCGGGCCCTGTTCCCAGGATTCTGGCGGGCAGTCCTTGGCTTGTGGGCGCAGGGGGATGTGCGGGTTGATTTCCATCGGATAGATGCGGCACACCAAAGGGCGGCGTTCATAGATACGGCAGAGGTTGTCCGCGTCAAGATTTCGACAGCGGCCGGCGTTGTAGGCGGCGAAAGTGATCGCCACCAATGCCTGTGCCGAACCGCTGGTGACGGGGTGAGACCGTCGCGTGGCGTGGGAGAGTTGGTCGGGCGTAACGCCATAGCCGTCGGCCAGAAACGCCTCGGTCAGCACGATCACCGAACCGCCGTCCGCCGCCCACTGCGCGGCTTCGGCAAGTGTCAGGGGAACGTGGTGATCGGTGCAGCACTTGCCACAGCCGACGCAGGAAAACTGAGTATTCATCGAAAGGAAAACGCCGACAGCCCAGAAGAAAAACAGGTTCGACCCCTGCGGCTGTTATCCGTCAGCGCAAGGCAGAATTCTGCAAGTGTCGGGATTTGCAGCAAGTTATGCGCCAGCACAAGGGCATCGTGAACGACTCGTAGCAGTCCGGCTTGCCGGCGTCATCGATCGTGCGGGCGCCGACGCCGGCAAGCCGGACTGCTACGGGGTCAGAATCAGCCACAGATCGCCGATACGCTCAGTTCCTCCGTAGCAGCATGGCTTGCCAGCGGGAGCGATCTTGAGGGCGCCCCCGCCGGCAAGCCGTGCTGCTACGGAACCGAGAAATACGGTTATTTCTTCGGCAAGGTGGTGGCGTTGTCCCACTCGGTGATCAGCGCTTTCTTGTTCTTGCGGTCGTACAGACACAGTTCGGTGCCGGTCTTGTTCTTCATGAACGCCTGTTTGTACTGGCCTTTTATCAGGAGTGCGCTGTAACCGACACTGTCATCGAACATTGCCGAGGTGCCCGCTGGCTTGGCGCTTTTCAATGAACTGGCCGCCACGCAACTGTCGACCAGGGTCTTGTCGAAGGCTTTCCAGGCCTCGTCACTCGAGGCGCTGGCCTGGCCGGCAAAGGCGCCCAGGGCGAGCAGGAGCAGGGTGGTGGGCTTCATGGCAATCTCCATCGTTGTCGTGCTCTTGTGAGCGGGGCAGGTATGACAGCGACTTGGACTGGCTCAGCGGGGATCGAGTTCGCTACGTTGCACATAATGCATCCCTGCGCGCTCATACAATTGCCGTGCGGCCAGATTGCTCTCCATGACTTTGAGATCGACCCGTCCTTCATGCCGATCTGCAAAGGTCTCGAACACCTGATTCAACAAGGTTAGCCCAAGACCAAGGCGCCGGGCCCGGGGATGCACCACCAGGTTACGGATGAATGAGCTGGTCCAGCATTGCACGACCGCGGCCACGCCCTGCGCGTCGTGAACGACAAAGCATAGCGTTCGATCGAATTCCGGATCACGCTCGAAATTGTGCAGCCATGTGTCGAAGTCGGCCACCCGACCGCCTCCGTGCTCTGTGCCCAGCATGAGCAACTGGTGGACGGCACGGGCGTTGTCCACGCTGAAGGTCACGCGCTCAAAAGCCTGCGGCCAGCGGACAGTGGGGACCGGTTGCGTCAGGTCTCGCCGCATCAGCCAGTAATGGCGCGCGGATGCGTCGTGAATGCCAGGCCTCAGATGCCCTGGGCCTCGACTGTGCGTGCGGCTTCGATCAAGCATCGCGTGAGCTCAGGGGAGGAGAACTTGGTCAGCACGGCGTTGGCGCCTGCGGCCTTGGCCTTTTCGGCGTTCATCGCGCTGTCCAGCGAAGTGTGCAACAGGACATACAACTGCTGGAAGTCCGGCGTTTCGCGCAGCGTGCGGGTGAATGCATAGCCGTCCATCTCAGACATCTCGATGTCCGAAACCACCACGTTGATCTGCTGCGCCGTGCCTTGCAGATCCAGCAAGTGATCGATGGCCTCCCGAGCGCTGCGCGCCGTGTGGCATTCGATTCCCAGATTGCGCAGGGTCAGCACCGACTGTTGCAGCGCAACCTGGCTGTCGTCGACGATCAGGATGCGCGCCTTGTTCAGCAACTCCACTTCCTCGGAGCTCAACTTCGCAGGCTCCGGCGTAACCTGCATCGGAGCGATGCCGTGGATAACCTTCTCGATGTCCAGGACCTGAACCAGTGTGCCGTCGACCTGGGTCACACCGGTGATGAATGATTTATTGCCCGAACCGAAGGGCGGCGGGCGGATGTCGGTGGTCAGGCAATGGACGATCTTGCTGACCGCCTGCACGTGCAGACCCTGCTTGGAGCGGCTCACGTCAGTGACGATCAGGCAGCCGCCATCGGGGTCGAGTAGCGGGCGTTCGCCGATGGCGCGACTGAGATCGATCACTGATAACGAATTGCCGCGCAACGTGGCTACGCCTTTGACGTGCGGGTGTGATTCAGGCAAGCGAGTCAGGGGAGGGCAGGGGATGATTTCACTGACCTTGAGCAGGTTGATCGCCATCAGCTTTCCGCTGCGTAACGTAAACAGCAGAAGCGAAAGTGAATCTGCACGGACGTTTTTGGACATATGAACCTTCTGTGATGCGGTGTCTGGCTGGCGCATCGGGGGCGCGTGCAGCTGTCGATACAGGTTTATCGACCCCATGCCTGCAGGCTTTAGCAGATTGACCGCAGGGGTATCGCTTTTGCCGTGGTCATAAAGACTCTTGGTGAGTCATTATGACAAATCCCTCTACTTGTCATAATGACAATTTAATTCCATGTTATTGTTTTTAAAAGAGATATTACTTGGCATGTTTCCTGATATGACTTAGTCATTCATTACTAACCGAGTCACAGGAGTCAATCATGTTGAATGCTTCGGATCGTGCCATCGTCAAATCCACTGTCCCGCTGCTGGAAAGTGGTGGTGAAGCGCTGACCACTCATTTCTACAAGAAGCTGCTCGACCGCTACCCGCAAGTGCGCCCCCTGTTCAACCAGGCGCACCAGGCCAGTGGCGACCAGCCCCGCGCCTTGGCCAACGGCGTGCTGATGTACGCCCGTCATATCGACCAGCTCGAACAGCTGGGCGATCTGGTGGCCAAGATCATCAACAAGCACGTCGCCCTGCAGATTCTGCCGGAACACTACCCGCTGGTGGGTGAGTGCTTGTTGGAAGCCATCCGCGAAGTGCTCGGTGCTGAAATCGCCACTGACGAGGTCATCAATGCCTGGGGCAACGCCTACCAGCAGCTGGCGGACATCCTGATCGGCGCTGAAGAACAGATCTACGAAGAGAAGGCGCTTGCTCCGGGCGGCTGGCGCGGTGCTCGTGAGTTCAAGGTCGTGGCCAAGGTGGCGGAAAGCGCGGAAATCACCTCGTTCTACTTCGCGCCGGCCGATGGTCAGCCGATCCTCGACTTCACCGCCGGCCAGTACATCGGCATGCAGTTGTTCGTGGACGGCGAAGAAATTCGTCGCAACTATTCGCTGTCGGCGCTGGCCGGCAACAACCAGTACCGCATTAGCGTCAAACGCGAGCCTGGCGGGCGGGCGTCCAATTACCTGCACGACAAACTGAGCGTCGGCGACAGCATCAACCTGTTCGCGCCATCGGGTGAGTTCACCCTGGCCCACAGCGACAAACCGCTGGTCCTCATCAGTGGCGGTGTCGGCATCACGCCAACCCTGGCCATGCTGCAGGCGGCTCTGGACACCCCGCGTCCCATCTACTTCATTCACTGCGCCCGCAACGGTTCGGTTCACGCCTTCCGCGACTGGATCGAGGAACTGGCCGGCAAGCATCCACAACTCAAGCGCTTCTATTGCTACTCCGAAGATGACGGTGTAAGCCCGGCGGCTCACGCAGTTGGCCTGCTCGACCAGGCACGTCTTGAGCAGTGGCTCCCGGCGGACCGCGACCTGGATGCCTATTTCCTGGGCCCGAAAGGTTTCATGGCGGCGATCAAGCGCCAGTTGAAGGCGGCAGGTGTACCGGACAAACAGGCACGCTACGAGTTCTTCGGTCCTGCCTCAGCCTTGGAGTAATGCCTGCGGCGGCGTGCTCTGGTGCGACAATTAGACGCACGCTTCTATATATATAGAAGAGGTGCGGCATTCTGCCCCTGCGGCATGGTGTCGCACGCTTCTATATATAAGGAAGGAAAGGGGTTTGGTGTCAGTCGATTGTTACCGGTTTGCTTAATGTTCGGCTAATGCCGCTGTGTTCACCATCTGCTCCGGCGTGTGGCTGCGACGATGGTAGAATTGTCGGCTTTCCGGGCAACCGGGGCACGCGATAACGCAGATCTGGCGATCTGGATGGACACCAAATGCAAAGGGCATGGGAATGACTGACGAGATGTTTCACCTGCGACGCGAAAAACAGTTTCTGGTGCTGCTGGGCATCATCTGCCTGGCACTGATCGGCGGGGCGCTGTACATGCAGGTCGTGCTGGGCGAGGCGCCTTGCCCGCTGTGCATCCTGCAACGCTACGCCTTGTTGTTCATCGCCGTGTTCGCCTTCATCGGCGCTGCGATGCCGGGACGCCTGAGCCTGACGGTCTGCGAGGCACTGGTGACCTTGAGCGCGGTGGGCGGGATTGTTGCAGCGGGGCGTCATGTCTGGATTCAGACTCACCCTACCGAAAGCTGCGGAATCGATGTGCTGCAGCCGATCGTTGATGGCCTGCCGCTGGCGTCCTGGTTCCCGCTGGGATTCCAGGTGGGCGGGTTCTGCGAGACGCCATATCCGCCAGTTCTCGGACTTTCGTTGGCGCAATGGGCACTGATCGCTTTCGTTCTGACTGTAATTCTGGTACCGGCAGGCATCATTCGCAACCGGATGAAAGCGCGCTGATTACAGAAGCTTGCGTAAAAAATCGCCTCGAATTCCTCAAGAAATTCGAGGCCGTTACGACAAAATTGGGTGCGACATATGAGCGCATTCTTACAGAATGGGAAATTAACTGTTGCGCAATAACTCATAGTCAATAAAACTTTACGTATCTACAATCGCCCCCACTTAACGCCCCTCCGCCCCTGGCGGTCGCGTAAATCGAGGTCAGAAAGCGTTCACACGCCTTTGTAGACGCCGTTTGGATGGCCTCATGCGTAAAGTTCTGAATGTCTGCGCCAAGGGATTTGGTCCGCAAAGGCAGTTGCCACCATTCGAATAAGAAACCACAGCAAAACCGGAATTGTTACGAGGCCACAAGCTTCCTGACAGGCCCCTGTTCAATCCAAGAATTTGCCAGCACCTGGCAGGGTGAAGTGTTGGCGGTCGAAACCCAACTGCGATGCGAAAGCTGCTTTTAGAGGTCGTGAGATGAGTAAAAAAAGGTACCCCAGATTGTTTGGCTTCTTGGCCCTTTTCAGCATGCTCCTGCTCAGCGGGTGCGATTACACCTTGCTGGATCCCAAGGGCCACATTGGCATGCAAGAGCGTGATCTGATCATCACTGCAACCCTGCTCATGCTGCTGGTGGTGGTGCCGGTCATTTTCATGACCATCATCTTCGCCTGGAAATACCGCGCCTCGAACAAGAGCGCTACCTACACCCCTGACTGGGCCCATTCGACCAAAATCGAACTGGTTGTCTGGCTGGTGCCCCTGGCCATCATCATCGTGCTGGGCTACATCACCTACAAGTCGACCCACGCGCTGGACCCATACCGTCCGCTCGAATCCGACGTCAAGCCTGTAACCATCGAAGTGGTCGCGCTGGACTGGAAGTGGCTGTTCATCTACCCGGAACAGGGTATCGCCACGGTCAACAAGATCGTTTTCCCGGCCCACACGCCGATCAATTTCCGCATCACCTCTGATTCGGTCATGAACTCGTTCTTCATCCCTGCACTGGGTGGTCAGATCTACGCGATGGCCGGCATGCAGACCAAACTGCACTTGATCGCCAACGAAAACGGCGAGTTCGATGGTATCTCCGCCAACTACAGCGGCGCAGGTTTCACCGGCATGAAATTCAAGGCAACCGCAACCGATCAGGCTGGTTTCGACGCCTGGGTCGCCGACGTCAAGAATTCCCCAAAACAGCTGGCAACAGCTGAATACGAAGCTCTGGCCAAGCCTAGCGAACGTAACCCCGTTGAACTCTACTCCACGGTCACTCCGAACCTGTTTCAGATCATCATCGACAAGTATGAAGGTATGAAGCCGGGCAAGATTGTCCACGAGAAGAAAGAAGTGGCCGGTATGGAAGGGATGGACATGGGTAAGAATTCAGCTGCGCAGGCAGAGGAGTAAACGATGTTTGGTAAATTAAGTCTGGACGCGATTCCGTTCCACGAACCGATAGTCATGATCACGCTCGCCATGATCGCTATCGGTGGCGCGGCGGTTTTCGGTCTGATCACGTATTTCAAGAAGTGGACCTACCTGTGGACCGAGTGGCTGACGTCGGTCGACCACAAGAAAATCGGCGTGATGTACATCATCATCGCCATGGTCATGCTGCTGCGCGGCTTTGCCGACGCCATCATGATGCGTTCCCAGCTGGCCCTGGCCACCGAGGGTTCGCCCGGCTACCTGCCGCCTGAACACTATGACCAGATCTTCACCGCTCACGGTGTGATCATGATCATCTTCATGGCGATGCCGTTCTTCACCGGTTTGATGAACATCGTTCTGCCTCTGCAGATCGGCGCTCGCGACGTTGCCTTCCCGTTCCTGAACTCCCTGTCCCTGTACCTGCTGATCTCCGGCGTGGTTCTGGTGAACGTGTCCCTGGGCGTCGGCGAATTCGCACGTACCGGTTGGGTTGCCTATCCGCCGCTGTCTGAACTGGGCTACAGCCCGGGCGTGGGTGTGGACTACTACATCTGGGCACTGCAGCTGTCGGGCCTTGGTACGACACTGACGGGCGTTAACTTCCTGGTTACCGTTCTGAAGATGCGCACACCTGGCATGAAGCTGATGGACATGCCGATCTTCACCTGGACCTGCACCTGGGCCAACGTCCTGATCGTGGCTTCGTTCCCGATCCTGACCGGCACCCTGGCGTTCCTGACCCTCGACCGTTACCTGGACTTCCACATCTTCACGAACGAATTGGGTGGTAACCCGATGATGTACGTGAACCTGTTCTGGGCATGGGGTCACCCTGAGGTTTACATCCTGATTCTGCCGGCGTTCGGTGTCTTCTCCGAAGTCATCTCGACCTTCACCGGCAAGCGTCTGTTCGGCCATCACTCGATGATCTACGCCTCCGGCGCGATCTCGGTACTGGGCTTCATGGTTTGGCTGCACCACTTCTTCACCATGGGTTCGGGCGCCAGCGTCAACGCCTTCTTCGGTCTGGCGACGATGCTGATTTCCATCCCGACGGGTGTGAAGCTGTTCAACTGGCTGTTCACGATCTACCAGGGCCGTCTGCGCTTCACCGCGCCAGTACTGTGGACCCTGGGCTTCATGATTACCTTCTCCATCGGTGGTATGACCGGCGTTCTGCTGGCTATCCCGGGTGCCGACTTCGTTCTGCACAACAGCCTGTTCGTGATCGCGCACTTCCATAACGTGATCATCGGTGGTGCTGTATTCGGTTACATCGCAGGTTTCGCGTTCTGGTTCCCTAAAGCGTTCGGCTTCAAGCTGAACGAGAAGTGGGGCAAGGCAGCGTTCTGGTTCTGGATCTCGGGCTTCTACGTGGCATTCATGCCGCTGTACGCACTGGGCTTCATGGGCATGACCCGTCGTCTGAACACCACTGACAACGCGGACTGGACTCCATACCTGCACGTCGCCTTCTGGGGCGCGGCACTGATCATGGTCGGTATCGCCTGCCAGCTGATCCAGATCTACGTGAGTATCCGTGACCGTGAGCAGAACCGCGACCTGACTGGCGATCCATGGAATGGCCACACCCTGGAGTGGTCCACTTCTTCGCCACCGCCGTTCTACAACTTCGCCGAACTGCCGAAGGCAGGCGAGATCGACGCGTTCTACGCAGCCAAGCGTGATGGCGAGGCGTACAAGGTTCCGGCCAAGTACTCCGACATCCACATGCCGAACAACACCGCGACCGGTCTGGTCATGGGTGCTCTGCTGACCGTATTCGGCTTCGCAATGATCTGGCACATCTTCTGGCTGGCCGGTGCAAGCCTGGTCGGTACCATCGTCTACTTCGTCATCCACGCTGCACGTGACGATCAGGGCTACATGGTTCCTGCTGCTGAAGTGGCCCGCATCGAAGGCGAGCAACACAAGATCCTGGCCTCGGTTCGCGCCCAGGCAAACTCTCCTGTCAACAAGCTGGAGCAGGCATAAACAATGTCCAACTTAGTATTTGATGGGGCAAAAGGTCACGATCACGATCATGACCACGCCCATGATCACCACGATGCCGGCGAGATGAAGATCTACGGCTTCTGGATCTACCTGATGACCGACTGCATCCTGTTTGCGTCGATCTTCGCAATCTATGCAGTACTGGTTAACAACGTCGCCGGTGGTCCTTCGGGCCACGACATCTTCGAGCTGCCATACGTGCTGGGCGAAACCGCCTGCCTGTTGCTCAGCTCGATCACCTACGGCTTCGCCATGCTGGCGATGCACAAGGGCAACAAGGGCGGCGTTCTGGGCTGGTTGTTCGTGACCTTCCTGTTCGGCCTGGGCTTCATCGGGATGGAAATCAACGAATTCCACCTGCTGATTTCCGAAGGCTACGGCCCTAACCGCAGCGGCTTTCTGTCGGCGTTCTTCACGCTGGTCGGTACCCACGGTCTGCACGTGACCAGCGGTCTGATCTGGATGGCGATCCTGATGTATCAGGTTTCGAAAAACGGCCTGACTTCGACCAACCAGACCCGCCTGAGCATGCTCAGCCTGTTCTGGCACTTCCTGGACGTGGTCTGGATCTGCGTGTTCACCGTTGTCTATCTGATGGGGACCATTTAAATGGCTAATTCGCATCACTCCCATGACGATTCCAGCCACGGCAGCTTCAAGTCGTACATGGTCGGTTTCGTACTGTCGATCATCCTGACCGCGATTCCTTTCGGTTTGGTGATGTTCCCGACCATCTCGAAAGTCGCCACCCTGTGGGTCGTGCTGATCTTCGCAGTCGTGCAGGTTCTGGTGCACCTGGTGTACTTCCTGCACCTGGACCGCTCGGTAGCACAGCGCAACAACGTGATTACGTTCGCGTTCGCCTCGCTGGTTATCCTTCTGCTGGTCGGCCTGTCCGTCTGGATCATGTTCAGCATTCACACCGTCATGATGGCGAAGTGAGGAAAACCTGATGTCACTGAAGCACTTTATCCAAATCACCAAACCGGGGATCATTTTCGGTAACGTGCTTTCGGTGGCAGGTGGCTTTTTCCTGGCGTCCAAGGGGCATGTCGATTTCGCCCTGTTCCTTGTCGCGATGATCGGTACGTCGCTGGTGGTCGCATCCGGTTGTGTATTCAACAACTGCATCGACCGCGACATCGATTTGAAGATGGAACGCACCAAGAACCGTGTGCTGGTTCAAGGCCTGGTTTCCCTGAAACTGGCCCTGGTCTACGCCACGGTCCTGGGCGTTGTCGGCGTCGGCCTGCTGTACTTCAAGGCCAACCCGCTGGCGGCGCTGTGTGCGGTGATCGGGTTCGTGATCTACGTGGGCTTCTACAGCCTGTACCTCAAGCGTAAATCCGTTCACGGCACGCTGGTCGGGAGTTTGTCTGGCGCGATGCCACCGGTCATCGGTTACGTCGCGGTCAGCAACAGCTTCGACCTCGCGGCGCTGACCCTGCTGGTGATGTTCAGCCTCTGGCAGATGCCTCACTCGTACGCCATCGCGATCTTCCGCTTCAACGACTACCTGGCTGCCTCGATTCCGGTCCTGCCGGTCAAGCGTGGCATCCGGGTCGCCAAGCTGCATATCCTGATCTACATCCTGGCGTTCCTGGTGGCGACCCTGATGTTGACGTTCTGCGGTGCCGCAGGGCTCAACTACCTGGCCGTTGCCGCTGCCATGGGCATGTACTGGCTGTACATGGCCTGGTCAGGTTACAAAGCCAAAGATGACACTGTTTGGGCACGCAAGCTGTTCGTGTTCTCCATCTTCACCATCACTGCCTTGAGCGTGGCGATGTCGCTGGACTTTCAAGTCACCAAGGAGCTGCTGGTTACCTACGCCGCTCCCTGATTGCCTGAATTGAAACACCCAAAACCCCGCGGCTCGCGAGAGCAACGGGGTTTTTTATTGGGCGTCGAATCGTGCAGGTCGGGCAGGAGGTACAAGCACCGTGTAGGAAAATTCCGTTTCAGAAGTCTTCAGGCTCTAATCAGCCCATGACAAAGGCCATCTCTTTGCCGCATCATGTAACGGTTTTGTACAAGGATCGTGGCAAAAACACCTCTGATCCAGTCGTAGCGATACAAATAATAGAATTATGACTGACACTATCACGCCAGAAATCAGGCCCAATGGCGACTCGATTCCACTCGTGTCGATCATCGCGCCCTGCTACAACGCAGAGAAGTATCTGGACGTTGCGATGGCCAGCATCTTCGCGCAGGACTATCCGAACTTCGAAGTCATCATCGTCGATGACGGTTCGAGCGATAACAGCGTGGCGATGCTTCAGGCACTGCAGGCCAAGTACGATTTTCAGCTCTACTCCCAGGCTAACCAGGGCGTCAGCGCGGCGCTCAATCATGGTCTGCGACATGCTCGTGGCGAGTACATCTGCACCCCTGACCTCGATGACATCATGTTGCCGTCATCGGTGCGCCTGCGTGCCGACTACCTCAACGAGCACCCGGAAGTCGGTTGCGTCGGCGCGCTGATTATCTACATGGACTCCGATGGCAACGACACCAAGTCGCAAAAGCTGTCGGGTATCCAGAAGCTCAGCTTCGATGAGATTCTGGGTGACGCCATTGTGGTGGGCGCGCCAGTGTCGCTTTATCGAATGGACGCCCTCAGGACGGTGGGTTTCTATGACCCGGAAATCAAGGTCCAGGATTTCCAGATGACCCTCAAGATCGCCAGCAAGGGTTATCAGGTCCACGTCCTGCCCGTGAGCGTCACCCGCTATCGTCGCCACCCCAACAACCTGTCGCGCCGCTACAAGGTGCTGCTCGAAGCGGACATGCGCACCATTGCGCCTTACAGCGCCCATCCGGCGTACGATCGAGGTCTTACCGCCATCATCAACAAGGCGTTGAAGTATGCGGTCGTCAGCGACAAGAAATACGCCTGGACGCTGCTGCGGTCCATTCCGCTACGGCAATTCAACAAGACCACTTTTCGTCGCTTCAAGCGCCTTTTGCTGCATCGTCAGGGCAGCTGAACAGCTTCTGCCGCGTCTGCTTTAGTTCACGGATCCCTGCATGAAATTCCTCGAAATGCTGAAAACCCGCAAGACCAGAAAGCGCCTGCGCAGCCTGGACAAACTCGAACGCGCCCCGGAAAAAATCCGCCTGCGCTATCCACACTACGTGGTGGGCACTGGCACCTACGGCATTCCTGAAGTGTTCGAGTTCGGCGATGACACCATCCTGCGCATCGGTTCCTACAGCTCCATCGCGGCAGGCGTGAAAGTACTGCTCGGCGGCGAGCATCGCACCGACTGGCTGACCACCTACCCATTCCCGGCCATGATGGAGGGCCTCGAAGACATCAAGGATTACGCGCCGAGCAAGGGCGATGTGGTCATTGGCAGCGATTGCTGGATCTGCGCCGACGCGATGATCCTCTCGGGCGTAACCGTGGGACATGGCGCCATTATCGCTGCCGGTGCCGTAGTGACCCGCGACGTACCGCCGTTTGCCGTAGTGGGTGGCAACCCGTGCAAATTCATTCGCTGGCGTTTTGAAGAAGCGATTCGCGAACAACTGCTCGCCGCGGCCTGGTGGGACTGGCCCATGGAAGAGGTCAAAAGCGTGGCCCGCATGCTGTCTGGCTCAGACCTTGAAGCATTTCTTGAATACGCACGCTCGCGCAAAGTCGCGTGAGGTGGTGCTGACCACCTTGATCCCGTAGCAGCACGGCTTGCCGGCGGGGGCGATCTTGAGGACGCCGACGCCGGCAAGCCGGACTGCTACGGGGCGGTGGTGTGATTTAGATTTTGATTTTCTTACGCGATGGCTCAGGCACCGCCGAACGCGACGTAAAGGCGCCAGGCTGAGCGCAGGCGTCGTGGAGGGGGATGAGCGGCAGGAAGCCGCGAAAGCTGTGCGGGCCATGGATGGCCCATCACAGCGTGCCCCCGGAACGGCGCCGGAGTCGAGGGAAGTCCGAAGGACCCCAGCCAGGAGCAAATGGT